>Ga0326728_10020493_pt1 | contig 12600 bp, 11 predicted proteins | sample MB3enrmetagenome_FD_207602 | JGI IMG/M metagenome (GOLD analysis project Ga0326728, IMG submission 207602) | Lab enriched peat soil microbial communities from McLean, Ithaca, NY, United States - MB31MN | ecosystem: Environmental > Terrestrial > Soil > Wetlands > Peat | place: USA: New York...
CCGGCGTCGAAATCGATCTGATCGTGCGCGGCATCTGCTGCCTCAGGCCGGGCGTGCCCGGCCTCTCCGACAATATCCGCGTCAAGTCGATCGTCGGGCGCTTTCTCGAGCACGCGCGCATCTACGCCTTCGGCGGCGGCCACGGACTGCCGAACCGCAAGGCGCACGTCTACATTTCTTCGGCGGATTTGATGCAGCGCAATCTCGATCGCCGCGTCGAGGCGCTGGTGCCGCTGCGCAATCCGACCGTGCACGAACACGTGCTCAACCAGATCATGGAAGCCAATCTGATGGACAATCAGCAGAGCTTTCGGGTGTTGCCCGACGGTTCGAGCGTCAGGATAACGCCGGCCGAGGGCGAGGAGCCTTTCAACGCGCACAACTATTTCCTGACCCATCCGAGCCTGTCCGGCCGCGGCCAATCGCTGAACGAATCGAGCCCCGGTTCGCTGCCCAATCGCAAGCTGCGCGCTTAGAGGGCGCGCGAGCCTCGAGGCGCGCCGGCGACGAACTCGCCAAACGACGGCGCCGACGGACGGAACGCGAAAAATGAAACATTCGATCTCGAGAGATCGACGTCTTGGGTAGGCCATCCATGTCGGCGCTGGAAGCAAGGGGGCGATTGCCGGGCGAGCCGGTCGCGATCGTCGATATCGGGTCCAACTCGGTGCGCTTGGTCGCCTACGAGGCGCTGACGCGCGCGCTCACTCCGACGTTCAACGAAAAGGTGCTGTGCGGCCTGGGGCGCGGCGTCGCCACGACGGGCCTTCTGCCCGAGGACTCGGTCGCCAAGGCGTTGGCGGCCTTGCAGCGGTTCAGGGTTCTTTGTCGAACGATGGAGATATCGGACATACGCCCGCTCGCGACCGCGGCGGTGCGCGACGCCGCCAACGGCGCGCAGTTCCTGGAATTGGCGGAGCGGGCGATCGACTGTCCAATCACTCGGCTGACCGGGCCGCGCGAGGCGCAGCTCGCCGCGCTCGGCGTCGTCTCCTCGATCCACAAGCCCGACGGCGTGGTGGGCGACATGGGCGGAGGCTCGCTCGAATTGACCGACCTGAAGGACGGCAAGCTCAGTCGCGGCGTGACGCTGCCGCTCGGCGGCTTGTCGCTGTTGGAGCTCTCCGAACGCTCGCCCAAGAAGGCGGCGAAAATCGCGCGCGACGCGCTGGCCAAAGTCAAGACGCTCGACCATTTGGCGGGGCGGACTTTTTACGCCGTCGGCGGAACGTGGCGCTCGCTCGCCCGCCTGCACATGAGTCAGCGCCAGTACCCGATGCGCGTCATGCATAATTACGTCATCCCCACCCGCGACGCGCTGGAATTCGCCAAGCTGGTCGAACGCATCGAGACCGAGGCCCTGACCTCGATCGAGTCGGTTTCGTCGGCCCGCCGGCCGCTGCTCGCCTATGGCGCCGCGGTGCTGGAGGAGATCATCCGTCGGGCTGAGCCAAAGGAAGTCGTCATTTCCGCTTTGGGCGTGCGCGAGGGGTTGCTGTTCGAAAGCCTCGCTCCGGCCGAACAAGCGCAGGATCCGCTGATCACCGCGGCGCGGGAATTCAACCTGTTGCGCTCGCGCGCGCCGGCGCACGCCGAAGAATTGTTCCACTGGACCAGCCAATTCTTCGGCGCGTCGCATCTCGAAGAAACCGCGGAGGAGACGCGGCTGCGCCACGCCGCCTGCCTGTTGTCGGACATCGCCTGGCGCGCGCATCCGGACTATCGCGGCGAACAATCCTACGATCTGGTCGCCAACGCCGCGTTTGTCGGACTCGACCATCCCTCCCGCGCCTACCTCGCGCTCGCGGCGTCCTACCGCCATGTGTCGAACGATCAGGAGGTCAGCCCGCACGCGCGCTCGCTGGTGTCGGCCAGGCAGCTCGACCGGGCGCGCATTCTCGGCGCCGCGATGCGCGTCGCCTATATCGTTTCGGCCGCCATGCCGGGCGTCTTGCCGCGCACGCCGATGGTCGCCCAGAAGGGCCGCATCGCCTTGATGTTGCCCGGCGATCTCGCTCCGCTCAACAGCGACCGGTTGCAGACCAGGCTGCGCCAATTCGCCCGCCTGGTCGGCGGCGATCCGGAGGTCCGAGCGGCGCCGTGAAAAGCGCCGCGGCAAATGGGCGCAGCGGCGAACGGCGCCGTTCGGGATCGCAAATCCTTGAAACTTCAAACCTGTCCGACCGCCCCTGACCAGCGCGCAAGGGATTTGTTTACGATTGCGGCCGTTTAATGCGCGGCCGTGGGAGCGCGCCGAAGGACGTCTGGCGTGGAATTGCACGGCGCGGCCGCCGCCGGGCGCAGCCTTGCTCGTCCGCGGGCCCTCGCCTTCCGAGCGCGATCGGCGCCGCAAGGGGAACGGGACTGGCAATGAAACTGGAAATCTCGCCTAACCGAGCCTCGGTTCTTCCGCTGCACGATCGGCGCGAGCAGAGCGCCGATCGCACGCTCGGCCGCCTGGTCTCGCTCAATGGCGCCGAAGGGGCCATCGCCTGCCATATAACGCCGAACGAAAGCGGCGAACATTGGTCGGTCGGCCATCTCATCACGATCGTGCATGAAAATTCGCGGCTCGTCGGCGTCGTCTGCGAGTTGTCGACCGCCAATCGCCTTTGGAGCGAGGACGACGCCAACACCGTCTATGTCAAGATCGAACTCAGCGGCGAGATCGTCGACGACGATTCCGGCGAACCGCGGTTCTTCCGCGGCATTCGTTCCTATCCCGCGCTCGGCGCGGTCGCGCACCGCATGCGCGCCGGCGATCTCAAGGCGATCTATAGTTTTCACGGCGTTCAAGGCGTCGAAATCGGCCGCCTGTCGCAAAACGAATCGGTTCCCGCCTCGGTCAGCGTCGACGAACTCGTCAGTCGACACTTCGCGGTGATCGGATCGACCGGCGTCGGCAAGACCACCGCGGTGTCGATGCTGCTGAAGAAGTGTCTGGCCTCGCGGCCGAAACTGCGCGTGCTGATCGTCGATCCGCATAACGAATATGGCCGCCATTTTCCCCGCGACTCGCTGGTTTTGAATTCCGACAATCTCGAACTTCCGTACTGGATGTTCAAATTCGAGGAAATCGCCGACATCATCTACAGCGGCCGCAAGCCGAATTCCGACGAGGTCGACGCGCTTTTCGACGTCATCAAGACCGCCAAGGCGCAGTTTCAAAGCGGCTCCGCCTCCCGGATCACCACCAGTCCGCTGCGCCGCATTCCGGTCGCCGACATCGGCTCGGTCAGCGCCGACACGCCGGTGCCCTATCGCGTCGCCGACATGGTGAGCATCATCGACGAATGGCTCGGCAAGCTCGACCAGCGATATCCGCGCTCGGATCTTCGTTCGCTGAAACACCGCCTGGAAACGCTGAGTCGCGATCCTCGCTTCCATTTCATGTTCGGCAGAGTGGTCGTCGAAGACAACTTGGCTAAGATCATTGCGCGCATTTTCCGCCTGCCGAAGGCGGGCGCGCCGGTCACGATCATGCAATTGGCGGGCCTTCCCAACGAGGTCGTCAATTCGCTGGTCTCGGTGCTCGCGCGCCTGGCGTTCGAAATCGCGCTGTGGAGCGAGGGAAGCTACGAAATCGCGGTGGTGTGCGAAGAGGCCCATCGCTACGTCCCCACCGATCAGTCGCAGGCGTTCGGGCCGACCCGCCAGGCGATCGGCCGAATCGCCAAGGAAGGACGCAAGTACGGCGTTTCGCTCGGCATCGTCACGCAGCGCCCGGCCGAACTCGACGCGACCGTGCTGTCGCAATGTTCGACCATGTTCGCGATGCGCTTGGCCAACGAGCACGACAAGGCGATCATTCGCTCGGCGCTGGGGGTCTCCTCGGCGAGCACAATCGCGTTTCTCTCCTCGCTCGCCGACCGCGAGGCGATCGCCTTCGGCGAGGCGATCGCGACGCCGATGCGGATGAAATTCGGCGACTACAGGCTGGAGGCGGCACGCATCGCGGCGCCCGCCGCCGAGCCGGAGCCGCGAATGGCCCAACTCGACTTGCGCAAGATCGTGGGCCGGCTGCGCGGGGAATACACGAGCGATTCGGCGTAACCGCCTCGTCAGGAAGGAGCCGCCGGTCCGCCGGCCGTTGGCGAAAGCGCCCGCCGGTCCTTGCCGGGCCGCGCGCAAAGCCTCGCGGGCGCGAGCGAGGCGGATTTGACGTCGTTTGGCGGCGCGGCTAGCCTCCCCCGCCCGTGAAAGGGCGCCGTTCGCCTCCTTGGCGAGGAAAGCGGGCGCTTCCCAAGGTGCGCGATGCTCGATCACATCGGCTTCAAGGTGAGGAACGTCGAGGCCAGTCGGCGCTTCTACGCGGCGGCGCTCGCGCCGCTGGGCGTCGGGGTTGCGATGGAATGGGCCGGCCGCGTCGGCATGGGCCGCGACGGCAAGCCGCAGCTCTGGCTCAGCGAAGGCGATCCGCCCGCTTCGCCGTTGCATCTGGCGTTCACGGCGAGGAACCGCGCCGAAGTGGACGCGTTCCACGCCGCCGCGCTCGAGGCCGGGGCGAGGGACAACGGCCCGCCGGGCTTGCGCCCGCGCTATCATCCGAATTATTACGGGGCGTTTGCAATCGACCCCGACGGACACAATATAGAGGCGGTCTGTCACAGCCCGGAGCCCTGACGCGCACTCGAGGTTGTTCGCGCATCGTTTTGACCCCCACCGACGGTCCTTGAAACCGTCCAGGCGAGGAGAAGTCCCATGGCGGCAGTCCAAGAGACGGTCGACCGCGTTCGTTCGATTGAAGTCGACGCCTACAAATATGGATTCGTCACCGACATCGAGTCCGAGAAGGCGCCCAAAGGACTCAGCGAAGACACCGTACGGTTCATTTCCGCCAAGAAGGGCGAGCCGCAATGGCTGCTCGATTGGCGTTTGGACGCCTACCGGCGTTGGCTGACGATGGAGACGCCACGTTGGGCGCGCGTCGACTATCCCGAGATCGACTTCCAGGATCTGTATTATTTCTCGGCCCCGAGGTCCTCGCCGGCGCCAAAATCCCTCGACGAAGTCGACCCCGAACTCCTGCGGACCTACGCCAAGCTCGGCATTCCGCTCGTCGAACAGAGGATTCTGGCCGGGGTCGAACGGTCGACGGTCGCCGTCGACGCGGTGTTCGATTCGGTCTCCGTCGCGACGACGTTCAAGGCCGAACTGGCCAAGGCCGGCGTGATCTTCTCATCGTTCTCCGAGGCGGCGCGCGACCACGGCGAGCTGGTGAGGCAGCACCTCGGCTCCGTCGTGCCGCCGACCGACAATTTCTACGCCACCCTCAATTCGGCGGTGTTCTCCGACGGCTCGTTCGTCTACGTGCCGCCGGGGGTGCGCTGCCCGATGGAGCTTTCGACTTACTTTCGCATCAACGAGCGGAACACCGGCCAGTTCGAGCGCACGCTGATCGTCGCCGACAAGGGCGCCTATGTCAGCTATCTCGAGGGCTGCACCGCGCCGAGGCGCGACGAGAACCAGCTCCACGCCGCGGTGGTCGAACTCGTCGCCCACGAGGACGCCGAGATCAAATATTCGACGGTGCAGAACTGGTACCCCGGCGACGCGCAGGGAAAAGGCGGCATTTACAACTTCGTGACCAAGCGCGGCGATTGCCGCGGCGCCCGCGCCAAGATTTCCTGGACGCAGGTCGAAACGGGATCGGCGATCACCTGGAAGTATCCGAGCTGCATCCTGCGCGGCGATTCCTCGCGCGGCGAATTCTACTCGATCGCGATTTCCAACGGGCGCCAGCAGGTCGACAGCGGCACCAAGATGATCCACCTGGGCAAGAACACCACCAGCCGCATCATCTCCAAGGGCATCGCCGCCGGCAGGTCGCAGAACACCTATCGCGGCCAGGTTTCGGCGCACCGGCTGGCGACAGGCGCGCGCAATTTCACCAATTGCGATTCGCTGCTGATCGGCGACGCGTGCGGCGCCCACACCGTGCCTTACATCGAGGCGAAGAATTCCTCGGCGGTGTTCGAGCACGAGGCGACGACTTCGAAGATTTCCGAAGACCAGCTCTTCTACTGCTTGCAGCGCGGGCTGTCGGGCGAGGAGGCGACGGCGCTGATCGTCAACGGCTTCGTGCGCGACGTGCTGCAGCACCTGCCGATGGAGTTCGCGGTCGAGGCGCAGAAGCTGATCGCGATTTCCCTCGAAGGGAGCGTGGGGTGACGAAGACCAGCGAACAAAGGGTCGGTTGATGCTCGAAATCAAGAACCTCAGCGTCGAAGTCAAGGGCAAGCCGATCCTCGACGGCTTGAACCTCGCCGTTAAGACGGGCGAGGTCGCGGCGATCATGGGGCCGAACGGCTCCGGCAAGTCGACGCTGTCCTACGTCGTCGCGGGCAAGCCGGACTACGAAGTGACGGCGGGCGAGGTCCTGCTCGACGGCGAGAACCTTCTGGCGCTCGAACCCGAGGCGCGCGCCGCGCGCGGCGTGTTCCTCGCCTTCCAATACCCGACCGAAATTCCCGGCGTCGCGACGATGACGTTCCTCAAGGCCGCGCTCAACGCGCAGCGTCGCGCGCAGGGCCAAGCCGATCTGACCACGCCCGACTTCATGCGCGCGGCGCGCGGCGCGGCGCAGAGCTTGAAAATCGATTTCGACATGCTTAAGCGCCCGCTCAACGTCGGCTTTTCCGGCGGCGAGAAGAAGCGCATGGAGATCTTGCAGATGGCGCTGCTGGCGCCGCGTCTCTGCGTGCTCGACGAGACCGACTCCGGCCTCGACATCGACGCGCTGCGCATCGTCGCCGACGGCGTCAACGCGCTGCGCGATCCTCAGCGCTCCTTCCTGGTCATCACCCACTACCAGCGGCTGCTCGAATACGTCAGGCCGGACGTGGTGCACGTGATGGCGAGAGGCCGCATCGTCAAATCCGGCGGGCCCGAACTGGCGCTGGAATTGGAGCGCAACGGCTACCGCGACTACACGAGCGAGGCGGCGTGAGAACGGCATGACCCTGCATCGCGCCATCGCCAAGACCGCCGCCGAGACGACCCTCGCCGAGCAGTTCGCCGCCTTGCCCGGCGCGGCGGCGTCGCCGCGGCGAGAGGCGGCGTTCCGCCGCTTCGAGGAGGCCGGTCTGCCGAGCCGCCGCCTCGAAGCCTGGCATTACACCGATCTTCGCGCCGCGCTTGTCAGCGCGGCGCCGCTCGCCCGGGCGCCCGACGCAGCGGCGATCGAGGCGGCGCGCCGATCGCTCGCCGCTCTGCCGCGCGCCGGCCGGACGCGGCTGGTCCTCGTCGACGGCCGCTTCGTCGCGGCGCTGTCCGACGCGCCGCCGGCGGGCGTCGCCGTCATCCCGGCCGCGCCCGAGGCGCCGGCGTCTCCCGAGGCCGACGCGATGCTGGCGCTCGACGTCGCGCTGACGCTCGGCGGCTTAGCGCTCGCCGTCGAGCCGGGCGGAGAGGCGCCGTTGATCGAGATCGTCCATTGTTCTTCCGCCGACCGCGCCGAGGCGGTCTATGCGCGTCTTGCCGTCGCGCTTCGAGCCGGAGCCCGGGCCGGCGTCATCGAACGGTTCGTCGGCGCTGGACAAGACGCGCAGCGCCATCATTCGACCTGGATCGACCTCGCTTCCGACGCCAAGGCGTCGCACGTCGCTTCGATCGAGGACGGCGCGGGCCTGCATGTGGAAAGCCAGATCGCGCATCTGGCGAGAAGCGCCGAACTCGACGCGTTCGGCTTCGTCGCCGGCGGCGGCCTCGTGCGGCGGCAGATCTTCGCTGCGTTGGCGGGCGAGCGCGCGAAAATTGGGCTCGCCGGCCTCTCTCTCGTCGACGGACGGCGCCATGCCGACGCGACGCTGGAAGTCGTCCACGCCGCTCCCGAGGGACAGAGCCGGGAATTCTTCAGAACGATCGTCGCCGACGAGGGAACCGGCGTGTTTCAGGGCAAAGTCGTCGTCAGGCCGGGCGCGCAGAAGAGCGACGGCGCGATGAAATCGCAGGCGATCCTCATCTCGCCGCAGGCGGCGATGAACAACAAGCCGGAGCTCGAGATTCTCGCCGACGACGTGGTCTGCGGCCACGGCGCGACGGTCGGCGGGCTCGATCCCGAGCAGGTCTTCTATCTGCAGACGCGCGGCCTGCCCAGAAGCGAAGCCGAAGCGATGCTGCTGGAGGCCTTCGGCGCCGAGGCGATCGCGCGCGTCGGCGAACCCGAGTTCGCGGAAATCCTGCTTTCGCTGACGCGCGCCTGGCTCGCCGGGCGCGCAGGAGCCGCGCGATGACGATGCTCCATAATCGCCCCGTTGCGCGCGCCCCGTACGACGTCGAGGCGATCCGCGCCGATTTTCCGATTCTCGCCGAGCGGCCCTACGGCAAGCCGCTCGTCTATCTCGACAACGCGGCCTCGGCGCAGAAGCCGCGCGCCGTCATCGAGCGCATGACGCGGGCCTACGAGCACGAATACGCCAACGTGCATCGCGGCCTGCATTATCTCGCCAACGCCGCCACCGAAGCCTACGAGGCGGCGCGCGAGAGCGTGCGCCGCTTCCTCAACGCCGCCTCGAGCGAGGAAATCGTGTTCACCCGCTCGGCGACCGAGGCGATCAATCTCGTCGCCGCGAGCTTCGGCCTCGCCCATATCGGCGAGGGCGACGAGATCGTGCTCACGGTGATGGAGCACCATTCCAACATCGTGCCCTGGCATTTTCATCGCGAGCGCAAGGGCGCCGTGCTGAAGTGGATCGACGTCGCCGACGACGGATCGTTTTCGCTCGAAGCGTTCGAGCGGGCGCTGAGCAAGCGCACGAAAATCGTCGCCATCACCCAGATGTCCAACGTCCTTGGCACGGCGCCGCCGATCAAGGCTGTCGTGCGCATCGCCCACGCCCATGGCGTTCCCGTCCTCGTCGACGGCTCGCAAGGCGCCGTGCATCTCGACGTCGACGTGCGCGACCTCGACGTCGACTTCTACGCGTTCACCGGCCACAAGCTGTACGGCCCGACCGGCGTCGGCGTGCTCTACGGCAAGCGGGCGATGCTGGAATCCTTGCCGCCGTTCAACGGCGGCGGCGAGATGATCGAGGAGGTGACTCTCGACAACGTCACCTACAACCGGCCGCCGTATCGGTTCGAAGCGGGCACCCCGCCGATCGTGCAGGCGATCGGGCTCGGCGCGGCCCTCGATTACGTCGAGGGGATCGGCCGGTCGCGCGTGCGCGCGCACGAAGAGGCGTTGAGCGCCTACGCGCACGAGCGGCTCGGCGCGATCAATTCGCTGCGCATCTTCGGCGGCGCGCCGGGCAAGGGGCCGATCGTGGCGTTCACCATGCCGGGCGCGCATGCGCACGACGTCGCGACCGTCATCGATCGCGCAGGGGTGGCGGTGCGCGCGGGCACGCATTGCGCAATGCCGCTGTTGCAGCGCTTCGGCGTGACCTCGACCTGCCGCGCTTCGTTCGCGCTCTACAACACCCGCGCCGAGGTCGACGCGCTCGCCGACGCGCTGACGCACGCGCAGAAACTGTTCGCTTGAGGAGGGGCGTGGCCATGACCGACAGCTCGATCGCCGCGACGCCGCCGAGCCTGCCCCTGGCGAGGCCGCCTTCGACGATGTCGAAGGAGGAGCTCGCCGCGCTCACGACCGAAATCGTCAAGGCGCTGAAGACCGTCTACGACCCGGAGATTCCGGCGGACATTTACGAACTCGGCCTGATCTACAACGTCGACATCGACGACGATCGCTTCGTCACGGTGGAGATGACGCTGACCGCGCCGGCCTGTCCGGTGGCGGGCGAAATGCCGCAATGGGTGGAAAACGCCGTCGGCGCCGTTCCCGGCGTATCCGGCGTCAGGGTCGAAATGGTGTTCGATCCGCCGTGGGACCAGAGCCGCATGTCCGACGAGGCGAGGGCGGCGTTGAATATGTGGTGAGGGGGAGGGGCGGCGGCGCGTCACGCTCCGCCAAAGAAAGTCCACGCAACCACGCCCGATGCAATTTTGCGGCGCGTTGGTTTGTTTTCAAGAGCTTGCGTGACGATTTTCCGCCGCTCGGGCGCTCGGCCAGAGCTTCGCTCGCCAGCCGACGCCGGCCCATCAAGGGGTTGAGCATCCTGGCGTTATGCAATAAGGGAACTACGTGCGTGTCGCGGTCACCGGTCACGTGCTATCAGGAAACAATGACCCGCCTCGCCCGCCTCGCCGTCCCCGGCCTGCCATGCCACGTCACCCAGCGCAGCGATATAATGCACTGTCGCCATAATGCCCCTTTCGTGCATCGTACTCCTGTGCAGCGCAATGTGGTTGCTAGCGCCTTTCGCGTGAAAACGCTTGGAAAACGAGCGTTGCCGTGTCAAGATACCGCGGCTTGGTGATTTGGGACCATTTTGCATGGCACCGTCAATAACTGTGGCGGTGTAGTCGGCTTCAGCAAGGGGCCCCTCCACTCCGAGAGAGCGATTCCCTTATGTATGCGTGGATGCAGCTCAGCTCGAGCGCAGATCTCGCCCAACTGGCGAACGCCATTCCGACGGAATACGACGCTGCGACCGTCGCCCAGACGCTGTCCGGGGGAATCTCTGACGCGGTCAAGGCCATCCTGATTGAAAGCGACTACGTCGATAAGGACTACCGAAGCACCTATTACAATTTCTACGCAAAGAAGGGGCAGCGGTATCGCAACGACTGTGTACGCCTCCACTTTTTCGATCGGACTGTCTCGTTCGATGCCGATAAGCTTGCGCCGAGCTGTGCCGACAGGGAGCTAAATAACCACTATTTTGGGTACATGGTTCTTCGGCCGACAGGCGTCGCGACTATCGGCCGAACGGTTCTGTCGCCTGACATTCGTCGCGGCGCGGGCCGACTCATCATAACTGCCAACCACAAAGTGCACCTGCTGGGTTACAGGTTCGAGATACACGGATTTCCGTGGATGAACCAGCATGTCGACATCTCGGTGTGCGCGCATGCTGCATGTTGGTCGATCCTTCGCCACTACAGCGAACGCTACAACGTTTACCGGGAATTCCTGACGCACGACATCACGATGATGGCGCATGAATTCAACCCTGGGGGCCTTGTTCCTTCGAGAGGGCTGCAGATGGCGCATGCCGAGCGGGTCTTTCAGGAGGCAGCGACATTTCCGGTTCACATCGCACGCAGCAAAGATAAGAGCGCTGATCCCTCCTTCTATCGTCAGATGATCGCGTACGTAGAGTCGCGCTTCCCAATCTTCGCGGCGATGAGCTCCCGGCGTCACGCAGTCGCAATTGTGGGATATGAGTGGCTCAGTGCTCTGAACACGGGAGCCCCGAGGTTGCGATTTGCCTGGGACGCACTTCGATCGCTCGCGGTGGTCGACGACAATTTTCTTCCTTACATGTCGATTTCGACGACAGCTGACGCTCCGCGCTCCGCAAAGGATTACTCCGCAGAGGATATTGATTCACTTATCGTCGCGCTGCCAGAGAAGATGTTCTATCCCGCTGACGCGGTTGACCGCCTCGGTCCTGCACTTTTCAAGCTGGGTGCAGTGGTCGGTCTGCCACCCCGGGACAACACCATCATCCGGTATTTCATTACGACTGGCTCTGCGCTTCGAAGTTTTGTCCGTGAGAAGGCGGGGGAATTTGATCCTCGACTGCTGACAACAATCATGACGATTCCGTTCGCACAGTTTGTGTGGATCGTCGAATTTGCGACCGAGAGTCAATGGGCGCGTGGTGTGGTCGAAGCACGCGCGGTCATTGACGCCACCGCGAGCTTAACCGAGGCCATGCCTTTGTGGCTGTTCCACGGTCAGGCGGCGGCGCTTGTCTTCGATCGGAAAACGGTGGGTCAGATTACGGACGGAGTGGGCGTCCTGACGCTTGTTCCAGCAGGCCACACCGGCTTCACAAGAATGGAGCGGAATTTGCGGGCCACGCAAGCGAAGTAACCTTGGTCGTGTTGCGCTGATCTAACAGTTCTCGAATCTACAGGAGATAAGCATGGACGATAAAAATGACGCTGCACACAAAGTCAGCCAAGGACTAATGCCGATTGACCCAAGCGTGCTAAAGGAGTTTCTACGCGAGATGAATGACACGGTCATTCCAGAGATTCAGAAAGCCGTCGAGGAGCGTCGCCTGCTTGCCGCAGAAAGTCGACAGTGGCAATTGAAGTGCTAAGGAGTCTACTTGACGCTGAGCGCGCTTACCTTCATTTCTCTGCGGTTACAGGGGGTACGGGGGCGGAGTGGACCCCGAAGTTGAGACACAGCATTATGGCATCGGAATTACGGTGACGCTTGCATAAATCCCCAAGTCGACCTTTCGTCGGCCACCCCTCCTCGCCGTTCGGGGCCACGATTGCGGGGGGCTGCGGTTCTTTCGAATAAGGGAATGATGCAAGCGTCAACGGTTTCCGGCCGGCTTCGTCGGCTTCCGTTTCCCGGCGCCCGAGAACGCCGAGAGGGAAATTTTCCCCGCCCCAAGCCCTTGAAAGAATGCGAAACGCGGAAAGAAGCGCGGCGCGCCGAAGCCTCTAGCGTAAGCGGGAGACCCCCCGGCTCTGCCGGGGTGGCAGTAGCAGTTTGACGTTTCCGGCAGTCCACCAGCGGAGTTCCAACGTGAGCGGCCACGCACACGAAAGGAACTCCACCGATGGACG
>Ga0326728_10020495_pt1 | contig 12599 bp, 13 predicted proteins | sample MB3enrmetagenome_FD_207602 | JGI IMG/M metagenome (GOLD analysis project Ga0326728, IMG submission 207602) | Lab enriched peat soil microbial communities from McLean, Ithaca, NY, United States - MB31MN | ecosystem: Environmental > Terrestrial > Soil > Wetlands > Peat | place: USA: New York...
CGGTTCAGGTTGGCCGCAGCCTGTTCCGCCTCCACCAGGACGGTCGCCGCGGCCGTTCCTTGATCGTTTTCGCTGGCGGAGCCTGGCGAGCAACCCTCGGGCTCCGCCAGATCCGCCGGCTGGAACAGCGCTGCCGCAGCCTCGCCCCAGGCTTGGCGATCCTGGCCTCCCCATCCGCCCGGATTCAAGCTGCGGGCGTCAAACGGCAGCTTGCCGGGGACCGGCGTTGGCAGCCGCGGGGTCAGTTGGAAGGGTTCGGCGTCTGCGCGGGCGGCCAAAGACGCTCCCGGTTCGGAGTCCGGAGGGTGCGCTGGAGGCGCGCTGTCCGGAGCGCCCGGCAGCGGCGAAGCGGCCGGCGGCATCAGCGAGGGGCTGGCGGTGGGCGCGGCATGCGCGCCCAGGAATCCAGCGGCGGGGCGCGCCTGGATCAGCGCCGTGCGCAGGCTGTCACGAACGAAATCGTGCACCAGGGTTTGCTGGCGGAAGCGGACCTCGGTCTTGGCGGGGTGGACGTTGACGTCGACTTCCTCGGGCGGCATCTCCAGAAAGAGCAGCACCACCGGAAAGCTGGTGGGCGGAATCACGTTGCGATAAGCCTCGGTGATGGCGTGCAGGAGCAGCCGGTCGCGGATAAGGCGCTTGTTCACAAAGATATAGATCGAATTGCGGTTGAGCTTTTGCAGCTCCGGCTTGGAGTAGAAGCCGCTCAGGCGGAGAGCGCCGGGATCGCGGGCGGGCTGGGCCGGGTCCCGCTTCCACGGGGGTGGCTCGGGCAGGCCGGCGCGGGCCAGTGGGGTCTCAGCGGCCACGGGCAGCAGTTGGGCCAGCGTCTCCTTGCCGAAGATCTGGTAGATGCGCTCGGCGGTCCGCGCCACCGGCGGCGCGCTGACGATGGTGTGCGTGGCCGAGACCAGCTCGAAGTGCTTCTCCGGATGGGCCAAGGCGTAGTGAGTTACCAGCGCCGCCACGTGGGCCAGCTCGGTGCTCTCGGCGCGCAGGAACTTGCGCCTTGCGGGCGTGTTGAAGAAGAGATCGGCGACGGCGACCGTGGTTCCGCGTGGCAGAGCAGCGTCGTCCACGTGCAGAATCCTGCCGCCCGCGATCTCCACGCGGGTTCCGGCCTCGGCCTGATCGGCTGTGGGGCCCGTCGCGGTTTCAAGCGTCACGCGGGCCACCGAGGCGATGGAGGGCAGCGCCTCGCCCCGGAATCCCAGGGTCGCGATGGAGAGCAGATCGTCCACGGTGCGCAGCTTGGAGGTGGCATGGCGCTCAAAGGCCAGCAGCGCATCGTCGCGGTTCATACCCTGGCCGTCGTCGGCGACGCGGATCAGCCGCCGCCCGCCGGCCTCGACCTCGACGCGGATGCGGCCTGCGCCGGCGTCGAGCGCGTTCTCCAGCAGTTCCTTCACCACCGAGGCGGGACGATCCACCACCTCGCCGGCGGCGATCTGGTTGGCGACCTGGTCGGGAAGAATGCGGATGCGGCCCATAAGCCTTTAGGGTAACGCAGGAAGGCAGGGGTCAGGGATGAGGGGTCAGAGATCAGGCCGGCTGGACTCCGGGACCCGGTTGCCACCGGGCAGTGGTTCACGGGGAGGCCCCGATCCATTTTCGCGCTGTTGCGGCGTATTGCGAATGGGCTATATTGACTACGTGCCGCGCCGGCAGGCGGCTGACAGGGGCCAGGAGGGGCTGATGAGCATTACCGACACGATCGGATTGGTGCTGAAGAGCAAGGGCGAAAGCCGGGTTTTTTCTATAGCGCCCGAGCAGTCGGTTTACGAAGCGCTGGAGAAGATGGCCGAGCACGACGTCGGCGCCTTGCTGGTGGTCTCCGGCCATCGAGTGGTCGGTATGCTGTCGGAGCGCGACTACGCGCGCAAGGGAGTGCTGATGGGCCACCCCGCCGAAAGAACCCAGGTCCACCAGATCATGACCAGCCCGGTGATCTCGGTGAGTCCGGAGCAGACCGTGGATGAGTGCATGACCATCATGACCGAAAAGCATGTTCGCCATTTCCCGGTGTTGCGGGATGACGCCGTGGTGGGATTGATCTCCATCGGCGACCTGGTGAAATGGGTGATCTCGGGCCAGGCGCAGATCATTCAAGAGCTGGAGGGCTACATTGCGGGAGCGTATCCGGGATAGCTTCGATAGGCGCAACTGCCGCGAACAGGCGCAAAAGCAAAATGCCGCCCGAAGGCGGCATTCCGCGAACGGAATGAGGAAGCGTCAGACGCCCATGCCGAACTCGCTGGTCGGCTGTTCGCCCGCGCCGGAGAAGAAGTCGTAGGGAGTGCGGCGGTTGAACTTGTAGCCCTTGCGCAGCTCGTAGCCCAGGTAGATGCCCAGCGCGGCCAGCGCCATTCCCACGGAGAACCAGCCAATCACGCGCAGGGTGCTTCCCTCGCACTTCGCTTCGGCATGGGACTCTTCCACAATCGTGAGCGGTTCGGGTACGGCGGACATGACGGGCGGCCTCCTACATTTCTATGATACTCCAATTCCGGTTTTTCTCCGCGTGCCTGGCCGGTGGGAAACGTGCCCGCATCGCTACTTCGCGGTGTCGATTCGGGAAAGCCAAAGAGCTTTTTCCGGCGGGGCAAGAAAACTGGCGCGGATGGAGTTGGCCGCCAACTGGCGCAGTTCGTTGCGGGCAAAGCTCTGCTCGGTGTGGGCCAGCAGGTACTCGTTGGCCACATCGGAGCCGAAGAAGGCCGGGTCGTCGGAGTTGAGGGTGACCAGCAGGCCGGCGTCGAAGTAGCGCCGCAGCGGATGGGCGGCAAAGGACGCGCAGACGCCGGTGCGGACGTTCGAGGTGGGATTCAGCTCGATGGGCGTGGCGCGCGCTTTCAACTCCTCGATCAGGTAGAAGTCCTTGACGGCCGAGAGGGCGTGGCCGATGCGCTCGGAGCCGATGGAGAGCGCCTCGCGGATGGCCTCCGGCCCGGTGGTTTCGCCGGCGTGGTCGGTGAGACGCAAGCCGGCTTGGGCCGCCTGGGCGAAGAGGGCGCGGAATGGCTCGGAGCGGGCGCGCCGCTCGTCGCCTCCCAGGCCGATGCCGATGATGGAGGGATAGCGGGGGCGCATTTCGGCGGCCTTGCGGAAGACCCACTCGGCCTCCTCGACGGGGAAGTGGCGCACGGCGTCGAAGATCCAGTAGAGCGAGAGGCCCAGTTCGCGCCGGCCGCGTTCGCGGGCGTGTTCCAGGCCGGCAAAGATGGGCTCGAAGGCTTCGGGGTCGCAGTTGCGCGTCCTGTAGATGACGCCGACGGAGACGAAGACCTCGGCGTGGACCACGCCCTGGGCGGCGAGGCGCTCGATCATGCGCCAGGCGACCAACTCGTAGTCCTCGGGCGAGATGAGCCGCTGGCAGACGGCCTTGAAGCTGTCCAGAAAGCCGGTGAAGTTTGTGAACCGGTAGAGGGCCTCGGCCTCGGGCAGCGTCAGGGGCCGCTCGTCGTGGCGGGCGCTCAGCTCCACCAGCGTGGCGGGCAGGATGGCGCCTTCGAGGTGCAGATGCAGCTCGGCCTTGGGCAGGCGGCGGATGAAGGCTTCGATGTCGGACACAGTTTCGAGTTTACCGGTAGATTGAGCAATCCCATGTCTCACAAGGAACCTCCTCGACTTTGTTCAGGCTCGCGACCAGCCATGGCCGACATTTTCCGCTCCGACGGCGGAAAAGCAGCCTTTCTTCAGTCAAAAACGGCCCATTGGGGGCTAAAACAAGGCGACAATTAGGGGTTTGCAGTTATCAATTCGTCAATGGGCAATAATTACAAACAATTGATTCGAAGTAGGTTACTGGCATCTGATGGGTCATAAAACGGCCTCCACGGTCCAGGGGGGTGGGGTACGGACCGGCCGCATGCCTGACAGATTGTCTCAGGGCCTGGCCCGCTGTTCCCCTATCTTCCAGTGTGGGCCGACGGGAGGTAAATCTACGCAAAGGGCGATAGTGGCACCGCTCCACAGTGGCCGGGCGCTCTGGAACTGATTCGATTTCGGGCCACAAGGGCGTTTACCGGTACGAATATTCATGGCCTTCGACTCCACGGTCGCTTGGCGGGCTGCCTCCGGCCGTGATCTTGCCTCGTTTTGGCGCGCCTCTAACAGTTGAATCTCGGCACAGACAACGTTGCATACACGGGGTTCTTGCCGGCGGCGTGGACGAGGTCGAGGAGGCTATGCACGAGCAATAGGCCAGGCGGCCAGTTGTTCCGTCCGAAGTTCTACTGTGTCGCCCACTCCACAAGCTCAACGCGGCGGTTCTTGGCCCTGCCCTCTTCGGTCTTGTTGGTGGCCACAGGCGCATACGGTCCGTTGCCAAAGGCCGTGAGCCGGGCGGCGGCGATGTGGTATTGGCCGGTAAGCGCAGCGACAACAGCCTGGGCGCGCGCCTGCGAGAGCTTCATGTTCGAGGCAAAGTCGCCCACCATGTCTGTGTGGCCCACGACCAGGATCTTGAGCCCGGGCCGCTGGTTGAGCAGCTTGGCTATCTCGTCGAGCGCAGGTTTGGACTCGGGCTTAAGGTCGGACTTGGCCGTATCGAATTGAATGCCGTAGATAGCGAAACTGCCGTTGGCGGCGAGGCCGCTGCCGATAGCCGCAGCGGTGACGGCCACGTCCTGTTGCATGGCCTGACGCTCAATGATGGTCAGCATGTAGAGCTTGTCAGCGCTGCTGTAGGCGTCAACGTAGATCCACGTCTCGGTGGAGCCCTTAGAGAAGCGAAGGGTAGTCTCGCGGCGGTTGTCCTCCGCAAACTCCCATAGCGTCTGCCCGCCGGCTGCGCGCACAGCGTTTTGGAAGTTGCGGACGATCTGCAGCGCGCTGGCCGCGGTGACATCGTCCTTGGGCTGGTAACGGTAGGTGTACTTGTGACCTTCGACCTCGGTCGTTTTTTCGGTCTTACCCTCGGTCACTTTGAACTGGTAGGAGTCGAACTGGGACTCCCCGCATTCGCGGATATAGTAGCCGGGCATGCGGTTGATGCCGGGGTGATCTTTGCAGTTTTCAGCGTCGTCCTGGGAACGGGCTATAGGAACAAGAGCGAGGACAGCTATGAGCGCGACGGCGCCGCGCATGAGAGCAGACATAAACGGCTCCTTTCGTTCGGACCTCCAGGGGCAACCGAGCGCCCGAACGGCTCAATTATACGCCTGAAATCCGCGTGTTTCCCCCAAACCCCGCGAACTCGGACCGGTGGCGGCTGTAGAGGAAGTAGATGACCAGGCCGATGGCCAGCCAGATGAGGAAGCGCATCCAGGTGATGATGGGCAATCCGGCCATGAGCAGGAAGCAGAAGAAGACGCTGAGCGCCGGAATGATGGGGCCAAAGGGAACCCGGAAGCCGCGGCGGCGATCCGGTTCGCGATAGCGCAGTACGATCACGCCGGCGGAGACCAGAACGAAGGCGAAAAGAGTTCCGATGTTGGAGAGATCGGCGAGGGTGCCGATGTCGAAGAGGCCGGAGGGGATGGCCACCGCGAAACCGGCGACCCAGGTGGAGAAGGCCGGAGTGCGGAAGACGGGATGCACATTGCTGAAGACCTTGGGCAGCAGGCCGTCGCGGGACATGGAGAACCAGACGCGCGACTGGCCGAGCTGGTAGACGAGAATCGACGAAAGCATGCCCATGATGGCGCCAACGAGGACCACCAGGCGGATCCAGTGGAGGGAATGGCCGCCGGGGAGGATGGAGAGCTTCTTGAGGGCGTTGACCACCGGAGCGGCGTCGCCCACCATGGAGTGCCAGGGCACCAGGCCGGTGAGGCAGATGGCCACGGCAACATAGAGCGCCGTGCAGATGACCAGCGTGGCGATGATGCCGATGGGCAGGTCGCGCTGCGGGTTGCGGCACTCCTCGGCGGCGGTGGAGACGGAGTCGAAGCCGATGTAGGTAAAGAAGATAATTGACCCGCCGGTGAGCACGCCGCTCCAGCCGTTGGGCATGAACGGACGCCAGTTGCCGGGATGGATGAAGCCGATGACGGCGAAGACGAAGATGAGAATGGCGATGAGCTTGATGCTCACCATCATGTTGTTGGTGCTGGCCGACTCGCGAATGCCGCGAACGAGGATCACCGTGAGGATGAGAACGATGAGGAACGCCGGGATGTTGAAGCCGAAGTGCCAGCCGGGGTGGTAGAGCCAGTTGCCGGCCAGGTCTTGCAGGCCGTCGGGAAGGTAGGCGGGCGAGATCCACATCGCCGAGGGATGCAGACCGAACCAGTCCAGCAGGTCCACCACGTGGGCGGCAAAGCCGACGCTGACGGTCATATTGGAGCCGGCATACTCGAGAATCAGATCCCAGCCGATGATCCAGGCGATGAGCTCGCCCATGGTGGCGTAGGTGTAGGTATAGGCCGAGCCGGCGATGGGAATCATGGAGGCGAGTTCGGCATAACAGAGGCCGGTGAGCGCGCAGACGATGGCCACCAGGACAAGGGAAAGGGCGATTGCCGGACCGGCGCCCGGACGGCCGGCCAGCGCGGTGTGGGTAATGACGTAGTGGATGAGCGGCGTATTCACCACGCTGGTCGCGTCGAACTGCTCGCCGGAGATGGCCGTGCCGATGACCGTGAAGATGCCCGAGCCGATGACCGCCCCGATGCCGAGCGCGGTCAGCGACCACGGGCCGAGGGTCTTCTTGAGCCGATGCTCTGGTTCGTCCGCGTCGCGGATCAGCTTGTCGATCGACTTGCGGGCAAGCAGTTGACTGGCCAGCGCGGTTCTCCTCAATGAGCGGGGTTGCGGAATCCTGCCGGATGCGGCGGCCTCGGTCTCTGACCGGTTGATTTGGTACCAGGCGATTGAGTGCTGAGGATCCCACCCTAGGCGCAACAACAGAGACGCGCCGAGGGTGAGGCACCCAGTTTTGGTACAACAACAAGCGGCCAGAGACCTAGCGCTTGGAGACTCCGCGCGCCATCTTCTTCACCTTTCTCTTCTTTTCGCCGCGCGCTCCGGTGCGCTTCGCCTTGGGGGCGGCCTTCTTGCGGGCCTCGCGCTTCAGTTTCTTCCGTTCCAGCTTGTCTTCGATCTTGGTGGTGTCGGCCACGTGTAACCTCTTTCGCTGCAATCTCTTCGGGGTTTCCCGCAAAACGGGCAGGTGTGACCTCTATGTTAACAGGGATTTTGGCGGGGCGAAAGCGGCCGGCGGGCGCGGCTGGACCGCATTCGCGACGTGCCGTATTGGACCGCGGCCCCGGCTCCCGGCGCGGCTGGCGGATGGAAACGGCGCCGCCCGCATTTCCGGCGTACAATGAAGATAGACCAGAAAGTGACCAGCCTGCTCGGCTCCGGCCGTTCTTTCGCTTCTGACGAGCTCCGCACCCCACGCAACAATCAACGAGCAACCAGCAAACTGCTGACCGGAGTTCGTCATGCGTTCCGACAAGATACATCGCGCGCTTGCCCAGGGAATGAACCGCTTTGAAGTCTGCCAGCTTGTTTCAAAGGGCGTAAAAGCCACGCACAAGACCGGCTCGCGCTTTGAGGATTCCATCAACGACGTGCTGCAATACCTGGGCACCCACGAAACGAACAAGGCAGGGTTGCACCCGGCGATCCCGCAGGTGAGCATGAAAAGCTTGAAGCCGGCCGCGTAGCAAAACAGAGTTCAGGGATCAGGGGTCGGCCGGCGGGTGGGCTTCAAGAGGCTCAAGCCGGCTGCCGGGTTCTGTCGGGATGCCTCCAGATTCAAGCCAAACGCAGAAAGGGACGGCAGCGATGCCGTCCCTTTTGTGTGTTTGCATCCGTGATGCCGATTCTATCCGCGTTGGCGGGCTGGTTTACCCGGCGCGGCTTGAATCGGGCGGTCTGAACTAGACGACCTGAACGTTCTCAGCCTGCCAGCCCTTGGGACCCTTGGTCACGTTGAACTGAACGCGCTGGCCTTCCTGCAGCGAGCGGAAACCGCTCGACTGAATGGCGGTGTGATGGACAAAGACGTCCTCGCCGTTTTCGCGGCTCAGAAATCCAAAACCCTTGGCGTCGTTAAACCACTTGACTGTGCCTGTTTCCATTGTGTGTTGCTCCTCTTTACTGATTTACCGCGAACGCAATGTGGAAGTTTGCGAGTAGGCGGTAAGCGGAACAGGCAAGAACTTCAGATCGAATTCTACGATTACGTTGAGTATAGCACGGATCGGCAATTCGCTGCTGGAAGGACCAGGATGCAAACAGGGCTGGCAATGCTATCACTCCCAGCAGTATGCTATCATCAGGATTGGATTAGCAGAGGAGTGAAACCCCATGCCTGCCGTCACCGTTCGCAACCTTCCCCAGGAAACCCATCGCGCCCTCAAGTTGCGCGCCGCGCACAACGGACGAAGCACCGAGGCCGAGATTCGCGTGATCCTGGAAGAAGCGGTAGCTCCCAGGACGCGCTTCAAGATCGGATCGGAGCTGGCGGCTTTTGGAAAGAGCTTTGGCGGAATCGATCTCGAGATCATCCGCGACAAGACGCCGGCTGAACCCGCGGTCTTCGAGTGACCGTTCCATGATCATTCTCGACACGAACGTGATCTCGGAGCCGATGAAGGTGCGGGCCGATCCAGCCGTCGCGGCCTGGCTGGACCGGCAAGCTGCCGAGACGCTTTACCTGACGGCTATCAACCTCTCCGAGATGCTTCTGGGCGTTGAACTCCTGCCCGAGGGCAGGCGGAAGAGGGGAATGACCACGGCCATGCAGGAGTTGCTCGCGGGGCTTTTCGGGACTCGATTTCTGGCCTTCGACCGGGAGGCCGCGGCGGCCTACGCCTTCCTGGCCGCCAGGGCGGCGGCCAATGGCATGACGATGGGCGTTGGCGACGGTCAGATTGCCGCCATTGCGGCGGTGCATGGATTCACTGTGGCCACGCGCGATACCGCACCGTTCCTGGCCGCCGGCGTCCCCGTTATCAACCCATGGGAGAGCTAGCCCGCATTTCTCACAAGGCGCGTCAACGAACTTGTAGCGCCGGCCTCCTGGCCGGCTGTAGCGCGGGTCTCCCGACCCACGTCGGACACCGCTTGCTCCGTCACGGTGTGTGTAAACGGTATAAAGGAACGAGGCTTTGCTCAGGCAGCGAGGACGCCGCCAGAACAGCCGACCAGGAGGTCGGCGCTACAGAGCGTCGATCTGGCCGTGAGAAATCCAGGCTAGAGCGGCTCCAGGGAGTGGAATGAAGGGCCAAAGCGAGGATTCTCGGCGCCCATTCAAGAGCTTGAGAGCCAGGCCGCCTGGGACCGATGCAATCAGAATTGCGAGCCGGGCAGTCGCCGGTGTATTCTCGCGTGGCCGGGAACCAGAATGGCCGTTGCGGCTGGCAACGGGAATTCCGATTGAGGGATGCGATATGAGTGTCTCGCAGGATGCCGCTTACGCGTGGTCGCTCTTCAAGCATGTCAAGCGAGTTCGGGCGTACGAAAAGCTGGTCCAGGATTCCGTGGATGAGGATACCCGGCCGGGCGCCTTGATGAACCTGGGTATCGAAGCCATGCTGGAGATTGCGGGTAAGGCGCTGGGCACGTCTCTCACCTCGCACCCTTATTTCGCTTGCCACAAGGCCCATCTGGAGGCGCTTGCCCAGGCGCTCAACGCCAGCAGCAATCTGGACAGCGCGCGACAGGCGCTGAGCAGCGCCATCCGTTCCGCCGACGCGGCCGGGGCGCTCACCGGAACCCTGGCGGATTACCGGACGCGCAACAACGGCCTGAAGGTCGTGTACAGTTTTCAGATCGCGGGTTCGCTGCGCATGCTGCAAGACCGAGGGGGAGATCCGCACCTGAAGGAGACGGTCATGACGCACGGGCCCCTGCAAGCTGCGACGGACCGGAATATCTATGAATGGCAGGCGTTGTGGTGCGAGCTGTACCTGGAAAGCGTTCAACTGCTGGCCATGGCGCAGGTGGAGCTGAGGGCCGCCGAAGCCGCCATGAAGAACTTCGACGATAAGATGAAGGCGCTCTCCTCGGGGGGTGGCATGGGTGCGCTCGGCGCCGCACAAATGAAGAAGGACCGCGATTTTCAGTGGCTCGACCGAGCGCGCGCCCCGGGCGGAGGCAGCGAAAGAGCGGTGTTGGACCCGGTGGGCTACGCGCGGGATCAGGCGAACGCCATACAGGACTTGTCGGATCGCCTGGGCGAGAACTGCGAGGCCGCCATGAGCGACGACGTCTACCGCCCCGACTTCATTCAGCACCGCTTGGGCAGTCTGTAGCCGATGCCTGCGCTGCCGCACCCCTCTCCGCGGGCATTTTGTTCCAGCCGCAACGGGCTTGTTCGTTCCTCCCAAGCTGCTTCGCATCCGTGCCGCAGCTTGTAGACGGCCCCTGCCGCGAATTCCGTCTTGCGTTTCCCACAAAGATTGGGGTCGGTTGTCGATTTCGCTTCACAAATGGTGCAATTTCTGGCCTATACTGCTTCTAGCAGTGAGGCTTCCACCCCGATGGTGGCTGTCTCCCCGTCACTCCCATGGCTACGCAACTTTCCCAGAAGCGCGCCTCCGACCCGCCTCCGGCGATCCCCAACCGGCTGTACTTCAAGATTGGAGATGTGGCCGAGATCTGCGGCCTCGAGACCTATGTACTGAGGTTTTGGGAGACGCAGTTTCCCCAGCTCAAACCCAACAAGAGCGGAACCGGCCAGCGTCTTTACCGCCGCCGCGACGTGGAACTGGTTCTGGAGATCAAGCGGCTGGCCCACGCCGAGGGGTACACGCTAGCCGGCGCCCGCCAGGCCCTTGAAAAGGCACACTGGCGCCCCGCGCTTCAGCCGCCGGCTCCCCAGCGCGATCTGTATTCAGTTCCCGAGCCCGATGCGCAACTCGATTCCCAGTCCAGCCTGCCGCTGCTCGCCGCCGACTCCGCGCAGCAGCGTCTGGATGAGGTTGCCTCGGCTATCGGCCACGCTCGCGCCGAACTGCGTGAGATCGCGAGTCAGTTGGCCTTGCCGGTACCGCGGCCGGCTCGCCGCCGCGCCCGGCTTGTCGCGGTTCCGCGCCCCTCGGACTCTCTCTTCCCGGCGTAGGCTGGCCGCGGAAGAGGGGATGACCGGCAAAAAGCACGAAAAGCGCGCCCCAGATCGCCCTCCTGACCGCGCTCCGGCGCCCTGCCGTCAGGCTCAGTACAGTCCGCATGCTCGAACCCAAACTGCCGCCCAACCGGTACCCCTCATCCTTTACCGGAGAATAGAACGGATCGGCCCTGCAATTGGGCCACATCGGTGGCAAGGCGCTCCCCGGCTGCGCGCTAAGATGAGTCATGCGCCCGTTCGTTTTTGCCCCGATCGCTGTCGCTCTGCTCTCGCTCTCCGGCTGCGGGTACCACACGCTGGGCGCGGCCACGCATGTGCCGCCCGATGTGCACACGCTCTCGGTGCCGGTCTTTGCCACGCACACCGAGGCCTATCACACCGAGACGGCGATAACCGAGGCAGTGATCCGCGAGTTCGCCGCGCGCACGCGCTTCCGGGTGACGCCGGACGAAGGCGGGGACGCCGACGCGGTGCTGCGGGGAACGATTCTCAAGGAGTCGTTGACGCCGATGACCTACAACGCCTCGACGCAGCAGTCCTCGAGCTTCCTCATCACCATGGTGGTTTCGGTCACGCTCAGCGGCCGCGACGGCAAGGTCCTTTACGAGAACAAGAACTACGTCTTCCGCCAGCAGTACCAGTCCACCATGAATCTGCCCACCTTCCTGGAGGAGGATCCGGCGGCCGTCGAGCGGCTCAGCCGCGAGTTCGCGCGGCAGCTTGTGGCCGATGTGCTGGAAGGGCTGTAGGGGGATTCAAGTAGGACTTTGCCATTCCACAGGTGGGTGCCCCACCCTCGCCGCGTTTTTGCTCTTGCGGCTAGGGTGGGATGGCGGCTGAACTATGGAAGCTCTGGTCAGTCCTCTCGGCAAGGTTGGCATCCCCTCCGGGGCTAAAGCCCGCGTTGATTTTGCAGCATTTGTGGCACGACTGAAGTCGTGCCCTGACACAGCCTGGACTTGTTCAGAGGTTCCCTATAGCGACAGCGAAAGACACTCACGGTCCCACGTGCGGCAATCGCACGTGCGGCGCGGAGACTGTTGCATCTCCGCGCCGCCGAGCCGCCCTGAAGCGGGAATTCTGCTACCAACTGGAGTTGAGGACCAGGTTGTAGGCATTCACGGTGCCGATGCCGGTGGCAAAATCCCAGCCGGTTCCGGTCTTGTAGGCCGGAGTGTAGCTGGTGTTCGAGGTGGAGAGCACGCCGTTCTTCCCGGAGGGCAGGTAGCAGTTGTGGCTGCCGGTGCAGTTGATGTCCATATCGCCCTGGGTCACGTCGTAGAAGACGCAGCTTGAGGCCACGGCATTGCCATCGCTGGAGTTGCAGGCCGCGCTGCCGCCGGTTCCGTACTCGGCCGCGGCGATCTTGTAGTAGATGGGGTTGGGATTGCCCTGGCGGCCCCACTTCTGGTTGACCAGAGCTTGCATGCCGGCCAGGATGGGCGAGGCGAAGCTGGTGCCGCCCGCGCCGGCCCAGCCGCTGGGAGCGCCCGTGCAGGCAGCGCCTCCGCCGGCCGTGTCGGAGTAGCAGAAGATGTAGTAGTGGCCCCAGACGCCGTTGGCGGCAAAGAGCGAG
>Ga0326728_10020496_pt1 | contig 12599 bp, 13 predicted proteins | sample MB3enrmetagenome_FD_207602 | JGI IMG/M metagenome (GOLD analysis project Ga0326728, IMG submission 207602) | Lab enriched peat soil microbial communities from McLean, Ithaca, NY, United States - MB31MN | ecosystem: Environmental > Terrestrial > Soil > Wetlands > Peat | place: USA: New York...
ACATCGATCGCCTTCTGTTCACGCCTTCCGGCGGTCAGGCAGCTTTTAGCCCCTATCCTCCCGACGAAACGTTTGTAATGGACAATCTCAGCATCGAGTTTGTGCCGGAGCCTTCCACGGTTCTGCTGGCCGCTCTCGGCGCGCTGACGTTGTGCGCATTTCTCAAACGCAAGCCGGGTTGACGCAGGACGAGTAGACGATTTGCCATGATGCAAAGGTTGCTCACGCTGTCCGTTACAAGCTTCGGACTCTTCACTTTCTTCCCCCTTTCGACGAGCGCACAAAACTTGATCACATTTGCTGATGTTCCGCGCGTCGGGCACGGAACCCATCGTTCGCATCTACAGCGAAGCAGCGAACGCACAGCGCGTGAAAAGACTGCTCGACAGCGGCAGGCAATTGGCCCTGCGCATATTGGGGGCTTGTAAGATCGGCACGCCGAAAGCCGCTGCGGCCTGCCACAAGGACTCAATCACTCTTGGTATTTCGCTGCGCGCCGTTCGTCCGCGCGTCGGGCGCTGTAACTACAAGCCGGCTGTCGCCAACCGAGTGAACTTGTCTTGTACCTCATGAATGAGTTTCTGATGTTGACCCGCCTCGCCGCAGGATCTTCGTAACCGGCTGACGGAGCGCGTCCGATTTCTTGTGCCATTTCCTGCAGCTAGTGGCCCGCGATGGTCGCGGGGCGTAAGTCACATGGGAAATGCCGGTTAATTCATTCTTCATCGTGCATTTCTAAGGCAGCGCAGTCTCACCCCCAGCCGCATGTGCCTTTTCCACTACATCTGAAATTAGTGGTTTCCACTACAGACAACCGCGAGCCTTTGTGTTTAAGTTACCAGGTGCCCAAATTCTTCTTTGCCTTTGCTCCGGCCCACGCCACTGGAGTAATCCACCGCGTGGTGAAGTCTTGCTCTCTGGCGGCACGGCGGATATGGTGGTCCTCGTAAGGTTGCGTTCGGTGCGTCTGGAGTTGAAACGGCAGGGTTCACAAATCATACAATGGGCGGAGGTAATTCCTTATGAAACAATACCTGCAAAAAACCATGCGGAACATGCAGCGGCGCTCGGGTCAGAGTCTCGTCGAGTATGCGCTGATCCTGGCCTTGATTGCGGTGGTGGCGATTCTCGTGTTGCAGGGTATCGGCACCAACGTCAACAACAAGCTGACGAATGTGAACACGAATCTGCAGTAGGAAACGGCTGTCACGCTTGTTCTCATCCTTGCTGATGGCCAGAGAGTTCAGTTTTACTCGACGGAATCGAAGTTCGTGGCAGAGTCCCTGGTGCTGGTGATGCGCGAGGCGGGGCCAAGCTTGCGTCGCACCGGCAAATGTTTCATAATGCCAATCTGAAACGGTTCGAGCGTAAATGCAACTCTCCCCATGACAAGACTCACCGGGCAATCTCTATGTCTCCAAATTCCCCTCACTGGTTTAGGAGGTAATTCGGGTTGCCACCACGCCGTCAGCCTGTTATTCTGCCCATCCAAGGAGGCTCACTATGAGACCACTGCTTGGGCTGGTCATTCTGGCATTGGACATCGTCGCAATCGTGGATTGCGTTAAGAGCAATGTGGAAACAGGCAAAAAGGTGTTGTGGATCGTCTTGATCTTGGTACTGCCTCTTGTCGGCATGATCCTTTATTTCCTGCTCGGTCGCCCGAAGTCTGCCGCCTGACTTGCACCGCAGCGAAGCCAATTGTTTCCGGTTTGTTGGGTCGCGTGCGACCGTAGCCAACTGCGGTCTTGCCTGCATTTGAAAACACCGCCCGAATCAACTCCGTGACATGCAATTATGGCGTGTCGCGGGCGTAGGCCGCCGCTGGCAACTTGCCCGCCGCAGGCCGCCCTGCTAAACTCCGCGCTTATGGCAGGGAGCGCATTTGATTCGGCGTTTGAGGAAGTCAGCAAACTCGCCGCCACGTTCGAGGCCAACGAAGCGCGTTATCTGTCGCAAGGCTATTCGGAAGCCCAAGTCCGCTTGGACTTCGTTGACAAGTTTTTCGTGGCGCTCGGCTGGGACGTAAACCACAACATTCAGACCAACCCCTACGAGCAGGAAGTCCATGTCGAAAACCCCGAAATCGCCTCGCATCGGCGCGCTGACTACGCCTTTTACCTTGCGCCCAATTTCCGCGACGTGCGGTTCTACGTCGAAACCAAAAAACCGCTTGGCGACATTGCCACCGCCGACCACTATTTTCAGACGATCCGCTACGGCTACGGCAGCAAAAATCCCGTCGCCGTCCTCTCTGACTTCGCGCATTTGCACATCCTCGACTGCCGCTACAAACCCGACATAGACACCGCCCTCCACCGTGCCATCGCCAGGTATCACTACACCGAGTACGCGAACCGCGAGAAATTCGCCGAAATCTACTTTCTCTTTTCCCGTGAAGCTGTCGCCAACGGCTCGCTGGAAAATTTCGCCGCCGACTTGCCGAAACCACGCGACAAGGCCGTCCAGCGCGGCTTGCTCATCGGCGGCTATCAGCCCGTAGATGAATCGTTTCTCCAAGAACTCGACGGCTTCCGCTCCGACCTCGCACACGCCTTTAAGAGCAAGAACCCCAGACTCGACAGCGACACCCTCACGGAAGTCACCCAGCGCACACTTGACCGCCTCGTGTTTTTGCGCTTCCTCGAAGACAAACTGATTGAGCCCAAGCCGCTGGTGGAGAGTTTCGGCACCAAGGGCAGGGCATGGGAAGATTTTGTCGCCACATCCCGACGCCTTGACGGTATCTACAACGGCATCGTCTTCAAACACAACGACAACCTCGACGCTCCCAGCTTCCGCGTGGATGAAGACGTTTTTGCTGACATCTGCGAAAAACTCTCGCATATCAATACGCCCTACGATTTCAACACGATCCCGATTCACATTCTCGGCAGCATCTACGAACGTTTCCTGGGCAAAGTCATCGTCGCCACGGACAAACGCGTCCGCGTCGAAGAAAAACCCGAAGTCCGCAAGGCGGGCGGCGTCTATTACACGCCTGAGTATATCGTCCGCTACATCGTCGAGAACACCGTCGGCAAACTGATTGCGGGCAAAACGCCCGACCAGATTGCGGAAATGCGTTTTGCCGACATCGCCTGTGGCAGCGGCTCGTTCCTGCTCGGCATTTACGATCTGCTTCTCCAAAACCACGGCACCTACTACAACAAAAACCCCGGCAAGGCGCACAAAGGCGATTGCGTTGAGCGCGACGGCAAGCTCTACCTCTCGCTCCGCAAGAAACGCGAAATCCTGCTCCACAACATCTACGGTGTGGACATCGACGCCCAAGCCGTCGAAGTCGCGCAACTCTCGCTCTACCTCAAACTGCTCAAAGACGAAACCACTGACAGCGCCCACCAATACCTGTTGGAGTTTGAGCACACGGCGCAGATGAAAAAACTGCTCCCCGACTTGAGCAAAAACATCGTTTGCGGCAACTCGCTCATCGGCACGGACATCCTCGACGAACAGCTTTTCCCCAAGGACGAAGAGCGCAAGCTCAACCCGATGAATTTTGAGGACGCCTTCCCCGAAGTAACAAAGCGCGGCGGCTTCGATGCCATTGTCGGCAACCCGCCGTATGGCGCTGAGCTTTCGGCACGCAGCGAGCATTACCTTCGTGGCAAGTTCAAAGCCGCGACTAGGGACTTGGACACGTACGCCCTATTCATGGAGCAAGTAGTGAAGCTCACAAGGCCGCGGGGTAGGATTTCCATGATCGTTCCGACGGGCTGGTACAGCGGCGCGAAGTTTCCGGCGTTGCGTCGCTTCATGGCTTGTCAAACAGACCCCGAGTCGTTAGTGAACCTGCCCTACGACGTTTTCAAGGCGTGGGTTGACACAACCGTTTTCGTCGTCACGAAGCGTGGCGAGCCGACGACGTGGCCGAGAGCGGTATCGCATACGGTAAATATCCGCACGTTCCCGAAACGGCACCAAATCGCGAGCGAAGCTGAGTTCTCGTGCGAACTTACAACGGTGGACTTTGTACAGTGGTTTGCCAATGGCAAAGACGAGTATCTGACTTATGCCGACTCCCAGACGACGCTTCTCATCCGGAAGATTCAAGAGCGTGGAAAGCCGCTTCGCGAGTTCGCCGACGTGCAACGCGGCGTCACGCCGTTCAAACTGACAGATGAGCCGACGCACAAGGCCAGCCAGCCGGCTTTCGATGGTACTGTCCGCCGCTACACGCTGAGGCGAGGGCCGAAACGCTATGTCCGTTATGACCAAACGCTGATGGAGTTCAAACCCGAACGCTATTTCAAAGGTCCGCGCTTGCTGTTGCGTGAGCTAATCAGCCGTCAGTTTCACCTACAAGCTGCAAAGGCGAATGATGACTTCGTAACGAACAAGTCCATGCAGAGCATTCTGCAATGCCCCGGCGGTCCGCACTTAAACTATTTGCTCGGCGTCATCAACAGCGGTCTCATGTCGTGGTATTTCTTGCATCGATCAAACATAGCCCAGCGCGACGATTTTCCAAAGATCGTCCTAAAGGAGACGCGTGATCTTCCCATTGCCCGGCCGGACCAAACGCGTCACGACCAGATGGTGCATCTCGTGGAGCAAATGCTGGAGGCGAAGAAGCAGTTGGCGAAAGTGAAGACGGATAAGGACAAGAGCTACTACGAGCGCCGTTGCTCCGACCTCGACCACCAGATTGACCGCCTCGTGTACGACCTCTACGGGCTGACCGACAAGGAAATTGAGATCGTTGAAGCAGCTTCCCGCGCCAGGGATCTACCGCAACCCACTGCCGCCGAACGTCAAGTCCCCGGCGAAGCCGAACCCGAACCCGCCGCCCTCCAAATCGAACTGGAAGCAACCGTCCAGCAAGCCGAAGCCGGTGCCCCCCGTCAAAACACGCAACGCCGTCGTCGCCGACGAGAACCCTAGCCCGCCGCTACGCTGTTTGAATCCTCGGTAAGAACGCACTTCCCAGCCCGCCAATGCGTTTTGATTGCTGGCTTTGGCAGGACACCCCAGTCGCCGCCACGATGCTGATTGTGGCTGTGCGGCATCGCGCCAGAGGCGTTTTGAAGTGCTGCGTCGGCGATTCATGTAGTCGCGGGGCGTACGGCCGAATACAGCACCTCGCTCTGCCCCTATATTACCAGCGAACTTGATTTCACCGAGGGGTGAAACTGGACTGGCGAAAGCGTCAGATCGAGTTCACCGCCGTCCTGCGTCCTCCGCGGCGCATAACCGACGGATCACGCGGATGGCACAGATGACCTTGCCACGGCAACCACTGCTTCAACAATTCGCTTCAGAGCGTCGGCGGTCAGGTGGCCGACCTCGGCGACAATCAACGTTTGATTGGCCGTGAACAGTTTACCGGGGCGCGCGTAGCTGGTCACACGCAGCGAGCCGGTATGGAAATCACGGTTGGCAATCTCAACGGCGAGTGGGTCAGCGTAAGGCTTGCTGGTGATCTGGCAGAGAATCCAATCGCCCGGCCAGCATCCGCCACAACCACGGCGGGCCGCAATTTGGATTGCGACAGGTCGGAGAACGGGAACGGAACGAGCACTACTGCGCCGGCTGAAGGTGTGACCACGCTTCGTCCTCTTCGGGCCGGTTCCAGTCCTCGGCCAGCGCCGTTTCGCTCAGCAACGCCGTCTCGGATGCCACCGGTTCCTCCTCAAGAATCGTCACCAGCGCACGGCGCGACGACGACAGATGCACGTTCTCCAACAGGTGCACGGCCCCTTCGCTATCAATGACCGCTTCAATCGTTTGTTTCATGGCGATAGGTACAGCATAATGCACGGCTTCGCAATTCACAACATTCTTGTTTGACCAAGCGCAACAGGCAGGGCGGAATGTTCAACCGCCTCGGCAATCGTCGTCAGATGATGCCGTTATGCGGCCAGCAACTTCGCCGTCACCGGGTCTGCTGCGAACATTTCTCGCAGCTTCCAAAGCTCTCGCAGCCAGTCGATGATGCCGTCGATGGTTCTAACGTGCTCACTCTTGGCGTGCCACGAGGGATACGGTTGGGGGGAGAAAGAACGCGGGGCGTAGCTGTGGAGTGACAGGTGAGCGGAGTCCCGGCGCATGGAGACCGGGACGATTCATCTGCGCCAAGCGTCTCGCGGGGCCGACGGTAACGCTCAAACTGCGGCATTACAAGGGGTCAGAATCCGGGGCGGGTTTCAGCGGGGAGCAGGCGGCGAGATCGCGGCGGGATCGCGGCGGGATTGCGGCCGCAGAAAAAACTGGAGAGTCGAGGCCGAACTCTCTGCTTTGAACTCCCCCGAGCCGCTCCCAAGGGAGGGGCTTTACCCTTCATTCTATCTGACTTGACGAGAGGGTTGCTCGGCTCTCCACTACAACTTACGCCTTGTCATCAGGAATGCAACTGCCAGCATAATCGGCGGGACAACGGACGGCGCTCTGTCTGCGTTCGCTCGAAAAACGGCGCTGAACGCAATCGAGAGCAGAAGTCATCCCCCCGGAGTCCGTTCTTGGAGCCGAGAACAGGCTTGATGGCACTGTCAGAGCTGATACGATGTTGGTCAACGAGACCGAATCGCCCGGATGGACATGGGGCGTGTGTCACATGGGAAATGTCGGCAAAAAACAGTCTTGCCGTGCGCCCATAAAGGCGTAAAATCCTTGGCAAATGAACACGATGCTGAATGCAATTCTCCCTGAAACGCGCAGCGTCAAAAAGCAGATTCCTATCAGTTCAATGAAAATCGTTTGCCCGGTTTCAAGTGAACAGACCGGGAAGGAGAACACAAAGATGAAACACAAACTCACAATGTTTTTGATTCTGGTGCTGGCCGCCCTCTTCGGAGGGCACGCCTTCGCCGGAATTCAGCTTTCGGTGAACATCGCGCCACCGCCCATCGCCGTCTTCGATCAGCCCCCCTGTCCTGGCGACGGGTACATTTGGACGCCCGGCTACTATCAGTACGGTGATTATGGCTACTACTGGGTGCCGGGTCAATGGGTTATCCCTCCCAGCGTGGGACTCCTCTGGACGCCCGGTTATTGGGGCTTCGTCGGCGGCAGGTACGTCTGGCACGAAGGGTATTGGGGCCCGCAAGTCGGCTTCTACGGCGGCATCAATTACGGCAACGGCTACTTCGGCTCAGGCTTTAACGGCGGACGTTGGGAGGGGGGCGTGTTCCGGCATAACACGGTCATCTCGAACGTGGACCGCAACAACGTGCACAATACTTACGAGGACCGCTCGGTGGTTCGGGAAATCAAGGGTCCGAATCACGCGTTCAGCGGTAAAGGCGGAATCCAGGCACAACCATCGAGGGGCGAAGTGGAGGCAAGCCGCGCGCCTCATCAAGGGCCGACGCCGGCGCAAGTCTCGCATGCGCAAGAGGCGCATAACAACCATCTGGCAGCTCATGGAGCCGCACGCGAGTAACCAGTCCAACGGCTGAAACAGTTTCAATCCGCTGCCCGTATCGGCGAACAGGCGGCCGATTTCCATGGCTGATCGTCTCCTGTGGACTTGTCCAACTGAGGTCTGGGACGACTGGCGTTCCAGTATCGTCATCGTCAAGCCGCCGATAGAAAGTTGCCCGGCACCGGAAGAGATTCAGTTTAAAGGGTAAAAGAGCAAAGGCGAAAGCCCCCTCCCACACCGAAACCCAATGACGTGGCTGTCGTAGTTCGGGGCTTATGCGCAGTTCTTTCAACCAGTATTAACAGGCCAACCCCGAAATTGGCAACGCGATGAGCGATTCAAATCAAAACGAATTCGAAAAAGCGGCGGCAGAACAAGCCCACCGTGGCGGAATCCTCTGCGAACTGTGGGGCTTCATCAAGCAAAACAAGAAATGGTGGCTGCTTCCTTTCCTGGTCATCATCTTGATCTTCGGATTGGTGATCTTGCTTGCCGACACCGGGCTGGCGCCATTCATTTACACGCTATTCTGATGCGTATGAGCACGCTTCGAAAACTGGCACAGCGTCTGGTGCTCCTGGTCGTGACGCTCTTGTTGTGCGAGGGGCTGCTGCAAGCCGGGTATCGCGTCGTTTGCCACCGCTGGCTTTTCACAACGGAGCCGGCGGACCCGTACGGGATGTTTTTGCCGCATCCGTACTTGGCGATCACGCCGGAGCCCAATGCCGAGCGCCACTTCAATCACATCACCATCTCGCACAACGCAGCCGGCTGGCGCGGACGCGATTTGCTTCAGCCGAAGACGCGCAAACGCATCGTCGTGGTGGGTGGCTCGTCAACTTACTGCGTCGGCGTGGATGATACCGAGACATACCCGGCACAATTGCAGCGGCGGCTGGGCGACGGTTACGAGGTCATTAACCTCGGGGTGCCAGCCTATTCCTCCGTAGAACACATCATCCAGACGGCACTGTGGTTTTCGGACATCCAGCCGGACATCGCCATCTACTACATGGGCTGGAACGACGCGCACAACATGCACGTGCGCGACCTCAAAGCGGATTACTCCGATTTCCACGGTCCTCTTGTGCAGACAATTCCCAGACCCAGGCGCGGCTGGTGGCCGCAGCATTTTGCCCTGGCCCGGCTGCCTCACATAGCGGTTTCTGAGCTCCGCCACGCGTTCCACAAATTGCCGTCGTATCGAGTCAATTACCCGGGTCTCCGGTTTGGACCCACCGACACGGCTTGGACACCGCAATGGGAGGAACGCCCGCTGTCGTTGTATCGCCGCAACGCGGATGAGATCGCGCAACTATGCAAAGCACAAGGCGTCACCCCGTTGTTCGTGCCGCAACTTTACAACACCGCAGCCTTGACGAATGCGGTCGACCCTTACTGGCCGTTCGTTAACATGAAGGACTGTCCGGCGCTGATCGATGCGTACAATCGCGTCCTGAGCGATGTGGGACGTGCCGATGGTGTCACAGTCGCGACGGAGGTCGCGCCAAGCGTTTTCGTTCCACAAGATTTCCTGGACCAGGTCCACCTCTCGGCTGCCGGTTGCCGGAAGATGGCAGAAATCCTAGAGAAACAAGTGCGAACGATCCAGACATCATGGACACCGTCACCCGCGCGCTGACGAGAGCGGCGATCGGCTGCTGCGGATTACCGAAGTGGTCAAATCTGCCTCGGTGTGAGAGAATGGGTGACATCGGACCATGTCCGCGCCTGCCAAACTGAGCCGGTACGACGCCTACGAGGCGATGACGAACCGCATCTTGGAGTTACTGGCTAACGTGTTCGACATTTCAGGTGTGATGGATGTCCTTACGGGTGTTGTAAAAGATATGCAGTATGTGCCGCATACTAAGTTCTACCTGCTTACAACTGGCAGGAATCCAGTCTTAATGCTTGGGTCTCTGGGATTGCCCCTTACGCCAGCGTATCGACCCATAATTCGCACTGAATTGTTTCGCGTTGAATGGACGACGTTTTGAACCCTTGCCTGCCTGTCTGTTCTCCGCCTTGCCTGCTGCTTTGGTCTCGGCGTTGGCAACCGGCTTGACCTCTGCCGTGGTTGCCGGTTTTGTCTCCGTCTTATCAACAGTTTTGCTCTCGGCCTTGGCAACAGGCCCGGTCTCAGGCGTTCCTGCTGGCTTGATCTCTGTGTCACTCATGGTCTGCCTCCGTGGTAATCTTAACCTACAATGGCCGCCTGTTTCAACGGGCAATTCGCTCCGCCATGACTTTCTCTGGGATATACCCGGTTGCCGCCTCGCTGCCCAACGCCGGTCGGGCTGGCGGACAGCCTGACGCATATCCTGACAGCCCATCCAACAAAGTGCGAGTCTGCTACTTCTTCTGCGCCTTGATTGCGAGACTCAATTTTTCGAGGTCACGCTGCGCTCGATTATGCTGAATCTGTAGTTCACGATTGAGGCAAGGCAGCGCAGTCTCACCCCCAACAGCGTGTAGTGTGTTTCACTACAATTAAATCGTGGTTTCCACTACAGACAACCGTGAGCCTTTTTGCTTTGTTTCCACTGCGAGGTCAGTTGGGTTGCCAGCCGGACGCGGCAATCACGGAATCCCAACTGAATAGCCCGCGATGGTAGGGGGCGTAGGTCATAATGGGAAATGTCGGACTATGGCGAGTTATGCTGCCAAACTGAATCAGGAAATGACCAGCTTGGTAGAGTCTGCAAAGAGGCGGGGATAAGGAAGGCGAGAAAACATGAGGGCGAGGAATTCGTGTGTCTTGTTCCCACTGTTTGACCCCTGCCTGTCCGTGATTATGCGTCTTGGAAAAGAGTGTTGAAGTTCCCGTGTGCCAGAACGCGCCTATCGGAGCGGCAAGGTACGACAACTGTGAACCGGTAAATCATCGTAGGGAGAAAAGGATTATGAAAACATCTTCGACAAACCGCGCGTTCAACATTTGCTTTCTGCTGGCGTTCGGGCTGGCCTTATGGCCGGTTGCCGTCCGAGCCCAAACCCCGATCGACTGCGGACAGCCCATATCGAGCAACACGGTTTCCGATAGCGAGTTTGACCAGTACACCTATGCTGGCACCGCCGGGCAGCAGCTGGTGGTTGCGTTTTGGAGTTACTCTCTCAGCGGCGCGAACGGGCAGATGATGGAGGCGGACATTTACACCCCCGGCGGGCAATTGGTGACCAACGTGGCGTCGACTACCGGCGGAAACGCGATCGATTGGACCGTGCCCAGCAGCATCACCTATAGGATTGTGGTGCACTCATCGGCCGACAACGCCACCGGCAGCTACTCGCTGGGCATCCAGTCGGTCACGGGCGGCGGCTGTGAAAGCGTGCCGATTACTTGCGGAAAGCCCGTGAGTGCCAGCACGACCAATAACGCCGAGACAGACGCGTACAGTTATACCGGCGCCGCCGGGCAGCAGCTGGTGGTTGCGTTTTGGAGTTACTCTCTCAGCGGCGCGAACGGGCAGATGATGGAGGCGGACATTTACACCCCCGGCGGGCAATTGGTGACCAACGTGGCCTCGACTACCGGCGGAAGCGTGATCAATTGGACCGTTCCCAGCAGCGGCACGTACACGTTGTTGGTGCATCAGTCAGGCTACGATGCTACCGGCAGCTACTCGCTGGGCATCCAGTCGGTCACGGGCGGCGGCTGTGAAAGCGTGCCGATTACTTGCGGAAAGCCCGTGAGTGCCAGCACGACCAATAACGCCGAGACAGACGCGTACAGTTATACCGGCGCCGCCGGGCAGCAGCTGGTGGTTGCGTTTTGGAGTTACTCTCTCAGCGGCGCGAACGGGCAGACGATGGAGGCGGACATTTACACCCCCGGCGGGCAATTGGTGACCAACGTGGCCTCGACTACCGGCGGAAGCGTGATCAATTGGACCGTTCCCAGCAGCGGCACGTACACGTTGTTGGTGCATCAGTCAGGCTACGGTGCCACCGGCAGCTACCAGATTGGTATCCAGTCGTGGATCGACGGCGGCTGCAACAGCTTGGGAGTCATTGCCTGTGGACAAACCGTCAATAGCGCCACCACGAACAACGTGGAAGTGGACGCTTATTCAATCGATGGTTGCAGCAACGATGTCGTGATACTTAGTACCAGCGGATTCAGCGGTTCGGAGTTCGACCTGTACGACCCAAATGGGAACAAGCTCTTGAGCCTCAGCCCAGGGACCTCCAGCAACATTACATTCAGTGTCTCCGGCGTCTACACGCTCCTGGTGCACTCCAGCAGTTACAATGGTACCGGCAGCTATGGAGCAACGCTCACCTGCTTGTCAGCCTGTACCTACACGACCAGTACCGTTTCGGCGCAACCGAATGGCGGCTGGACCAGCGGCGGCGGCGCCATCCGCTGTTGCTTCCCCGTACAGGTCTGCGCGATCCCGGACGATTGCTACAACTTCGTGAACTGGACTGATCCGAATAGCAACGTGGTCAGTACGTTGCCGTGTTATACGTTCTTCGCGACCAACAGCGAGACTCTGACAGCCAACTTCGCGCCGACCCGCGGGACGACAAATCAAATTTGTGGAATTCAAGTCTTTGGAGCGAGCAACGTCGCCGTCTCCGCCCAATCTGTTGCAGGGGACAACTATCAACTCCAATCCCGGAGTTCCATGACGACGGGCAGTTGGGCGAACGTCTCGGGCGTAGTCCTGAGCAACAGCCCCGGCGGGTTGATCATCCTGACCAACTCCGGCGGGGCCTTGGGACCCCAACGATTCTATCGGCTCGATATTACGCCGTGAGAATTCAGAATCGGGAGCGCAGCCGCGAAACAAAGGTTGGCAAGTGAACAACAAACCCGTGTTCACAACTAGATGAACCAACGAAGCGGCTGCGCTCCTAGCCCAGCACGGTCCCGGCCGATGGCCGGTTGATGGTATCCGGTTGAGGGAGCACGTGGGTTGAGGTCGGTGATACCGCCGCTCCTCATGTGAATCGCGCCGAAGAGCTTGTCGAGCAACGGCTGGCAACCCTTCGGGCTGCCAGCCCAGTCTCACCCCCAGCCGCGTGTGCCTTTTCCGCTACATCTGAAATTATTAATCTCTGCATAATATAGTGACAATGGGCGGGCCGTCTGCTATGCTGTGGACATGGCATTTCCCAAAGGTCAGCGACGTGATTTTCCGAAACTACAATCCCGCCGATTCCGGGGCGTCAGGCTGTTGGAGAAAGGCTTTTCTCAAGCCGAGGT
>Ga0326728_10020497_pt1 | contig 12598 bp, 11 predicted proteins | sample MB3enrmetagenome_FD_207602 | JGI IMG/M metagenome (GOLD analysis project Ga0326728, IMG submission 207602) | Lab enriched peat soil microbial communities from McLean, Ithaca, NY, United States - MB31MN | ecosystem: Environmental > Terrestrial > Soil > Wetlands > Peat | place: USA: New York...
AAAATCTTTTTGGAAATATCGAATATCCAGCATGACGCCAAGAGGCTCAAGGATGCGGTCGCGTTTCAAAAGTTCCCGCAGTTCCTCGATGCGCCGCATACCGCGATAAGTTATGCGTAGCCGGTGCAATGGCCCGTGATGAAGCCTGTCAAACAGGGCAATTCTAGGGTTATCCCATTCGTATTGGACGACTTCTCTGGGCGGACCTGAAATTACCTCCCTCCGAAGTCTTCCCAGAAGCAACTGTAAATCGCGGTTTTCAAACGTCACAAACAAGTCCTCTGCCAGAGCCAAAACCATCTCAATGATGTGGGTTTGATTTAGACCGATTTCATCCAGCTTTTTGGCGTCATTCGGATTAAAATACATTAGCGGATTCTTCTCCAACTCCCGCAAAAACAAAAATTCGGAATAGCGAACATCGTCTTTCATGAGCAACGCATTTATGGATTGTTTCAAAAAGCGCAACGCCTGTCCAGAACGGCAACCGCGCGGCGCTTTTTTTTCGCCGGAGAGTTGCCACCGGGAGTTTGTCACGGTTCCAGACGTTTGGACGCGAAGACAAGGGGCGTGCGACTTTTTTGGCAATGAACCAGCTTGCGCGGGGTGGTGAACGGCGCGAAGCTGATTTCAGACAGTATGAAACGGCAACAACCAACCAGCGGCAGAGACGCGGAACCGACGCGGGAGGAATTCGCGGACGGCAGCGCACTGGTGACTTTCCCGGACGGCGGCATGGTGATCTTTGAAAGCGAGCTGGCGAAGGCGTGCGGGTTACGCGAAGGCGGGCCGGTGAATCACGACCAACCGCAGCCGCGCCGGGTAGCCATAGAAAGAAAACAACAGGCCAGCAACCAGGGGCCGGGCGTATGCCAGGATAGAAACCAGCGGGCGGACCAGCGGCGCGTTTGATGGATGTTGAACCGGTTGGCAGGGGGAATCTTTTCGGCAAAAGGGCGGCGAAGTCGAAGGACGTTTTCAAGCTTGCGTGGTATCGGACTGCGAATGACACGCATTGCGCCGGGTTTGAGCCGTGGCGCGTCCGGCTTGCAGTCCACCATTTTGGCCCGCGCAGGTTCGGAACGCCTGCGGGCGGCGCGGTGGGGAAGGCGGCGCAAGGAATTAGCCGAGACCATCAAGGTAGCTTTTGCGCGTGGTGCGGCGGAAGCTGACGCCGGAGAATTGGAAGATGAATTTGCCTTTGCCGGTGGCTTCCTGGATTCGGTCCGCCAGAGCGTCACCAAGGAATTGTTTCAGGCCTGCTACCGGAAGATTGGAAATCAGAAGTGTCGGCTTGCGGTGCTCGTAACGGTGTTTCAGCAATTCATCCAGCAAGCGGAGTTCATCATTGGCAAGGGCGGTGCAGCCGATTTCGTCCAAGACCAGAAACGCGACACACTGCGCCAATGCAAGCGGGCTTTCCGGCGGCTTCATGTATTCAAGCGAGTGGTTTCCGTAGGTGGCGCGGAGGGCCGCAGTTAATTCGGCTTGGCGCACATACAGGGCGGCAAGATGGTTTAATTCGCGGATGATGTTGCAGGCAAGCCGGGTCTTGCCCGTTCCGGGAAGTCCAACGAATACGGCGGAGCCGCATTTGTGCCGGTTGACCTGGGCAATGAATTCGCGGGCTTTGGCGATTGCGCTGGCCCGCTCTGGCGTGGAGGTGTCGAACGTGTCAAAGCTGGTTTCCTGAAATTCCGGCGGGCAACCGGCATAGGCCACGCGGCAGGCCGGGCAACGGTAGCAGGCTTCAAATGGATGAAAATTATCAATCTCCTTTATGTCGGGAACGAAAGCTTGCAGGCGAGGGTGATTATAGCGGCGGCTCCAGATGTCAGATGGACTGACTGACAGTGAGCGCCGCTGGCTGGTTTCCCGGTCAAGCGTCAAAGGTGTTTGTTTATGTCGCCCGCAGTTACGGGGCGGCAGGGTGCCCAGCCATTGCTCAAATTGTTGCTCGCGCGAAAAACCAGGCTTGACCGGGACACTCGCGGGGATCGTCACAGGAAGAAGCATAGAATCATCGCGATGGATTAGGCCCATAATTTAGAAACTGGTTGTCGTTTGCTGATAGTCGCCAGGGGAGAACTGACGGGGCGGCGACGGGCCGCGCTTTCCAGACGTGCGGACGGCGGCGCGACGCCCGGCAGGTTCCGTCCGCGCGGCGAGCCAACGCTGTTTAAGGTAATGCGGCCATGACCTGACAGGGCGTTTGCAGCCGTCAAGCCAGCCAACGGAAACCATGCGATTGAATTCCTGCCGGGCAAATTCAGCGGGGATTTCCAAAATCTGCGCGGCTTGGATTGCTTCATCCTCAGAAGCAGGAAGACCAACGAAATGAGGCTCTTTTGTGTGCGTGTTCGTTCTCCTCTCCTGATTCTTTTCAGACTGATTCTCTTCAATAATAGGAGCGGAAGTTTCCCGCCGTTCCAGACCGGACGAATCTTGCCGGACAGGAGCAGAAGATTCTTGCCGCTTTTGACCGGAAGCCGCCGGGGTTTCGGGGTGGCCATCGCCCATCCACGGATGTTCCAGGAAGAAATAACGATTAGGCTGACCGAGGCCGGGACGCCGAGTTTCGATCAGGCCGGACTTGACCAGGGTGCGGACATACTCATTGGCGGTGCGTTCGCTGACGCCGAGTTCTGCGGCGAGTGTTTTCTGTTTGGGAAAGCATTTGCCATCCTCACCAGCATATTGAGCGAGCCGGGCATAAGCGAGCTTTGCCCCCTGATTGATTTCCGTGCGGGATTGCAGCCAGTTCGGAATCATGGAGCCGACAAACATCCGCCAGGGATTGATGCGGCGCGGCGGCAACTTGCCCGGCCCGGCAGGTTTTGAAAAAAGCGGCGCGTTCATTTTTGAAATTAAAGGTTCGCGCTGGACATTCGGGCGCGGCGCAGGGTTTAGGCGCGGCGGACCTGACGTTCCGCCAGCCATTCATCCACGGGGACGCGGGGAAACCGGATGAGCTTGCGCGTCAGTCGCACATACGGCAATCCGCGCTTGAGCAGATTGTCTATGGTGCGAACCGACACGCCCAGGCGTGCGGCAAGCTGCTGTTTGTTTTCGTAATCCTTTGGGTTGGAATGCCCCGCCGCATGGCCGGTGTCAGATGTTTGATTTGTCGTCATAGTGTCTTTCGTGCAGGCGAGTTCTTCGCGCTGCGTCTTGCACCATCAGAATCCATTGCGAATGGGCTTGAAAAGGGCTAGGGACGAAAGACCGGGCAAAAAACCCGTGGGGCGGTGAAGATATTTTCAGAACCCCCCCAACACGGAAAAAAAGGCGGCGTCAGGATGAGGCCGAGCCAGGGTCCGGTTTGCGCCGAGGATAGGCCGAGCGAATCCACTTTTCGACTGCGAGGACATGCCGCTTGACGGTGCTTCGGCGGTTTTTGATAACACGGCTGGAAAACTTTGTCCCGGTATGACCATGAGCCACGGCCCGGCGGGGCGCTTTCCCGCGCATCTTTCGCTGCCGCAAATCTTCGCTGTAAATTTCCGCCAGCTTGCGGGCATCCGCCGATTTGCGAATGTCCAGGCCACGACTTTCTGCCATGAGAAACCAGCGCCAATCCTCATCTGTGCCTTGATAGGATTTGTGGGTGTCATATTTCTTGGTAGGCACAAGCAAGCCGTCCACTTTGAACGCATCATTGATTTGACCAAGGAAAAGTTTGAACTGCTTTTCAGAAACGCGGCTTCGGGGAATTTTGAAGACTTTCCAAAATTCCGCCGTGTTTCGCAGTTCACTGCCGAACTCGCAAAGAAAACTGGCGATAACTGGAATTTCCTTTAGAGGATCGTCAGCGTCGAGTTTCTTGGACATAATGCGCAACAGCTTGCCAATTTCAGCCAGCCGGGAATTGATTTCGCCGAATTCATACGCCGATGAATACGCGCGTTGAAACTGTCTCTTGAACTCATCCGGCGTGCAGTCCCAAGACTGGCTGACAGTCAGCGGTGGCGGTGCGTACCGCATTGGTTCGACGCGGACAAAACTCCGCAAATTCTGGCGGGTCACGGCGGCGGCAGCAAAGTTTTGGCGACAGACTATCGGCCCAAAATTGAATTCGCGGTCTAACAACCAAGCCCAGGTTTCAATTTGATACCGGGCCAGCCGAACCCGCTCCTTAGCTGTAAGCATCCAATCCCAGGCGCAACGCGGCGTGTGGTTTTGCATATCACAATAAACCGGGCCAAGCGCGTGCTTGCGGCGAAATTTCTCCGAAGCCAGCCACAGCTTTGATACGGAACGAAATTCCTTGTTGCGGCGCAGCAATTCCCAATGGCCCGCAATTACTTTTTCTTTGTTCGTGGCTTCGCTATTTGGGTTGTAGGCTTCGGGCATGGATTTGTCTAAATGAATCCCGAAATGCTAGACCCACGCCCGCGCCAATTCAATGCTTGTCAGAAATTGGAACGGCCTGCCGATGGCAGGCCGTCCAGACGTTTAGAATCGTTCCGCTGTAATCACCGGGCGTGAACGGTCATTGTCGCGGCAGATTCGACCGGCGTTGCGGCGGGTTGCGCCTCGTAAGAAGCTGTCGCGGTGACTGTCGGCGCGGGCGGGTCTTGTTTTGGCGGTATGATGGCAAACCATTCGTTGGCCTCACTTTCGCGCACAAGCTGCCGGTAGTGCTTGAACACCATGCCGGGCGAATTGCCCGCTTCCAGACTGACCTGCCCCACGTCTTTGACCAAGGCGAGACGGTAGCTGATGAAGGAATGGCGCAAGCCGTTGTGTTTCCACGGCACGCCTGCTTTGCCCGCAAGATAGATGAAAAGCTGCTTGTCAGTCCGGGCGAGGTTGACGACCGGGCCGGTAGATTTGGCGTAGCGTTCCAGCCAGGCGGCGCAGTTCGCTGAAATTGGAATGGTGCGGCGGGAAGCAGTTTTGGCCTTGCCCGCTTTGACTTCAACGAATTTTTCCGCGCCCGTCAGATGGATTTCCGACCAGTCAAGCCGCTGAATTTCGGCGGCACGCAAGCCGCAAAATGCGGCAATGGCAAGGTAGGGAATCATTTCTTCCCGTGTGCGCCATTTGCCGCGTTCTTGGACGGGCTTGACGCAGGCGGCGAACAGCTTTTGCAGTTCGGCAGGGGAGAAGATTTCGATTTCGCCGCTGTCCACCGCCGCCATTTCCACCGCGTCAATTTCATCATGGTCTTTGGGAAGGTAGCCGCGCTTGATGGCGAATTGGAACAACGTGCCAATCAGACGGCGGATGTTGTTTTGCGTGCGGCCCGTCACAGGACGGACAAGGTTTGCATCCGCATTCGGAATGGTGAGGTTGCGGATGTAGGTTTCGACATCGCGGCCCGTCACATTGGCAATGCGGACGCCAAAATTATCCGCGAACGCGCCGAGGCGTGAATTCAGGTCTTTGATGTAAACGTCGCTGCGTTTGGCCGCAGTCTTGGCGGCAATCAATTCGTCCACGACTTCGCGGACGGTTTTGGGGGGCAGGCCCGCCGGGTGACGCTTCATGTAAAAATCCACCGCTTCTTTCAGGGTGACGTTTTCCGGCAACCGGCGTGCGGCAGTAATGTAATCGGTAATGGCAACGTTGAGATCAGTGGCGGGCTTCCATTCGCGGAGTTTTTGCATGGCGCGGATATAATCCGCACGGTCTCCACCCGTGAGTTTCAGGGCTTCGGCTTCACCATTGGCGAGCTTGACGGCGGCAAGCGCGGCCTCTTTGCGGGCTTTGTCGAGATTGGAAAACTTCTGGCGGACCCGTTTCGAGCCGGAGTAGTAAGCAATGGTGTAAATCTCGCTCTGGTACTTCACCAGGGCCTTGCGGTGGCCGTCCGGCAGCGTTTCGTAAAGAATTGCCCCGGTTTGGGGGTCACGCTGCGGAATGATGTTCTGGCTGGCGTAGATGGGAATGGAAATGCTTCCCTCTTTGACTACTTCCAGCGGCTTGCTTGTTTTGCGGGTTTTGGATTTAGACAGGTTCGTTTTCATGCGAACATTGTCCCGTCTTTGTCCCGTCTTGTCAAGACAAATTACAAAACACCCATAAAATATGGTGGAGGCGGCGGGAGTTGAACCCGCGTCCCAAGCAGACCTGCCAGCCGCGACTACATGCTTAGCCCGGAGAAGGTTTTCTGCTGTGCGATGACGTCCGGGCGCGATTCGCACTGCCTAGTCCGCATGAGATTTCTCGGCCAACGACGCGCGGTCTCCGCCGTCAACCATGCCTGCAATGGCGTTCATCCAGCGTAGCAGGCGTCCACCGGTGAACGTCGCAGCACTTAGGCCGCGAGGGCTAATTCTTCGTTAGCTTTTTAGTTTGATGCGATGATTTACGAGGCCAACGCATCGTCCTCGGCATGCCGCCTCTGGCGTGTTCACATGGTCGAAACCAGTACGCCCCCACACAAGCGAGCACTCCCAGTGTCGCCGGAAACGGGCGGCGGGTCAAGCGGCTTGCGGCTGCCGGGCCAGGCGCGGGATAAATCGTCAAGCGGCGGCCGTGGACACAAAACTTGCGCCCGCCGCCGCGATAATGCAAATTGAACCGTTCAGCGTGGCTTAAATTTTGCGATGGAAACCATAGACGAAATAAAACAAGACATCCGCCGGTTGATGGTCGAAAACCTCATGCTCCAGATCAGTCCCGACCAGATCGGCGACACCGAACCGTTGTTCGGCCCCGGCGGCGCGGGATTGGATTCGGTGGACGCGCTCCAGCTGGTGGTGGCGCTCGACAAGACCTACGGCCTGAAAATATCGGACCCCGAAGCCGCCAAGGAAATTCTCAAGAATGTGGATTCCATCGCCGCGGCGGTGGCCCGGCACAAAGCCCCCGCGGGCTAGCCTCCCCGGCCCATGCGAATTCTTGCCCTGGATCATGGTGCCCGGCGCATCGGCGTGGCGGTGAGCGACGAGACCCGCACCATCGCGCAGCCGCTGGAGTTCATTCCGGCCGAGCCGTTCGCGGACTTTCTCAAACGCTTGAAGGAAATTCTCGCGGACAAGGAGGTGGATTTCATTCTTCTGGGAATGCCGCGCAACATGGACGGCACCTACGGCCCCGCCGCGCAAAAGGTCGAGGCCTTCGCCGCCGTGTTGAAATCCGCCGTCACCGCGCCCATCAAAATGTGGGACGAACGCCTCACCTCGACCATGGCCAATCGCGTCCTGCTTCAGGCAAACGTCCGCCGGAACAAGCGCAAGGAAAAGGTGGATAAAATGGCCGCGGCGATTCTGTTGCAAAGCTACCTGGACATGGGCCAACAGCGCTAACAGCCTTTAATACGGCGCGGGTTTGCCGTCAGGCCCGGTGTGAAATTCAAAACCAAGCAGCGGTCCGCTCTTCACCGCGCCCGCAATCCCCACGGTGGCTTTGTACCGGCTCGATGGCTCCAGTCTTAAATCCGCCGGCAACAGATAAATTCTTTCCACGCCATCGCCTCCGGGCAAGGCCACGGGATGGTCGAGCAGCAACCGAACCGGGCCTGCGGAAGTGGCGTATTGCGGAACGCGTTCAATCGCCAAAGCAATCGCCGCCGCGCCCGCCCTGGCCAATTGCGGCGACCAAATCCGCAGATACACGCCATCCGGGCTTCCGTCGGGCAATTGTTGATACGTCTTGTCGAACGGATCGCGCTCAATTCTCGCCAATGCCTGTTCGTCCTTGGTGACCAGTTCTCCGCCGCTCTCTTCGGCGCGGAAATTTCTTAGGCGCGGAAAGCCTCCGAACTGCTCCGCCACCCGGCTGGTGGAGGTGTCATGCGTCGGGGTGAAATTACACAGCACGATGCCGTCGGAGCAGATGTCATCAAGGGCGCCGTGCGTGCTTCGGCAAGTGACCAGCCGCGAGCCGGCATCCGTGAGCCACCGGTCGTTCACATAACGATTATCCAGGCTGACGATGATGGTCGCGGGGTTCAACGCCCCCCGCGTCAGGCCGCGCGCAATCCTCTCCAACGCCAGCGGATAATGATTTGTCATGGTCGCCGCCATCCAAACGTCCGCGCCGGCAAAACCGTCGCCGTCCAGAAGGTTCTTTCGCGACAACTCCTCCTGCACCGGGCGGTAATGCAGCGGATCGCCGTCGTCCATTTCGTAGCGAAACGCATTTTGCTCCGGCTTCCAAAAAATGTGCGCGCATTCGCCCTGGGGATTCATCACCAGAAAACAGTTGGTGCGATCCGGCACGACGGCGGTCACGAGGTCCGCGCCGGTCAGGTGACACAACTGCCGGGCAAGGTTCGTGGTTTCTCCGGGATAACAATGCATTTCCACCCAGTTTTCAATCCCCACCACCGGCAGTACCACGTCCTTCGGCCCGCGAATGTGGCTGCCCACGTGATAGCCGGCCTTTTCCAAAAACACCCGGTCATGCACGGGAATGCCGCGGCCCGCGTGATTGTGTCCGTGATCGGATAGAATCACAATTTCGAGATCGCGCCCGGCGCGGGCCTTGTAGTCGGCCCGGAGCTTTTGCAATCGCTGGTCCAATTCGCAAAGCAGGGCGAGGATGTCGCGGTCCAGATGCTGGGAGTCGTCCGAGGCCCGCAGGTAAACGTAATAGGTGTCCCGGGCGCCGCCGGTGTTCCAAAAGTTTTCCACCAGTCCGTGCATTTCATAATCAAAGGTATGCACAGGAAGCAGGTAACCGAGGGAGCGGCGCAGACCGTTTTGCACCTGCCAGTCCATTTGCCGCTCGTGTTCCATGGTGGTGGTCACTCCATTGAGAACGATCAGCGAATTGGCGGCGGCGCTGAAGTAGGTGCGCTGGTAGCCCGGCAGCGGGCGGTCGCCAAAGATATCCGTCCAGGCCACGTCGCTGGTGGAAGGAAACGTGGAAATCATGCGGCTGACGGGAAAATAGCCTTCGTCCGCTGTGAATGCCCGCAGCTCATAACGCCCGCCCCAGAAATTCGTGCGGACCACGCCCGCTTGCAAGGCCTGCATGTCCCGGTACGCGATGCCATCCAGCGCCAGCACCAGACGGGCCGGACTCCCCGCGGCAGCCGCGCCCGACACCAGGAGGCTAAAATATACCGCCGCAAAAAAAGCGGAAGCAGGGCGCGCAACCCGCCTGGGCATGGTCATGGGATTGGCAATCACGCAGGCCTGATCATTTCAAAGCGCTCGCGCGTCTTGCAGTACCAGTGCGGCGCGGACATGCGCCCGATGAGGAACAGGCGGTCCGTGTGGACGCGCCGCTTTTCCCGGTCAAACAGTTCGTCCCGCAAATGCAGACGCTTGATGAGGCCGATGACCACACGGTTGCCGCCGATTTGCAGCGTGCCCCATTCGACGCACTCCAGGCTGGCCGGCGATTCGCCGATGCGCGGCGGCTTGACCAGGGTTGACGGCACGGCGGTAAGACCGGCTACAGTCAGCTCGTTTTCGCCGTACGGCAAAGCGGCGGCGCATTTGTTCATCGCCCCGGCGATGCCCTCGTCCACAAGATTGACGACAAATTCATGCGTGGCGCGGACATTGAGGGCCGTGTCCTTGGGCGTGCCGTTGTCGCGGTCGCCGGGAGCAAACGCGCAGATGGGGGGGCTGGCACCGAGGAGATTGAAGAAGCTGAACGGCGCGGCGTTAATCTTTCCATCCGAACTCAGGCTGGTCACCAGCGCAATGGGCCGCGGCGTGACCAGGCTGGCCAATATCGGATAGGCCCGGTCGGCATATTCATGTTCCAAATCCAGTTCCATAATTAAAGTCAGCCCGGATATTTCATGGTCAAGCTCGTAGCGCAGACTTCCAAGTCTGCTGTATCGCGGGTTTCCAAACCCGCTGACCGTCCGCCAGCCTGCGCGCTCAACCTTCCTGCGCTCTGCCGATTTGGAAATCGGCGATACAGCAGGTTTGGAAACCTGCGCTACGTCAGTTTCAGGCGCGCAACATACGCGCCATCGGTTCCATCGGCAAACGGCAATAATTGGCGCTCGGTTTCCAAATGAAACGCCGGATGCGCGTCCAAAAATTCCTTCACCACGCCGGCGTTTTCCTCCGGTTCCAGGCTGCACGTGCTGTACACCAAAACACCTCCCGGCTGCAGCCTGCCCGCCGCTTCCTGCAGCAATTCCACCTGCGTACGGTGCAGCCGTTCGATTTCCGATGCATGAATCCGCCAGCGCAAATCCACCCGCCGGCGCAGCACGCCGGTGTTGGAGCAGGGCGCATCCACCAAAATCCGGTTGAACCTGCGTTCGGCGACGCCCGCGCTCCGGCTGTCGCAAAGCTCGGCGCACGTCACGCCCAGCCGCGCGCAATTATCCGCCACCAGCTTCAGCCGCTGCGAGTCCAGGTCGCTGGCGGTGATCTTGCCGGTGTTGCCCATGAGCTGCGCCAGAAACGTCGTCTTGCCTCCCGGCGCGGCGCACAGGTCCAGCACCGCGTCGCCCGGCTGCGGGTCCAGCACCACCGGCGCCAAAAGCGTGCTCGGGTCCTGCACGTAAAACCAGCCGTCGCGAAAGCTGCCCAGCCGGTGCAGGGGCGGGTGCGATTTCAATTCAAACACCAGGTTTTCACCCGTCCAGTCGCGGGTAATAAAGTCGTACTCCACGTTTTCCTCGCGCCAGCGGGCCGGCAAATCCCCCGCGTCCCGCATTCGTCTCCCTTGCATCAGAGAATCTCCAACTGTATTTAAGGCCGTCTGAAACTTCAAGGCATTGATTCGCGCGTAGGTTTTGGGCGGCGTATTGTTCCAGGCCAGCAATTCGCGCATCCGTTCGTCGCCGAACTGCCGCCGCCAGCGTTCCACCAGCCATTCGGGATGCGACCACCCAAGGGCGGGCTGCGAGACCTTCATGTCCGCCAGGATTTTTCTTATTTCGTCGGCCTCCCGCAGGTAGGCCCGCAAAACGGCGTTGATGAAACCAGCCTGTCCCGCGTAGCCGGAACGTTTGGCCAGTTCCACGGTTTCATGCACGGCGGCGTGCGGCGGAATGCGGTCCAGCCAGAAAATCTGATACAGCCCCAGCCGCAACAGGTTCTGGAGCGCGGGCCGCTGCTGCCGGGCGGGGTCGGTTTTTCGGGCGATGAGGCGGTCCAGCGCCAGTTCCCAACGCACCACGCCGCAAACCAGTTCATGGCATAACGCCCGGTCGGCGGGGGGTAGCTGGGCCGCCGCCAGCGCCGTTTCCAGCAAATCTTCCGTATATTCGTGCTTGGAAAGCCTTTGCGAGAGCACACGGGCCGCAATTTGTCTTGGATTTTTGTCGTTCAACAATTTTAATTAACGTATTCTGATTGTGGGACGCGAGAACAAAGATTTATGAAAGAAGAATTCGAGAAACTGGCGGCGGCGGGCAAGATCGAGGGCCGTCATGTCGCCGCACTAACGCAACTGGCCGAGGCCGGTTGTTGCATTCACAAAAGCTGGGGCTTCGGCCGCATCAAAACCGTGGACACGGTTTTTGCCAGGTTCACCATAGATTTCCACGGCAAACCGGGACATCCCATGGACCTGGCCTTTGCCGCCGAATCGCTCAGGCCCGTTTCCAAGGACCACATCATGGCCCGCAAAGCGGCCGACCTGGAAGCCGTCCGCCGCCTGGCCGCCCATCACATCGAGCTTATAAAGCTCGTGCTCAACAGCTTCGGAGGCAAGGCCACCGCCGACCAGGTTCAGCTGATGCTCGTGCCCGATGTCATCAGCGACGACTGGAAGAAATGGTGGGAAGTGGCGCGCCGGGCCATGAAAAAGGACGGACACTTCATCGTGCCCGCCAAGAAAACCGAGCCCATTGTCTATCAGGCCAAGGAAACCTCCTTGCAGGACCGGTTGCTCGAGGATTTTCGCGCCGCCAAGGGTCTCAAGGCGCGCGTGGCCATCGTGGCTGAAATTCTCAAGGCCGTCCCCGATCTCAAGGACAAGGCCGCCGCCGCCACCGAAGTCATCGCCTCGCTGAACCCGGACATCGCGTCCCATCAACGCACCCAGCCCGCGGTGGCCCTCGAGGCCATTTTTTCCCGGGACGAATTGCGCGAGGCCGCCGGCGTGGATCCCGCCCCCGGCGAAGTCACCGCCGCGCAGGTCTGGCTCCAGGAAGGCATCAAGTTCAGCCCGCTGTTTGAGAGCATTCCCGCCGCCAAGCATCATCGCGCCATCGAATCCTTCAAGCAGGCCATGCCCGACCGCTGGTCCGAGGTGCTGCGTTACTCCATCAATTCCGTTTCCGCCAAGCTCGCCAAGGAAATTGCCGCCGCCCTTTCCACCGGCGGAAAGCTCGACCTCCTCAAGGAGACGCTGGGCCGGCTCATCAACCAGCACGCCGCCAGCAGCGAGCTCCTGCTCTGGTTTGGCCGCGAACGCACCGAGGATTTCGTGGACATCCTCGGGCCCGAGGTTTTCCGCGCCATGCTCACCGCCATGGAACGCGACCAGTTCAACGAGAAACGCTCCAACCGCCTCCGCGATTTTATTCTCGAAGACCAGCAGCTCATCTCCGAGCTGACGGCCACCGCAGACATCGAGGTCATCAAAGATTTGACGCGCGCGCTCCAGTTGTCGCCCGTGTTCGATGACATGGACAAGCGCTCGCTGTTGGCGCGCCTCGTCAAGGCCCATCCCGCCGTGCAATCGCTCATCACCGGCGACCAGCCCCGGCAGGAAACCGCCC
>Ga0326728_10020498_pt1 | contig 12598 bp, 13 predicted proteins | sample MB3enrmetagenome_FD_207602 | JGI IMG/M metagenome (GOLD analysis project Ga0326728, IMG submission 207602) | Lab enriched peat soil microbial communities from McLean, Ithaca, NY, United States - MB31MN | ecosystem: Environmental > Terrestrial > Soil > Wetlands > Peat | place: USA: New York...
GAGCATGGCGAACGGGTAGAGGCTGTTGACGTCGTAGCAGCGGCCGGCCTCGAGCCTCTGCCTGAGGACCTCGACGTGGCCTCCGTGCCGGTGCCCGTTCTTCCCGAGTGCTGCGAAGTGAAAGCAGCCCACGGGGTAGGTCGGACAGAGCCGGTGCATCTTCTTCCTGTGTCGGTCGATGAGATGCTGGTGCTTCTTCATGTTCTCGCCGGCCGGAGCGTTCGGGGCCCCGCACTCTTGGCTGCAGGTCTCGAGACCGCATTGCGCGCAGAGGAGGCGGCAGCCGGTGAGATGGCGGTGCCTCGGGATCTTGTCCCTCAGGTAGCGTCGCCGGAAAAGCGAGACCGCGCACGAGCTGGCGGTGACTTCCAGCGTCCCGCCGAGCTGCTCGATGAGGGAGCTGAATTTCGTGACAAGCTGCACGCAAACCTCGGTGTCGATGCGGCAGTACCTCCGGAAGTCCGGGTCGTCCGGCGGCGGGGGGTTCTTGACGTCGATGTCGTCGATCTTCGTGAGCGTCTCCCCGGTGACCGGGTGCTTGAGTTCGAAATCCTTCGCGGCGTCGGCCAGGCTCGAGGCCACGAGGCGGAAGCTGTCCCGGAGTAGGATGATCTCACCCGGGACCGCCTCCCACCTTGTCTGCGACCGGAGGTAGCGCAGCGCCGCCGACGTCTGTCGGTCGATGAGGCCGGTCGGCGGCAAGCCGCACCTTTCCTGGAAGGACTTGAGGGCCGAGGACGTCTTTTTGTCGAATTCGCCGGTGGGCTCGAGCTTGGTCCCGGTGAGGACCGTGAGGTGTTCCTGGGCTTCCTTGATGGCGGCGAACTCGTCGCTGGGAAGGAGCCCGGCGCCGAGAAACCTCCTCACCCAGTGGTCCTCGTCGTGGATCTGCTTCTCCGGGGCAGCGCTGTCTGGTTCGCCCGTTCCGGGGACCTCGCGCAGGCGGGTGAGCTTGACCTGGATGTGCGTGGCCCCGGAGAGGAGGCTCTCGGCCTTGTATTCGTACCGCTTCTCCATGGCGGCTTTCAGTTCGGCGCGGCGCTCGGGGTCGACGACGGACTCTACGGTCTGCTTGACGACGTCGGCGTCCTGGCTATGGCTCGAGAGCCATCTCAGGGCGAAGTTGATGTCGTAGCCCCCGCCGAAGTGCGAGTACCACGCTGTCGACATGGTCGAGCATCCCTCGCACGGGGTGCCGTCCTTCTTCGTGAACTTCCTGTCGTATCGGCATTTGTTTGTGTGGAAGCCTGGCGCGTACGGCTTGCGCACGCATCCGCGGCATGGCTTGCCGTTGGCCTTGAGGTTCTTCTTCCCGTCGCATTCGGCCGTGTGCACGCCGCGGGCGAGGTACCCTTTCGACGCCTTCGCGCGCTGGGTGAAGCACGGGTGCGCCATGAGGAACCGCAGCGTGGAGTCGATGCAGCCCTCGGGCGCCAGGCACCTGGCTCTCTCTTCGGCGTCCAGGCTCAAGCCCTTGTTGAGGAACTCGACGTACCTGCCGTTCTCGCGGACTTCGCCGCCGAAGAGCTGGTGCGGCTCGAGCTGCGCGACGTACTCGATGTAGGGGTCTGGGATTCGGAGGACGGAGAGCTGCGCTGCGATCCAGTGGTTGCCGTGCTCCGGGTTGCACGGTGCGCACGTCTCGCATTCGCGACACGTGGCCTGGTGGCCGCCTTCCGCGTGTCGCCGCCTGTGGGCCTCGGAGCAGGTGTGATCGTAGCAGTGTGACTCGATGTCCCATGCGCCGAACGCCCACTGCTTCGGGGCCTTGGGGATCCGTTCACCGCTCTCGTTGAGCCTGTACTCGGTGCGTTTGTTCGCGATCTTGGTCTTGCCCGTCTTCGGATCTTTGATCTTCTCGATCTTGGTGACCTTCTCGAAAGAGACGGCGAGCGGCTGCAGGAATGTCGGAGGGTTCTCGTTGATGCTCGTGAGCCTGCCGAGCTTGCTGGTCCGGGAGCGCTTGGGAGATGCGTCGAGCCTTCCCCAGCGAGCCTTCGGTGCGCTGGGCTTCGCGGTCGCGGTGGAGCCGCTCATTTGGCCTCCACGTCGAACTTGACTTGGATGCTCTTGATGTAGACGACCGGCAAGCCGTCGAGGATGTCGTCGAGGTGGTTCTCGAGGCGCTCGAGCAATCTGTCGAGGGCGGTCTTTGGATCCTCGCCGGGCATGACGTTCTCGAAGCCCTCGAGTCCGCGGACGTCGGTCGCCGCCTTGATCCGCTTCCCATCGATGGGCCTCGTGCTGTAGCCGCCGTATTTTCCGGCGTCCTCTTGCCTGACGAGCACACGGATCATGCCGATGTAGATCTGGTAGACCTTGCGGCCCTTGATGCGCTCGTCGATGCAGTTGCGCCCGGCGTTCTGGACCTTCTCCATGATAGCGCGTCTTCCAGAGCCGCCGTCCCCTTGCGTCATATACTCGCGGACGTGCACGGACTGGACGTAGAGGTCCCGCCGCCATTCCTTGTGGCGCTTCTTGAGTTCCTCCTGGATGTAGTCGGCTCGCTCCGCGAACGGGATGAGCTTGAAGCCCGCGAAGGTGCCTTTGACCTTCTGCCTTTCGTGGGTGCGCTCGTTGTACTCCCCGTAGAGCTTGCCGCCGTCCTTGGCCGCCTGCTTGACTGCTTTCTTGAGCTGCTTGACGGCGATCTCGATCTTCTTCTTCTCAGCGGCTGCCTTCTTCTCTTCCTTGGCGCGCTCTTTTTCGGCCAGGGCAGCCGGCTTGGGCCTCCTCTTCTTGCCGTGCTCCTCGATCAGCGCTTGGATGGCTCCGCGCTTGGCTGCCTCGGGCAACGTGGCGATGGCGCGGAGCTGGTCGGCGGTGAGTTTTCTCTCGACGTCTTTCGGGATGGGAAGACGCGGGGGCGGGGGACCAGCAGGCGGCCTGGGCGGAAGTCTTGAAGCCTTCGTGATCGGTCTGGCCGGCTTGCCCGGTTTGCCCGGCCTGGTCGGCTTGGTCGGCTTGCTCGGTTTGCCCGGCCTGCTCGATCTGATTGACTTGGTCGGCTTGCTCGGCTTGCCCGGCCTCTTGGGCAGCTTCTTGCTCGGTCTCTTGAGCGGCTTCTTGCTTTTCTTTGTCCTCGCCCTCTCGCGGGAGGCGGCGCGCTTCGCGGCAGCCGTTGAGAGGTGCTTGCGCGTGCGAGCTTTGCTGCTCGGCTTGACGACACGCTTCTTCTTGCGTGCGGCAGCAGCGAGCGCTCGGCGCTGACGGCGCGTCAGGGCCATCCGGCTCCCATGGATGCTGCAATTTGCAGTATCAGATCAGGCTGCTCGTCGCGTTCGTCGCGTTCGCCGCGTCCGTGGCAGCCGTCGCGCGTCCCTGGCGCTCCCTGGATCTGGTCCCTGGCTGAGTCAAGCGGAAAGCGCTTGCAAAGACGAACGGAATAGATATTCTTCCATTTGCGCATGGGAACGATGCGCCGCCGACGCGTTGACGGGCGCCTCCCAGGTCTAAGCCACCTGGCGAGGCGTTTGGCGTTAAGGACGCCTATTGCTCTCGGGTCGGCTGGACGCTGATACCTCCGGGGCGTGAGCGTGCTCCGGTGCACGCTCGAGACCGTCAGCCGTTGTAACACCGCTCGCGTCCGCGGAGGTAGAAGAAACGGGCTCGTGCCCGACAGGATCTTTTCCTGTTGAGAACATGTGCAGTTCCTGTTGCATCAGTGCGATCGGCGCGTGGGCAAGCCATGTCCAGCAGGCCGCGCAGCGCGCTCCCTGGAACTTGGCGAGCGCGCGCTCTTCGTTGAGATCGAGGTCTTCGCGACCCCCCGTCGCAGCGCGAGAGACGCGCGAGTGATCCTCGCGCGCCGCTGCGAGCGTGCGACCGCACGAGGAACATGGGGTCTCGACGACCGCGGCCGACGCTGTCTTCGCGTTTTCTTGGTCCGGTTTTCCCTCGTGCGCGAGCCTCGCGCGCTCGGAGGCAGCGATGAAGGGGTTCTGCTTGGCGATGTTGAAGTCGTTGAACACCTGGATGGCCTTGCTGAGGGTCGGGGCGATCCTCTTCTCGACGGCGGAGAAGGGGTTGTTCATTTCCGACTCGCGGTAGTGGATGAGGAGTTCTTGGTCGATCGTGCTGCCCGATTTTTTGGAGAGCGCGGCCCCGAGGACCTCGAGCACGGCGGTCGTGTTGAAGTAAATCCTGTTCTTCCCGTGGATGAAGCCCGCGATCTTCTTGTCGTGGAAGGCGCGCCTCAGGCTGGACCAGCTCTGAAGGTCTTCGACGCCGGATTCCCTGAACATCTCGAGCGTGCGCTCGATCGACAATCCTTTCTCCGGTGAGACGGGTTCGAGCCGCTTCCTCCGGTTTGCCTTGCGACCCGGTTTTCGTTTGGCCGAGGCCGGAGTCGGGGGAGATGTTGCTTCGCCAGAAGATGGTTCGACAGAAGAGAACCTAGTCTTGACGTCCTTGTTTTGAGGGGATTCTTGTGGCTTTTCCACGGACCTAGCTAGAGTAGTTTGTGTACTGCAATTTGCAATCACCCCTGGGGAACCGCATGGTTTTTGTTTTGTTTCTTCTTGGGGCGCTTGTTTTCCCAGGGGCATGAACTACTTTCGAAGTCGATGCCCTCTTACGATTTCCCTGTCAACGTCATGCGCGAGGTCAGGGTCGGCCTTGCCCAGCACCTCGGCATCGACAAGCCCTCGAGCGGTCCTCCTGAGAAAAACAACGAGGAGGACTGGCGGAAGATCGTCCGCATCAAGCTCAAGCACCGCGACGAACGCGGCCACGAGCAGGAGGTCGCCGAATGGGAGGAGCGGGACCTTTATGGCAAGGGGATCTCGCTCGAGACGATCGTTCGCGGTATCGAGCTGGCCGCGTGTCGTGACGCCGCCTTCCAGCCCGCCGCAGAGGTCATCTACGCGCTCATCTTCGACGCGAAGGACCATCCGAACCGCTCGCGCTTCTTCTTCAAGCTGCCAGGCGGGCAGGAGGTTCAACACCTCGCGTTGACGCCGCACGGCGGCGGCTTTGGGCGTCCAGGTCAGGACGGCTCCCCGTTCGCCGAGCGCATCATGCCTGACATCCTCAAGTACGTCTCGGAGAAAGAGGATCGGCTCGAGAAGCGCGCGACGCACCTCTGGGACACGCTCATGAAGTCAAACCAACATTTCGCGGGCGTCGTTACCGAGTACACCGATCGTGAGGCGAAGCTTCGCCAGATCGAGTTGAACGCGGAGGACCACGACTACGAGCGCAAGAAGCAGCGCAAGGAAGAGGAGCAGAACGCGAAGATGAAGGAGGAGATCTGGCAACTCCTCAAGGAGGAGGGTCCGAAAGCGCTCCCCTTCGTGCTTGGGGCGCTCCAGCGATTCAGCCAGGGTCCGAACGCCGAGTACGAGCCTGGGTTCATCGAGTGGTACCAGGAACGCGAACGTCAGAAGCGCGAGGCAGAGAGTCGTGGCGGCAATGGTCACGGTGGCGAGGGAAATGGTCGGAATGGCAATGGTGGCGGCAGGGTCAAGGCTTGGAAACCGAAAGTCTCTTCCTCTCCCCCCGGGAAAGAATCAGGTGATGCGCCGAACAAATCCTCGGTTGAGGACGCCGAGGTCGAGGAACAGGGGACCGCAGGGACCACAGGCAGCGGTGGTGATGGCAGCGACCAGCGAGCCGCGGATACGGAATCGCGGACCGATGGTGTCGAAGCTCGGGGCGAGGTCTCGGATCTCGACCAGCTCCGCCTCCGGGTCTCATTCGACACGTGCCGCTTCGTCATGCTTCTCCGTGGTCGTGGCAAGCTCGAGGTCGTGCGCAAAGCACTCACGCCCGCGCAGCTTCCGATCTTTGATGGGATCGTCGACACGTGCGATTCCGGCGATGTCGAGTCCGACGAGGCCGTCGAGCGGATCGCCGAGATGGCTCTCGTGTTCGGCGCCGCGGTGAGGGCCGAGCCGGTCGCGGGGATGAAGCTCCTCGGCGCGCTCGACGGGATGTGCAAGCTCGCGCTCGTCGATCTCTCGAAACTCCTCGAGCAGTACCACGACGAGCTTCGACGCCGGGGCGGCGCCTGATGGCTGCCGCGGAGACGAAGAGCGCGAAGGGTCCGCGCACACTGACGCCAGCCGAGGCGGCAGCGTTCGCCCTCATCGAGGCACTCGCCTCTCATGTCCACACGTGCACAGAGGGATCGGCGTGCATGCGTGCGCCGCACCTGATGAAGCGCATCGACGTTTTCACGCGGACGCGCTTCACCGAGCGATCTCGCAAGAGGATCATGAAGTTTCTGCTCGAGAGGCTCGTCGAAAGCTCTCCGAAGACGGTCCAGGTCGAGCAGGTCACGGGAGACCACGTCATCTATTGGGGCAGGTGCCCGGAGTGCGGCTCGGAAGTCAGGTGCCGAACCTCTGCGCGCGGGGTCCAGTGTCAGGTCGGACCCGAGCACAAGGTCGGGTGCTCGTGCCACGCTGCGCATCGCCCCGACTGTTCGTGTGGGCGGTGTAAGATTGGGCAGGCGTGAGGCGCCGAGCTGAGGAGCGAGGCTGATCGATGGACTACACCGGAGCGCGCAGGTACGGGCAGAAAGAGTCGGAGCAGGAAGGGTTCTGGAAGGACGTCGCGAACCTCTTGATCGCGAAGGTCCATCCCGAAGTCCGCTTCCATCCGCTCACGCACGACGAACTGGACCCCGAACAGTCGGCGGTGATCAAGAACTGGCGAGCCGCCGGCTACGCGCTCGCGAACCACCTCGTCCCGCGCCGACGCGGCAAGCGCTTCCCGCTCGAGCTTGAGTCCTTCATCGACGGCCTTCGCCAGAAGATGCAGGAGTACGAGGTCGAGCTTGGCGGCGGGTCCTCGGGGCCCAAGATCGAGATCTTCAACGTGGAGGAATGCGAGAAGATCGAGGAGAAGGCCGAGAAGTACCTCGCGCTCGCGACGCACGAGAAGACTCCTCCCGAGGAGGCGAGGAGCGCAGCGCTCGCGCTCGCGAAGATGATCGCGGACAGCAAGCTCGCCCTCCTCGGCTGGGAGCGGGTGCGGCACTTCGTTCAACACCTGAAGCGGATGGAGGAACTCTTCGAGGTCATCCGGCATGAGAATCCGCTCCTCTTCTTCTACGGGGCCCGTGAGCAGGTCGGCAGATCCTTCGTCACGACCGTCGACGATGAGCACGGACGCGTTCGGCAGGGTCCCTGGCGCTGAAAAACAGCATGTGAACAGTTTGTTGGTATGATGTGGACGGCCGTTCACATGGGGTGCGGAACCACACGTGGAGTGGCCGTGACTCCCAAGGCATACCAGTTGCTATCATATGAAGTCAGGTGACGAGATGACGAACCTGAGGATGAAGGAAGCTCTAGAGGCCGGTGAGTGCGTGGACGTGAGCGCCTGCGAGGAGGTCGAGCCGGGGGTCTTCGAGTTGCGCGGCGACGCACGTGAGTCGGCCGAGGACTCGGTAGGTGCCCAGGGCTGGGGCGTGGACTTCTGCGTCGCCTCGCGTGAGGCGTGGATCTGGTCGATTGGAAAGCGCCGCTCGGACGGGGCAGTGCTGGCGTCGACGGACGCGCGCTTCTACCAACATCCGGACTTCGAGTGCCTGTGGCTCAGATGAAGGACGAAAGGGACAGTTACATGCAGTTGCATAAAGGTGTTTCGGTGGTAGCTTTCGAGGAGATGCTCGCGCGGGTCCTCCCCATCGTCCTTCTCCTCGCCCCCGCCTGCGGAGGCGCGGGGCCCGTGGGCCTCGGCGGACCGGACAGCGGCGACGAGCCGCTCTACGTGGGGCCCGACGCCGGGGACGGCGGCGCCGCAATCGACGCCGCCGAGCTGGACGGAGGCGACCCCGCCGATGCTGCGACCGACGGCTTTCTGTCCGACGGCGCAGCGACCGATGCGGGAGCTGACTCCGGCGCGTGCGGCGGGGGCTGCGACGGCGGTCTCGTCTGCTGCTCGGGCATCTGCGCGGACACGACGGGCAGCGATGACAATAACTGCGGAGGGTGTGGCAGCGTCTGCTCGGGCTCCGGCAAGGGTTGCCAGAAGGGTTCTTGCGTCTGCATCGTCGACGAGGGAACGTGCGGCCACTCGCCTTGTTCGACTGGATCCGCGCTCGTCAGCGGGTGCGACCCGGACACCGTCGTCAACTTCATCTGCTCAACTCTTCGCCCGAACTGCTGCTCCGGGGCCTGGGACTCGACGTGTGTCAGTGACGCGATCTCGTACGGAGGACTCTCATGCGGCGGGTGCTGATCTTCTTCTTGTGCGCGGGGTGCTCGACCGACACGTTCTTGTTCGAGGACGCTGGCGACGGAGGCTCTCCTCTCGATTCGTACGTCGTGGATCCTGATGCTGGAGATACCCAGGTGGATGGGGCGGATGCGTCGGATGCTCGCGGTGATGCCTCCGTAGAAGCGGGGACTGAGGCGGGTCCGACCTTCAAGAGGGTTTTTATTTCCTCAACGACGACGGAGTCGAACTTCGGCGGTCTCGCGGCGGCCGATGCCGTGTGCAGCGCGCGCGCTCTGGCGGCCGGATTGGGAGGAACTTGGAAGGCGTGGCTCTCGACGTCCACGACGAGCGCGGCGTCGCGCTTGGCGCACGCCTCAGTGCCGTATCAGCTCGTGGATGGGACTACGATTGCTACGAGTTGGTCTGATCTTGTCTCGGGAGCAATCAAGGATCCGATCAACAAGAATGAGAACGGGGTGTTCGTTCCAGACAACTCCTCGACTTTAGCGGGATTCGCCTGGACCGGAACGATGACGGACGGGACTGCGGACTCTATCGTGAATACGTGTCAAGACTGGACTGTCGTAGAAGACTGCGGCGTTTCGACTTCGTATCACGCCGGTATTGGGGATGATGGTGTGACCACGGCCAGTTGGACTTATGGCGCCGGCAACCCGTGTTGCACGGGAACCTCTCTCGCTTTCTACTGCTTCGAGCAGTAGGGTCTGGTCTTTCTAGCGAAGCTGACGCAAGATCAGGGGGACTCCCGGCGGCTGTTTAGGTGGCGGGCGACGGGGTCGAGCAGTCGAACCCTCGCTTCGGAGAGCCACCTCGCATGAACATCCCTGGAACCGGCGGTCGCCTTCGTCACGTCCACTCGGAAGAGCATGGGTATGTTGGCCCCGGGGCCGTTCTCTTCGATTTCGACAGGTGGGGAAGGGCGGCGCCCGAGGGCTTCGCCTTCAACATCTACGGCGAGCTTGTGCAGCGCCCCTTCGAGCCATGGGCAGAGGGCCCCCAGATGGCCTGGGAGGTGCCCGAGAATCCCCTCTACCTCGCGTACGCCCAAGGGCGAGCGACGATCGAGAACCAGCCGTCGGCCGATCCCCGTCTCCCGCAGCGATACGGCAAAGAGGGGAATCCCGCGGTCGGGCACATCGCGCCCATCACGCACGAGGACGTCGCGCTCGTGCCCCAGAGCGCGTACCTCGACAAGCGCGGCGACGTCGTCCCGACGCAGGACGAAGGTACGGGCGCCCAGGCGATCTTCGACATGCCGGCTTCCTTCGCGCGGACGCGCTACGAGCTGAGCAAAGACATCCTCGGTTACGTCGAGGTCGAGGCGCCACTCCAGGGCACGAACTCGCCGCTGCTCGTCGTCCCGTCGGGCATCGTCGAGGGGCCCGGGGTGGCACCGCCTTTCGGCGGCGTCGTGTCGCTCGCGATCTTCCAGTTCGGGCACCTCGGCGCGCAGGTGGCGAACATCGTCGCCGATGTTCTGCCTGGAACGCTGGTCAGAGCACCGTCCGCGTCCTCGTTCATGCGCGTGACCGGCAGGCTCGCGCCGCGCTACTTCGCCGCCTCGGACACCGGTGTCGCGCCGAACATCACCCGCGTCTACCTCCTCTTCCCGGGAGGCCCGGCGCTCACGAACGACTCGTTCTCGAACCTGCCGCCGAACATCCTCGAGCTGCAGGGCAATGGGTCCGGCACGATCGTCGCGGCCGGCGCGCAGGCAGCCCCCGTGAACTACTTCGGCTGGTGTGCGCACGGTTACGTGGCGACACCCATCTTCGACTCGGTCCCGACGCGGGTCTTCCGTGGGACGGTCCCGTGCTCAGGCCCTGCGCCAGCAGCGCCTTTCACGAACCGCGCGCGGATCCCCATCCCGCAGGGGGCGAATTCCGTGAGGCTCATGGGCGGCTTCTTCAACCCGACGGACGTCCCCCAGTCGATCCCCATCCAGTGGACGCAGAACCTCGACTGGGGAGGCGTCGCTGGGCCGTTCGCGCCGGACAACTTGAACGAGGTTCCCATCCCGCTCCTCCAGGGGGTGACCTCCATCGACGTCTTCGCCGGAAACGGACCTGTCCAGAACGGCGTCGAGGTGCCGTTCTTTGCGATCTTCAGCCTGAATGTCTAACCTGGGCCTGCCTGGCCCGTGGTAGGCTCCAGGGGTCGAGATAAGAAAGGCAGAGAGGCTCCGATGATCACTCCCAAAGACTTGTACCTGAAGCTCGTTCCGCACGCGCTCGCCGCCTACGCGCAGAAGACCTCCGACATGGAGAGCGCTAAGCAGATGGCCCATGCGCTCGCGAAGGAGTGCGTCGACGAGTGCGCGCGACTCGGCATCATCGACGCAGGGATCGAGCAGGCCCCTTACGCGCGCTCCGCGCCCCAAGGAGCGCCGGTCGGCGCGCCGGGGATCCCGACCTTCGTCGAGCCGGGAATGCAGGCAGGTCCGGCGTCGGCCCTCGTCCCCTCGGGCGCCCCGCAGCAGCCCGCGCAGCACTACAACCACGTGCCCCTCGCCGGCAGCGTCCAGGGACAGCCGACCGGCGGAGCGCAGCCGATGATCGGCGGCCAGCAGTTCATCCCGCCTGCCGGCGAGGGATACCAGCCGCCGCTCCAGGCTGGCGTCATGGGCACGGTGACGCACGTCCCGACTCCCGATGGCCACTCGGCGCTCGGCACGGGCGGCGTCATCTCGCAGCCAGTCCAGCGCCCGAGCGGCAAGGATGTCGTCATCAACCCGCAACAGAAGCCGATGATCCCGAGCATCGGCGGGAGCGGCACGACCTTCGTCCCCGAGAAGATCTCGCACTGAGGCGCGCCGCGCGATGAGTGGCTCGCCCGACTACGGCAAGCTGTCGCTCTATCTGGGCGTCCTTTCCGTGATCGGCGGTGCTGGCTACTGGTATTGGCAGTTCAAGAAGGCCGAGGGCGAGGCGCGCTTCGAGCGCAAGTACCACGAGGTGAAGAAAGCCATCGCCGAGGTTCAGGCGTCCTTCGGCCTGCAGCCCACGGGGAAGCTCGACCCGACCACGAGGGAGCTTCTCCTCGGGCTCTCGCGCGAGCGCCTGCCGGCAGGGCTGCCGACGGAGGCTGGGTGAGCGCCCCCTGGCCTTGCCACGGGCCGCGCCGCGCCTGATACTGCATTCCTAAATCCAATGAGAGGACAGGGAACGTGATCACCGAGCAAGAGATCAACAAGAAGCTCCAGGAGCTGGTCGCCGAGTACGTGAATCGCGGCTACAAGCCGCGAGACGCTGTCGCGGGTGCCCTGAAGGCGCTCTCCGACTGGGCTTCCAGCGAAGGCATGCCGGCCCAGGTGCGCGTCGGGGCGGACCAGTTCGAAGTCCTCGTGAAGATGGTCGAGGACCAGATCGAACGTTTCCGCGTCGAGCAGGAGCGCGGGGCGGTGCCAGTTGGTGGCGGCGTCTACGTAGACGTGGTCGACAACGACGACTACGCCGAACGCGCGGGACGAAGCTAAAAAGCCTCATCGCGGGCTTTTGTCTCTCAGAGAGGTCTCTCAGAGAAGCTCTCAGAGAAGCAGCCCTCAGAGAAGCCTCTCAGAGAAGCTCTCAGAGAGTCTCTCAGAGGACTCTCACAGAGGTCTCTCAGAGAGCCCAGGGAACCTCTCAGAGACTCTTTGCTTTTCCCCTGGTCGTGGTAGTCTCTTCTCGTTGACGGCGACGCGTGAGAGGTGCTCGCGGAGCTTTCGATCCTGAGTTCAAAAGGTCCCATCAACTCATATCGAAGGAGAGAGCACCATGTATGACGCAACGAGCGTGCAGCCGATCGTTCAGGGAATCCTGTTTGTCGGCGGAACCCAACTCGCCCCTGTCCCCACGTTCGTCGGTCGCGGCGTGTCGAGAGTCGACTTCGTCCTGACCTCAGCGTTGCCGGCCACGAGGATGTACATCTTGACGCTCGATGCCGGTCTCATCGGCAACGCTGGCGAGATTGCGCCCGGCGCGATCCCCCTCGTTCCGGTCAGCGGTCCGCCCGCGGTCTCGACCGTCGAGCAGGCGCTCTCTGCACGGTGTCAGTTCGCAGTTCGAGGATCTGCATCCAACGCTGGTGCGATCGGTGGAACGAGTGTCACCAGTGTCGCGGTCTCGTACCAGTCGAACGGAACCCCGGGCGTGTACAACGCTAGCGGTGGTCCGGTCACGCCGACGACCGATGGAGGCGACAACCAGCTCGTTCTCGTTTTTCAGAACGCGGCAGGCGCCTCGATCGACCCGAACGGCGCGAACGCCAACGGCATCGAGATCGTGGTCTACAAGGCCGCGGCTTCGTCGACCTCCGTCGGCGCAGGCTGACGCGATTTCCTACGGTCTGGATTCGCGGCGCTCAATGGTGGGTGCCGCGGTCCAGCCATCTCCCCATTGAGGATCTTGTGAGCGACGCATGAGCCCTT
>Ga0326728_10020499_pt1 | contig 12597 bp, 12 predicted proteins | sample MB3enrmetagenome_FD_207602 | JGI IMG/M metagenome (GOLD analysis project Ga0326728, IMG submission 207602) | Lab enriched peat soil microbial communities from McLean, Ithaca, NY, United States - MB31MN | ecosystem: Environmental > Terrestrial > Soil > Wetlands > Peat | place: USA: New York...
CCAGGCCCGCAGCCTATTTCAAGGACCTGATAATCCGGCTTCAGGTGCGGCAATAAAACTTGATCGCATATGCTTTCGCGGGACACACGATTTCGTTCAAATTCCGCCTCCAGAAATTGGTTCGTCGGCATGCCGGCATATTCGGCGCGGAGAGACCGGTAAAAATAGTGAGGGCTGATTGACAAAATCCGCAGCGCCACATTTCGTTTGAGGAAGCGGGGGGTGAGCCAAAGCACGATTACCAGCCACTTCGCGCCGATGAAAGCCTGATTATCACTGCCATTCGTAAGAACCGCCTTTATCAAATTTAAAGTCCTGTGAACAATGACACGGCGGTTTCCCGGCAGGGAACCATCCGATTCGAATGTCCACGGATTTGTGGCGTTCGCTTTATCGCAGCCGCCAGGAGCGACACGCTTTGCGGAGGTTTGAATTAATCTGTTCATAGATTCTTATGTTCTGAGGGCATCATAAATCTAACTTGTGAAAGTCTCTTCCCGAACATGACAAAACCCTCTCAAATTTGAGAAATGCCCCTTGTCGAAAGTCAAAAGGTGCCCTCACACCGGTAAAATTAAGAGCGTGTCTTAAAATTGCCGTCAACCAACCGTAGTGCGGGCGTCCCGCCTGCGGGGTCCGGCGGCGTTCCGCCGCTCGTTTCTAATTCTCGGAAACCCTCTAAGCAAAAGGCATGCCAACACTTCCCGTAGAACCCATGAATAAACGGGTTACGAGTCGGCTGCGCGCGCTGGATTTCATGCCCCCACCTTGTAGAATTACCTCTTCATTGCTTCAAGCCGTAGCAGAACCCAAAGCCGAAAGAATTCTCCGAACGGTATCTTCCCAAGACCATGTGGCTTCTATCATTCTTGCCCAATCTGTTGACGATTGAACCCGCTCGGGAGGAGCGCCATTTAATGCCGCAGCCAGGCTGCCGGGCGAAAAGGGCGAAAAAAGTGTTGCCAGCTTGTATTGGGAATACCGGTTTAGAATTTCCCGATGCGCCTTGATGTCGGACACAATCGCCGGACGATGATGATAAATCGCCTCGACCAGCGGAAATCCAAAACCCTCGTATTGACTCGGTAGAACATAAGCCCGGCAACCGGTTCTCAAAACCTGCATCTCGAGTTCCGACACGCTCCCAACAACGACCAATTCCTTCGCCGCGATCAACTTGTCCCACCGTGCAGCCAAAGGACGGCGCATGGCCGCCACGGCTCTGGTGCTGCCAATTATTCTGTCAAGTGGCTTTCCGCAAGTCACCACCACTGGATCCCCGCCATCTGACATCTCAATCGCATCGGTAAGCGTATCATGTCCCTTGTGAAGCCCCCAAACACCGGGAAACAAATAGAAATGACCAGCCGCCAATCCTAGACTTCCGAGATATTGGAATGCGTCAAAGTCTTCATTAATTGCTTCGGCGAAAGGTGCCAATGGTGCTGCCACAACCTTGTCCGACGAACATTTATAATGCTCAATGACTTCATCGCGCGTGCATTCCGAATTCGTAATTATCTTTGAAGCGCGTTCCACCCAGCCGCGACAATTCCGCTCCGTCACATCAGGGTCTTGAAAATTTCCGGGATAATGCCGCCAATTCAGATCATGGATGAAGACGCACAAATCCTCGTGGCTTGATGGCGGCGCAATCACTTGTGGATAGTTCACCATGATTGGCAATTGCAAAAGCCTTCCCCTGGCAGAAGCCGCCTTCTCTGTCTCATGAAGCAGAGCGTCGGCCAAACGGGAGGATTGTCGTTTCCATCTTGCGGCAAATCTAATTTTAAGCGATCTCAGACTGAATTTTGGGCGTTCCAAATTATTCAGGCAGAGATTTGGCGTTGTTTGCTGACAATCTTTGAATGAATCAACAACGTGGGACCGGCCGCATAGCATAGTTGACACACGCCCTGCTTCCAATTGGCGGAGTATCTCACGCGTGCAACGACCGACCCCGCCGCTTCGCCCAAACAAATCAAGTACAACAACATTCACGCAGAGGTCCTTCCGGTTCTACACAGTTTGGTGTTCCCATTTATGGATCAATTCCCAAGCGCGCGACTCCCCCTTTTGTTGCTCTGCTGACAGCCGCCTGTCAAAATGCGAACACCTGAACTGACGAACTAGAAATAATCCGCGCGCTAACAAGCCATCTTTTTGTTGATGTTTTCGCAGCCCATACAGATAACCGAGAAGTGTGTGCGTATAGGCGCCACAGAAAGCCGCCTTAAGAAAGAACCTTTCGGTTAGCCTGGTTTGGGGTATCAGATGAACCAAGCGCAAACTTGGAAATCTGCCCGTTCCCAAGCCAACACGCCTTGAACACAAGGCTATGTCTGTGTCCTCGCCGCCAAAGAGCGAATCTCCCTTGCGGTCAAGCTCTTTTCTGCGCCCGTCACCAGCCACTAACAATACATAATTATTGACTACCTCGCGTCTGATGCACATTCCAGCCCCGTCAGGGGTAGTCTCGTGGAAATTCACAAGATTTGACCACCTGACCTCATCAAATTCTCTGATTACTAAGTAGAACAAATATGGTTTTATGTCCTCCCTTGGCGGCGCCTCATATTCAGGAATGATCTGCCCGCCTAAAGCCCCGATAAAGGGGTGGCTGTCTGCAAGAATCAAGCATTCCATCAAATAGCCAGATTGTAATACATTATCGTCATCTACAAACACCACAAGCCCACTCGTGGATTCATTGATGCCTCGCACGCGGGCAGGCCTAACGCCGAGCTCATCTTCCCGGATGTGGCGCGCATGGGGATGCCACGACAAATCCCAAGCCGAGGCAAGCGGTTTTTGGGAGGCATTGTCAATGAGCAGCAATTCCCATTGGTCCGTCGGCAAGGTTTGCATCTTGAGCGCTTCCAATACACGCCGCAAATAATCAGGCCGCGGATTATGCGTACAGATGATAACGGAAATCTTCATGGCAAAACAAAACGGCAAAACTTGAGGAGCTGAAAGCTGAGATCAAAAAGAGTATTCCTACGTTTTATTCTCAGCTTTATTTTTTTCTGTGCATTCCAGCAATTTTTTGCAAAATTGTCCTACCGGATCTTTCGGGATTAGACGTTCCGTGCGTGCGCGCGCCAACTTGCCCATGTTTTCCCAATTATCGCGGCAATCCCAGGCACATTCTAAAGCTTGCTCGAAAAGTCCCAAGGTAGGAGCGGCGGCCACAAAACCAGTTTCCCTGTCAACACACATTTCAGCATTGCCGCCAATATTGGTCACCACCGCCGGCCGGCCGCACCACATCGCCTCCACCAAGGCGAGCGGTAATCCCTCATAGCGGGAGGGCAGGACGAACAAATGATTTTCCTCCCAGATTTGCCGCACATCCATGGCATGACCTCGAAAGTGAACATTTTTTAACCGTAAATAATTAGCCAACTGTTTCAGGCTCTGTTCGCCCGGGCCGGTGCCGTAGAAGTTGATTTCCAGCGGGCGTTCCCGCCATTTTGATTGAGACACGATTTTGAGCATCAAATCCTGCCCTTTGGCGGCAGCGTCCAATCGCGCCACGCAGGCCAGTTTCCAGACTCCATTTTGATTTGGCCACGCAAGCGGCTGGTCGGTGGGCACATTGCACGGATTCCAAACCACCTCGGCGTTCGGCAGCGATTCGCCAATCTGATACTGTAAGAGCTCCAAGTTGTGGCGCGAAACACAGAACAGTTTCCTTGCGGAGCGATATGCCAGAGCCATTTCCGTTCTTCGCTCATCAGTCGGCCACCATATTTCGGAATTGCAATGGAGGATGGGTGCGTAGGGCAATTGCATGTCACGACAAAACCGCATCCATTCCAAGCGGTCCTGGATAGACCCCAGTGAAATTACCGCCAGATCTGCTTGTGTGCGGCGCAGCCATGAGATTTCCGCGCATCCCATGCCGAATCGTTTTCTAATTCTACGCCAGACTCTTTCCGGCCGGCTTGGGTACGGGCGTGGCTGGGTAAATACGTCAACGCCCTTTTCCGCCAATCTGGCAACTTTGGACGGAAGCTGCGGCCGCCAAGCCACTGAAGCTGAAATTTCATGCCCTTCATAATGCAACCGCAGAGCAGCCTCACTCCAAAGCACCTCGCTGCCGCCCCACGGAGCGCCATCCATAGTAGAGATAAATGCGATCTTCACATCAACTCGCCTTTGTCTTTCTGAGTTAAAACAACCAAAATCGAGTGTCCCCGGCAAGCCCACGATTTTCCTAAACCCTGATACATTTTCAACACGAAATATCCAAGCCGACCGGTTGGTATGTAGGGGATATTCTGCATTTTTCTTGTGCCCTCTCCCTCAAAATAGTTGTTTAACTGTCCGTATGACAATGGACTGTAACCGACAAATGAAACTGAGTACCCCAGCAAATGAGCCAAAGTTTCAAAACCTTTATGAGACCATGCGGTTGCATGGTGTGGAGGCCAGCTTAATGGGTCGCTGGTATAACCAAGCATACTCTCAAAACAAGGTGCCGTCAAAATAATATGTTGGGGCTGATATTGCTGAACCAACGCAGCCGCAAACTCGTAGGGATTTGGAACGTGTTCTATTGTTTGTAATAGACACAAGATACAATTCCGCCCCACCTCCAATCCCTTTTCGCCAGGCAAAAACACTTTAAGTCCCCGCTCGCGACAATCTTTTACGGCTTTTTCGTTGATTTCCACGCCATATGCGTTCAGCTTCCGCTCGCGCAGCTTGTCTAACAGCCAACCATCACCACAACCCACTTCAAGGATTTTGGCGGGCCCAAGAGTGGAAATAATATCCAGGACGGCTCGCTTGTCCCATGAACCAGGATTGTAATACCAGGAATAAAGCCCTGCCAGTGTGGAGTAATATTCTCCATCTCCCAAATGACACGGGGCATACCAGCGGAGACCGCTAGACTTGAGATAGTATTCAGTTATTGGCAAAGTGAAATACTTCTTTACTATGTGATGTGGAAGCGGCGCCCCGAACCAAGAACGATAACTCTCTGAAAGCTCAGATGGCCGCCGAGTGCGAATTGGATGCCCTAATTGACCGGTCAAAGGACAGGAGGATGGATTCATAGTGTTTATCGATTGTGCAGTCGGCCTTTTACGCAAAAGGTGTGTTGCTTGCCGGTTCCTTCAAGAAGTGTCTTGATTGGTCTGCAATTGCAGAAGTGATATTATGCCTTACGACAACCCTCCCAGTACTCATGGCATTATGAATGAGCCCTCAAAAAGGACCAAGTTGCTGATGCGTCGGTAAAACCGATTGTTTCCGGACTGGGGGTGTTAAGTGCCGGATGGCCATGTTTGAACTCGAAAGCGAGAACATCCCTTTTCTCATCGTAATCAGTCTCCCAGTCGCCCAACCAGACAGAGAGCTTATAGACGCCTCCATGAACAGGCAAGTGTTTAGCAGTCATGCGTAATACGCCCTCGGACAGCTTTGACTGGATGAGGCCATCTTTGTGAAAGCGCAAATTGGAGCCATAAACCGGCGTGCCCAAAGTTGAGCATATAACCAGCCCAGCGACTGGCGGGCTCAGGAGAAAGGGTGATTTGAAACCGATGTCCACCACCAAATTACCATGTTCCAGTTGAGAAGGATCCACGTTTACGAAACTGATGGAAGGACGGGAATCGTTCACCAAAAATGTGGCGGTATTGGTCATTTCCGTTGACTCTGAATAAAGACGCAAAGCGTTTTCGGCGGTCGAAATTGCTTTTAGGATGCCGGCTTCAAGAACTATTCCTTTTTGACAAAGTGTCTGAATCGCCTTCATGTTATGGCTGACGAAGAGGATGGTGCGGCCTTCACTGCGTGACACCTTTTCCATCTTACCCAAACACTTCCTCTGAAATTCCGAATCACCCACCGCCAGCACTTCGTCCACAATCAGGATTTCTGGCTCGAGATGCGCCGCCACCGCAAACGCCAGCCGCACATACATGCCGGAAGAATAACGTTTCACCGGCGTATCCAGAAACTTTTCCACCTCCGCAAAGGCCACAATCTCATCAAACTTCTTCTTTATCTCCGCCCGGCCCATGCCCAGAATCGCACCATTTAAGAAGACATTTTCGCGTCCGGTCAATTCCGGATGAAAGCCAGTTCCAACTTCCAGTAAGCTCGCCACTCGGCCGGTGATTTCCACGCGGCCTTCCGTCTGCTCGGTGATCCGGCTCAAGATCTTCAAGAGCGTGCTTTTCCCCGCGCCATTGCGTCCGATGACGCCCACCACTTCGCCTTGCTTGACCTCAAAGGAAACATTTTTTAACGCCCAGAATTCCTGTGCCGGTTGTTGATCTGCCATCGGAATCCTATTTTTGAGCGCTCCCGACTCGCAGTGCGCGGAACCATTTCTCAACCAGCGAAGCGGCGCGGTAAACAATTTATGGATCTCGTAGCGCAGGCCTTCAGATCCTCCATTTTTCCCCAAAATATACCGCTTGGAGAGGTGCTCAACGCGGATAACGGTGTCAGACATGGCGACAGGATGTCCGCAAGAGCGTGTTCGGCTTTGCGAAAGTCAAAAATTCTGGTGAACAAAAGGCTGCCATTTGAGTTGTGGGTGCCGCACAAGCGCTCGGGTGCAAACTGCGAATGAAATTTATCGGGATAATGTGGTGTTTTTGTTTAAGCGGCTTGCCGGCGTTGCCAGGCTTCGACAATTTCCTGAATTGTCGTTTCGAGCGATTTCGTGATGTCCCAACCCGGATAGTGGGTTTTCATTTTCCGCAAATCACTGTAATAACAAATGTGATCGCCGATGCGATTCTGATCCGAGTATGTATAAGTTTGCGCCTTGCGTGTGAATGTTTCTGCGATCTTGAAGGCTTCGAGAATCGAACATGAATTGGCCTTGCCACCCCCAAGGTTATAAACTTCTCCAGGCCGTGGAGCTGCCACAAAGGCAGCCATGAAGCGCGCCACATCCAATGAATGAATGTTGTCCCGCACCTGCTTTCCTTTGTAGCCATATACTTTGTATTCACGTCCTTCGAGATTACACCTGACCAGATAGGAGAGAAATCCGTGCAGCTCAACTCCCGTATGGTTTGGCCCTGTCAGGCAGCCACCCCGCAAACAACATGTCGGCATTCCAAAATAGCGCCCGTATTCCTGCACCATCACGTCGGCCGCCACTTTAGAGGCGCCGAACAACGAATGTTTTGACTGATCAATTGTGAATGTCTCCGGAATACCGTTCTCGTAGGCAGGGTCGGCATAATCCCAGCGTGTTGCCAACTCTCGCAACGGAATGCGGTTCGGCGCATCACCATACACCTTGTTCGTGGACATGCTGACGAAGGGCGATTCAGGGCAGGCCTGACGCGCCGCCTCGAGCAGGTTAAGCGTGCCTGTGGCATTCGTGTCAAAATCGTCGAATGGGATCGCCGCCGCACGATCATGGCTGGGCTGGGCTGCGGTATGGACTATGACATTGGGGCGAAGATCCTTGATTAGAGAGAGGACTGCGTTTCGATCGCGAATATCAAGCTCGTGATGAACGAACCCCGGCAGGTCTCGCTGCAAACGCTGCTGGTTCCAGCGCGTATCACCTTGTGGCCCGAAAAACACCGCACGCTGGTTGTTGTCCAAGCCATGCACCGTATAACCAAGTTCACGACCAAAATAAACGCACACTTCCGAGCCGATCAGACCGGACGAACCGGTAACCAAGAGAGTTTTCATAGCAAGCGTTTTGGACTGTTAACAAATCAGCGGGGTTATGCGGATTTTAAGCTTTTTCCCGATATGGTTAGATGATGTCCGCAAAAGCGCGCTCGGTGTTGCGAAAGTAAGAAATGCCGGCGAAAAGCAGCGCCAGCGTCAACCCCACGGATAAGACAAACCCCGGCCAGTAGAACGCCCGGGAGCTGCAATGGACCGCCCATCGAAATCCATCAATCACTCCGACCATGGGATTCAACGAGTAGAGAAGAAAGCACCTTTCCCCAAGCGCCTGGCCGAACTTGTTCGCGAGTTTGTCATGAATCACCCCGCTGCTGTAGGCGACCGGACATGCATACAGCCCGAATTGAACGATGAAAGGAATGAGAATGCGAAAGTCGCGATAGCGGACGGTGAGGGCGGTGACAATCAGACCCGGTCCCAGCGCCGCCGCAATGGCGAGTACGACGAGGGGGGCCAGAGCGAGCAATCGCCAGGTGGGCCAGAAGTGATACCAGACCATCAGTCCGACCAGGATGGAGCACGCAACCAGAAAGTCCACGAGCGAAACGACAATGGAGCTGGCGGGAACAATCATGCGCGGGAAATAGATCTTGGAAATCAAATTGGCATTGCTGACCACGCTTTGGCTGGCCAGGGTAAGCGCATTGGCAAAAAACTGCCAGGGAAGCGTGGCGGCGCATACCATAATGGCGTAGGGGGCGCCGCCTTCGGACGGCAGCCCCGCGACTTTCCCAAAAATAACAGTCATGATGATTATGCTCATCAGGGGTTGGATGAGCGCCCAGGCCGCGCCCGCAGCGGTTTGCTTGTAGCGCACGATCACGTCGCGCCACGCGAGGATCAAGAACAGCTCGCGGTAATAAAACAAGTCACGCCAGTAATTCTTCACGGCGCGGCCAGGCTCAAGAACTAGTTTATGTTTCGTCCCCATTTTGGGTGAAGCTCCGCACTTGGAGTTCCGGCAAATTCCTTGCCGAAAAACCTTTGGCTCTTCAATTATGGTTTCCAGTCGAGGCACAATGCCCCTCTGCTGCGCGGGCGTTCTAATCGCCGCCCAGCATTGCCAGCACCAACGGCAATATGCGCCGCCCCGTCCGTTCCCAGCGACGCAGCACTTTGATCCGTTCCATGACATGTTTCCGCTGTCCATCAGAAAGATTCTGTGTCTCTGCTGCGATGCGGTCCAGGCGGCTTACACTGCCGTCAAAATGAATCAGGACTTGTTGGCGCAAAAACCGGCTGGCCAGTTTTCGCAATTCGCCAACAGCTTCGTAATACGTCCGGCGATCAGAGGCTACATAAACCGTCCGTACCGCGCCCAAATCGTGCAGATACTTCAAGCCCTGACTGGCGGACCCTTTGCTTAAGTGCAGGCGCTCGATAATCGTGTCCATGGCCAGCGCTTTCTCGGAAGTGAAGAGGAGGCCGTAAATCTCGGCGATGGAACGCGGTTGCCCGAGCGCCCCGGCAAATTGGACAAAAAGATGAATGACCTCAACCTCGGCTTGATTGAGCCGCGTGACTGCGGTAATTGGCCCGCCAAATTGCCGGGCCTTTTCTTTCACAACTGCGACCATGTGCGGATTCTAACACATGTGTCCAATCTGTTCAAGAAAAAATGAACAGAATAATTTTCAAGAACAAATTACCGCTGGATTATGGCGTGTCGGCGGCAGGATGACGCTGATTAGGCAAACTGCGGTTTGGTTCGCCTTTGCACACGCAATCGCTGAAGGCAGGGTTTGTGCCATCGCCGGATCAAGGCCGGCCTCGCCATGCTCGTGGCTGAGTCTTTCCCGGTGCTGTTCCACCACGATACGCCTGGAAACCACTGAGAATTATTTGAAAATCACGGTTTCTTGGCCGGCAGCCCTGTTAACCCTCGTGTCGGCATGGAGCGTAATAATGTCGGATGTCATTACACTTCGCGATGAACTTGGAATGGCTGGAGGGTGATCATTCGCAAGTTGCTTTTGGACAATGACTTGGGCACGCGTGGCGACCGGCGGCGGCGCCAACAGGAGTTCGGAAGGCCAGCCGCCGCCCGTCCGCCCCCGTCCAAAGACGGCGCGAGCAAAAGGGTTCCGTACAACAGAAGGTGCCGGATATGCGGAATCTTCTAATTCTCCCGGCACATCGGCTTCCGAGGAGGAATTTTGTCTCACGCCCGACGGGGCTGTTTCACGCCTTGCGCTTCAGCCCGTACCGGTTTAGAAGATCTGTTGTTCCATGACTGATAACGAAAAATTGAATTTAAAGGCCCAGTTGTCGGCAGTTTTTCGCCCAAGCGCCCCCATTGACAAGCACGCCCTCTTCGCCGGGCGGAAACAACAGATCGACAGGCTCATGAGCGCGGTTCTGCAGACGGGACAACACGCCATTCTTTACGGCGAACGCGGCATCGGCAAGACTTCCCTGGCCAGAGTTCTTGCCGAGGTTTTGTCAACCGCCGGATTCAGGACGGTCCACACCGATACGCTCAACTGTGACTCGACGGACGACTTTTCATCTCTCTGGCACCGGGCGCTCAGAGAGCTGACGCTCAAGATAGCAGCCAAGGCAGGGAGACCCAACGCCTTCGGCGGTCCGAAGGAAGACGACAAAGAACTGGACGGATTGGTCCCAAAAACGGTGAGTCCTGATGACGTGCGGCGGGCGCTTTCAACCTTCACAGGCAGAGGCGCTGTCATCGTCTTTGACGAGTTTGACCGAATCACCAACAAGGAAGCCAAAACCCTCATGGCCGACACGATCAAGAACTTGTCCGACCACGCCGCTGACACGACCCTCTTAATCGTTGGTGTGGCCAAATCGGTTGCCGAACTGATTTCAGAGCATCGTTCCATTGACCGGGCCATTGTCGAAGTTCCGATGCCAAGGTTGTCCCAAGATGAGCTGAGTCAAATTATTCGCAAAGGCCTTCTGAATTTGAAGGTCACGATGACCGACGAGGTCCATGAGAAGATCGTCAGCCTTTCGCACGGGTTACCGCACTACACCCACCTGCTGGCTCTCGAATCAGGAAGATCGGCGATTGACCGCGACTCCTACCTGATTGAGGGCGAAGATCTTCTATCTGCATTGAACCAGGTTGTTAAATCGAAGCACAGCGTTGCGAACGAGTACTCTGCCGCGGTCCGCAGCCCGCAGAAGTCCAGCAAACACAAAATGACTCTCTTAGCCTGCGCCTTGGCCAAACCGGACACTCAAGGCTTCTTCCAGGCGTCGGAGGTCGCCAGCACGATGGCAAACCTTTTGGGTGAAAACTGCTCTGTCTCGAACATTCCGAAGCACCTCGCCGAATTTATCGGCGTCAAAAGAGGAAGCGTTCTCGAACGCGAAGGGTCATTCCGGCAATTCAAATACAGGTTTTCGAATCCGTTGCTGCAACCTTATACCATCATCAGTTCTCTGTCGGACAAGTTATTAACGGACGAGAAAGTATGGGCATTGCAACGAGAGGTTGAAAACTCGTAATAAGCTGCTCATATCGCCGGGTCTGGTTTTTGTGTCGGGATGACAGGAGCATGCTTTGTTGGTTTTCGGCTTTTGCGTCGGAATTCATTACAGTCCGCCAGGGTATTATGTAAGTAGTTTATCATAAAACATTTACACATGTTTTGTGGAGGCATTCAGCAACGCAGCGTCGGAATTCTTTACACAATGAATATAAGTAATGTTCCTTGTGGCATTAGATAAGTTGTAATAATCGGTCGTTATCTATTCATTGCCAGTCGGATAGGACTTTGCAGGACGGAAAAGGCATCCAATTGGGTTGGCGGAGATTATGGCATTGAAAATGCTATTAACTTGCTTGTCGCAGGCTAATGTTGATAATCCCTTGGAAAGGGCGAGTTGCGTGATTTCAGAAAGCAACGCAAACATGAAAAACTGCGGTCAAGGCAGAAGAAATTGAAACGAAAGGATACGCACTATGAATACGAAGAGCACCACTTGCATTGCAAGTGTAATCGCAGCAATATTTTTATCATGGCCCGCCTCGGCGCAGACCGTTACCCTGACAGGCAGCCAGCTTGCGCCAAGCAGTGGCGTGGCTTACCAGGTTCCTGGCGCTGGCGCCTCGGCCGGTTATGTCTCCACAGGGGGCGGCTATGCGAACCTTACCAGCCCGGATAACGTGAGCGGCGGCGCAGCCCAATTCAATGACACGGCGATGGTTGTGGTCAACAACGGTTTCGATGGGATTTCACTTGGAACTCTCAACAATCTCCTCGCGCAGGGCGCGGCGGGTCATGTGAGTTTCTATCTTTCCAGCATGACCCAGGCGGATAGTGAGCAAGCTTACTGGAATGTCCTTCTCGTTGATCCCAACAACTCTGCTAACACGCTCCTGGTCAATGCCTTTAGCGACAGAACCAGCGGTGGCGCGGGAATCCTCGGCGCAAATCCATTTAATCAGGGAGTTGCCGGCAATTCAAGTGTGGACGCCAGTATCAGTCTTAGTTCCGGCGGAGTGTTGGGCGGACTGTTCACTTTTGGCAGCACTTGGTCAACCGTTGCCGCCGTCTCAGACGATGGAAACACGTTAGGGAAATGGAATGTCGCTTCGGTCAGTATTGATGTCGGCGGTTGGGACAGCAGCTTATCCGAGAACGCACAGATCTCTTCGATCACCCTGCCCGACGGGGTGCCCGATGCCAACTCGACTTTGCCTCTATTGGGTATTTGCTTTGGCGCTTTGGCGGGTTTGCGCCGCCGTCTGCACCGCGGTTAGTCTTCGTTTTGATTACCGAACGCGCAAAGTGCTTGGATATCTCGAAGAGGCTCTGCGCGTTATTATCACCTGAATCCGGCGTGAAAACGCATAGGATACAGCGTTTTTCGCCAATGTTTACGGGGTTTTGACTTACTTTTTGTGCTTCCACCCTTACCTCACTTTTGGTGAAG
>Ga0326728_10020500_pt1 | contig 12597 bp, 9 predicted proteins | sample MB3enrmetagenome_FD_207602 | JGI IMG/M metagenome (GOLD analysis project Ga0326728, IMG submission 207602) | Lab enriched peat soil microbial communities from McLean, Ithaca, NY, United States - MB31MN | ecosystem: Environmental > Terrestrial > Soil > Wetlands > Peat | place: USA: New York...
ATTATTGCCGCGACGCAGACGATTCAAGACCACGTGATCCATTTCTATCATCTGCATGCCTTGGATTGGGTGGATGTGGTCTCGTCCTTGAAGGCGGACCCGGCGAAGACATCACAGCTGGCGCAATCAATTTCGGACTGGCCCAAGTCGAGTACGACTTATTTCAAAGGTGTTCAAGAACGCATAAGTGCCTTGGTTGCGAGCAAACAACTGAGTCTTTTTGGCGCTGGTTATTGGGGGCATCCCGCTTACCATCTTCCACCTGAAGCCAACCTCATGGCCGTTGCGCATTACCTGGAAGCACTACAGTTCCAGAAAGAGTTTATCCGGATTCACGCGGTGCTCGGCGGCAAGAACCCACATTTGCAGACATTTCTGGTCGGAGGCATGGCGACATCGCTCGACCCGAACGAGCCCAATGCGACCGTCAATCTGGAACGAATAGATTTTCTACTCCAAGTCGCCAAATCTGCTCAACCGTTTGTAAGTCAGGTGTTAATTCCGGACGTGCTGGCTGTTGCGGGTTTCTACCGCGATTGGTTCGGGCGAGGCGAAGGACTGGGAAATTTCATGTCCTATGGTGCCTATCCGCAGGGAAGCATTAAAGACACAGCAGATTTCTTCCTTCCTCGCGGCATTATCCTCAATCGCGACCTTTCCCAAGTCCACCCGGTCGATCCCGGCAACATCACCGAGTATGTTGCTCATTCGTGGTACGAGTATACGAGCGGGGACCAGACTGCAAGACATCCATACGAAGGCGAAACGAACCCGCGATATACCGGTCCCAAACCTCCGTATGAATACCTCGAGACCGACCAGAAGTATTCCTGGCTGAAAGCGCCGCGTTATGAAGACAAAGCAATGGAGGTAGGCCCGCTCGCGCGGTTGTTGGTGGCGTACGCCTCCGGGCAGCCGGACGTCAAGCAATTGGTGAACTCCACCCTGACTACACTGAAGGCTCCGCCCACTGCTCTGTTTTCGACACTTGGACGTCTCGCGGCGCGCGCGCTTGAAACGCAGCTGCTCGCAGCGCGCCTCGTTGGCTGGATCGAAGAGCTGAGCAACAATTTGGCGACGGGAGACCTGCGTATCCACAATGGTGAAAAATGGGACCCGAACTCTTGGCCTGAAACAGCACGAGGATTCGGTTTCTTCGAGGCCCCGCGTGGGTCGCTGGGACACTGGGTGGAAATTGAAAATCAGGCAATCAAGAATTACCAAGCTGTCGTGCCGTCGACCTGGAATGCAGGTCCACGTGATGCCCAAGGCCAGCGCGGCGCATATGAAGCCGCGCTCCTGAAGACGCCGGTTGCGGATCCAGAGCGCCCCCTTGAGCTTCTCCGCACCATTCACTCCTTCGACCCGTGTTTGGCTTGCGCGGTCCACGTAGTCGACCTTCGTGGGCGGACTCATGCTCGTGTAGAGGCCTGACGCGGACGAAACCTGCAAGGCATGGCGGAGCCGAAGGAAATCGAAGAGGCCGACGCCCTGCCCATGGTAATAGGCACAAGATTCGCAAGCAAGGACAACAAATGCACGATCTCGTTTCCTCAGATACGGTCGTGATAGGAGTTGGCAACTCGATCCTTTCCGATGACGGCGTCGGTGTGCATGCGGCAGGACTGCTCCAAGGTGACCCGCGAGTTCCCGCGAGTGTGACAATTCTCGATGGCGGCACGATCGGCCTCGAACTACTTCCATACGCTTCGGACGCATCTCGCTTGCTTTTTCTCGACGCGCTAAACTCAGGGGAGGCTCCTGGAACACTTGTTCGGATGACGGCGAGAGAATTGCTCGGCACGTCGATTGGATGGAGCGTTCATCAGTTGGGCATTGCCGATCTGATTGCCGCTCTAGCCCTGGTGTCGAGCAAATCCCAGGAGATTGTTGTGCTCGGCGTGCAGCCTGCCAACATGGATTGGGGTACGTCTTTATCTCCTGCCGTGGAGGCTGCACTCAAGCGTCTGGTAGATGCAGCGTTGACACAGCTCCAATCTTGGGAATTGGGGTCAGTGGACGATGGATCGAGCTTGCCGTTCGTGTAGAGAGGCTTTCGTCCCACGAAAGCGCCTGCAGCATCGGCGGCGCGAAAGATCGGGTTGTGCGTCGGCACGAAAACACTCTCGTTCCGGAGGGAGAACGAGTCGATGCTGGCTTGCTTGGCGTTTTTCAGCGCGCGTTCGGCAAGTCTGCCGATCTCAGTTCCCAGCAGCTCTGCTTTGCGTCAAGTCCGGATTCCTGGGCGTGAAGATCTCATCCGAAAGGCTCACTCGCAAAGTGCTATGCTGCGCCATCTCCCGCTACTGTGAGCCGATGCGGTCGATGCCATACGCATCCAGCACATCCGGCAGGGTCACGACACCTTCCAGTTTGTGAATATCCGCCCGGTGAACGACCGGCAAGACATCGAGATGGTCCTTGCTCATGCGTTCGAGAGCCAGATGCAGGGCATGATCCGTGTGGAGGTGCGGAACTTTGAGGGTTTCCACAAGGGTTGCCAATGGTTGCTCTTTTCGTCCATCGACAAAGGCGCACTCAAGGGCTTCCCTGCTTATGATTCCGAGAAAGTACTCCTTATCTGCGACAGGCCAGTTGCGGAAGCGACCGGAGTGGGTCAGTTCAACGGCCTCCTCAACGCGCATCTGCGCTGAGAGGAACTGCGGAGACTTCCGCATGATCTGGGCCACTGTGCGTTGGCTGCTTTCACCACGAGTGCTGTGGCTGGGCAAATGAATGCCATCCTGATGGGCCAATGCCTCGTAGATGGGTTGCTTCTGGAATCTGGAAGAAATGAAGAAGCTGGTTAGATTTGCGATCATAAGTGGGACGATGACAGCATAGTCCCGCGTCATTTCAAAGATCATCAGGACAGATGTCATTGGGGCACGAACAATCCCCGCAAAGAGCGCGCCCATGCCGACCAGCGCGTAAGCGCCAGGGGTCGCGGTGTATCCCGGCAACAAGCCATGTGCCACAGAGCCTATGCCGCCTCCCAGCATGGCGCCGAGAAACAGACTCGGGCCGAAGATTCCGCCAGCATTTCCAGAAGCATAGCTGACAGTGACGCCAAAGAGCTTGAGGACCACGAGTAGCAGCATCAATTTGAGCACCATCGTCCCATTCAGAGCGCTGCCGACGTAGGTATACCCGACACCCAGGACTTGGGGCACGAACCAGCCCATCAGACCAACCGTCACACCGCCCACGACGGGATGCCACCAGTGCGTCCTCTTAGGTAGGTGCAAAAAGAACTTCCGCATTTCCAACAGAAGCTTGGTGAAAGCCACAGACAGAAAGCCGCCGGCGATGCCCAACAAAGCGTAAATGGCGAGTTCAAGTGGATGAACCAGAGTGTATTGCGGCACTTGAAACAGCGGGTTATTGCCAAGCAGCAGGCGCAGGACTGCCCAGGAGGTGGCAGAGGCGAGCACGACCGAACCCAGAATCGGTGCGTGCATATCGCCCATCACTTCTTCGAGAGAAAACAACACAGCTGCCATCGGCGTATTGAATGCCGCAGCAATAGCAGCGGCCGCTCCCACAGGAATCAGGGCTTTTACCTTCTCCGGACGCAAACCGAGCCAGCGGCCTAGAACGGAACCGATTCCGGCGCCTACCTGAACGGATGGTCCCTCGCGGCCCAGTGGAATGCCGCACGCCAGGGTTGTCGCTGTGCAAAAGAACTTGCCAAGTACGGTGCGCAAGGAGATGAATCCATTCCGTGCAAAGAGGGCGGCCTTGGTCTGGGGCACGCCGCTGCCCCTGGCGTTGGGGAAATAGCGGTAGAGCAGGACGCCCATGGCCAGCGATCCTGCCACGGGAATCAGTACGCGCCTCCACGCAGCGCTGCCCACCGGATAGAGGCGCATTCCCAGCCGCTCCGTGACCACGATAAAGGCAACAACAGCGAGTCCGGTTAGCGCTCCTATCAGCAGCGACAGAAGAAGAAACACCTGCTCCTCACGCTGTTGAAGATGGACAATCAAACGCGACCTGAGAATAGCCCACGATTTTTCTTTGCGCTGGTTCTCGGTGATAGACACAGATGCCATAGGAACAGTTTACGTGAACGGCTTTTTATGCCCGAGAGAACAACCATCAGGCGTCATCGACGTTGACGCGCACCGATTCTTGCTGGACATTTTTCCGGAATTGTTGGCTGCCCTGGCCATCGAGATCGGTCGACTGCGATCGCGGCACGCAGTCCTTTATTTTTGTATGGAGGTATTCAAAGTAAGGAAACACTCAAATAGGACGTCAGGGGTGGTTCATGACTGAGCCACTACGCCGGATTGAAAAGCAGACCCATTGCTTATGGTGTGTCGGCACCTGCTCCTGCCGGCAGGTGATCAGGTAAGTCGAGGCGCGCCGCACCAATGCGATTGTCGGCCATCCCATAGTAGACGTCGAAGCGATCGGGTGTGCCAAGATCGTCGCGGCGGTCGATGCCGGTGGGAAACACGACATTGGCGATGATCCCGCTGCGTTCTTGCGGGAGCTCCGGAGTCAACACAGGCTCCGCCGATCGATAGCGGATCACGCGGGGATGTTTTTTTGAGAGCACCATCACCCCGGCTGAATAACACATAGGATGTCTATCGCCGCTGGCAGCCAATGCTTCGCTCACTCCGTGGTAAATGATGAGCCAGCCGTGCCTGGTTAGGATGGGCGGAGTGCCGCAGCCGATTTTGAGCCGCTCCCAGGGCGAGACCGGCGTTGCCAACCGGTGATGAGAGGTGAACTGGCGCAGGTGAAAAGTCTCGGAGTCTTTCAACGCTCCGCTGCAGTACGAAATCCAGATGCTCTCCTTTTCAAGATCCATAAGACGCTTTGCTGACCAGCGGACGGTTTCCTCCGGACGAGTGCCGGGAAAGAGCGGCCGATGGAGCATCCCCAGCTCCAGTTTCCCGGAAGAATCAGGTATTGCGACAGGAAAGAGGCTGGCGTCCTTGTCGTCCACGTGACCCAGCTCGAAGCCGCGCCAATGAGCGTAGGTTGCAAGCCCGAGACGATTCCATTGGAAGAGGTCTTGCGATTCGGCGAAGGCGATCCGTGGACCTTCGGACGAAAATGCAGTATAGGACATGATGTAGCGATGCAGCGGTTCCACATAAGTTACGCGGGGATCTTCACAGCCACCGCTTCCGTCGGGCCGCCGCTCATAATCGGCTTCCGGCTCCAGTGCTATGCCAAGCCTTTCAACACCGACCGGATCGCCGGCTTCGTTGAACAGCACTCGTGCAATGCCAATACGCGAGTAATTCCCCTTGGCGACCAGCCTCGGAAACAGGTAGAGTTCACCGTCAGGTCCACGAGCGGCAGCTGGATTCAGGACGCCTTCGACTTCTTGGGGATTGCCGGGCTCAGGCTCCATCAACATCCCCAGGCGGCGCAGCTTGAATTGGCTCAACCATTCACCTCAAAGGGTCGCACCTGTTGACCGTCGTCCAAACAAGCGATGATCGCTTCGATCACCCGCTTGGTTTCATCGGGACCTTGAACTGGAATGGAAATAACACCTGCCTGTTCAGCTGGGTAGTCGTTCCCTCCCACAAACAAGGCGTCTCCCACGTAAATCATTTCTTTCACAGAAATGCCGAGTGTCTCATGCAGCTTTTTGATCCCGTAGGCTTTGTCGATGCCCGGCTTGGTGACATCAATGGATGTCGCGCCACCGAGTCGCACCGAAAATTCGGGAATTAGAGTGTCGAGGATTGTTTTGATTTTCTTCCGCTTGGCGAAATCCGCATCCCATTTCTCCTTCTCCTCCAAGGGAGCCTGCTGGCCCAGTGCGGAATACGTCACCTGGCTTCCACGGTCTTCGATGGTCTCTCCCCACGTCTTTTCGACAGTAAAGCCTGCGTCTTCTGTGGCTTTCTTCAGGGAACTGACGATCTTCTGCTTTTCTTCAGCAGTAAGATCTTCTGAATATAGCTTCTTCCACTCCCCGGTGTATTGGAAGAATTGTGTTCCACAGGTAGGGAGAATGGATAGCCTTGCCAGGCGTTCATCCTGCGGAAGATGGGAGAGCACTTGCTTTTCAAACTGTAACCAAGCGCCTCCGGAGATAACGGCCACCTTGACGGCACCGAGCAGGTCATGGAGGAGCGACGACATTTCGGTATCGAGAGACGATTTGCTTGCGGCGAGCGTTCCGTCGAGATCGAAAACAATCAGCTTTTTCACCATACATCCACCTAGGCACTCCTGCAGTCTCAATTAGAGCTCCAACCCTATTGTTGCTGACCGGTTTCAAACTATTCGGGTAGCGTGATTTCCAGCATGCTCACGGCACTGTTCGGGTGAAAAACGCACACCCCGACCACCGCCGGCAAGAGCCACACTTCGCCCTTCTCAATGCCATATGCGGAGCCCTCGCTTTCGAGCCACCCCGCGCCCCCGATGCAAACGAGCACGCGGGGCATTTCCGCAGCGCCAACGTTAAACGGAGATTCTCCGCGCAGGCGCCATAGCAAGAAGTGGTCACAATCAAAGAGTCTTTCTCGCGACACGGGTGTAGTGGACTCAACGAAGGGTGCCGCGAGGCCACCAGTGCTCCCTGCAAAATCAATACTTGCGAGTGCGTGATCCACCTGGAGAGGCCTCGGCTGCCCGGTCTTTGCGTCGACATGTCCCCAATCGTAGAGACGGAATGTCACGTCGCTGTTTTGCTGAATCTCGAAGACAACAACATCGCCGCCCAGTGTGTGAACCGTTCCCGCAGGGATGAATACGGCATCCCCCGGCTTCGGGACAATACCCTCCAGGCAATCCGCGATGGTTCCGTCGGCGAGCGAATGACGCAGATCGTCGGCCGTGGTGCCAGGTTTCAGGCCCGCATAGATGCGGCTTCCATTATTTGCCTCAATTACAACCCATGCTTCGGTCTTGCCGGTCTCGCCCGGCGGAAGCAGTTCTGGGTGCGCATCGCTGGGATGAACCTGCACGGAGAGCAATTCGTGTGCATCAAGAAACTTGAGGAGCAGCGGAAAGCGGCGGAAGCGCGGAGCCAGCTTACCCATCAGTTGCCCACCGAATTCTTTCATCAATTCACCGATTGTTTGTCCTTTAAGTGGGCCGTTGGCAATCTGGCTTTGATAATCGTCGCGGTCGCTGAGTAGCCACGCTTCGCCAATGGGCCCGTCACCCGGCAGTGGCGCGGAGAACAGGCCGGACAAGCGCCTGCCACCCCACAACCGATACTGATAGATCGGCTCGAAGCGCAAGGGATATAAAGGCATTTGACTCATTGTTCCGACTGTCATCATCAAAGGCTTCCATTCAATGAGGCCCTGTAGTGATTGCGACGACTGTTAAGACCAGCGTCCTGGCTGGGAGGGTTTAGTCGATGAGGCAGTTGGAAGTTTGGATTCAATTCGCTGCACTTGCAGGCATCGCCGCTTGCCGATGGCCCCGTGGAACCCATGCCAGGTCGCCGCTAAGAACGTAGATGGCGAGTGCAGCGCCCATCAGGAGCGCGCCTATCCAGAAGCGCCAGTCACGATGCATACGCTTCCAGTAAGGGCCGGGTTCGGGTTCACCGCTGTCGCCACTATTTCCTTCGTGGTTGTGTTTGCTTCCGGTCATCTCTTCTCCATCGCGGCGGAATAATCCCCGCGGCGGGCAGCCTGATTGCAATTTGCCCGGTGATACAACGCCTGCTGCGCTGCCGGGACGTTGGCCTCCTGGCCTTTCCAAATCTCCAATGCCGGTTGCTGGATGGCGCGAGAAAACGAGAATGCCAACGCCCATGGTAGGCGCGACTTGAATCTCAGATTCATCGCATTCAACCGCGCCGAGGCAAGTTCTGCCGATTGGCCGCCCGACAAGAACGCAATTGCCGGCACGGCAGCTGGGACGGCTCGCAAAAGGCAATTCACGGTCGCGTCGGACACTTCGTCCACAGTTTCCTGATGGGGGCAGATTAATCCCGGCAGAACCATGTTGGGCTTTAGGATTACTCCCTCAAGCATCACCCGCTGTGAATTCAGCTGGCAGAAGACTTCTCTCAGAACTTCCTCTGTGACCTCGAAGCACCGATCCAAGGTGTGATCGCCCTCCATGAGAACCTCCGGCTCAAGAATGGGTATCAGTCCTGCTTCCTGGCACAGCGCCGCATAGCGGGCGAGGGCATGTGCGTTGGCTTCGGTGCAACCCCACCTTGGACGTCCGTCGCCGATCGCGATTACTGCGCGCCATTTGGCAAACCGCGCGCCCAGCCGAGAATATTCAGCCAGCCGGTCGCGCAATCCGTCCAGACCTTCGGTCACTTTTTCACTGGGATGCCCCGCCAGATCCTTGGCGCCTTGGTCAACCTTGATCCCAGGAATGATCCCCGCATCCACCAAGACTTTGACAAACGGAATTCCATCCCGTGTTTGTTGACGGATTGTTTCGTCGTAGAGGATCGCTCCGCCAATGCACTCACCGAGCCCTGGAGTAGTCACGATCAATTCGCGATAAGCCCGCCGAGTCTCAACGGTCTGTGCTATCCCAAGCGCTGCAAATCGCTTGTTACAGGTCGGATTGCTCTCGTCCATCGCTAGCAGGCCCTTGCCGTCTGCGAAAAGCATCGTAGTGGTGTCTCCGAGTCCTCGCGATTTCATTTTGTTCTGCTCCATTTTTCTGTTCCGGCTCGCCGAGCCTATCGGAATCTCCTCCTGTGGCCACAGGACAGCCTTATTCGGTTATGGCTTAACTGTCGGTGAACATGGCCTTGCTCGGATGTCCCTTGGCCAGTGGCGCAGGCGCAGTCGAATCGCTGAAGTCCGCCGTCCACTGCCAGTTCCCGATTTCGGGCATATCCTCAAGGTGCTCGCGAATGTAGTCGTGATGTTCGGTCAGTTTCTTGCCGAATAGCTGGATTGCGCCCGCAGCCTGCACACGAAGTCGCGGAATGTGCTTCAGCGCATCCAGCGCGAGATGGAAACGGCTCATCTCATTCAGTACCACCATGTCGAATGGCGTTGTTGTCGTTCCCTGATCAATATAACCGTGTACATGGAAACGGCTTTCGTTGGACCGTCCGTGAACCAGAGTATGAATAAGCCACCGATTGTTGTGGAAGGCGAAGATTACGGGCGCACTCTCGGTGAAAAGCGCATTGAACGACATCTCGTCCATTCCGTGAGGGTGCTTGTCCGGATACATCAGGGTCATCAAGTCGACTACATTGACAACGCGCACCTTGATGCCGGGCACATATTTCTGCAGAAGCCATGACGTTGCGCAGATTTCAATGGTCGGCACATCGCCGGCGCAGGCTAGCACGACATCAGGCTCTCCCTCGTCATTGGATGCGAATTTCCACGTCGACGCGCCGCGCGAGCAATGTTCCAGAGCTTCGTCCATGTTCAGCCATTGCAGTTGGGGCTGCTTCCCGCAAGTGACAATGTTCACGTAGTTGCGGCTCCGCAGGCAATGATCGAAGACACTCAGAAGGCAATTGCTGTCCGGCGGGTAGTAAACGCGAATGGTGTCGCTTCTGCGTGCCAGCGCGTTGTCCACAAAGCCAGTGGCCTGGTGGCTGAATCCGTTGTGATCGTTCCGCCATGCGTGGCTAGTGAGAAGAACATTCAGGGATGCTATCGGTTTGCGCCACGGATACTCGCGGCATTGCTCAAGCCACTTTGCATGCTGTGTGAGCATGGAATCGACCACCTGCGCGAAGGCTTCATAGGAGGACCACATGCCATGCCGTCCGGTGAGCAGGTAGCCTTCCAGCCATCCCTCGCACAGATGCTCGCTCAATACCTCCAACACGCGGCCATCGGGACCGAGTTCCTCATCGATCGAGACAAGCTCTGCCATGGAGCACCGTTTTGTCGCTTCGAAGACAGAGTTAAGCCGATTGGAGTTTGTCTCATCGGGGCAAAACATGCGAAAGTTCGTCAGATTCATCCTGAAGATGTCGCGGAAGAAATCTCCGAGCTTGCGCGGAGCCTCGGCTAGAACCTTACCCGGTCCCGGGATTTCGAGCGCGTAATCGGTAAAGTCGGGCAGGGCGAGCGTAATCAGCGATCGACCGCCATTCACGTGTGGATTACCTCCCATGCGTCGGTTGCCCCGAGGTGCGAGGACCGCCAATTCTTCAATGAACTTACCATTCGCGTCGAAGAGTTCCTGGGGCTTGTAGCTTCTCATCCAAGCTTCAAGAATCTTGAGATGCTCGGGATTCTCGCGAACGGTTGCAAGCGGGACCTGGTGAGCGCGAAAAGTGCCTTCGATTGGGGTTCCATCTACTTCTTTAGGACAAGTCCAACCCTTGGGCGTGCGCAGAATGATCATGGGCCAGACCGGTTGCGCCTTGAACCCGCTCTTGCGGGCTTGCTGTTGAATCGACCGAATCTCGTCGTAGCACTCGTTCATCGCCTGAGCGAGAAGTTGATGCACGACGTCGGGATCGTCGCCCTCAACAAAGGAGGGCTTGTAACCACGTCCCGTGTATAGGGCCTTCAGATCTGCATCGCTCGTGCGCCCCTGGGCGGTCGGCCCCGATATCTTGTAGCCGTTGAGGTGCAGAATCGGAAGAACTGCACCGTCCCGCACGGGATTAAGAAAGTTGACAGACTTCCAGCTTCCTTCAAGTGGACAGGTCTCGGATTCACCATCACCAATGACACAGGCAACAATCAGATTGGGATTGTCGAACGCCGCGCCGAATGCGTGAACCAGCGAATAGCCAAGCTCTCCACCCTCATGCATTGAATTCGGCACGTGGGGTCCGCAATGGCTGGGAACTCCGCCGGGCGTAGAGAATTTACGGAACATGAGTCGCATGCCGTCTTCATCGGCTGTAATCTCAGGATGGACTTCGGTGTAAGAGCCTTCCAGATAAGAGCAGGCATTCAGCGACGGGCCACCGTGTCCAGGGCCGGAAATGTAGATGATGTCCGCATCATGTTCTTTGATGAGGCGATTCAGATGGATGTAAATGAGGTTTTGCCCCGGCGAGGTTCCCCAGTGACCGAGCAGCCGCGGTTTGATCTGTTCCGCTTTGAGAGGTTCGCGAAGCAGCGGGTTTTCGAACAGGTAGATCTGTCCGATGCACAGATAGTTCGCTGCACGCCAGTAGCGATTCATCCTGTCAAGCGTTTCAGGCGAAAGTGGCCCTTTGGGGGCCAGCGCACGTACCTCTGTTTTGCCATTTGCCGCAATCGCGGTGGATAAAGCCACATCGAAGATAAACTCGGAAGATTTCGCAGCTGGGTCAGTACTTAGAGGGAGTTCTGTAGTAGCCATATTGTTGTCCCTTTTCTACTTCTCCGCGGCGGTAAGAAAGCAGCGGCGGTTTGTGACATTGATTCCTGATGCGCCCACGAGTGCTGTCTGACGTTATTTCCTCAATTGCTTCTTAATCGCCTGCAGTTCGAGGCGGCGCTTCGCGGTGGTCTTGGGGTACGCCATTTTAAGTCCTCCAAGAGCATCAAGAACGATTTGGGAGACGATCAGCCGCGCATTCTCCTTGTCGTCGGCAGGCACTACGTACCACGGCGCATGGTGAGTGCTTGTCGAATGCAAGCAATCTTCGTAGGCGCTCACATAGCTCTTCCAGTATTTCCGCTCGTGAATGTCGGAGGTGCTGAACTTCCAGTTCTTGTCAGGCTCATCGATGCGCGCGAGGAACCGCTTTCGTTGCTCCTTGTAAGAAAGGTGCAAGAAAAGCTTGACGATCAGCGTGCCGTTGCGATGAAGATGCTTCTCCAGATCGCGGATAGAGTCATACCTTTGGGTCCAGATGTTTTTCTCGTCACGCAGCTTTTCGGGCAATCCCTGGCTTTGCAAGAGCTCCGGATGAACCCGAACGACCAGCACGTCCTCGTAATAAGAACGGTTGAAGATGCCGATTCGGCCGCGTTCGGGAAGTCGGCACGTAGTGCGCCAGAGAAAATCATGTTTGAGTTCTTCGGCACTCGGCTGCTTGAAGCTGAATACTTCGCAACCTTCCGGATTGACTCCGGACATGACATGCCGAATGGCTCCGTCTTTGCCGGCGCCATCCATTCCCTGGAAGATCAAGAGCAACGCATGCCGATTGGAGGCGTAGTGAAGGTCCTGCAGCGAGCTCAGCTTCTCCATGTGCTGCTGCAGAAGGTCTTTATACTGCTCCTTTGAATCGTAATAAGAATCGACAATCGTCGGCCACTTGCAGAGGTCAATCTTTTTGTTTGGCGGCACTCGATAGCTTTTCGAATCGATTTTCATCCCGTCCCTTTGGTGTCACACCGGCGTCTACGCGATCTTTTTCTTGGCTGTCGCGTCGCCGAGTGTTTCGCGCTCCGCTTCAAGCCAGTCCTGGTCCTGCTGACTCTCGCCATGGACTCGCTGCTGATAAAGCTCGTAGGCGCGGGCTGCGATCTCGGAAGTGCGATCTACAGGTTTCAGGGAGAGCAGGGCAGGCTTGACCGGATCAAAGATACGGTAAGCCAGCAGCTTCACGCGGTCATTGATGAGCGCCCAAATCAGAGCGTAGGTCCATACGAATCCTGCCCACTTCCAGCCGAGCGGCGCCATGAACAAGCCATAGACCGCAATCAGCGTCGCAATGGTCTGTGTACCCAGCACCGCTATCCAGAGAATCCGAGCGGGGCGTAT
>Ga0326728_10020501_pt1 | contig 12597 bp, 24 predicted proteins | sample MB3enrmetagenome_FD_207602 | JGI IMG/M metagenome (GOLD analysis project Ga0326728, IMG submission 207602) | Lab enriched peat soil microbial communities from McLean, Ithaca, NY, United States - MB31MN | ecosystem: Environmental > Terrestrial > Soil > Wetlands > Peat | place: USA: New York...
TACTGGCGCGTCAGCCTTCCCCTCCCCGATCTGTAGCTCTGCGGTTCCACCGACACGCTGCGCAGTCTGGACTACATTTTCAATCAACTGCATAAAGACTGGGCTTGCGTCTTTATACGGGAGTGGCATAATCATCCGGCGCACATCGGCGTTCGGACCTGTCGCATCGATCGCCATGCCACCACCGGGCGGGATGCGGAATTGGTTCGTTAACTGCTTGGCTAGGTTCTTGAGGTACAGGAAGCCAGGGAAGTTTGCGAACATGCCGGCGTCGATCATCAGACGCCATGCCGCAGTTACCGCCTTAGTCGCATTCCCTAGGACATTCAGAAGCCCTATCCCATAGAAGCCCAGGCCAGGAATGAAGATATACGCGATGATCCTGTTGAGCGGCATACAGAACTCATCGTCTTCCGCCCAATTCCTACGGATTTCAAGGATGCGCCGTGATTCGCGGTCGATCGTTACCTTGTACGGAAGCGGAAGCCCAGTTTGCTTGCCGTCGATTTCGTGCTCAAAGCCGGGAACTTCGATTTCGCAGTAGCACTCGTAAAGCTCGCGGTCCTGTTCCTCGTTCTCAACGTAGGTCGGAGGTGCAATGCCCTGCGTTTGATTGATCTTGGTATCGACCGGGTTCTGGACTGCCGGCATGCCAGGGTTATGAAGCTTGATGTCGAGGTATGCGCCCAACAACTGCATCCTGCGCAACACGGGCGGACGCATCATGATCCGGTGGGTTACCCGCCCTGCGCCTTCCAGGTTCGTCGCGGCATTGCTTACGATCAGGTCCTTGGAATCGATACTCTCAATGACCGGCCGCCGCCGAATCGGACAATGAAAACCCTTCTTAAAGCCTATCCCCGAGAACCCGACCATAAACAGCAACTTGTCGGTGTCCGGGTAGTATTCCTTCGCTACCTTTGTTAAATAGTGGTTCATGTCCTTTTCGAGGGCGTCAGCGAGCTTATCTGCTAGCTCGTTGCCTTCGCCGTCGTTTCGGACCTTGACCGGGCCATCGGTAGGGAGCAATTCCCCACGTGCGTTAGCTTGAAAGCGTAGCACCGCTTCTAGGAGCAACGGATGATCTACTGTGCTTACACCCTCTTGTGGGGTTGCCCCGGACGCTGCGGCGCCACGAGGGTTCTTGATCTCCAGACCTAAGAGCGAGATGCCGTTCGCCATGTTCTCTAGCCACATGGAACGGCTTTGAACGTCTTGGTCTATGCCGAGTAATAGCTTTTCCGCGATGGACGCGCAATCGGAATCGCTTAGGTCCTCGGCGAGGTTGTCATTGAACCCGGTGGACGTGCGCTTTTTCTTTTCCGGCTCGCCAAAGGTGATCTGTACGCTACCATCCGGCAAATCTATCTGTGTCGTGCCGTCCGATGGGTCGAAAGACGGCGCATCTATCCCGTCTGCAATGACGGTGATACTCGCCCCTTCTAGTGCGGGAGGCGCCGGATAGCGATAATTCTGTCCTAAATCAATTGGTACGTCGGTCAACTAGTCCCAAGTTTCAAGCTAGCATAAACTTTTTTATATTCTGCAATACCGTCTACAGTTGCCCGCGCGATCGGAGACTTGTCCGTTGGTGGTGATCCCTGCCATTTCTTTTCAAGCACGTTGTAAGTCTCGCCGCTTCCAAACGAGTGGCCTTTGGTCTGGAACGCAATCGAATCCTTCATGATATCGAGGGCCTTGGTCATCCCAGCAACCAAGTCGCGTTGGTTCTCGATCTCGGCAATCGCATCCACCAAGACTTTATGAAGCGCATCGCCCCAATTCCCAGGAGCAAAGTCAACGGTGTCACCAGCCTTTAGGCCAGCCCATTTCTTTAACTCTTCAACAACGTCCGCGCTCATTTCGCTGGCCTGATAAAGTCGGCAAGAGGAAGCGTAGCAAATGCTACCGAACCCTTCACCATCCTGATTGCTCCACGACAGGTTTCAATCTCGGCAATCGCATCTGCGCAGACAACCTCAATTGAAATTTCGCCAGTCCCGTTTGGAAAATAACTGCCTTCGTATGCGGAGGCTAGCGCCTTGAGATTGGAGATTACTTCGTCGCTCATACGCTCACCGAATGCATCGGCAACCATGCCACCACACGGCTAGCATCCCGAGAAAACCCAGGATGCCCGCAGTCTTTACAATAGTACCACTCCCACTTCACGGGCTTGCGATCCTTGGTCGAGATTGTTTCATCAACCCTCCCGGCCGGAAGCCATGTGTGGGAAAGATGCTCACTCATTTTCCTTCCATCCCCCATCTTGCCACACGACTTGACGAAAAATGCTACCACATAAATCAACCTGTCGCAGCGCGGAAACTACTTCTTTCTTGCCCCCAGGCTTTATCCAGTCAGATCGCGCTTCCCAAAGATTGTCAATCGCGTCCAAAAGATCACGCCAAGCCTCATCTTTTGAAGGGAGACGTGGACTATCAATAACCTCGGCCACTAACTCCATTTTCGTTCACTCTTTCGTCGGGCTCGAACTCTTCGATGTACTCGATCGTGTCATTGTCCGAAATCGTACCAGTCCAAGACTTGTGAGGATGCACCGTCACTTCGGTCGAGGTCTCAGTTTCCTCGACGCAACTTTCACAGTCCCACGTATCAAAGCTGCGCATCTTGATCTTGCAGCCCTTGTCGCCCGTATGCACGTGAATCGTTGTGACTTTCTCGCTCATGTTTTACCCTTTCCCTGTCTTGCTCTGCTTTCCAACACTTTTGGCACAGATCATGGTCTCGATTAGGCCTTGTCACACCCCTGCGCTTTGGCAACCATGCCACGATCTTGCGACCACACTTGCATACACGTTGCATGATATCATCCGCGCCCTACCTTAGTCTTTGAGTTCGCGGTCCTGTTCTACGTTCTCCGTCTTTGAGATAAGGAACCCATCGAACTTCCGACTACAAGTAATCTCAAAAATACGAGATTTATCAAGCCACATCCCCAGAAGTCTTTCGGCTTGCACACAGTCTCGCGGCGAACTAAATTCAACCGAATACGGATTGTAGAATGGGAACTCTGGGTTGATCGTCTCTTTCGGAAAAAGCAACGTCAGAACGAAGATTACCTCTTTCATCGGTAACTCTCCATCGCCCTTTGGATTGACCTACTGAACATATTCTCCGCATACGAGACACACGCGCGATCCCCTCGCACGAACCGGACACGGACTACCAATTCATCAGTCTCACCACCGAAGTCTCGATAGACCCACTTGGCTGAGATTAGGCGGTTCATTTGTGCAGCGTTACCCCCAAGATCAGAAGCCAAATCGCTGATGACAACACCAACCCAAACATAAACCCAGCAAGAGCATCGCCATCATCGTGCCCCTTCTCATAAGGACACTGATCACGATGCTTAATTCTCACCGCTAGATGATCTTTCTGTTCCTCATTCATAGCAAAATCCACCCCGCCGCGATCATCCCAGCCATCTGGTGAAACGCATACACCGCAAAGTACCCCAGCCCGACTACGATCCCTACGCCTATAAAGACTTCAATGCAGCCAAGGAGGCGTTTCAACCAGGGACCGCCCGTATAATCGAAGACTTCGGTTGCGGCGCCTCAATGTCCGCGAGCAACTTCTTGGTCAACGACGACGCCCCAATAAACAGATCGCCGCGCTGTGGGCCTGCGTACATCGATCCGCACCCGCCCTGACGCATGACCGCGACAACCGCGACTGATGTAATCTGCCCCGCTTGAATGTCCTTGAGTAGGGTAGACACCATATCCGCCAATGGATTAGAGACGAGGATTGGTTGCGGCTCGCCATTCATGTTCACTTTTCCAGCCCATGCATACGGAACGCCAAGTTGACAATCGCCTCTGCGGCTTCCTTGCTACAGGCTGGCGCGTATTCGTTGTTCGACGGGTCCAAGAGCACGATCACCGCCCCATCTGCGTCAACGATCGCAGGACAACCACGACCGTAGCGTGTAGGATAATACTTGGTGCTTAGACGCCACGGCAACTTGAATGAGGTGCTGCGAACGAAATCGTCCTCATCCTCAGAAATTTCAATCCTCATCACGCCACCATACTTTTCGGAGTTGCGTCGTCCTCGATCGTCTTCTTGAATAGGAGATTGCCCGCAGTGTGGTAGACTACGATACCCTCGGGACGATTGAACCCAGGCGCTGCCAATGAACCACGCTCGCGCAACCGATCGAGATAATACTGAACCGTCTGCGTATCGAACTCGCCACGATACAGCACCGGCACCACATGGCAGCACGCCGGCCGCACCGCATCATCTCCCCACCGTGACACATTGAATAGCGAGAACCGCTTTTCCTTGAGGCCGTAACCCCTTTGGATACCAGCGCCCCACCATTCACCAAAATGCCTGCCAGGACCAAGCCTTAGCAGGTCCATCTTATTGCCCTGTACCCACTTCGCAAAGCCTGCGTTGTCTTGCTCGGGAGTTACCCAGCGAGTGCGACTACCGGCAAAGATGTCGCCATCCTCGGTGATGTAAACTTGCCCATTCGTGCCATCAATTTTTTCGAGCACGTAGCATTCGCGGCTAAGGCGTGCTATCTTCTGGAAGGGCTCGAATGGTGGCGCATAAACGCCAATCTCTACAATTCCTTCACTCATCCCGGACCCCCTCAGGTCTCCCCGGCCGATTCGTCTCATCTACACGTATAGCCGACTTCCCAAAGACGCTCAAGACCCCAGGCACTTTTAATGCCTCATCTTCGGCGTTTTCTGTGGATAAGGCGGCGACTTCGACCCAAGTTTCTGTTGCACGACGGACACGGACGCGGTAGTAGACTGGGCGAGCCATTCACTTCTTCGCCCACAACCCTTCGAAGTCTGGCCCCTGCGGCGTCCAAAAGCCTACTGCGCTCTCTAGTTTGTCAGCCACGCCAGGAGATTGAAGCCTCGGGAGCACGTAGCCATTGTTAGGTACGCGCCAGTAGGACATTCCCTTTGGCTTGACTTCCTTGCGAATCGGTCGAACTGTACGCCTTGGAGATTCCATCATGCACACCCTCACCAATCATGCCTAAAGTCCACAACAAATACGCACGAACCGCGCCGCCAGATGCAGTCTATGTAGGGCGAGGTTCACCGTGGGGTAATCCTTACCGCATTGGCGTGCACGGCAACCGCGAAGAGGTAATCCGACTGTTCGAACTCAACACGCTTCCTACTCTTGACTTAGAACCGTTGCGAGGCAAGGACCTTATATGCTACTGTGCACCAAAATCGTGCCATGCAGACATCTTGCTACGAGAGGCTAACAAATGACGATCCTCACCCGCCGTTCTCTACTCCGTGGCCTAGTCGCTACCCCCGCAGTGGTCGCAGTCTCGTCCCTTATGCCAGTGCGGGGGATTGTGATGCCGACGATGAGCGTATTGGACCATTCCAGCCGAATGAGGATAGTCCTAACCCCGTTTGAAACCGGTCTTGCGCGTGAAATGATCTTTGAGAGAATGATTAGACCCCATATTGCGCCGCCACGCTCTCCGTCCTTGGCCGCCACGTCGCCTCTTCTTCCTCCATCGCAGTCGCCTCATCTGCACGATACACTAGACCAGATTCGCGGAACCAGTTGAGAGCTTGCGTGCAGTTGTGCACAGTCCCGCCAACCGTAACGTAGCTCTCATCTTCTTCTACTGATAGATTGTAGACGATCGCTTTCTCATTGACGCGCTCAATCTTCTCGATATGAGTGCCTATGTAGTCTTCGCTCACAACGGCACCGCTATGCTTCGCCTTGATAGCATAATCAAGCCGGTATGCCTCTAGACACTCCGACATTCGACCAAATACCTTGCGCGGGCCTTCTTCCTTATCGATCTGATACCAAGAGGGTATTCCTAATCTGGCCAGCATAAGTCTAACACCCCAGAGCAACGATTGAGATGTAGAAGTCAATGCAATGCGGTTCCCAACCGCGCACCCATCGCCGTAAGAATACCCATCAATAAAGCCCTGGACGAAGTCTAACGGAGCATCTAGAGCCCATTGCGGCACTATCTTATTCTCGGCTAGATAGCCAAACTCCATGAAAATTGGAGTCACGAGAAGGGAAGATAGAACTACTGAATAACAACCGTTACCTTTCGTGATCTTAACGCTTTTACCGAAGGTTGAATTTATCCACGTCTGGATTCTAGAGATCGCTTCGTAATCACAAGACCACTTCACTTGGGAATGTTTACTTACACAACCCTCTGCCGCATAGAGTCCGAATACCCATCCTGCCTCTCTATCAAGACTGATAAATCTACCAACACTATCTTGGTGCTGCTTTTCTCTTAGAGGGCCGACCTTACCCTTGACAATTAGGGATATCATACCCGTTGAAACGCCGTACATTTCGGCAATTTCTTTTTGCTCACGGTGCTGCGCGAGAAGAATTATATTCTCAGCATCTCTAAACGAGAACCGACCCAACGGAGCGCGCTTATGATAAATCTTGTGATCGTCATGGGTAACAGTGTCACCCCAGACCTCCGCTAGATCAATCCTATCCTTGGCTTGACCAGCAAGCCTTGGGATAACAAGCGCGTCGTGATTAACGCGCCGCTGAGATTGTACCAATTTGCCATTCCTGCGGAAGGCATAAGTCGGCCTAGCGACTAGTTCTTTGGTAGCTTTCCATGCAGTCCCTACACACTCTTTGCCAGCGGTCTGTGGGCACCGCACTCTCATCGTTAGAAACGGATGCTCGCCTGTAATCTCAATCTGATCTAAGCCCTTAGCCTTGACTCTATAATAGTGATCTGAAATCCTAGAGCCTGTCCTAAGAACTTTGCGCCACCTACCCTTATGGGTTAGAACAAGATCACCACAGATTACTTCCGCAATACTTACGATACCACGTGTCGTTACAATGCCAGTGCTGCCAGTCAGGCATGAATCGACCAGATCATCGTGATCTGCTTTAGGAAATTCAGACATCTGCTCGCGAACTTTGTCCGACCACGCAGTCTCAGGGCAGTAAATCATGTTGTCCGCAAACATCGGGACAACGGAGTGACACCGCGAGACCTTATCCCGTGTTGGGTTAATCATCATGATCCCGAAGTTCTCACGGGCATACAATCGGTGCAGTTCGTTCGAAACGTCGGTCCCGCGCGACTTATCCTCGATCAATAGTCGGTGGACCTTGTACCGCTTGCAGGTATCCGCGACTAGCTCCACGAGTCCCCATTCCTGATCTTGGGCCTTGCGGACCTTATCCCCGGACGTGCCAGGATCGAAAGACAACTGTCTCCCGTGCAATGGTAATCGCTTATTCCACGCATACATCAGCATCAGGCGTCGATTCTTGTTCTTGTCTAGCCAGACGCCCCAAACCGTGAGCGCGGAGTAGTCGTTCTCTTCCTTCTCTCCGAACGCGGTATCGAGGCTTGCAAACCTCAGATCGAAATCCGGGAACTCCTTGCGAATCTTCCCAGGCTCTTCACCTGTCCCTTGACAGTGCTGGCAGAGCCTTAGCCGGCCAGATGGTGTCGTGTATGTCTTCTCGCCGTTACAGACCTCACAGGGCGGCGAACCCCATTCCAAGCCATATGATCTTGCTTCGATCTGGTCCCACGGCTTCCACCACTCCCATTGAATGATGCCACCGCCCGCAGGCACCGGACGCTGTTGAAGTCGGCCGGCTGCCATGTACTTGCCGAGGCCGATTTCCATGCGCCTGATCTCTTCATCATTGAAGCGTTCAGGCCACATAAGTTCGCCTTCGACAGACCTAGGGTCCTGCCAGGGCTCATCGTCATCGTACTGAGGTAGAACTACGGTTACGCAATGCCTTGTTGCATCATAGCGCATCGGAACGACAAGCTGGACGTAATCCTCTTGACCGCCCATGATGATACCAGAAACGTCGCCAGTATGTGTCCTCTGTTGAACGTTGATTATCGCACCGCGCCGCTGGTTGTTGAGGCGGGTTGTCGAGAACTCACGCCAGAACGTTGCTACCGACTTGCGATCTGCGTCAGATTCGCCACCCTCAACCTGAGTGTCATTCAAATCATCCCCGATCAGAACATCCCCGCCGCGACCAAGCAGACCACCCGCAACTGATGTAGACTGCCGCGACCCTCCGAACGTATTGTCCCATTTAGCCTTAGCGTTTTGGTCTACCTGTAGATGTATCCGGTCAGGCCAGTATTTCTGGAACCAAGGCGAATAGACCAACCGACGAGATTTGTTCGAGTTGTCCATGGCAAGGAAGTGATCGTAGCTCGCACACAGGAACCGGACATGCGGACCACGTAGGAAGTCTTCATCTGGGTCTGCGTTAGGCTGTATCCATGTCCACATCGGATAAAGTATTGAAATCACGGTAGTTTTGCCAGTGCGTGGGGGCACATTCACCAGCAAGCGCTTAATATCACCTGTGGAAACTGCCATCAGGTGGTCGCAAACCGCGTCGATAACCCAAGATTCTTGATAGGTACTCGGGTCAACCGCGTGCCAAGCGTCCTTTACGAACTCGCTTAGGCTGTTCTCGTACCTTATCCTGTTCTCTACGGTTTCCGCGTCTGCAATGTATTCATTGAGAAGCAGGACATCGGAGGGGTTATGCTTGCCAGAGAGAAATGGGATTAGGCTCAATCGTCTTCGTCAAATCCATGTGCCTTTGACCACGCCCGATAGGCTTTGTCGTATGCGCTATCTTCGCCAAGACACTCATCCATCGTGTCCCAGTCGGCGTCCGCAAAGGCGTCAATTAGCTTTTCGTAAAGATGCTCTCGCTCTGTTTCGTTCAATCGAGTCTGCTTGACGGCCTCGATCACTGAACTAAATAGACGACTCCCGCTTGCCCATCCCATCATATTACCCCAATTGGCACGTCGTTGCCCCATCGCAACGAGACTTTGGCATCTGGCCACAGGAGCAAATGGCTTCGGCTTGCAGGCTTAAAACTTTAGCCAGCCTATCAGCAACTTCATTAGCCCTACGTTCGTGGCCCAATAGCTCTTCAATGCACTGTTTCGCGCGTCGCATCAAATCACGGGTTGGTGGTGATTCCGCCTTATCTTTAGATGCGAAGTCAAGTTCAGAGACTAGGCCGTTTATCTCGCGTTGCAACATGCTCATGCGAACTTATTTGCAACCTCTAGGAATTGCTTCTCGTTGGTCTCGATCGCGAGCTTTTGGGCAAGAACACAATCGCCGGCCACAAGCGTCCCGATCGGCAGTGCACATAAACCCTGAACTCGTTTCCCGTTCTTGTCAAGTTCCTCGATGTTCATCTGCCGACCGTGCTTGATTCGGTAGCGCTTGCCAGTGTGCGAACCTGTGACCTCGAACGCCTTTGACTTCTCGTATTGGGCTAGTTGGTCAGGTGTCAGCCAGGATTTGAGTAGTTCGATGCCCTTTTTGTCGGCCTCTGTATTTTGAGGCGCATAGTCGCCTAGAACATAGTCACGTAGACGCTGGAGACTAGCTTCGGTTAGGTCTGAGGCTACAAGATTGTTCCAAGAGCTAGGAGTGGACGCAAAACGTTCATACGCTCGGAGTACACTGTCAGCCGTCAACGTCCGCTGTTCGGTTGCCGTCGTGGAGGTCGTCGCGCTGCCCATAAACATTTGGGCTTCAACTGCATTGCGAGACCGACGTAGCGTTTCCTCTACGTCCCTGAATACTTGGCTTGGTCCTTCATGTCGGAACGGCTCGATCTCGCGTATGGTCCGGTTGATGTAGTACGGATTTGGGTCATTCCACACTGAGCCAGGACGCACGTAACTGTGATGCCGCCGTAAGTGCTCTTCAAATCGCCTATAGTCCTCACGGGCGTTCTCGATCATATGGGCCGGCGCCATTATCCGGTATAGGCGCTCAAGTGCCTCCCGTCTTGGTTGCAACTCCAATTGTAGCATGTGATCTTCGTATAGGCGGGAATAGAGCGAATGGCATTCACGAACATACCCGCCAAGATCAAACCGAGAGTAGTCCAATCTCTCAAACAGCATCCAATGAACAGATTGGCCTACATAGGAGTGGAACCGCGCTTCAAACGCTAGAGAACCGTTGTCGTGGTTCCTATGATAATCAATGCGGTCGAGGTACGGCGGACGATCTTGCCCAGCACTACGAATGACCGAATAGAACGCCTCTTCCGCACTCCGAAGCGCAATATCCCTAGCGTTGAGAGGCAATCAGCCACCCATGAGACGCGGGATAAACAGCACCTCATCGGCCGGCTCGAACGCCTTAATCACTCGGCCAGAGCCTTCGCCAGTCCGTACTGCGGCAGTCCGACCCTCGGCAATCAGTTCATCGAACCGAGCTTGGGCGGCAGCCAAGGATTCGGCCGACGCCTTGTCGAACGCCTCGGTACTGTGACCGCTATGATCCATTATCGAGAATTTCATGTTAGTCTCCCTCATCTTCTCCAGAAAGGCCACATCGACCAATCCGGTCCTCTCCGCGTCTCGAACTCATCCTATTAGCGAAACGATCCCAACGCCACATCATACAACCACTGGCTAGACAAGGCGTTGATGCAGCATTGACATCTGCCATCCGATTGGCAATAGTGAGCAATGGGCACAATCTCAGTTTAGCGTTTTGTTCAGTGTACGTGCTCACTGCTCATCCAACAGCGGTGGCAGATTCAACTTAGGCAGGCTTGGAGTGACCTTGCGACGCCCAGCGTGCCATGCGTTTTTCAGCGTGATAAGTTCCCGTCTCGCGATCTCATAATCAACCGAGACTATCCCGTGTCTCTTACGCCATGCATCGATCGCAGCCTTATCCTCGCCAGTGAGCGAAACCAAGGCATGGTGCTGCTTCATGCCGGTGCGCTTGAGCTTTAGCCCGTCCTCAACCCAGCGCTTCGGTCCTAGCTGATTAAGTCCCGCATTCCGGTGCGACCGTGACACTTCCCATCCCCTATCGAGTCACGACATAGAAGACAAACGCTACTACCAAAAGACTGACTAGCCAAGCCTCAGTTCCGGGCAATCCACGTTGATGTTAAAGCGCATAGAACGCCCAGCCCAATAGCAGCCAGAGTGCAGACGAGATCAGGAGCCCGTTCACTATGCCACGGGAAGGCGCGAGGTCGTCAGGTTCCATAGTTCCTTCGACCACATTCCCGCCGCGTTGTCAACCTTAGTGCGCAGTCCCCCGTTCCTCGTCCACAACTACGCCCTGCCGCTGGAATACGTCCTCGGGCCGAAGACCCATTTTGTTGATCTGGGCAAAGACACGGGACCAAGCGTCTTCAACGGTCTGCGGTTTCTCGGTGATGTCTTTGGTTTCGGTCGATACGAGCTTGGGATGCAGGTATTGCGCAGCCGCCTTTGCCATATTGTCCCGGCGACCGACCGCAGCCCGTGAGTCCCGCATGATCCTTAGCATATACTGCAATGGGGTTTCGTCACTAGCACTCGCGACCTCAAATGCCTCGTTGATTGCCTCATCCATGCCAGACGAGACAGCCTTGATCTTATTGGGACTTCCCTTCTGACGCCCACCTGTTTTGAAGCCTTTAGCCATGGTCTATTCTTATCTATATGCACGCAAGGGTTGAAAAAAATATTAGGTTGTAATAGCGGCCGCACTTTATTGTAACATTTCGTGATTTGTAGTCTTGGACGTTTTGTCTTATGTTCTGTGTAGATGGAACGGAGGGCTAAACATGAACTACCGCCAACAAATCCAACAAATCGCGCCTACCTACGACCCTCGCCATATTGAAGGGTACATGCGTTCGGAGCATGGGACGTTGGACCACCTATCATCGCGACGTTTCAACACCGAAGTACGGATAGCAGTCGCTTGTGTCAACCAAGGCGGTATTGAGATGGCAGAACGTATCGCCAAATCATTCGGTTTGTAACATTTCGTGATTGGACAAATCGTCCAGCAGTCTCTATGTTACTCGTAGATGGGAACGGAGATGAAGATGACCAACCAAACCCTAGCGAACGCGGAAAAGGCTGGCAAACACGCCTACCACAGCGGAGAAATTCCAAGCTACGCGGCTGCTGAACGTTTCGCAATCAAGAATTACAGCATCATGCTTGAACGTGAGTGGTTCGTGGCAGGCTGGAACCAAGCCTTTTGGGATGAACAGGAACGTGTTCTGAGCGAAAGCCGCATCAAAACGGGCGATTGAACCATGCTATCCCCAACGATCGTTCTCTTTGGTGTCAGCACAGTTCTAATACTTGCCGCTGGCTTATTAACCTATAGTACATCACTCTTTTGGCTGTGGTTAGTGATAGCCTGCGGATTTTCCCTTGCCGCGTGGCAAGCCTTTAGAGCGAACGGAACCTAATACGACATCCTGTTCTTTCCGGTAGGGTGGTGGGGGTAGAGCAAGCCAGGAGAATGAAATGAAACTCAAGTCTTACAAATGCAGTCGGCCGGTGGATTTATCTACGGCAGTCGAACGTGAATGCGACGGCCACGATTATGAACGTGGAGCCCTAGAGGCTGCACAATACACGGCCTCTAATACCGCTGAGTTCTTGGGCAAACTTGTGGAGATGTTGCACGAGAAGCACGTCTTATCAGACGAGGAAGTGTTGGGCTTGTTGTCGAGTTGGGAGGAAGCCTAATGTTCAGCTACGAATATCGCACTGGAATTGAC
>Ga0326728_10020504_pt1 | contig 12595 bp, 8 predicted proteins | sample MB3enrmetagenome_FD_207602 | JGI IMG/M metagenome (GOLD analysis project Ga0326728, IMG submission 207602) | Lab enriched peat soil microbial communities from McLean, Ithaca, NY, United States - MB31MN | ecosystem: Environmental > Terrestrial > Soil > Wetlands > Peat | place: USA: New York...
CCGGGCATGAGCGGCGAGGAGACATTCCGAGAGCTGCGCGCGGTTGACCCGGGGCTGCGCATCATCCTGTCATCGGGCTATGACGAGGGTGAGGTCTCGGCACGCTTTGCCGGAGACCCGCCGACCGGCTTTCTGCAGAAGCCGTACAGCGTCGAGACCCTGACGGCGGCGATCGAGCGATATCTGGCAGCCGGGTAGTCCGATGCGCAAATACTGCGACCCCGGCTGCGCAGGCCGGGCGCACACGGGCACCTTGCGTCACGCGGTTCTGGCAGAGGCGACGCCTAAGACAAACTGAGCCGCGCTCACCCCCGTTCACAACGGCTTGTAGGTCTATGCCCGGCGCTACGATCCCTTGCTCACAAAGGGCAGCCACTGGCGCGGGACCGGGGAGAGCGCTCCCTTCGTCATCTCGAGAAGGCGGGGCAACTGGTTAAGGGCGCCGCCCACCGCCCAGCCCATGCTGCCGTCGGGCAGGGCGGACAGGCCGTAGAGTGGCGGATAGTTGGGATGGCCGGCATCAGGGCCGGGATCGGTGTAGACCGAGCGCCAGGTGACCGTATAGCCCAGCGTGGCGCTGATCGGAGAGCGGTAGAGGAGCTGGCCGTCGTTGCCCGCCGCATAACCGCTTCCGTCCGCGAGCATGTCTACCGCCCAGAGCATCGTCTGATTATCCACGACAGCGGGCAACGTAGCCACCCCTTCCATGGTCCACTGCGGGCTGGCCGTCCTGTTGTAGTGCAGGATCGTCGGCCGTGTCGAGAGGTTTCCCCCTACCACCCATCCCTCGTTCGGGGAGATGAACGATACGGCGTGGAGCGGACCCATGTTGCGCGTCTGGGTGATGGTCAGGCCTGTGTCCACCGGCAGCCAACGCCCGGTCGCCGGGCTGTAGTGAACGATGGTGCCGGCGGCTGTGGCATCCCCGCCGTCGCCCACAGCGTAGCCCTCTCCGTCGCTCAGCATCTGCACGCCCCAGTAATGTACGCTGGGTACGGTGCCAGTCAAGGGCACCGTCTGGGAAAGCGGCACTGTCTGCGTCATCGGCACCGCGTTCCAGCCGCCGCTCGTGTGATGCAGGATCACGCCGTACTCCGCATAGGGGGTGTAGCCGCCACCCCCACCGACCGCCCAGTAATCGGTGGCCGACAGCGCCGAGATCCCATAAAGGTTCGAAACCCATTCGTCCTGGCCGTCCACCGCCGGCACCCCCATATCACGGGTGCAGACGTTGGGCAGCCCGGTCACGGTGCACGTCTCGACCAGCCCTGGACTGGTGCCGTCGCCCTCGTTGTCTCCGGCTACCAGGATCGTGCCGGCCACGCCCGGGATAAGAGACAAAGCCTCCAGCGTCAGGTAAGTCGTGTTCGAGATGGCCGACCAGGATGTGCCATCGAAGTGGTAGACCTGAGCCGTCCCGCCGGTAGCCCCATTTGGAGACACCGCCCCGCCTGCCGCCCAGGCATCGTCGGTCGTGCTTATCGCGACGCTGCTCATCCAGCGCGGCGCCGCGCTGGACGGCAAGGGGTAGCTGGTCCAGGTGCCGGTGTCCCTGGGTGCCCTTGGGCCGGCCGGTGCGGTCGGTGCCCCACGAGGTCGCGGCGCCTTAGGAGCCGCAAGGGCAGAGGTCAGGCCGAACGAAGAGACGGCCAGGGCGACGGAGGCTGCCATGCGCAGGAACCAGCGATGTTTCATAGTCTACCTTGTCACGGAGAGTTCGGGAAAGCAGCCAAGCCCACCGGCGACCGACAGGGAAATCGGCGAAGAGCAAAGGCGGTGAAGCCCTTCACAAATCGGACGCCTATCAAACCAGTACTATGATAACGGACAACATCAGCTTCGCATGAAATCTGGCATACAGTCCAGGAGAAACGTCAGCGCAACCGCTTTAGCCTCGTGCGGGTGCTGGTCCACCGCCTGCGCCGGGCATCTCCGGCTCGTGGTTGTTGCGCGCCCACGCATCATCGTCCAGCAACGTCACCACGCGGAAGCTCTCGGCGTACATCATCTCCTTCCCTTTGGCCGCTTGATGCGCCCGCTCCTTGACGCGCTCCTCGGGATCACGGTCTTTCATCTGGCTGCGGTGCGCCCGCAGCGCGGCGATCTTGACGTCGATGGTCTCGTCGATATTGACGAAGAAGCTGCCCTGCCCGAACGCGGTCACGTAGACCTTGCGCACTTTGTGCGGCCTCAGCCCCTCGCCGGCCAGCTCTTCGTACAGGTTCGGCTGGCCGGCCGCGGGAAAGACGGCATCCAGGGCTGCCGCGGACGCGGCGCGGTGATCGGGATGGTTGATATAGTCCTCGCCGGACAGGACGATGCTCGGATCTCCGGTGATCACCACCTCGGGGCGGAAGCGGCGGATTTCCCGCACCAGCTTCTTGCGCAACTCGAGCGTCGCCTGCAGCAGGCCGTCGGGCTCGCGCAGAAAGATCACCTCGTCCACGCCGGCGATCCGGGCCGCGGCGCGCGTTTCCGCCTCGCGGATCTCTGCCGCCCGCTCGCGGGTCATGCCTGGTTCGGAAATCCCTACGTCTCCGCTCGTGCACAACACGTAGGCGACGCGGGTGCCACCCTTGACCCAGCGTGCTACCGTGCCCACACAGGTAAACTCGATGTCGTCTGGATGCGCCACAATGGCCATGGCGCTTTCTGGTACGTAGAACGTGCTCATCGGTGACCCTGCTCCCTATGCATGGCTGTCATACCGGCTATTCTCTCGCAAAACAGGTCAAAAACGCTAATTCTCAGGGGCTGCTCGGGCGTCACCACGCTGGGGGGCCACATGCTCATCATCTCCTGCCCTCGCCTCGAAGGCGTCCTTCGCTGCCGTGCCAACCCTCTTGACGATGCGATCCAGGAGGTCCTTGCCAGGCGGTACGTCCAGATCGAGCCGGCAATCCTGCAAGACCTGATCCTGCCATACGAAACCGTGCGTGTCCGAAGCGATGACCGTGCAAGCTTGCTCCAGCTCGGCCAGGCTGATGTCGTAAGGCAGCGCCCTGCCGGTGTCAACGAGGAGGATGACATAAACGCCGCAACGAGGCCCGTCCTGGGCGATACTCGCCAGGCGTCGTGCAGCCGTCTCGCTGAAGCTCGCCGGAAAGTCGAACACTGCCAGCACGCGGTACGGTTCGGCCGCGTCGCCCGCCTGCTCGTTGTACTCTTCGATCGAGTTGAACTGATTGCGCAGGCACTTTTGGGCAACGTCCTCCATGTGTCCGGCCAGGCCGGCGAGATGCTGATCTATGTCCTGTGGCTCGATCCAGTCCTTTCCGGTGATCAGAGAGGCGTCGTAGTCTGCCAGGGGCATGAGAGCGGCAGCGCTTTGGCCGAGACCGATCGGGTCTACCAACGTGAGCCGTAGCTTTGTGGGAGGGACGAGGGCCAGCAGACGCACGAGAAGCGACTCGATCATCCGCGCGGCAACTTCCTTCTGCGGACCGGCCGTCTCGATCACGATGCCGCTCGCTCCCAGCACAGGTAGCAGGGCCGGCAGAGCCAGGGTGTCCCAGCGCGCTCGTTTCTCGAGCTGGCCGACGCGCACCACTGAAGGCAGGTCCTTCCTGGTCGACAGGTGCCAGTCGTGCCATGCCGTGTCTTGCCAGCGTGCGGCCTCCAGGCCGGCGGACTGGACCATCGACAAAGCGTTGGCCCTGATCAGGATCAGTTCAGCTTCATAGACGGCGCGCGCCTGTGATAGCGCAACCTGGCGCTGCTTGTCCGCCTCCGCGATCCGGCTCTGGTAGCCAATCTCCGATCTTTCAAGGAGCGAACCGAGCAACCGGGAGGCATTGAACACAGCAGTCTGTAGCTGCCTGACAGGCTCCTCAATGCGTCCCTGGTCCACCCCCCATGCCTTCAGCGTCCGGTCCTTGCCGACCGCGAACAGCTCATGGCCGTCCTGGCTGAACTGCAGGTTGCGCAAGGGTGCCCCACCGGGGTCTTGCAGGGTACGGACCTCGACGCCGTCGAGGATGTCGAGCAGCTTGATGCGGCCATCGGCAAAGCCCACGGCAAGCGTGCGCCCGTCGGGCGCCAAAGCCAGCGCCGTGAGCGGGAGCGTGAACTGGCAGAACCCGTGGATTAGCTGCCGATTAGCCACTCCCCACACGGTAACGGTTTCGTCCTTGTGTGCCAGCACGATGCGCGCGCCATCCGAGCTTACGGCGAGACGACTGACCGGGCCTGATGCGGTTTGCAGCCTTGCCTTGTCGCGGCGCAGCCGGAGGCCGCGGCCAACGTCCCAAAAGATCACGGATCCATCGCGGTACCCGGCCGCCAAGGCATCGTTGCCCTGCGAGGAAAAAGCGAGACATCCTACGGGGGAATCGTGCCAGAACTCTTTCCAGCCTGTCCCGGCAACCCTGTCCAGCAGCGAGACGAGGTTTTCGCTGGCCTGGGCAAGGTACCGGCCATCGGATGAGAACACGAGGCTTGCGACATCCACCGATAGGGCGCTGGCCTGGTAGATCGGCCTGTCCCTACCGAACTCGATGACCTGGACCATGCCCCGTTCTCGGCCAACGGCCATCTGACGTCCTGTCGCAGAAACCGCCAACGCGGTGATGCGGCCGCCTGAACCTTCGTGGGCGACGATCTGCTCACCACCCGGGATCTGGAAGACACTGAGGGAGTTATCCTCAAAGCAGGCAGCCAGGACGGCGAGATCCGCCGACAGTACAGCCAGCCGCACCTCTGGGACGAACAACGCCGATTTGCGCCGCGAGGGGATGAGCATGTCTGGGAGGAGCACTCTCATCACGCCGTCTGCCAGGTCGGCAGCGCTCCGGCTCGCAGCCTGCGCTACTTGCCCAAGCTCCAGCAAAGTGCCATCCTCTGCTGCAGCTCCCCCCGAAGCGTCACCAGGGCTGTCGAGCCCTGGCGGCAGGCCGGCCCGTTCCAGCGCAACCCTGGCGTCAGCCAGCGCCTTGCGCACCAGGCCATGCTGATCATCTGCTGCCTGGCGAACCCGGTCGCGCTCCACAAGGGCCTCGTCAAGATCTGCGCGATGCCGATCCAGCGCCGCTTCTTCCGCTTCGGCGCAGCGCTTCGCCGCGTCTTGAAAACGGCGCACGCTATCGCGCAAGAGCAGCAGCGGGGCAGCTTCAGCCATGCCGGCGCCTCGAAGATCGGCCGTGACTTCGGAACACGTCGGCCGCGACCAGGCACCTGCCTTGCGAGCCCTGGAGGGAGTCCAATAATCGCCTCTTGATCCGCCACCACGGGTTGACGGTGATGGCCTGTCATTATACCACTTCGAAGGTTTGACACCGCCCGCCGGCAGCGAGCTGCGTAAGGGCTGATAGCGAGCGCCCGGGCGCCCGCGTGCGCACGGTTTTTCAAGACGCAGCCGCTGGCCCCTACGAACGGGACCGCGGCGGAAGGGCCACGGTTGAGGCGCAAGGGCCCGGCGCCCCACCTTGCCCTGGGACCAGGGCGGCAGCGCGCGGCGTATCCTCAGCGTGCCCGCTGAGGCTGGCCAAGCCGACGGCGAGCCGGGCCTCCGGGAAAGGGTTCGGCGCGTACATAATGGCGCTGCGCGCCCGGATCCACACGGGGCTGTTGAGCACGAAGGTCGCAGAGGGGTCTGGCTTTGGCACCTGCTCGCCCGTCATGCGGGCCAGCAGGGTGATGCAACCGCGCGCCTCGCGCAGCAGCAGGGCGCCGACGCGCACGTCGCCAGCCTCCTCCGCGCGGTCGGGGCGGCCAGGGAGCGGCGCTGCAGGTCGCGCAGCTGGTCGAGATGCGTGCCGGCGCGGGCCGCTCGGGGTGGGTGCAGATGGTGCAGGTGCTGGGCATGGCGGACTCCGGAAGGCGGATGGCCAGCGGCGACAATGAAGGCGGGGCAGGTCGCCGGCAGGCGCCGTAACTGCTCTCTACTTATCATGATAGCACATCTGTTCTACAGGGGCAAGTAGCAGATTTGCGGCGGGCGCGCAGGTTGGTGGCAGGGTAAGGCCGCCGACCACGAATGGCGCCCACGGATGCACCGAGACGTTCAAATGAGAAATTCGCGGATTCGACAGCCGGTGGCGGGGCAGGCGTTCCATCCGTTCCCAGGTAAGCCGCTGGCGCCGGCTGGCGTCCCGCTCACCGAACTCCTCGGCGATGATCAAAGTATCGGGTGATACGATCTCGATCTGCGTCCTGAGCAGCCTTTGCAGGTCGTCGCGCTCCTTAAGTCCCTCGGCGCCAAAGGTTGTGCCTTCGATCTTGTGGATGCCGTCTTCGGAAATCTCGTATAAGGGCATCTGGCCGTCCTGTCCGTTAGCTATCGATAATGCATTGATCTGTCCTTCCCCTTGGACGCCTTTGGGCAGCTCGATTCAGGCGATCCCTGGCTCTGCGCTCACGCCGGCAGTGGGGCGAAGGCCCTGCTGCCACATGGCAAACCCAGTCTGGAAGATGCAGCCAAGCAGTTACGATGCGTCGCGCCGGGGTGCGGCCATGACCAGATTAGGCAAGTATAGTGCCATCTCGAGCCTGCCCGCTTCGTGAGACGGCCCTCATTCCTGTCCCTGGAGGATGGAGACAGCAGCGCCACTGCCTGACGTAGCAGTGGCGCTGGTTGGCGCGGGTGGCAAGATCCGGCCTCGCGACATCTCGGCTCGAGGCGAGGGGGGACCGCCCGCCCTAGGGTCATTTTCGTCGCGCAGGGGGCGGGCTGCCCTGAGGCCCGTTCCCCTGACGCGTTCCCGGTCTGCCCGGGGCGCTACGGTTCCGGCCGGTCACTGGCCGAAAGTAACACCACTGCCGGTGATCGTAAGGTTGTAGCTCCCGGGCGGCCCACTTTGGGCCACCAGCACGTAGTAGGTGCCGGGTTGGTGCAGGCTGCCGGTCCAGATCAGGTCATCGGCCTCGTTGGGGTTGATCGCTCCGAGCCCGATCGGAATCACGAGCTGGCCTCCCTGCATGGTCTGCACGCTCTGCGGCGTCCACACGGCGAATCCGGCCGCCGCAGCCGGGTTCACTTGCATGTCGACCGTGATCGGGGAACCGTCTCCCCGGTACTGGAAGGCATACCACGTCGCGGCACCTTGCGCGGTCTGCACCCAGCCTCTTGAGCTGCCGAACGCACTGCCTGGACCTGTGCCGGATATCGAGGGCGAAGCAGCAGGTGCGACTACGGCAGTCGCCGGCGCCGTGGGAGCAGGCGCGACCGTGGGGGTTACCGGAGCCGACACAGCCACGGCAGCGGTCGTGCTCACCGGCGTCGTGGCAGTCACCGCGACCGTGCTGCTCACCGGCGCCGAAACGGCGGGAGCGGCCGTGGGGGTCACCGCGACCGTGGTGCTCACCGGGGCCGAAGCAGCGGGAGCGGCCGTGGGGGTCACCGCGACTGTGGTGCTCAGCGGGGCCGAAGCAGCAGGAGCGGCCGTGGGGGTCACCGGCACCGAAGCAGCGGGAGCAACGGTGGGAGTCACCGGAGCCGATGCGCTGGGCGCGGTGGCGGCCAGAACAGCGGTGGGGGCAGGGCTCGGAGCCGTACCGGAAGACGCCATAGGCTGGCCCGCGGGGGTAACACTGCTCCCGGTCAATGTCAGATGAAAGCTGCCGGATCTTTGCGAGCTCTGATCGACCACGATGTAGTAGGTGCCCCGTGCGTTGAAGTTGCTCGTCCAGATCATGTCGGGGTTATAGCCGTAGGTATTCGCCGCGCCTGCTCCGACCGGCGTCACGGTCTCATGCAGAGCCCGCTTTTGTACTTCGGCAGGAGTCCAGATGGTGAATTGGGTCAAGGGCGTCTGGTGAGTAGGCGATTGGAAGTCGCCGCTCATGTCGACGGTGATCTTCGAGCCGTCTCCGAGGTAGTTGAAGGCAAACCAGAGCTCGCCGCCCGCCGGGATAGTAACCTGGCTGTCCGGGACCGAAAAAGCCGTCTCAGGCCCGGTGCCGGGCGCTTCATCCGCGAGGGCCACCCCCGTTTGCGACAGAAGGATGCTGGCAACGAGGAGGATGCCGGCCAGCTTGAGGAACTTGCCGAACATTTCGATTCTCCTTTCTTCTCTGCCGGTATGCTGCCTATACCTGCGACATTCGAATCCTCGTGATGCGGAGAACCAGACCTGAGGAGACGGAGCTTGCCGCGGCTGTCGGGCACGAGGCGGCCCGAGCAACGCACTTGAACAGGACAGCATACACGAGTGCAGGAAAGATAACGGCTTGCGAGGGATCTGTCAAGAAAAGGGCCTTGACATGGCGCGGGCTACGCCTGTCTTCTCGGCCGGTACTGGATGGCCTCCGCGATGTGGGCCGTGGCGATGCGCTCTTCGGCGCAGAGGCCGGCGATGGCGCGGGCCAGCTTGAGGATGCGGTGGTACGCGCGGGCCGAAAGCTGCATCTGGCGCATGGCTGTGCCCAGCAACTGGCGGGCCGTCTCGTCGATGACACAGTAGTCTTTGATCTGCGTCGGGCCCATGTCGGCGTTGCAGGCGATCCGGGTGCCGGCGAAGCGGCTGCCCTGGCGGGCGCGGGCGGCCTCGACGCGGGCGCGGATGCCGGCCGATGCCTCGCCACGGCGATCGTCGGCGAGCTTCTGGAAGGGCACGCGCGGCACCTCGACATGGATGTCGATGCGATCGAGCAAGGGACCGGAGAGGCGCTTCTGATAGCGGGCGATCAGGCCGGGGGAACAGGTGCATTCCTTTTCGGGATCCCCGGCGTAGCCGCACGGGCAGGGATTCATGGCGCCGATGAGCATGAAATTGGCCGGGAAGGTCAGGCTGCCCTGGGCGCGGCTGATCGTCACGGTCTTGTCTTCCAGCGGCTGAGGCTCAGGCGGAGCAAGATGGAGGGTGAGGAGCGGACCAGCAAGGTCTTGCAAATGCCGGACGGTCCCCCTATGAGCACGTTGTGCCCACCGGCCGCGGCGACCTCGAGAGCCCTCTTGACGTGCTACTGGCCTTTGATCATCCTCATACCAGTTGAGCTGATCTGCGTTTTCCATTGGCGTTGAAGCAGAAGGAGACGCCGGCAGTGGGCACGTGCTGTACACCGTGAAGCGTTCTGGCGCGGGTGTGGGACGTGTTTCTCCACACCTTGCGTCAACCAGAGCTGCTCGTTATCTGAGAAACTGTTTTGGTAACTACTCAGGCGGGTTCGGTCCTGGGCAGCTTGGATAGTTGATTCTCGATTAGCCACTGATGCAAGATGCAGAGGTGGACGTCGAGAGTGTTCGAAATGCAACGCTGGAAGCGTATCAGCGAGGACCGGGGGCGGTTGTCAATTTGGTCACCAAGCTCGCGGCGCAAATCGAGAACCTGTCGACCCGGATGGCGGCTTTGGAAGCTGACAACGCGACTTTGCGGGCCAAGCTCGATACCAATAGCCGCAACAGCTCCAAACCGCTCTCTTCCGATGGGCCGGGCGTCAAGCCCCATCCCAAGAGGCAACGCCCCCAAGCGGAGCGCAAAACGGGCGGTCAGCCTGGCCATCGGGGACATCATGTAGCTCTGGTCGAGGACCCGGACGAGGTCGAGCTGCATGCCCCGATGCGCTGCGCCGGTTGTGGCCGGAGCCTCGAGGGGCTGCCGGTGGTTGAGGTGGAGCGGCGGCAGATCATCGATATTCCGCCCATCCGGCCCTACGTGGTCGAGCACCGGGCCGAGACCAAACGCTGCCCCGACTGCGGGACGGAGACCAGCGGTGGGTTCCCCGCCGGGCTGGCAGCGCCGGTGCAGTACGGCCCCAACGTCCTGACGACGGCCGTCTATCTGAATCAGGAGCAATTGCTGCCCGAAGAGCGCACCTGTGAAGTGCTGGCCGACCTGTTTCAGTGCCCGCTCTCGGTCGGCACGTTGGAACGGGCCGTCGGGCAATGCTTCGGCCAGCTGGCCCGACCAGAGGCGGCGATTCGCCAGGCGGTCGAGCAGGCCAGCGTGGCGCACTTTGGTGAGACGGGCTTGAACATCGCGGGGCACAATCACTGGTTGCATGTGGCCAGCACGGCGCGCTTGACGTTCTACGCCAGCCATGCCAAGCGCGGGCGCGCCGCCATGACGGCCATTGGGGTGCTCAAAAACTTCCACGGCCGGGCGATCCATGACGGCCTGGCCGGCTATTGGCAATTTGCACACTGCCAGCATGGCTTGTGCAACGCCCACCACTTGCGTGAACTGACCTTTGTGGCCGAAGAGCTGCAGCAGCCTTGGGCCGCTGAGCTCAAGACTCTGCTGCTGGACATCAAGCGGGACGTGAATCGCGCCCGCGCTGAGAACCAGACGGCTTTGGCACCCGAAGTCAAGGTGGCATTCTCGGCCCGCTATGCCACGATCTTGGCGACGGGCCTGACGCTGAACCCGCCGCCACAGGCGACCGGCCAACGGGGCCGTCCCAAGCGCGGCAAGGCCGGCAGTCTGGTGGATCGCTTGCGCCAGCAGAAAGAGGCGACGCTGGCCTTCATGGAGGATTTCAGCGTGCCGTTCGACAACAATCAGGCTGAGCGCGACATTCGCATGACCAAGACCCGGCAAAAGGTGTCGGGTTGCTTCCGCACCACCGAGGGTGCTCGACGCTTCTGTCGCATTCGGGGTTACATCTCGACGTTGCGTAAACAGGGCGTGTCCATCCTTTCGGCGCTCGCACAGGCGATCGTCCGACATCCGCCATTACCGCCTGACGTTCAAGTGAGTAGTCCTGAGTAGTTACGCGGCAAGCCCAATTTCAAGTGCGGCCGCGGTTGATTGTACGGGCCATACCAGTATCCCGTCTGGCGTGATGAGGACGGGCGGGCGCACAAGCAATATGTGAAAAGGTCCGATCTGGAGGCCGTCCGGGCGGCTTGCGAGGTGGGGCGCGCGGAGCAGCGAGAGCTCCGCGACGCGGTGGCACACAGTGCGCCGGCGGTAGAGTGGCTCAGGATAGGCGAGGCGCACGGGGGGTGCCGAGTTTTGTGCGCATCCTGTGCAACTTCGGCACTCCCATCTTCATCGGCTTGTGCTATAATATGGCGTAGCGGATCTGCCCACGGGGGTGACGCACTACTCTGTCTTCTTGTTTGCTGATCCTGCTGCCCCCGCCGCGATCCTCTGCATGATGTGAGCTCAAGCCCAGCCATCAGAAGTCGATCACCTGCTGGTCACGGTCCACGCGCTATGCCTTGAGGCTGGCGGGCGCGCTCTCCCGGTCTTCACCTCCAGCAGGCAAACATCGACGACGGTGGGTGTCCTTGCACAGCAACACCGCGGGCGTCGTTTCGTGAGTCCAGCCGGCGGTGTGACGGGAGCTGGGGGGAGGGAACATCACGACCCCATCTGTTGCTCAAAACGGCACGCTTCATCGGACGCGCTCCAACGCTGGCTGCCTCGGACCGCCGGGCCAGTGAACCGCGCTCTTGGCCATGGTGCTCAAGTCAGGAGCTCTTCATCTGTTCGTTCTTGGAGGTAGACCGTGCTCAACTATGCCAGGACACAGGCGGTTCCGACCTGCGGACGGAGACAGTCCGCTTTCGCCTTGGCCACTCTAATAGCGGCTATAACGATTGCTCTGCTTGCGTTTGTGGGGTCAGGTGCGCCAGCATACGCGCAGACGGTGGTGCCCACGACAACAGTCGAGCTGACGACGTCGACCGTGCTCACGTCCACCAGCGCGCTCACGACAACCGGCGAACTCACGACATCTAACGCGCTGACGACCACTATCGCGCCCTTGCCGACGGTGGCGCTGGACGCCAACGGGTTCCCCGCGGACGCAGCGAAAGTCACGCCGACTCAACTCTATAGGACACCCAGCCGTTACCTGAATAAGGAGGTCACGTTCAGTTGCGTCGTTAGCACGTTCGCCAAAGACAGCGCGGGCGATGTCACCGCAGTCAATTGTAACGGTGCGGACGATACCAGTGCCGTCTTGCAGGTCGACATCAGCAGCTTCGATGTCACAAGGATCAACCTTAACGACACAGTCTGGTTCTATGGCGTCTGCGTGGGCGCCTTCTCGGGCACGAACGCGTTCGGTGGGCAAGTCATGGAGACGGGAGTGCGCGCGACGTATGTCAATGATGTCACATCCGGCTACCAGGTCAGTGCGGGCAACCCCGCCGGCTCGGTCGCCCAGAGTTCATCGGTGGCGCCGGGCACGCCTGCGGTCACAGCCGGCAGCACGATCAACGTCAGGGCGGGGCCCGGCGTCGGCTATCCCGTTGTCGGTCAAATGCAGGCGGGCCAACAAGTGACGATCACGGCGAAAAACAGCGATGCCACCTGGTGGCAGGTGAACCTTGGCACGCTGGCGGGTTGGGTTGCAGCCTCCGTCGTGAGTACAAGCGGGCCGGTGGATCAGGTGCCACTTGCCAGCAACCTTCCGACGCCACCACCCGCAGCACCCACACTGCCGCCTGCTCCGAGCCCGGCCCCCCTATCCAAAGTAAGACCTACGCAGGAATTCATGGTCGGCAGTTGGGGCATCAAATTGTATGACGTCAAGCGGGCGAAGGCGGTGTACTTCTTCGACCAGCCGCGTTACGCGCAAGGCACCTATCTGATACCTCTCGTCTCGTTAAGGAACACCAGTAGTGGCACCGCAAAGCCCTCTGACAGCCTGGATTTCTACCTGCAGGACACGGCCGGAAACACTTATCAGTTCGATGACACGGACG
>Ga0326728_10020505_pt1 | contig 12593 bp, 9 predicted proteins | sample MB3enrmetagenome_FD_207602 | JGI IMG/M metagenome (GOLD analysis project Ga0326728, IMG submission 207602) | Lab enriched peat soil microbial communities from McLean, Ithaca, NY, United States - MB31MN | ecosystem: Environmental > Terrestrial > Soil > Wetlands > Peat | place: USA: New York...
GCAACGGAAACTGGGATTCTGTCGTTCATAAGCAACCTCATCAACACCTACCACAGAGGCACAGAGACACAGAGAAAACCCAGTTCCTTAAATCCAAATTCCGAAATCCAAAATACTCTGTGTCTCTGTGCCTCTGTGGTGGGTGTTAAGGGATAATCTTCTTCGCCTTCAAAACCTGGTCGATATCGGGCTTGAAGACTACTCCGGCTTCGATTTCCTTCACTCGTTTTTGCTCGCGTTCGAACACCAGCCGCACCTGCTCGAGAACATATTGGGCATCGGCCTTGGGCACCACGACCACTCCGTCCTTCGAGCCCACAATCACGTCTCCCGGTTCGACTACTACGCCGCCGCAACAAATCGGGAAATTGATTTCTCCCGGTCCGTCCTTATCGCAGCCGCTGGCCACCACGGTGCGGGAGAAAACCGGGAATTCCAGCTCCTTGAAATCGTCGGAGTCGCGCACCGCCCCGTCCACCACCAGTCCGGCCAGGCCGATTTTCTTGGCGCTTCTGCCCATGAGCCCGCCGAAGCCCGCGGTATTGTCCGAGCGGAAGCAATTGCAAACAATCACATCGCCGGGTTTGGCCAGCTGCATGGCTTTGTGCAGCATCAGGTTGTCGGCCGGCCGGCACATCACCGTGACTGCCGGACCGGCGACGAAATCGCCCACGTTGACCGGCTTAATGCCTGGATCCATGACCCGAAACCGGCCCATCGCGTCGGCGATGTTCGGGGTAGGATACTTCTTCATTTCCGCGATGATCGCCGCATCAGCGCGCTGAATCTCAGTTTCAATGCGAAAACCAATGGTTCCGAAGACAGTGGAAGCAACTGCGGGACGCGTCATCTGAAGCTCCTGTTATTTTTTGCCTGCGTAATTGAGCAGCCCGCCGCTCAAGACGATGTCCACCTGGCGCGGCGTAAGGTTGTGATACACGCGAAACTCGTTCCCCCGGCTGCGGTTGATCACCAGGAACTCGCTTTGGCGGAGGCTGCTATCGGTATTGGGGATTTCCAGCTCGTCGCCGCATTCCACCTGACCGTAGTCGTCGGGGTTTTTGAACATCAGCGGCATGATGCCGAAGTTGATCAGGTTGGCCATGTGAATGCGTTCAATGCTCTTGGCAATGACCGCGCGCACGCCGAGAAACATGGGGCAAACCGCGGCATGTTCCCGGGAAGAGCCCTGGCCGTAGCTCAGGCCGGCCACAATGATCGACCAGGCCCCCTTGTCCTTGACCGTCCGGCATAGCCCGGCGAACTCGGGCGCAATGTTCTTGAAGACAAAATCGCTGGACTTCTCCACGTTGGAGCGATAACGGCTCACCGAACCGGCGGGGATAATGTGGTCGGTGGTGATCTTGTCGCCCAATTTGATCGTCACCACTCCCGCCAGCCGGTCCGGCATGGGGGTATTGCTGGGCGGCATCCCGATATTGGGACCGCGGAAGACCTCGCCGGAATACGATGGCGGGATGAACATGCTGTCGTCAACCCGGAACCGCTCGGGCGGAGAAATTGCCGGGTATTCCACGCCCAAATCGCGCGGGTCCGTCAGTTTCCCGGTCAGCGCTGCGGCTACCGCGGCCTCCGGGCTGACCAGATAGACTTGGGCGTCCTTGGTTCCGCTGCGCGCTTCGAAATTGCGATTGTTGGTGCGGACGGAAACTGCACCGCTGCGCGGCGACTGGCCGTAGCCTACGCAAAAGCCGCAGGCCGATTCCAGCAGGCGCGCCCCGGAATCCAGAATATGGTTCAAGGCGCCATTCTCGGTGATCATCCGCAACACCTGCCGGGTCCCGGCTACCACGCCAAAGCTCAGTTTGGGATAAGCCCGCTTGCCCTTCAGCAGCGCCGCGGTGGTCATCAGGTCCTTGCAGGAAGAATTGGTGCAACTGCCGATGAGCACCTGATCCACCGGAGTTCCCGCAACCTCCCGGATCTTCTTCACATTGTCGGGAGAGTGAGGCAGAGCCACATTAGGCTCGATGGCGGACAAATCGAATTCCATGATTTGGTCGTAGTGGGCGCCTTCATCAGGCAACAACTCACCCCACTGCTCTTCCCGTTGCTGGGCGCGGAAAAATGCGCGGGTAGTCTCGTCACTGGGAAAAACCGAGGTAGTGACGCCCAGTTCCGCGCCCATGTTGGTGATGGTGGCGCGTTCCGGAACGCTGAGCCGGCAAATCCCCGGACCGCCATATTCAATTACCGTGCCCACGTTGCCCTTGGTCGTAAGCACCTTCAGAATTTCCAGAATGACGTCTTTGGCGGTTACCCAGGGCCGCAATTCACCGCACAGATTGATCCGCAGTACTTTGGGATACGCCAGATAGAAAGCGTTTCCCGCCATGGCCGCGGCGACATCGAGCCCGCCGGCGCCAATGGCCAGCATGCCGACGGCTCCTGCCGTGGGGGTATGACTGTCGCTGCCGATCAGCGTCCAACCAGGCTGGCTTAAGCGCTCCAGGTGAAGCTGATGGCAGATTCCATTACCCGGTTTGGAAAACAGGATTCCATACTTGGCGGCCACCGTCCGCAGGTATTCGTGATCGTCGGCGTTCTCGAACCCCTCCTGGAGCGTCAAGTGGTCAACGTACGACACGGACAGTTTGGTGCGGACCCGGTCTACCCCCATGGCTTCGAATTGCAAATACGCCATAGTCCCCAGAGCGTCCTGGGTGAGGGTCTGGTCGATGCTTATGCTCACCTCGGCGCCCGGGCTCATCTTCCCGGACACGAGATGGGAAGAGATCAGCTTTTCCACCAGGTTCAAACGCATGCCGGCTTACCTTTTTTGCCGAGGGCGGCAAAGATCTCGTGAAAGTCCCTGGGGGGAACGCCCTTGAAGTAATCTTTCAGCGCAAGCTCGGTGCACCAGTGCAGCTTGGCTTTCGTAGCCTGCGACATCGTCGCATCCAGGTGCAGGCTTTCCAGGGTGGCGATCACCTCCACCATCTCATGCTCGCGCCGCGCGGAATGAATCACGCCGCGCGCCAGCAAATCGTTCATCACCTTAAGCAAAGGACCTGCCGTCAAGGTCTCTTCCACCGAAGCCAGCACGTCGTCTTCTACCCCGTATTCGTGGCCCGCAAACACCATCTCCAGCAGCAAAGCGACGAAGCCCTTCATGAAAATGCTACGAAACATCTTGGAGGCGGAAGCGCTTCCGGCGGGCCCTGCCATTAGCGTCAGCTTCATGCCGTAAGGCCTCATCGCATCGAAAAATGCCTGCGCGCCCTCTCCGGAGAGTGAAATGGGAACCTTATGGCCATAAGTGGGAACCGGGCCCATGACGGCGGCATCCACGAAGATAGCTACGGGAGAGATGATTGCGTTCGCCTCCGTTTTGGTCATCGGCGACGCGGCATTGATATCGACGTAAATCTGGTTGCGCTTCAGAAACAGCCGGGAGACCTTGGCCAGCGGCACCGCCTGATCGGCACTGACGGCGGAAATCACGATCTCGGAGCCTTCCACCAATTCCCGGTGACTGGGCAACAGCGTAACCGAGGCTTCCTGGGCGCGCCGCCCGATCAATTCCGACTGCGGCGCCAGATTCCAGTACTTGTCATAGGCAACGATTCCCGCCAGCCCTTCCTGCTTCAAACCCTTGGCAATGTTAAAGGCCGCTTCACCGAAACCAATAAATCCGAGCTTGGCCATGATGAGCCTCCGTTTAAAGCAATTTCGAATTGTGAATTTTGATTGAACAACTCTTAGCCGCTAATTTACGCAGATAAACGCAAATCGGAAATTCGTTCTGGTCTTTGGATCAGCGGCAATCTGCGTAAATCTGCGGCGGCCTGCTCTGCAATCAAAATTCAAAAGTCGAAATTCAAAATTTCCTACACTCCTATCGTTTCTTTGCGCGCCCGCTCCAGCGCATATTTCAGGATGGCTGCCGAACGGTAGACCGCGTGCACGAATTTCCCGTAGGGCAACATCAGGAACAATGCCATCACGAGCCCCAGATGGAAGGCCAACAGCAAGCTCATGCCTGAGGTTTCACGCAATACCAGCAACAGGAGCCCCGTGGCACTGGTCAGCAACAGCGTCACCAGGAAGGCTACGTCTATATCCCATCCCCGTTCATCGGAGATGTCGGGGTTACGCTGCGATTTGAGCACCCACAGGCCCACCGGCCCCACCAGCAGACCCAAGCCCCCCAGAGTCCCAAGAATCACCGGCAGGCTGGTGTAGCCATAAGGGGCATACCAGTGGAAGCCGTAATGGTAGATGAACCCGGTTGTGGTGGCGGCAAAACACAGCAGGAATCCGTAAAAGGTGATGTGATGGAACCAGCGCCGCGACTGGGAATTCGTTTCCCCGGGATACGTGCATCCCCAGCCCCGCTCGTCCAGATATTCCAGACGGAGAACTTCCTTAATGGTTCTTAGCAGCGCCGGAGGATTGATCAGGTCGATCATTTTTTCTTCGACATCCCGCCAGAACCGCACCAACCCAACCCCCAGCGAAAGCAACACAAACAGGGCTACCGCGCTGAAGGTCACGGTCAGCAGGTCGTGCGACGTGATCGCGTAGAAGTCGCCGCCGGGCACGGCCACCGCCCAACCGGCGCTTCCTCGCGCGTTGACGATGCCAAATATGAAAAGCGCCAGCACCACCGCCGTAAGCAGGGCCGTGATCAGGCCGTTATAACGGAAGGCCTTGGCCAGCGGCTTCGGCCAGGCATATTGTTCCCAGCTTGCATTGCGTATCTTGGCAAAGGTGAGCGGCGAATTGATCTTCCACTCATGGGGAGGGGCGTACTGGCAGGCGTAATAGCATTCGCTGCAGTTGTGGCACAAGTTCGCCAGATAGTTCAGGTCGTGTTCGTTAAAGGCCCGCCGGAATTCCATCGCCGGCCACACCGCACACAATGCCTCGCAATAGCGGCAGGCGTTGCATACCGACATCATGTGCTCGCCTTCGCGCTGCAGTTCAGTTTGCATGATTCGCCATCTCCTTCGCTCCCGTCCCTACCGGGAGCGTCATTGCGCTTCCCTGGCGAGCTTTAGCGGCCGCCTGTTGGCCGGCAATGCGACCGTAGATATTGCCGATGGCCAGTCCAAACCCGCCCGGATAACCTTTGGGCAGGAGGTTGCCGGCCATGATTTCTCCGGCCGCCAAAATATTTGTTGCCGGCTGGCCGGTCTTCATAATCACTTCCCCACGTTCATTCACCTTGGCGGCGAAATACGTGAAGGTGAGTCCCGGGCGCAGGGGATAACCGTAAAACGGCGGAATATCGATGCGTTGCGCCCAGTTGGTTTTGGGCGGCGTCAAGTTCGCAGTCTTGCAGCCGTCGAAAATGGTGTGATCGAAGGTGCCCGGCTGCACCGCCTGGTTAAACTCCGCCACCGTTTTCTCCACGGTCTCCACCGGTAGGCCGAATTGCATCGCCACTTCGCCAATCGTCTGCCCCTTGATTGCCGGATAGCGCGAGGGCATGAACCGGTTCAGCGTTTTGGAATCGATCAGGGCAAAGGCAATCTGGTCTTCCTGTTGTGCGATCAGCCGTCCCCAAAGGGCATAGCGTTTGGACCAGAACTCCTCGCCTTCATCGTGAAAGCGCACTCCGCTCCTGTTAACCACGATACCGAGAGTCACGCAGTCCAGCCGGGTAACGATGCCGCCGTCAAATTTCGGTGAGCGCGCATCGATCGGCACCATATGCCCTTGCGTACGATCACCCACGGTCTCCACACCGGCATTGATCATCGCCTGCAGCACCGTTCCCGTATCGTAAGGGGTGCCGCGAATCAGGAAGTTATCCGCGGGCGGTCCCCAAGCCTGCCGCAACCACTCCAAATTAGACTGGAAGCCTCCGGCCGCCGCGACCACGGTCTTGGCGCCGATCCTGACCATGTGGCTATCGTCCAGCCGAACCAGAGCCGCGCGAAATTCGCCGTCCTGAATGTCCAGCCCCACCACTTCGGCCTCGTAACGAACGCGAACCCCTAAGCGTTCGGCATAGGCGAAGAGGCTGTTGACCATGGCCTTGCCGCCGCCCACAAACCAGGCATTGGTCCGCCCCAGGTGCAGCGTGCCGGCTAAGGCAGGCTGGAACCGCACCCCGTGCTGCCGCATCCAGGCCAGGCACCCGGCCGACTCGTGAATCACCATCCGGGCCAGCTCGAGGTTCCCCGTACCGCCGGTTACCCGCATATAGTCGTCCCAGTATTCCTCTTCCGGATAGGCGCCGGTGTAGGGATCCACCTGGGTCTCGTGCGCCAGGCGCATGTTGCGCGTATGACGGCTATTGCCGCCGCGAGAGTGTCTAGGAGCGCACTCCAGCATCAGGACACTGGCACCGTTTTCGCGCGCGGTAATGGCCGCGCTGAGCGCCGCATGGCCTCCCCCTAGCACCAGAACATCGATATTGCTGAAATCATCCGGCATCAATTCCTCCGATGGCGTGATCCGAGACGTCACCCTCGATCTGCCGCGCAGTCTATAGGCGGGTAGTGGCTTAGATTAACGCCGGGAAACGATTCCTGCCAATATATTTAGGAGAATAATTGATATTCAAAATAGAATGATCGAATGGAATTGCGCCATCTTCGCTATTTTACGGCGGTGGCGGCGGACAAGAGTTTTCGCCGCGCCGCCGAACGGCTGCGCATTGCCCAGCCGCCGTTGAGCACCCAAATCCGCAAACTGGAAGACGAACTGGGCTTGCGCCTGTTCGAGCGCACCAGCCGCTCCGTCCGGCTGAGCGCCGCGGGCGAGAGCTTGCTGCCGCTGGCGACTGGCATTCTTAGTTCGGTGGATGGACTGCTGGAGACCGCCAAACAGAATGCGGAAGGTACGGTAGGCTCGCTTTCCGTCGGGTATCTGCCCGCCTCGCTCGGGCCGGTCCTGGCAGAGGCCCTGCGGGCGTTTCGCGCCGAACATCCCAACGTTCAGATTTCGTTCATTGAGCAACGGGCCCCGCAGCAGATCGAAGCCGTTCTGAAGGGCACGCTCGACATTGGCCTCACCCACGGGCGGGTGGAACAACCGGAACTATCGGCCGAATTGTTTTGCGAAATCGATATGGCACTGGCGCTTCCCCGGGGACACCGCCTGGCGCGGCGCGACCGAATTTCACTTAAGAGCCTGCGGGGAGAGCAACTCGTCCTGCTGCGGCCGGAGCTGACCTGTGGCTTCTACGACGCCTTTTTCGCCGCCTGTGCCGCGGCCAGCGTGGATTTACCGGTGGTGCAATATACTACCGATTTTGCCACCAAGCTCTGGCTGGTTTCGGCGGGCTTCGGGATTTCTCCTACCATGCTTCCGGCCGTGCCCTTGCGCAACAACAGCGTGGTCTACCGCCCTCTGGCCGTCCATCTGCCGAAATCCAAACTCTTCCTGGTCTACCGGAAAAGCAACGATGCCGCGCTCCTGGCTCAGTTCGTCGCCCATATCAGGGTGGCCAAGAACAAAATGGGACAGACTTCCTGGCGCGGAGCCTCTTAAGGGCAGTTTCCAGTTTCCAGTTTCCAGAGACCCACCATCTGGTGCGTACCTATGTACGTGCTCACGCGATTTTTTCATTGATTTGTCATCCCGCAGTGAGGGATCTGCAGTTTCTTCCGTCTGCGCATTGGGGGAAAACTGCAGATCCCTCACTGCGTTCGATGACGAGGCGCCGCGGCGCATTTCGCGGGCTGAATCCGCAAAGCGAAAGGCGATTAGGATGGCGGAGCCGTGAATCCGTGCAAAGAACGGCCGCTTGCGTGTAACAATGGGACGGTTGCTAATCGAAAATATTAGTTAACGCCTATGCAAAGCGCCTTTTTTCTTCTGATCGCCATCATGCTATCGCTTAGTTCTACTCCGCAGAACGCCTACGCCCAATCCTTCACCCGAATCAACGCGGCCTCGTTCCGCGCCATGGTGGACGACGGCAAGGAACTCGCAATCCTCGATCCGCGGGAGGAGGGCGTCTTTGGGCAAGCCCATCTTCTGCTGGCAGCCAATGTGCCGCTCAGCCGGCTCGAACTGCGAATCGAAAGCCTGGTGCCGAGGAAGACCACCCGCATGGTGCTGGTCGACGGAGGCGAAGGGATTGCGGAACGCGCCGCGGCGGTGCTTCACCAGCTGGGATACACCGCGATTGCCATTCTCGACGGCGGCTATCCGGCCTGGAAGGCGGCCGGCCACGAGATTTTCGACGGCATGAACGTTCCCGGAAAGGCCTTCGGCGAGTGGGTCGCGGTCACGTACGGCACGCCCACCATCACCCCCCAGGAACTGCACAAGCGCATAGCGGCAGGGGAAGAGGTGTTGCTCCTGGATGCCCGTCCGGCGAATGAGTACACCAACATGAGCATACCGGGCGCCATCAACGTTCCCGGCTCCGAACTGGTCTACCGCTTTCCGGAGCTGGCGGTGAAACCCGGCACATTGGTGGTAGTGAATTGTGCCGGCCGCACGCGCAGCCTGATTGGCGCACAGACTCTGATCAACGCCGGTGTGAAGAACGAAGTCGTGGCGCTGCGCGGCGGCACCATGGCCTGGCAGATGGCGGGCTTCGACCTGGAGTATGGCTCTACGCGGCACGCCCCCGAGCCCTGGGGAAAGGACTATCAGCAAGCGTTGCAGATGGCGCAAGCCGTGGCCAATCGCTTCGGCGTTAAGACCATTGACGCCGCCACGCTCGAACGCTACAAGGCGGAAGCGGCCCAGCGGACACTCTACCTCATCGACGTGCGCACTCCGGAGGAGTATCGCGCCGGACACCGGCCGGACACCATGTTCGCCTGGGGGGTTCAGGTGGTGCAAGGCATCGACAAATACGCGGCGACGCGCAATGCCCGGGTTGTGCTGGTGGACAACTACTTGGTACGGGCGCTCATGACCGCTTCCTGGATGGTGCAACAGGGCTGGCCCGATACCTTTGTTCTGGCCGACCCCTTCGCCGGCGTGGCCCTGGAGACCGGCGAGCATCCCGTAGTAGTCCCGGGAGTAGGCGAGGTCAAGTTGCCTCGCATTGATCCCGCGGCATTGAACCGGCTGCTGGTAGCAGCCAGGCGGACTATCGTCTTTGACGTTGCCGACAGTCTCGCCTACAAGAAAGGCCATATCCCGGGGGCGTATTTCGTGATCCGGTCCCGGCTCGCGGAAGCGCTCAAAAATATTCCCGGCGCCGATAATTTCGTGGTGACGGGAGACGATCCTGACCTGGTGGCGCTCGCCGCGCGCGATCTGGCAAAGATCTCCGGCGGCAAGACGGTCAGCATGCTGGCCGGAGGCAATGCCGCCTGGCGCAAGGCTGGCCTGCCGGTCACAGCCGGATTCGAACATCTCGCCTCCCCGCCCGACGACATTTTCCGGCAGCCCTTCCTGTGGGGACACTATGAGCCCATGAGCCCGGAATTCAAGCAGGCGGCTTTGGACTATTTCCAGTGGGAGCTACAACTGCCAGAGCAATTGGAACGCGCCAGCGAAACCCACTTCTACCAGCCGGCGCAGAAGGCTGAACCCGCTAAATAATTTGTGCCGCGAACGTGCAAGGAAAAGTCCAGCGCAGAGACGCAGAGACGATTTTGGATTTTGGAGTTGGGATTCCGGGTTTGGGATTTGGGATTTTTGCATTTTCTCTGCGGCTCTGCGGCTCTGCGCTGGGTGTTGGCTTTCTAACAGGAGACGCTAAAGATGGATCTGCTCATTCTGCCCGGTGACGGCATCGGTCCGGAGTTGACCGCGGCCACCATGAAAGTACTAACCGCGGTTAACGGCAAGCATGGTCTTGGCCTTAGCTTTCCGGTCGAGGAAATTGGCCTGGGCCCGCTGAAAAAAACCGGCACTACTTTGCCCGTACACGTACTGGAACGAGCCCGCCAGGCGCATGGGGTGTTGCTCGGTCCCATCTCCCATGCCGAATATCCCCCGCGTGCGCAGGGTGGCATCAACGTGTCGGGGGAGATGCGCGTGGTCTTCGATTTGTATGCGAACATCCGCCCCGCCTGCACCCCGCCCGGACTGGTTTCCACCGGCAAGCGCATGGATCTGGTGATTGTGCGCGAGAACACCGAAGGCTTTTATGCCGACCGCAATCTTTTCCAGGGCAATGGCGAGTTCATGCCGACCGAAGACGTGGTCCTGTCTATCCGCAAGATCACCGTAAAGGGTTGCCGCCGCATCGCCAAGGCCGCGTTTGAGTTGGCTTCCCGGCGGCGCAAGCAGGTTACGGCGGTGCACAAGGCCAACGTGCTCAGGATGGCCGAGGGCGTGTTCCTGCGGGAGGTCCGCGCGGTGGCGCAGCAGTATCCGGAGGTGCGCCTGGAAGAGGTGCTGGTCGACGCCATGGCCGCCCTGCTGGTGCGCGCCCCGTCCCGTTTCGATGTCGTGGTCACCACCAACATGTTCGGCGACATTCTTTCCGACGAAGCCTCCGAACTATCCGGAAGCCTGGGGCTGGCCGGCAGCCTGAACGCCGGCGATGACAAAGCCATGGGCCAGGCCCAGCATGGCTCGGCCCCGGACATTGCCGGCAAGGACATCGCCAATCCGGTCTCGCTGATCCTGTCGGCCGCCATGTTGCTGGACTGGATGTCGGGCAAGCATGGCAATCCCAAGCTCGCCGCTGCCGCCAAAGATATTTTCCAGGCGGTGGACCAGGCCCTGGCCAATCCTGCCACCCGCACCCGCGACCTGGGCGGATCGCTAGGCACACAAGCCTTCGCGGAAGTAGTCACAAGGGCGGTTTACGAGTAGCAGTCAGCACATTTAGCCAAACAACACCCGGCGCAGAGACGCAGAACCGCAGAGAAAATCAAAACCGGGGGTCCCGGTTGCGCTCTGCGGCTCGGCGTCTCTGCGCTGGATGTTTTCTACGCTTTGGCTGAATGCGGAAGGCTGAGTGCTGACTGCCCTGCCAACTCGATCTGTTCGACCTTACCGACCACGAACCACATGGAGAGCGCCGCGAAGACGATCATCAGGCTGGCCACCGAAAAGGCCCGCTGGAATGTTCCCGTCCATTTCAGCAGAACCCCGGTGACGATGGGAGACACGATTCCCGCCAGCGCCCCCGCGGTATTCATGATTCCCGACACGGACGCTGACGTATTGGCGGGCGCGATTTCGGCGCAGGCCGCCCACAGAACGGTGCTCGCCCCCGATTCGCAAACCAAAGCCACCACCAGCAGCACCATCGCCGCTTGCGCGCTGGCGGCCGAAGGCGCAAAGACCACCAGGGCGGCGGTGAACTGGCCGGCAATAATCATTCCCTTGCGCGATCGGGTGACGCTCATGCCGCGCTTGATCAGCGTATCGGAAAGCAACCCCACCAGGGGCAAGGCGCAGAAGGTGACGATCCAGGGCAGCGAAGCATACCAGCCCATCTTGAGCACGGTGAAGCCGCGCTCCAACACCAGGTAGGCCGGCAGCCAGGTGATGAACATGTTGTACAGATATTCCTGGAAGAACTTGCACATCATGAGGCCGATGATCGAGCGGTGTTGCAGCAACAGCAGCCAGGGCACCCTCTGCTTGCTCGCGCTTTCCACATTCGGGTTCGCCTCCGGCTGGTGATAGGAATAGACCCACAGGCCCACCCACAGCAAACTTCCCGCGCCGGTAACGTAGAAGGCTACCCGCCAATTCCAGGAATGGATCAGGTAAGCCATCAGCACCGGCACCGCAGCCAGTCCCAGACGGATTCCCGCGTTGAAGATGCCGATGGCGGTGCCGCGTTCTTGCGTGGGGAACACGCTCTTCACTACTTTGACATTGCAGGGCTGGATGGCGGCCTCGCCGGCGCCCACTCCGATGCGGCAGAGCACCAGTTGAAAGAAGCTGTGGGCCGCGCCCGTCAAAGCCGAAAGAAAGGACCAGACGAATGCCGCCCAGCCCAGCGTAGTCTTCGCCCCAAACCGGTCGGCCAGCGCGCCGGAAGGAATATTCATCGCGAAGTAGGTCCAGAAGAAAGAGGAGAGCACCACGCCCATCATCGCCGGATTAAGATGTAACTCCTTCATGATCGACGGAGCCGCCACGCCCAGGCTGCCGCGATCAATGGCGTTCACAAAAGTGCCGCCAAACAGCATCAGGATTACCCACCAGCGATAGCTCTTGCTCTGGCCCCCCGTCATTTCGTTTCCCTCCGACTACCCCGACACAATTTTGAATTCTAGAAACGTTGGCCGCTGATCTACACAGATAAGCGCAGATCAGAGATCCGCTTCCTGATCAGCGATAATCGGGCGTAAATCTGCGGCTAAAAACTTCTGAAATCAAAAGTCGAAATTCAAAATTGCTCTGCGCTTACTCCAACACCCGCCCTCTCGTCCTGGGGCCGAAAATCACAGTGATCACCGCCACCATGACAAACATCGCCGCAATGTAGGCAAATACCGGCTTGTATCCAAAATTACTGAACAGCGCGGCCACAATCAGGGGACCAAAGGCATTGGCGCCGCGTCCGGCCCCATACGCAATGCCCGCGCCGGAGTTGCGTACCCGCGTCGGGAAACATTCCGCCGTGTAGGCATACAGCAGCGGCGTAAACATTTGGAAGGAGATCATCATCAGGAAACCGAAGATAACGATCGACTCTTGGGTGCCGCTCAGGCCGTAGAGCATGGCAAACAGCGCCT
>Ga0326728_10020506_pt1 | contig 12593 bp, 9 predicted proteins | sample MB3enrmetagenome_FD_207602 | JGI IMG/M metagenome (GOLD analysis project Ga0326728, IMG submission 207602) | Lab enriched peat soil microbial communities from McLean, Ithaca, NY, United States - MB31MN | ecosystem: Environmental > Terrestrial > Soil > Wetlands > Peat | place: USA: New York...
TTCCACATGGACGAGCAGACGTTCCACGTTTTCTACGAGAGCACGGCGCGTCCCTTGTGGTCCTATCTCTCCCGGATCCTCGGCAATCCGACCTTGGCCGAGGATCTTGTCCAGGAAAGCTACTTTCGCTTCCTGCGGGCCACCCTGAAATCGGATGATCCGGCTTATCAAAAAGCCTACCTTTTCCGGATTGCGACTAACCTGGCACGTGACCACTGGCGCCGCCTGCCGTACCAGGAACAAGGGGAGGCCTCCGATCTCGACCAGGTGCCGGCGGACGATCGCACCGCCGAGCAGGTCCAGCAACGATCGGACCTGGGACGCGTCCTGAGGCGGTTGAAACCTCGCGAGCGCGAGCTCTTGTGGCTTGCCTATGTCGAGGGGGCGAGCCATAAGGAAATCGCGGAGGTGTTGCGCCTGCGAGCCCCCAGTGTTCGCCTTTTATTGTTTCGGGCGCGGCAAAAGATGTTGCAATTGCTCCATCGGTCCCGGCTGGCGAGTAAGGGTCCGGCCAGGGCGTAGAGGCGGCGGAACCTGTCCCGATTTTATCGGGACGCCGCCATTTGGCGAGGTAAACTCGCCGCTACATTATTAAGGCGAGGTAAACTCGCCGCTACGTCAAGATGAGTAAGCCCATGAAGCTTCCACAATGTGATCGGGAACAAGAGGTGGTGGACGCGCTGCGGTCCGGCCGCTGGGCGAGCGCGTGGGGCGATGACATCCGTCAACATGCCGCGGTGTGCGCGGTGTGCGCTGAGGTGGCGTTGGCCGCGCAGGAGTTTCAGCGCGAAGCGGAGCTGGCACAAGCCGAACTTCAGCAACCGGGCGCGGGGCTGCCGTCGGCGGGGCTGGTTTGGTGGAAGGCCCAGCGCGCCGCCCGCCGCGCCGCAGAACAGCGCGCCGCCGAGCCGATTATGTTAGTTGAGCGCGCGGCGTATGCGCTCGGAGCGCTCGCGGCGGTGGTCCTGGGCGTGTGGCAGTGGCCACGCATCGCCGCCTGGCTTCACCGAACGCCCCCTCCGGGATCCCTGCCGCAATCCACGGGGTTGCCCGAGTATTCTGCCAGCGGTGCGTGGCTCCATTGGCTCTCCCCGGCTTGGACCGCCCAAACTCCGGCCTTTCTGCTCGCCACCGCCGCCGCCTTTCTCACCTTGATGGTCTTCACCGCGTATGTGGTCTGGCGGGAAGATTAGAACCCGGCATGGATGATGCCGGGACGATCCAAATTTCCTTAATCTCCTATGGGCAAAGAAAATCTCGGACACCGGATTCGTCAAAGCCGTGGAATGCGGTGCTGGCGATCCCTTTCTCGTGGCTGCACAGTGCCATCCCGAGAAGATCGTTCACCACTCCATGCAGCAGCGCGGAATCTCCGTGCAGCTTGAAGCTAAATGCCGGCAGAGGAGCAACGCGACATGCCAGCCACAAATGAATCAGAAGAGATCGAGAAGGTCAAGGCGGCCTGGATTGCCGCCTTGCGAGCCGGAGATGTGGGTCGTCTGCTCAGCATGGTAACGGATGACGTGGTGGCGATACATCCTAACGGCAAGACGACGCAGGGAAAGCAGGAACTCGCCGATGACTTCCGGCGGTTCTTTGCAGAATTCCAGATGGACCAGACTGCAATCTCCGCAGAAACCGTCGTGGCCGGCGAATGGGCCTTTGACCGAGCTCGCGTGAGCACGCAAGTGACGCCGATTGCCGGTGGTGGGCCGTCGCAGGTCATCTCGGAGGTCATCGTGATTTTGCGCCGCGACACCGATGGCTTGTGGAAACTCGCGCGGACGATAGCTGTCATCGCAAATCCGGTTTAGGCTTGGACGAGGAGGTCTTCTTCCGGGGTCTGCGCCACGGGTCGCGCGGGCGGCGTGTAGCCCTCCGGCAAATCCCCGTTGTCCGGGCGCAGGTATTGCAAGTAATGCGGCTTGAGGGCGGCGATCAATTCGCCCCGTGTCTTGGTTTTGAGCGGCTTGCCAACGTAGATCTTTCCCATGAGCCCCAGGATTTTCTCCGGGATCATGCTCGAGAACATGACGAGCGGCCATTGGAAGTGGGGGCCATTGGTGTGCCGCAGCTTGAGCAGCCAGACGATGAAGGCGCCGAGTTTCCATACGATGGGCGCCCACCAGGTGCTGAAGGTTGGGCGCAAATCCATTTTCCAGCACTTCATGATGATCTGCCACTGCAGGGGTGTAAGCTGCCGCGTCTCGGTAACGCCGCGCTTGTTTTCCATGCGCGTGTCGTGCAGGGGCGTGAAGATGGAGGGCACAAGGACGGCGAAGAGGCCGCGGCGCTCGATTTCATAGAGCAGGTCGAGCGTGGCGCGGGAATCCTCGTCGGTCTCGCCGGGATTGCCCACCATCAGGGTCATGACGGGAAACCAGTTGTTCTCGTTGGCGATGCGCAAGCCTTCCAGGACCACGCTGGGCCAGTCTTCGATGGGGAAGGGAACGCCCTTGCTGGGCATGATCTGCTTCGCCATGCGCACTGAGCCGGTTTCAAGTCCAATCAGCGGGCAGAGGGCGCGCTTCTCCGCATGCGAGCTCAGGCGAATTTTCACGGGGCTCTTGTCCAGAAGTTTTTCGGAGAGCTTCTTGATGAGCAGGGGGTCCACCACAAAGGGCGCCATGGTGGAATGGCTGAGCAAGTGGTTCTTCACGCCGGGGGTTTCCACGATGTCGGTGTAGAGAGATACCAGCGCCTCGCGGTTGGGAAAGAAAAAGGGCGTTCCGGTGCGCACCTGGCCCCAGATGAACATGTCTTCCGTGGCCAGGGAAATCTGGTTGTTGCCCTCGCGCACGTTGGCCCGCACGGCCGCCATGATCTTGTCTTTGGGCACGTCGATTTGGGGATTCAGGTCGGGCACGCAGAATTGGCAACGCCGCCCGCAGCCGGTGGTCATTTCGATGACCCCGAAGGTGGTGCGTTTTTCCGGCACCAGAATGCCTTCGCGGTCGGTGGGATGGGCGACGTTGACTTCGCGCGGCAGCGTCTCACCCCGGATGGCCTTGTAGAACAGCCTTACGGCATCCATCGATTCGCTACGCCCTTCCACCACGCAGTCCACGCTCAAATCTTCAAAGCTGTTGGTCTGGGTAATCTGCCAGCCGCCCGATCCGCCCACAATGACTTTAAAATTCTGGCGGAAGGGATTGGCCTTGATCTTCGCGAACATCAGCTTGGCATAGTGGGAATTGATGGGCTCCTTGGAGGACCCGAACATGGAAGTGTAGACGCCCGCGGCAAACGTCACGCCCAGCGGGTTGTGGGTGGAGACGCCGACCGCGCGCGTGCGGGGTCCGAGAAATTTGTCCAGATCGTCGGGATAGCAAACGGCGATCTGGTCCGGGCGGAATTCGCGCAGCAGGGATTTCTCCACCAGGCGCACGCCCGCCGGCATGTAACGCGCCGTGCCATCGGGGTTGTGCTCCACCGTGCGCCAGGTGGGATACTTGTCGTTGATAATGAACTCCATCCAAATGGGCAGAGAAGCCAGCGCCATCTGGATGAAATAGCCGGCGTGATCGATGGTCTCGGTCAGCGGAGCCGTGAGGACGATCAGCCTGCCGCCGTCCGCGGGGGGCACGTAGGGCGTCGCAGCAGTGCCATCACGATCTGTCTGCGTACCATTGCCATGGGAATGGCCGTTCCGGCGGAATAGACCTTTGAGCATGCACACGCCTCCCGCGAAGAGTCGCGCAATGTCCGCTTAGGTTTTTTACAGTGCCCTGAGTGACGAACCGACTAACGCCGGCATTCTACTCGAAACGCTTTGCCGAATCCATAGATATGAAGGGAGCAGGCCACGTCAGTGCATAGCCGCCAGTTGCGCTTGAGCCGTGGCCGCCCATCCGGCCATATCCTCAGGGTGCGCTTGGGCGAGCTTCAGGCATTCTTCGAACTGGATGCGGGCGGCTTCCGTGCGCTTGGCATGGGCGAGGATAATTCCGGTGAGGTAGGGTGGAGCAGGATGGTCCGGAGCAAGTTCTCCCGCCGCCAGGGCTTCCTGAATGGCCTCTTCCTGGTGGTCAGCGGCAATGAAATCCCGGGCTTTGTACATGTGGGCCATGGCCGACGCCCGGCGCAAATCGACAACTCCCTCGTACACCAGAATCGAGCCGCCGAGGTTGGCCACCGGCTGCGCATCCAGAAAGCCGCCGTAGGGGTTTAGGATGCCGCGGCCCCAGTACAGACCGGCCATTTCCGTCCCGCTGATGAGGACGACGCCGTGGTAATTCTCCGGCGGAACCTGAATGGGAGTACGCCAATAGGCCAGAAAGGGGTCAGGCAGCAGCTTACAGGGAAGCTGATAGTAGGCGGGGTCAGCGCTGCCGTAGTAGGCGAGCCAGCAATCCTGGATGTTGCGGCGCTGGAGATACTGCCGGGCCTCGCGCAGCCCCTGTCCCCAATCGGCATTGGAATCCGCGAGGGTTCGATAGGTCCGCAAGGTTCCCCCCCACAATTCGTTGGAGTAAGCGAGGTAGTCGGGAAGAGAACGGAGCGAGGAGGCAAGGTGGAAGGCCACCAGCGCGGCAACGACGATCGCCCATGCCTTGTGCCGTCGAGCCAACTCCCACGCGCCCGCGGCGGCGGCGAGGATCAGAAATGGGTAAATGGGCAGGACATGCCGGATGCCCATGTTGGAGCCCGCGGTCAAAGCGACGCCCATGAAAAACGCGGGCGGAATCAGGATGTAGGCTGCCTTGCGGTGGCATTCACCTGACCAACTTCTGATCGCGGCCACTCCCAGAATCAGGAGCGCCAGAAATCCCAGGGTGGATTTGATCACGAAGGCGACGGGGAAGTAATACCAGAAAGCGTGCATGCTAAGCCGGCCTAGGAGAAAGGACGGGCGCGGGCCCGCGGTGACCCAGAGGACATCGGTGAGGCCGAACAAGTAGGACTGAGGCAGCAGCTTGAATCGCGCCGCCGTATTCACCAGCCAGGGCGCGAGGTGCCCCTTCAGGAGCGTGGTGTAAACGGCGATGGGCTGATAGAGCGGCAAGCCGTCCGGGCGAGCTTGATAGCGAAACCCGTAGAAGCCCCACAAGACCAGCAGGGCAAGCGCATAGATGATGATCAGCCTGCCGATCCAGATGCGGATTTCGCGCTTGAGAGCTTGCGGCGCGAATCCTTCCGACCCAGAGTTTCTGGACTGGCACGCGATCTCTACGGCGGCCAGCAGGGCCAGAGTGGGAATCAAGAGAATGGCGGAATGCTTGGAGGCAAGCGCCAAGCCGCTCATTACTCCACACCCGGCGAGGCGCAGGAAGGTGGGCCGCTCCGCCACGCGCCACAGTGCGTAAACCGCCGCCAGACAAAAGCAGGTGAAAGCAAAGTCGGTGGTGACCAGGGTGGAATGCGCCAGAAGATTCGGCTCGAAGACCGCGATCACGACGGCGATCCAGGCGACCCCGGCGCCGAACATCCGATAGCCGGCCTCAAACAGCAGCACGAGGAGGAGCAGACCTACCACGGCTTCGGCCAGACGCGCCCGCAGCAGGAGGGCGTCCGCGTCATTGCCGTAAACAAGCGCCCGTCCTTGCACGTTGGCGATGATTTTGGATTCGTCGCGCCCCACCCGGGGGGCTTTCAAATGCATGAACAGAAGCGGAAATGCCCCCACCAGTTTGGCCAGCGGTGGGTGCTCAGGATTGATGCCGTAATCGCCTGCCCGCCAATAGTAATAACCGGCCAGGAGGTGATAGGGCTCGTCCCAAGTGGCGGAAAGATTTCGGGAGGAGAGTGTGACCTCCACCGCATAGATGCACAAGAGCGCAGCCACCGCGATCCCCACCAGGATGCGGTGCGCGGTCGGACTGAGGGAGGGAAGGGAATCAAGCCAGGATTTCATGGATCGGTTTCAGTCGATGAAATGAGTTCCCTATTTTGGGCTTTTGCGCTGCCAGAGTAAAGTCCCTTTTGTTCGTCTGAGAAACCGAGCAGGACATTCAGTGTCTCCTGTTCCGGTTTTTTATCCTGTCTATCCTGTCTATCCATGTGAATACCAGTTTGTGATATAGTGCGCGCGCAAGTTCCGGGTGCCGCAAGCTGCTCGCTCGGCGCATTTATGGCGCGTTTTCCCCGCTCAACGTTCTTGCTTCGCGGTTCACCAAATTCCAACCGCCTTCAAGGCAGGAGGTCCTCATGGAAAGCTCTAAAATCAGTCGGCGTGACTTCAACAAATCGGCGGCGCTCGGTGTTGCCAGCCTGGCCATGTCGGCCGGGCCGATGGTTCGCAACGTTATGGGCGCGAACGATCGCATCAACATCGGGCTAATCGGGTCAGGAGGGATGGGGCAGGGAGACTTGCGCGATATGCTGCGCACGGGGCAGGTGAATTGCCTCGCGGTGGCCGATCCCTACGTGCCGAACCGGGACACCGGCATCATGCTCACCAACGGCGCGGCGAAAGGATACAACGATTTTCGCGAGCTTCTCGATCGCAAAGACATCGACGCGGTGATTATTGCCACTCCCGACCACTGGCACGCCATCCCCATGATTATGGCCTGCCAGGCCGGCAAAGATGTGTATCAGGAGAAGCCCCTTTCACATACCCTGGTGGAGGGCCGCCACATGGTGGAAGCCGCGGCGCGTCACAACCGCGTGGTACAAGTGGGAACGCAACAACGCTCCGGCGAGCATTTCATGAAAGCCGTGGATTTGGTGCGCAGCGGCAAGATCGGCAAGGTGACGCTGGCGGAGACCTGGATTCACGGGAACCAATATCCCGAGGGCTTGGAGTGCCCGCCTGACACGCCGGCTCCGCCCTGGTTCGATTACAACCTGTGGCTGGGACCCGCGCCGGAGCGGCTTTACAACCGCGTGCGCACTCTCAACACTTTCCGTTGGTTTTGGGATTATTCCGGCGGCATCCTGACGGACTGGGGAACGCACTTGCTCGACATCGTGAATTGGGCCATGGGCGTGGATGCTCCCCGCACCATCCACTCCACGGGCGGGAAATTCGTGCTGGAGGATTGCCGCGAAACTCCCGACACTTTGGAAGTGGTCTACGAATATCCCGCTTCGCCCATCAGCGGAAAAGAGTTCATTGTGCGGTTCGCCAATCGCGTCACCAACGGACACGGGCCGGACGGGCACGACTACGGGATCCAGTTTTACGGCACCGATGGCACCCTCTTCGTGGATCGCAGCGGTTATACATTGTGGCCGGAACCGACTCGCGTGGGGCTGGACCGCATGCCCAATAACCACGTGATTCACGGAGAAGGCTCGCCCCAGCATTATCCTCACGTTCTCAATTTCCTCGAGTGCGTGCGTTCGCGGGAGAAAACGCATTCCGACGTTGCCACCATGCATCGTTCCACGAGCGTGGGATTGCTGGCCGTCATCTCTTACAAACTCGGCCGGAAACTCACTTGGGATGCCGAACGCGAGCAATTCCCTGACGACGCGGAAGCGAACAAGCTGCTTACCAAGGAATATCGTAAGCCCTGGGCCCTCTTGTGACGGGGGGCGGTGGAGCGCTGCGGCAACATAAAAAGCTGCTGTTTTGTCGCTGGCATACTCCCCACGGCATATACCATCGGCGTCAATATACACCGTGTGGATGAACAGATTCGAAGCAATTCTATTCCGGTTGATGACCTGACATTGAGCCAGAGGTGGGGGCTCGACGCTGCCGAAAAAAGTCGGGCTCCTGCCATCGCAAATGGGTAATACCCCTGGGGCATAGTCGCCGGCATGTAAAGGTTGTAAAAGGAGCACACAAAGTACCCACGAGACGGTTTATCAGAACGATAACTATTTCTAAAATGTTCTAATCTTTCCTTCTGCGAGAAATAACAATTTGGCAATACTCTTGTAACAAATTGGGCTATAATGGGTTAGGTCGAGGTAGCGCTTGGCTTGGGTGGCGCGGCTGGGGGTTTGGGTCGTCAAAAAAAAGTTAGATTCTCCTGAAAATAACCCTTGACAAGAAATCCCCGTTGACTATACTTTGTTTACGAAACGGTTATGGCCTGAGCGAAATTGTACCCTGGGTTAACGGAGGCGAGGGTGGCCTTCGAAACCTCAAAAAGGAGTTGTTTCCAATGAGGATGAAAACTGCGGGTTTACGCCTGATGGTATTTGCGCTGCTCCTCGGAGTGGTCGCAACTGTACCAGCTCTTGCTGGTTCTGCGGTGATTGGCTCAGTGGCGGGCAGCATGAATGCCACCATTGGCGGCCAATCCCTTTTGCCCAACACCACAATATTTAGCGGAGACAGTTTGCAGGTAAGGGACGGCGTTGCGGTGATCGCCGTTGGCAACAGCAGCCGAGTGGTTTTAGGACACGACACGGTTGCTTCCTTCTTGCGGGACTCCAATGAGGTTACCGTTTTGCTCAGCCAGGGCAATGTTTCCATGCTCCACCCCAATGAGGGTACCGCAGTACGTGTGAAGGCGGGGGAGGTTTCCATCACTCCAGGGGCGGGCTTCAAGACGCTTGGCGAGGTCGCCATGGTAAATGGCTCCATCGTGGTCACGGCCAAGGAGGGCGCGCTGCAAGTGGAGAATCATGGCGCGACGAAGAGTGTGGCCAAGGGACAGACGGTGGTGATTTCTCCCAAGACCGCACAGACTAAGGGTGGCGGCAATGCGGGCTGGGGCGGCGGCGGCAATACGGTTCTGGAAGTGCTGGCGGTGGGCGCCGGCGCCACGGCCGCGATTCTGGCGGGCGTAGCCGTGAGCCGCGCCGGCCAGGCCAATACGGCAGCGACGGAAGCCATCAGCGCTGCCCAAGCGGCAACCTCTGCTGCCAACACCGCGAATTCCACAGCAGCTTCCGCAGCGAGCGCGGCATCGGCGGCGGCGTCTTCAGCGGCCAGCGCGGCACTGGAAGAGGAGTGTATTTTTGATTTCCTCAGGACTCAATCATACACCAGCCCCTACGTCCTCTCTTATGCTCAATGCCAGCCTTAATCAGGCCGGGCGCGCGTAATAGAGTAATTAAGATCTCACGGCGAGCGGCATCCGAAGTATGATTCGGATGCCGCTTTGTCGTTTCCCGGCATCCTCTAAATTTTCCGCTCGGTTTTTGGATTCCTTCTCAAGGGGCAAGCACTCCCCGCTCGTCGCGGGATTTCCGCCACTGCACAAATCTGCGAATTCCTTCTTCGAAGCTGACCTTTGCGGAGTAGCCGAGGACGTTCCGGGCTTTCGTGAGATCGGCGTGGGTGAGGATCATCTCGCCGGGGGGGATGGGGATAAACTTGCGGCGGACGGGCTTCCCCAGCGCTTGCCCCAGCGTATCCACCATTTCGTCAATGCGCACGGGGTGGGAGTTTCCGATGTTGAAAACATCGAAATTGCCGGGGGCATCGAGGGCTCGCACGATTCCATCGACCGTGTCGTCGATGTAGGTAAAATCCCGTTCCAGACTGCCGTCCCCGAAAAGCGGGACTTCCTTCCCTTCCATGATCAGGGCGGCAAATCTCCGGATCGCCAGGTCGGGCCGTTGGCGTGGCCCGTAAACCGTGAAGAGGCGCAGACAAACCACCGGAAGGGCGTAGGCGTGCGAATAGGTGAAGGCCACAGCCTCGCCGGCGACTTTGGTGGCGGCGTAGATGGAAAGGGGATGCGATATGGTGGCATCCTCCCGGAAGGGCGCGCGGCTCAAATGCCCATAGACCGAGCTCGAGGAAGCAAACACCAGGCGCTGTACGCCGTATTGGCGGCTGATTTCCAGGACCTGCGTGGTCCCCAGCACATTGATGGAGGTGTACGCCTCCGGTTGCGCGAACGACCGGCGCACACCCGGGCGCGCTGCCAGGTGAATGACCGCATCGGGTTGGAAAGTGGCAAACACCTCGCGCAGTTTTTCGCCGTCGCGAATATCGGCCGCGAAGAATTGAAACTCCCCGCTCGCCTTGACCTCATCCAGGTTGGCACGCTTGAATTCCGGCGGATAGTAATCGTCCAGGGTATCGACCATGGCGAGGCGCTTGCCTTCCCGGAGCAGCCGCTCCGCCAAATGCGACCCGATGAACCCGGCGCCGCCGGTGATGAGGATGTTGTCCATGGTTGGCGCGATCACTTCTTTCGATTCGCCTGATACTGGGCGTCGGGCGCCGACACGAGCTGGAGATGGCCCTGGTCATCAACCCAGAGGCTGATTTGAGCCAATTCCGTGGTGAGAAGGAACCGCCGTAGCGTCCGGTTTTCCCCTCCCACGGTGACCCGCTCGGAGTCCACGAACTTCAGGGTGATTATTCCCGGCACGGCTTCCTGCGGAATGAAGGCGCGAAACGCCTGCGTGCCGCCCTTCGCCTGGTCATAGCGGGCGATGGCCAGTTGGTAATGATGAACGACGTTGTCATCGAGTATGATGACGTCCTTGTCGAGCTTGAAATTTCGCTGATCGTTCTGCCCGTTGACCGTTTTGGCGCCCCACTGGGCCGGTTGAGTACGAAAGTCAACGCTGAGTTGTGATGATTGTGCTCCCTTCTGGTTCCAATTGTAGGAGAGGGGATTAAGCTGAGGGTCAAGCAACAGGCTCGAGGAGGTTCGCACCTCAATTTTCTTGCCACCTTGCTCCACTTGCAGGTGAACGTTCCCCTGGGCCTCAATCTGGTCCGAGCGGACGCGAATCTCAAACGTTTCGGTCCCGATGTTTGCCCCCGCGGAAAAGATTTCGAAAGTGCCGTGGTCGTTCAGGTCAGGAGGCGCAGCACTGGGGGCCTGCCCACGGAGCGCCGCTCCAGATCGATGGTTTGGCAAATATCTGTCGGCAGTAGCATGAAGATCCCTGCTGGTTGAGTTGAAATGGATCGCCCCTAATAGTTGGGTTGGCCCGAGCGGACTGGCGGACGAAAGGGCGGCCAGTAGCACGATAACTGTCATCAGCGCACAGCGTCTTAGGGAGGCCAGGGCAGGCTCCTTTCAGGTCAAAAGACCCGCAAACTCAAGATTTGCTCGACGACCTCTTCCGGCTTGCGCCCCTCCGTCGAGACCCGAAAATCGGCCAGCCGGTAGTAAGGTACGCGTTCCAGGAAAAGTTGTGTAAACGACTGCTCATCGCGAAAGAGTGGGCGGTTCTCCAAGCCTTGGCAACGCGCGCGCAGGACCTCCGGTGGGCAGTCGAGCCAAACCGTCGTGCCGCCCGCCTCGCGGATCAAGTCCAGGTTGGGGGGTTGGGCAAAGGTGCCGCCGCCCAAGGCGATGACCGCGGGCTCGGCTTTGGAAGCCTCCGTCAGCGCGGCGCGCTCGACTTGGCGAAAGAAGGGTTCGCCGGAGTTTTCGAAAATCTGCCGAATGCTCAAACCCTGCCCGGCTTCAATCACGGTGTCGAGGTCGATCAAAGGCCAACCCAGCGCACGGGCGAGCAAATTACCCACCGTGGACTTCCCGCTTCCCATGAAGCCTAAGAGGTAGATTACCTTTCGACGGTGGCGAATCATTATTCGACGGGGTCCTGCATCAGAAGTGTCCAAGCACGATTATAGTGGCGCAGTCGTGCGCGGCGCAACTTTTAAGCTGCGGGTCGGATGGAGGGTGGGGAGAAACCCCGGCAGGAATCCGCGGTGGGGGCCTCGGCGAAAGCGCCGCGGGCTCTCTTACTTTCCTGTCCCCGTCAACCCGACTTGCTGCGGGCTATTGCTGGCGCTGTCTTTGACGTTCAGCGTTGCAGTGCGCGTGCCCGTGGCCCCCGGCTTGAAAGTGACGGAGATTGTGCAGTGGGAATTTGCCGCCAGACTGGTGCCGCAAGTATTCGTTTGTGCAAAGTCATTGGGATTGGTGCCTGTGAACGTGATGCCGATCGGCAAGGCCGTCAAGAGGTTGTTGGTCAGGGTGACGCTCATAGCGCTGCTGGTGGTCCCCACGGTCTGCGCGGCAAACGTCAAGGAACTGGGTGAGACGGTTGCCGGCAGGATGCCGGTGCCGGTTAAGGCGGCCGTCTGCGGGCTGTTGGAGGCCGTGTCGGTGACGTTGAGCTTGGCGGTCTCCGCCAAAAGGGTGGTGGGTTTAAACGTCACGGTGATGACGCAGGATTTCCCCGCGGCAACGCTGGTGCCGCAGGTGTTGGTCTGGGTAAAGTCGCTCGCGTTCGTTCCGGTAATGGAGATGCTCGCGGCGAGCGCCTGAGCCTCATTGTTGTAAAAGGTAATGGTCCCGGCGGCGCTGGGACTATTTTCGCCCACGTTACCAAAGGCGATCGAGGCCGCCGACAAGGTTGCCGGCAGGATGCCGCCGCCGGTCAAGGTGGCCTGGGGGCTGTTCGTGGACGAGTTGTTGACGGTAAGCGTGGCCGTCTCCGCCAAAAGGGCGGTGGGTTTAAACGTGACGGTGATGACGCAGGTTTTCCCCGCGGCAACGCTGGTACCGCACGTGTTGGTCTGGGTAAAGTCGCTTGCGTTCGTTCCGGTAATGGAGATGCTCGCGGCGAGCGCCTGAGCCTCATTGTTGTAAAAGGTAATGGTCCCGGCGGCGCTGGGACTATTTTCGCCCACGTTACCAAAGGCGATCGAGGCCGCCGACAAGGTTGCCGGCAGGATGCCGCCGCCGGTCAAGGTGGCCTGGGGGCTGTTCGTGGACGAGTTGTTGACGGTAAGCGTGGCCGTCTCCGCCAAAAGAGTGGTGGGTTTA
>Ga0326728_10020507_pt1 | contig 12593 bp, 9 predicted proteins | sample MB3enrmetagenome_FD_207602 | JGI IMG/M metagenome (GOLD analysis project Ga0326728, IMG submission 207602) | Lab enriched peat soil microbial communities from McLean, Ithaca, NY, United States - MB31MN | ecosystem: Environmental > Terrestrial > Soil > Wetlands > Peat | place: USA: New York...
CGCCAAATCCGAGCCATTCGTTGCCACCGCCATCGAACCAGAGAATATCGAGCTTTCCGTAATGCGAAGCCAACTCATCTACCTGCCGCTGGTATTGCTGGCGAAGTTCGATGGCACTTTTCTGGTAGATGCCGGGAAAGAAGAATCCTGGATAGCGCCAATCGAGCGGCGAGTAGTACAAACCGACACCCAGACCTGATTTGCGGACAGCCTTGACATAATCGGCCACGTAATCGTGGCGCGCTGCCGAGTTCATCGAGGTGAAATTGCTGCCTGGATCGTCAAAGAGAGCAAAACCATCATGATGACGAGCGGTCAGTACCATGTATTTCATGCCCGCGGCTTTGGCAATTTCTGCCCACGCATCGGCATCGAAATGCTCGGGGTGGAATTGGTCTGCCAGTTTGGCATATTGTTCGACCGGAATTTGCTCGGCCCACTGCACCCACTCGCCGCGCCCGGGAATGGAATATACTCCCCAGTGCAGGAACATACCAAACCGCGCCTCGCGCCACCACTCGATGCGCTGGGCTGCATTCGGATCGGTGACAAGCGGAGCCCACTGGGCGTTTGCGAGAGTCGCTACAAAGAAAATCGCCAGAACCCGCGACAGCCTGCACCATATATGGCGTGATAGCATTCGATCTCCTCGTGTTTTGTAGTACTGCGATTTGAATTCCGAATACAACGCATGCTGTGAACTGAATCCCTGCCGATGGCGGTGAAAGTACTTCCTTCAACTATCCGCGCATCTCCAGAACCGGAATCCCGTCTGCCCACATATCCTTCGCCACCGGAATGCGAATCGTGTCATCCGTTGCAGTGAATGGGACAGGCCTTCCGCTCGACAAAAGCCTTACGCTCGCGATCTTGCGATGCAGACCCTTCAGTTCAATTTCCTTGCAAGACGCATCCATAAGAAACACGTAGGCGCTCGATCCACGCGCCGTTGTCCGGTACTTGGACTGTCCCTGAATTGGGCCGTAGGTACTGCCGTAGATGGCAGGTGCATTGTTGTGCACCCACTTGCCCATCGTCTCCAGCCGCTCGGCAAACTCCGGCTGAATCCGGCCGTCCGGCTGCGGCCCAACATCCAGCAGGAAATTGCCGCCCCTGCTGATGATCTCCACCATGGATCGAATCAGCGCGTCGGCGCTCTTGAAGTTATGGTCCTTGGGCCGATAAGCCCAGGTGTCATTGATGGTCATGCAAGCTTCCCAGGGCTGGAAGTCTTCCTGTCGCGGTACAGTAATCACCTGCTTATCGGCTTCGCTGTGATCCGGACTGTCCATGCGAACGCCCTTCACGGGAATCGCCTTGGGAATGAACTGTTCCGGCGTGACGAAGTCGCCTGGCACGCCGGCGCGATTGTTTACCAGCGCCATAGGCTGAAGCCGGCGCACCTCATCGACAAACCGCTGGCCGTCATAACGATCCTGCGTGTTCGCATCGACCGCATCGAACCACACTTCTGCGACATCGCCATACCGGGTAAGCAGTTCATGCAACTGCAGGCCCATGTAATCCAGATAGAGCGGCCATTCAGGGCGATCCGGCTCGCCGCGATAGTTGGTGGCGGAAAGTTTGCTTGTGTCGCGGTAGCCCGGGTGGTTCATATCCGGCGGAGAATAGTAGAAGCCCAACGGCATTTGCTTTGCATGACAGGCATCGGCAAGTTGGCGCACGATGTCCTTGCCATACGGCGTGCGCGTGATTTTGTAGTCGGTATATTGAGAGTCGAACATGCAAAAGCCGTCATGATGCTTGGTCGTAAATACCATGTACCGCTGGCCAGCCCTGTGGGCAAGATCCACCCACGCATCTGGATCAAAATGCGTAGGATTGAAGCGCGCGGCCAGGGCGCGGTATTCGGCTTCGCTGATCTCACCGTTCGGCACCAGGATGGGCCACGAGGCTTCCACACCCGCAACCGAGTACGGTCCCCAATGAATGAACATCCCAAACTTGGCTTCGCGCTGCCACGCAAACCGGTTGGTGACTGCAGCCAGCAACTGCGAAGGCTGGATTCCAGATGCAAGTGTAGCTGCGCCAAGGCTGGCAACGAACGATCTGCGATTGAGCTTCATGATCCGCTCCGTTTGGGCAGGACTCACAACGACCGCGCCATCCCATTTCTCAAGCGTCCCGGAAGACAACCACGAGTTGAAGCGGCCGCCGATGGGAGAAGTTGGCAATCAATAATGCGTGGACGTTACCGCACGATTAGAGCACTGCCCAATTTCAGCTGTCAAGCGGAGATTGCCTCCTTTGAAAAATCGCTTTGCTTGCTTTGGCTTTGCTGGGCCACGGCGTGCAAGGTCCCGCAGCGACGGCCCGCGCTCTTCAGTCCGCATCCCACGGCGCGTTGCGGAGATAGAGGTCCAGATTACTGCGCAAGACGATTTGCGGGTTCAGCGTGATGCGCGGCGGCGGCACTGTCCCCTGGGTCAGGTATTGATTCAGGACTTCGAACGCAATTCGTCCCTGTTTCCTCGGATGCTGATGAATCGTCGCCAGAATGCGTCCGGAGCGCAACGGCTCAACCAGTTCAGGGAACAAGTCGGTGGTCACAATGGCTACCTTGCATTGCGGATCCGCTTCTGCCGCAGCACGAATCACACCAACTGAATTGGCGGTATTCACGTAGATGGCCCGCATTTGCGGCTTGTTCTGATACAGATCCAGGGCGCTCCGATAGGCTAGTTCCTCGTTGTCGTGGGTCTCAATCACCTCGCAAATATGAAGGTGGGGACCATATTTCGCCAGACCTTTCTCAAAGCCGCGCAACTTCTCCGTGTGATCAACAGTCGAGTGGTCCCCTGTCATCACTGCCACATACCCTTTTGGGTGAACGATGCGCCCGAGAAACTCCGCGGCAATCGCTCCGCTCGTACAGGCATCTGCACAGACCATGCTCAAGCACGCGCCATCAACAGCTTCGGTTGCGACACACACCACGGGGATGTGCCTGTCAGCCGCCATTTTCAGCCAGGGCAACAAGGAATGCGGGTGGCCCGGTGCAAGAATGAGTCCTTTGCTTCCGTCAGCAAGGGCGAGATCGAATAGTTCCGTCTCTCCTTGGCCCAGAACCGTGTGGGTGCGAAAACACAACTCCACTGCGGATTCATACCGTGCTGCTTCAGAACAAACTCCCTCGCGAATCGCCTCGTAAAACGAAGCCACTTGAGCGGGCAGATGAATGGATATGCGCAGCGGCTTGGGCGATTTCAATGACCTCGCCGCAAGATTGGGACGATACCCGACATCCTGCACCATCTTCAGTACCCGGTCCCGCGTGTCAGCACTGATGCGACCACGATTGTGCAGTGCCCGATCGACAGTTCCGATGGAGAGGCCAAGCTCTTTTGCGATCTCTTTAATGCCGATAGGCCTTTGCTGTTGTAATGCGGGGAGCGCGACTGTCAGCGTCTGTTGCCGTTCTTTGCTCTTCGCTACGCGTTGACTATTCTTGACCAAGTCGCGATCCTCTGTCGTTTGGCTATTAGCCCCAATGTACTACGAATCGCCGTAGCCTTGACCTTGCCGCGCATCACGTCTCTACAGGGCGCTGCACGAAAGACAGGCTGGAGCGGTAATAACAAACGCACAATGAAAGATCTAGACAGCTGAACCCGCACACCGATTGTTCGCGCGGAGCGCTTCGGAGAACTGCTGTAAAAACGTCTCGTACTTCACCAGTTCGACGGCGGCCTCGTAGACAATATCAATCAGCGATAAGACCCGCAAGTTTCTTTCCACGATTGATCGCTCGGGAACAGGCAGGTTGTAGCGTCCAACTCCGCCATTGCGCGCGGGCTGTTGCGCTGGAATTAGTCGGTCAGTTCGGCGTTGGGCTGCTGTCGCCCTCTCTGGTTTCCGGCCTGGTAACGAACTCGTGGACCTCGACGATGGTTCACTTGAAGCAGGCATGTGTGCCCGGTTTGTGCCTAGGGATGTCGTTTCTGGCGATTTGAGCGATTTTGGCGATTTGGGAATCAGTAACTTACATGTTTTGAATACCTGGGCAAGGTTCGCCCCCCTCCCGGCACCAATCAAATCATAGATTTAGCTTCCGTTCTCGGTGCCTGTGGCATTGTCGCGGGCATCAAGTGTGCCCAAAGCACGAACATCCCGCTCTAGCACCGCCGCTTCCGTCCAGCAGACAAGAGCACCGGCATGCGCTCAAATCAATCCGTGCTCCTGGCTACCGTTGGTTCAGCCAGCGCGTATTCACGAATCAAGCCATAAGTTGCTCTAGTCCAGGGCCGCATGCAACTCTCGCGATTCGCTCCAGGCAATACGCAAGCCCCTGGAGAATGGGGCCCAGCCCATCAGCAGAACCATTCCCAAAACTGCGCTGATCGCCCGCGGCGCAGAACCCCCTGGCCACAACTCGCTCAGTGGGCGTATTGCCCCGTCGGCATCCGGATGATAGACGCGCTCGTCCCATCTCTGCGAACCCTGCGGAAAATCTGGATAGCGGCGGATTGCATCGAGGGTCGATTGCAGAATGCGGTGCTTCCACGGCTTGGCGTACTGGGGCATGAATAGCACGTTACTTCTTCTTTCGCGCCGTATCTCGTGTACAAAATCGGTAAAGCACTCCGCCCGTGTCAGGTTGATATTGGCGTTCGGTTCCACGCCATGGCGGTCGCCGCCTGAGATCGTTACGATATTCCACTGATCGGCCAGGCTACGCACGGCGCGATTCTCCTCCCAGTTGCGCAGGCCGTTCAGTTCCAGGGCGTGAATAAAGGCTCCGTTCTTCTGCAGAAACTCGTTCACCAGCACTTCGTGCTTTTCCTGACCAACAAAATAGAGGTCCCAGAGCGGGTGGTTGAAAACCACCAGCACATTGGGCTCGTCGTGAAGGGCGCAGAGGATTTCCTTGAGCCGCGCATTGGAAGAATCGGAGGGGTTAGCCGTGTAGTCGGCCAGAGTCTGCATCCACTGGGCAGCCTTGGCGCTGGGCAGGTTATGCACACCCAGGTGAAAAGACTGCTTTCCGTATGGAACAGTCCACTCGAGCGAGACCGGAATATGCCTTGCGCTGGGCACGGTGCGCAGCAGCATCGGCGCGCTGATGGAGTCGTGATCGGTGAGCGACACCATCGGCGCCAAGCCCAGATTCTCGATCTGCCGGCTCTCCAGGTCAAAAGACAACTTCGGGGATAGCGGCGGTGTCCAGTAGGCGGCGGCATAATTCACGCGTATCCCGTACATCGCCATCGATCGGCGTTCCAGCCGCGAAAGCAGGGGGCGCATGATTGGATACCGACTACCCAAATCCGCCAATAAGTCCAAAGTTTCCTTGGACTGGCTCGTGTGACCGTGCAGCGAAACTCCCGATCGAAAGCCGCGAGACGCGTCGTTGTCGCGCCACAGGTACGAGATAGTCGAATGATCCACGCCAGCTCCTCAGTTCCGCCGACATCATGGAACTTCTGAGATAAGTATGTCGTTCTTCCATGAAAACCGAATGAATCCTGAGGAAGTTGCTGTTACCTAAGAATGAACCCCCGACCTTGCCTTGATGGCAGGAACTGCTCGGCATTTCCGGGAACATGCATTTCCTGGTTTCCACGCGTAGCCCGAGTCGCGCATCCCGCGCTTCTTGCAGTTGCGCTTGTTTTCAGCCGTTGCGAACAGACCACTTTCAGGGCCCATCAATCGTGAGGTCTCCGGCGTCGCCGGAAAACACTTGCCTGCGCAATTTGAATAACGGCAGATGGAGGAGAAAAATCGAGAAACCCGTTAGTCAGCTTCCGAAAGTTCCTGCAAAAATCATTGCAAGTGCTCCTGGAAAGCGCCCGCCGCCACAGCGCCCCATAGCGCACGCAGCAGTCAACGCGAAAGCGGAGCCAGAAAGTGATTGCGCGCCGAGGGCGACATCACCTGCAGATCGAGCAGCGTGAGGAAATCGATCGTGCCGAACTCCCTGTCCCACGCCGGAGGACCGCAGATAAACGAACCAATAGCCAGATAAGTCCTCAGAAGCTTGGGCACCTTGACGGGCGGTGCGACTGGCAACGACGGTTCCATTCTGTTCGATTCCATGCGCGAAGGCAACGCAAGTGCATTGGCGTCCTCCTGCTCGATGGGGCAAGCGTAAGCGGCCGTTGGCTCTGTCGCAAACTCCGGTGGTACACGAAAACGCTCCAGTTGGCGATACATCTGCCATCCCTCGGACGGGTCTTTTGAAGTCAGCGACGAGCAGCCGATCAGATAGCGCAGTCCCATTTCCGTGGCATACTGCGCAACGCCTCTCCACAAAAGCAGAAGCACTTCCGGCGTACGGTGTTCGCGGTCGATGGAGGCCCGGCCCAGCTCCAGAATGTCCGCGCGCAGCGGCTCGTAGGGAGAAAGATTGAACTCCTGCGCGGAATAGTAGCCCAGGTTTCGTCCGGCCGTCATGCCGGATTGCATCCGATAGGTGCCGACGACCCGTCTGGCCGGGCTTTGCTCCAGCTTGTCCTCGACCAGCAAATGCTCGCAATGATCGTCGAAGCGGTCGGTATCCAGACCGGTCTGATAGGAGTTTCTTAACCCCTCGCCCAGTTCGATGTTGAAGACATTGAAGCGCAGCCGGCAGGCTGCTTCACGATCTTCAACGGTCTCTGCCAGCCGCAGCCGGTAGCGGCCCACTTCTGCATGAATGCGTGGCTTGGACGGAGCCAGAGGCTGGGGAGCGAAACAGGCGACTTCCACCACAGAAGCGGAATCCGCGGCCATTTTCACTGGAATAATTTCCCGAACATTCGTGATCACGGGAACAGTGTCAGTCGGAAGCGGTCAAAGGGAAGTAAAGCTCACGCGAATAGCAGATGAATTCTCCCCGGAATGAAAGCTTCTGGATGCAGCTGACGGTTCATCCCAGGCGGCAATCCCGAGCAGAAGTTCCGAGACGATCCCGGCTGGAAAGCCAGCGCCGGCAAGTTACCCGAAAGGGAGTCCGGTTGGCCCATGAAAAGCTCTCTTCCCCTGTCGTTTTCTGTCGGCTATTCTTACTGAACGCAGTCATGTTGCATTTTCTGTTCATTTTCCTGACCTCTCAGGCTGGAGATGGTAAATTCAAAGTGCCTGAACAGTACCCGGAGCCGTATCTGAAGAGAGTCCTATTGGCGCAGGTGTCTTCATGAAACGATTCGTTATAGATCTCATTGCGGGCGCTCGCCCCAATTTTATGAAGGCAGCGGCGCTGTTCGCCGTTGCTCCTCAGTTCCCTGCACTCGAAATCAGGCTGGTTCATACCGGGCAGCATTATGATGCGCTGATGTCGGACGTGTTTTTCAGAGATCTGGGCTTGCCTGATCCGGTATGTCACCTGGGCGTAGGCTCGGGGAGCCACGCTGTGCAGACTGCGCGGATCATGGAAGGTTACGAGGGGTGGGTAGAACAGCAGCGTCCCGACTTGTGTATGGTGGTCGGCGACGTCAACTCCACCGTGGCCTGTACCCTGGTTGCCGCCAAGGAACACATCCCCATTGCCCATGTCGAAGCGGGTCTGCGTTCCTTCGATCGTGGCATGCCCGAGGAAGTGAACCGTGTAATCACGGACGCCATCAGCGACCTGTTATTTGTCACCGAGCAGTCCGGGATCGACAACCTGTTAAGAGAGGGTCATTCCACTGAGGCCATCCACATGGTTGGCAACGTTATGATCGACACACTCTTGCGCATGTTGCCCCGTGTTCGCGAACTTGACTCATATCTTGATTGTGGCGTTGAGTCGGGCTCATACGCATACCTGACATTGCACCGCCCCTCGAATGTCGATGATCCCCAGCATCTCGCGGAGATTTGCCGCCAGCTTGCCTGGGTGGCAGAAAAGACGCCGGTGGTTTTTCCCGTGCATCCGCGTACTCGCGCGAAGCTCGCTTCCCTTCACGGCCAGGTATTCTTGCCACCCTCGCTCAAACTGGTCGAACCTTTCGGCTATCTGGACTCACTCTGCATGACTGCCAATGCCAAGATGGTCATCACCGATAGCGGGGGATTGCAGGAAGAGACCTCAGCGCTTGGAGTCCCCTGCCTGACCTTGCGCGAAAACACCGAAAGGCCCGTGACGATTACTCGTGGAACGAATACGCTCATCGCCGGGAATTGGCCGTTGTTTCGCGAGCGTGTTACCCAAATCAACTCGCAAAAGACGACTCGCGAATCTTGTCGGATTCCGTGCTGGGATGGGCATGCCGCCGAGCGAATCTTGCGGATATGCGAGCAGCGGCTTGACTCGGGCATTTCGGTTTCCAATGCTTGAGTGGCCGCATGTCCACGCTCTATCGTCGTCAATTGGCGTAGTCAGGATGGTGTGGTGGTGAACCGGCCGCTTATGGCCGCGGAGCTTCATGAAGCTCACGGGTTTCGATCTCATATATTGTCGAAACTCAAACCTGCTGTTGCGGCATAGTCAGCATCCGCACCACCTCATTCAGCGCGGCTTCCCATGAAGCCAGATGAACACCAAATAGTGCGCCCAGTTTCTCGTTGGAGAGGACCGAGTTCTGAGGACGTATGGCTGCGGTAGGGTACTCGCTCGACAAAATCGGACTTATCACCGGCACCTTGCCATCGAGCAGTGCGCCCGCCCGCGCAAAGATGGCCCGCGCAAATCCGCACCAGGAAACAGTTCCGCCGCAGGTCATGTGGTAGAGACCGGACCAGTTGGGAACCTCGCCGAATTGCCCGGCCAGAACGCCGCTGACAATCGTGCGCGTGGCATCGGCCAGCTCGATGGAAGTTGTCGGCCCGCCAACCTGATCATCCACGATCTTCAGGCTCTCGCGCTCGTGGCCCAGGCGCAGCATGGTTAGCAGGAAATTGCTGCCGTGAGGGCCATAAACCCAGCTTGTCCGGAAGATCAGATATTTGCCGCCCACCTCCCGAATAGCTTCCTCCCCGGCCAGCTTGCTCGTTCCATAGACATTCAGCGGATTCGGCTTGTCCGTCTCCACCCAGGGGTTGGTTTTCGAGCCGTCGAAAACATAGTCCGTGGAGTAGTGCACCAGCAGCGCGTCCATCCGCAGAGCCTCTTCGGCCAGTATGCGGGGCGCCTGCGCGTTGACCGCCACGGCCACCTCCGGCTCCGCTTCGGCGCGGTCCACGGCCGTGTACGCGGCGGCATTCAGAATGATCTCGGGCGCGGCGTCGCGAACCATCACGCGCACCTGATCGGGCTCGGCCAGGTCAACCGTGTCGCGGTCGCGAACGGTGATCTCACCGGCATCGGCGAAGCTGCGCTGCAACTCCCGTCCAACCTGCCCATAGGCGCCAACAATCAGAATGCGCGGCTTGCTGCTCATGCGAACACCTCCGCTTCGCACAGCCTTGCGCCTTTGCGGTCCTTCTCTGAAACAACGGCATCTTCCGGGGCAACCGGCCACGGAATGTTGATGTCCGCATCGTTCCACAGAATGGTTCGCTCGCCCGCGGGACAGTAGTAATCCGTCACGTTGTAGGCGAAGCAAACCTCATCGGTGAGGGCCAGAAAAGCGTGACCAAAACCCTCAGGGATCCATAGCATCCGGCCGTTCTCTCCAGAAAGCTCCACTGCAACATGCTTGGCAAAGGTGGCGGAACCGCGCCGCAAATCCACGGCCACATCGAGCACCGCTCCATGCGCAACCCTCACCAGCTTGCCCTGAGGTTGGATTACCTGGTAGTGAATGCCGCGGATTACATTTTTCTTCGAGACAGAAAAGTTCTCCTGCGCCCAAACTGGCCGCAGCCCCGTCTCAGCCATCGCCTTCTGATTCCATGTCTCCCAGAAGGCGCCGCGATCGTCCCTGTAGATGGCCGGCGTCAGCGCCAGAACGCCAGGCAGTAATGTCTCGTCAATCTTCATAGCTCGTCCGTCTCTATCTCAAATCTCGGCTCGTTTTGCAGGGCGAGCAGGTACTGCCCATATCCACTCTTGCGCACCGGCTGTGCCAACTCCGCGAGTTGGTCGGCTGTGATGTAACCAAGTCGATAAGCAATCTCTTCCAGACAGGCAATCTTCAACCCCTGGCGCTTCTGAATTGTCTGTACAAAAAGTCCGGCATCCAGAAGCGAGTCATGCGTGCCGGTGTCGAGCCATGCCATGCCCCGGCTCATCACCTGAACTTCCAGACTGCCGGCCTCCATATAAAGCCTGTTCAGGTCGGTAATCTCCAGTTCGCCCCGCGCTGAGGGCTTCAGCGAAGCAGCCAGCTTCACCACTTCGCTGTCATAGAAATAGAGGCCGGTGACGGCATAACGCGACTTGGGCGATGCTGGCTTCTCTTCGAGGCTGATCGCATGGCCCTGCTTGTCGAATTCCACCACGCCGTAGCGCTCCGGGTCCTGCACGGGGTACGCGAAAACCACCGCGCCATCCTTCACCGCCGCGGCGTTTTGCAGGCGCACAGAGAAGGACTGTCCATAAAAAATGTTATCGCCCAGAATCAAAGCGCTTGTGTCCGTGCCGATGAAATCGCGTCCGATCAGAAAGGCCTGCGCCAGGCCGCCGGGATTGGGCTGCACCGCATAACTCAAGTTGATGCCCCACTGCTTGCCATCGCCCAGCAATTCCTTGTAACGCGGCGTGTCCTGCGGAGTAGAAATAATAAGTATGTCGCGCAGCCCCGCTAACATCAGCGTGCTCAGCGGGTAATAAATCATGGGCTTGTCGTACACCGGCAAAAGCTGCTTTGAAACGACATGTGTCACCGGGTAGAGCCGCGTTCCCGATCCGCCCGCTAGAATGATTCCTTTCATCGGGAAGTCCTTTCCTGATAATTCTTCCGTATCCAATCCCGATACGCGCCGGTGCGCACATTCTCAATCCACGCGCTGTTCTCCAGGTACCACGCCACCGTTTTGCGCAGGCCGCTTTCAAATTCCTCAGCGGGACTCCACCCAAGTTCGCGCCTGATCTTCGTCGCGTCGATGGCGTAACGGCGATCATGCCCCGGACGATCGGTGACGAAAGAGATCCGCTTCCGGCGTGGCCCGAGCGCCGCATCCGGGCGCAATTCATCCACAAGATCGCAAATCGTGGTAACTACATCCAGATTCTTCTGCTCGCTATTGCCGCCGATGTTATAAGTCTCTCCCACGCGGCCCCGCTCAAGCACGGCGCGAATGGCCGAGCAGTGATCTTCCACAAACAGCCAGTCGCGCACGTTGCGCCCATCGCCATAGACCGGCAGCGGCTTGCCCTCCAGGGCATTGAGAATCATCAGCGGAATCAGCTTTTCAGGGAACTGAAACGGTCCGTAGTTGTTCGAGCAGTTGGTCGTGAGCACCGGCAGGCCGTACGTGTGGTGATACGCCCGCGCCAGGTGGTCCGAGGAGGCCTTCGATGCGGCGTAAGGACTGTTGGGCGCGTACGCCGTGGTTTCGCGGAAGGCCGCATCGTCCGGTCCGAGGGATCCGTACACCTCGTCGGTCGAGACATGCAGAAAGCGGAAGCTCTTGCGTCCTGCCTCGTCCAGTTCCGACCAATAGCGCCTGGCCTGTTCCAGCAGTGTGAAGGTTCCCTGCACGTTCGTGCGAATAAAAGCGCCGGGGTCCACAATCGAGCGGTCCACGTGGCTTTCCGCCGCAAAGTGAACGATGAACCGGGGCCGGTGCTCGCGCAGCAATGCCGCAACCAGGTCCGCGTCGCAAATATCGCCCTGCACCAGTCGGTGCCGGGCATCATTCGCCAGCGCCGCCAGATTTGCCGCGTTGCCGGCATAAGTAAGCAGGTCCAGATTCACTACCGGCGTACCGGCATTTCCTATCCAGCTCAAGACAAAATTGGAGCCGATAAAGCCCGCGCCGCCCGTAACCAGAATAGTGCTTCCGATACTTGCCATCTTTTCCACGTCCTCCAAGCATTGTGATCCCGGAGAGTGCGGTAACCCACTGAATCGCGCACCTGAGAAACGCCGCCAAATAGCGAACAAAACCGGCACTCCGGTAGATAGTCCTTGCTCGCCTCTACAGAATGCGCGTACTCAAAAAGTCTAGCACGGCCTTAGACTTGCTCCGCGCGCCGCATCTTCGGAAGCTGATGCGGAAACGATGCTTCCAGTGCATAATTCAGCCCAATCCATAGTCGATCTCAAGGCTACGGGAATGTGGAAAGCAGGCAATGCTTCCCACACTCCCACAGGCATGGCCACTGCGAAGAGATGAATCACAAAAATCAAAAACCGGAGCACCCTGTAAACCATCTGCCCGGTCTGCAATGTTAAGAAACTCCCCGGCTGAATGCGCGAAAAAGCCAGCGTGAGCTTTACAGCCGGCGGAAAAACTCATCGAACCAATTTCAAAAGTACTGTTTTGTAACAGGGCACGGCTGGTAGGTCAGGGCGTTAGCCCTGACTGCCGAAGGCCGCAAAATCGACCTGAGCTTTAGCCCTTGAGGGAATCCTTCACGTTCAATAAGACCTGATCAGACGTTCCTTAACCCTGTCGAAGACCTACTTCTTCCGGTCTTTCTTTGCCGCACTGGCGGCTTTGTCTTTCGCGCCTTCCAGGTGGCCGACGGGAATCGGTCCCAGGTCGGAGCCGGTGCGCCTCACCTGCGTGTCGGTCAGCACATAGGTAATGGTCCGCTGCGAGGCCGGGCGGCTGATTCCGGT
>Ga0326728_10020508_pt1 | contig 12592 bp, 9 predicted proteins | sample MB3enrmetagenome_FD_207602 | JGI IMG/M metagenome (GOLD analysis project Ga0326728, IMG submission 207602) | Lab enriched peat soil microbial communities from McLean, Ithaca, NY, United States - MB31MN | ecosystem: Environmental > Terrestrial > Soil > Wetlands > Peat | place: USA: New York...
AGCCACCAATGCCACCCAAAAGGCTGCTCCGGCGCAGGGCATCAACTTCGCGTTGCTGATCCACTCCATCCACACCGGGAACAAACTGGGCGCGGCCGGCAAGGACTACGCCGTGGTAGGATATGGCGGCAACACCAGCGATTTCGGCCAGGCGTTCGCTTCCGTTCCCAAGGGCATTACCAATACCGGCGTTCTCTATCCGGCCATGCTGAACGGCTCGGTTGGCGATACGGCCAACTGCACCATGTGCCACACCGGCGGATCGCAAGACGTCCTTCCGGTCGGCTTGAACAATGTGACCGATCCTTCGGCCTTGATCAACCCGGTTCCGGCCACCACTTCGGCCTGCACGGCCTGCCACTTCGACACGCCGACCATGGCCCACGCGGTTCTCAATACCAGCTCGCTGTTTGGCGAAAGCTGCACGGTCTGCCACGGCGCCGGCGCAGCCTACGATGCAACCACGGTACACATTGGCCAGTAATCGAATCGTCAATAAAAGGAGACGACCATGTTCCGGCCGCCGAGATCTCTGAGCATGGCCAGCCTTCAGCCAGTGCACTCCCTTCGGGGGGTGCGCTGGCTGGTGATTTTCACGGCGGCCGTGCTATTGTGCGTCACCTCCGGGCGCGCTCAGAAAAAAGCCAGCGCCCCGGCTCCATCGAAAGAAGCTCCCAAACCGGCGGAATTCGCCGGTTCCGAAACCTGCCAGGGATGCCACGAAGATATCTTCAACGCCTTCCAGAAGAACCCTCACCACGAAGTGGACAGCGACAAAAAGCGGGGTTTTGACGGCAAAGCCTGCGAATCGTGCCACGGGCCGGGTAGTAAACATGCGGAATCGATGGTGGCAGCCGATATCCGCAATCCGGCAAAAATCGCTCCCGTGGCGGCCGACAGGGTCTGCCTCACCTGCCATTTGAATCAGCCGACCCACGTGGGGCGGATTTCGAGCAGCCACGCCAAGAACCAAGTTGCCTGTGTGGCATGCCATTCGGTCCACAAGAACGGGCCCGAGGGTCTGGTGGCGCGCAAGATACCCGAAATCAATAAACTCTGTTCGTCGTGCCACCAGGACGTGTGGGCCAGTTTCCAGCGCCCCTATGGGCACAAACTGCCGCAGGACGCGATGTCGTGCGTGGATTGCCACAATCCGCACGGCACATTCGAACCGCGCTCGCTGCAAACGGTGAGCGCCAACGAACCGGGCTGCCTGAAGTGCCACGGCGACCTGGCCGGGCCGTTCGTCTATGAGCATGCGCCGGTAAGGATGGAAGGCTGCATGGCATGCCATCAGCCGCACGGTTCCTCCAACGCGCGGATGCTGACCCGCCAGGTGGTACGCCTGGTTTGCCAGGAATGCCATTCCAACTTCCAGGCGCTGCCAGCGGCCAAAGGCGGAACGCTGGGATCGATCGCCCCGGCGTTTCACGATACCAACTCGCCGCGTTTCCAGAATTGCACCAACTGCCACCAAAAGGTCCACGGATCGTACGTGAACCGGGACTTGCTCAAATGAGATTTCTACTGACACTCATCCTGGCGACGGTTCCGGCCCTGGGTCAGCAGGCGGATCCGCCATCGCAAGCCGGCGATCAGACGGCGCAGGCGCAGGCCAAGCCGGCCGATCAGACCACGGCGCCCGCAACACCACCGGCCCCGGCCAAACCCGCCGATCAGACCACCGCACCGGCGGCATCGCCGGCTTCTTCCAATCCGGCTCCTACCGGCGAGCAGTGGTTTTCGGGCAGTCTCGACCTGGGATACCGGTTCGTGACCGGACCTGCCGGGAACTACCCGGAATACCGCAGCGTCGTAAATCTGGGCCAGGGGCTGGTTCTGGAAGGCCTCGACTTCACCATCATCGACCCCAAGAAGCGCTTATTCGACCGTATCGACGCCAACGCCTTCGGATGGGGCGGCGAGCCGTATGAACTGGCCCATTTCAATGCGCGGAAACAGAGCGTCTACGACCTGGTTTTCGATTACCGCGACATCGCCTTTTTCGACGCTGTGCCGTCATACGCCAACCCGGCCGTGCCCGGGGGATTCAACGAACAATCGTTCGATACGCGCCGGAGGACGATGACTGCATCGCTCGAGCTGCGGCCCGGTAAGCGCATCGTTCCGTACCTGGTTTTCGATCGCAATTCGGGATATGGCCACGGGGTGGACGAGTGGGTGCAGGACAGCAACGACGAGTTTGCCGTGCCGACGCTGCTGCGCGACAGCACCGATAATTATCGCGGCGGAGTGCGGTTCGAGTTCAAGCGCTTCCACATCACGCTGGAACAGGGTGGCAGCACGTTTAAAGACGATGACCAGTCGACGTTTTCGGGCAATAATCCGGGGGACCGGACCTCGCCGATCTTAGGAGACACGTTGTCTCTGACCAATCTGCAACAGGCTTACGGAATGCGCGGCACCAACGTTTACAGCAAAGGCCTGTTGACGGCGCATCCGTTCTCCTGGATGGATATCTACGGCCAGTTCCTCTACAGCGAGCCGAAGACGACGGTCCACTTCAATGAAACCGCGGATGGCAATTTCGTGGCTCTCAGCGAATTGCTGTTCTACAGCAGCCAGCAGACCATCGGCACGGGCGCAGCCAACCAGCCGCATACCACCGGCACGGCGGGTTTCGAAATCCGGCCTTTGAAACACCTGCGGATTGTGCAGAACTGGCTGACCGACCGCTACCACGATGCCGCGTACGGCATGCTGAACATCACTCCCACCACCGCCACCAATGGCGGGATCAACGGCCTGAATCCCTTGCAATTCGTCAACTATAACCAGGAACAGGTAGACATCCTGTACGATGTCACTTCGAAGGTGACACTGCGCGGCGGGTATCGCTACATCTGGGGCGATGCCACTACCGATGCGACACCTTTCCTAAACCCTCCAGGCACGCTGGAGCAGGGGCAATTGAAGCGCAATGTGGGGCTGGCAGGGTTGAACTTCCGCCTGTCGGAGAAACTCTCGTTCAACCTGGATTACGAAGGCGGAAACAGCGACGATATCTACTTCCGGGACAGCCTGAACGATTATCAGAAGGGGCGGGCAAGGGCCAAGTACCGGCTCTTGCAGTCATTGATGCTGCAGGCGAATTTCAACGTCCTCCACAATACCAACCCCGCGCCAACCATCAACTACAGCCTGACGGGCCGCGACAGCTCGTTGGCCCTTTTTTGGACGCCGAAGAATAATAAGCGCTTCAGCCTGACCGGTGAGTATGACCGCTCCACGTTCCATTCCACCATCGACTATCTGACGCTGCCGTTTTATACCGCGGCGGTGTCGGATTACCGCGATAACGCGCACTCGGTAACCGGACTGCTGGATATCAACCTTCCGGGAAAGAACGCGGGAAAACTGAGTATGGGCGGGTCGATGTTCCTTTCCAACGGGAGCAATACCACGAACTATTACCAACCGCTGGCGCGGCTGTCGATTCCCTTCAACAAGCACATCTCCTGGAACAGCCAGTGGCAATACTATGGGTATCAGGAGAGCTTCTACCTGTTCGAGAGTTTCCGGACACATATCTTCACGACCGGGCTGAAGTTAACCCGCTAGGAGGCCAGCAATGCCGATATTTCGAATCACGATTGCCGGGGCGCTGGCCGCCGCGAGTGTTTGGGCGGCGGGGCCGATGTCGGGGAACGCCCAGCGCGGCGAGCAGCTTTTCCAGAGCGAGCAATGCGTGCAGTGCCACAGCTTTCGGGGCAAGGGCGGAACGACGGCGCCGGATCTGTCGAAACGGATCGACCGCGATTACACGCCCGCGACGATGGCCAGCCTGATGTGGAATCACGCGCCCGATATGTGGGGCGCGATGAAGCGCAAGGGCATCGTCAAGAGCGAGATGACGCCCGACATTGCGGCCGACCTGTTCGCGTACTTCGTATCGGCGCGATTCTTCGACCGGCCGGGCGATGCGGGGCGGGGCAAGCGGGCTTTCGCGGAGCGGCACTGCGCCGATTGCCACGGGATTGCGACGCCGATCGCCGGAGGCGGTCCGCCGGTGGTGAAATGGGGGTCGCTGGCCGATCCGTTGGTGCTGGCGGAGCAGATGTGGAACCACGGCGCGGCCATGCGCGCGGCTTTCGAACAGAAGAAATATCCGTGGGCGGCGCTTTCCGGGCAGGAACTCAGCGATATCCTGGTGTACCTGCAAAATCAGCCGGAGACGCGGGACCTGCCGCGCCATTTCGAATTCCCGCCATCGGACCAGGGCGAGCAGCTGTTTCAAGCCAAGGGCTGCAACGGCTGCCACACGGGCGCGATGGCCATGGAAAAGCTTCTCCAGAACCAGACCCTAACGGACATTGCGGCGGCCATGTGGCACCATCAACCCGAGATGAAGCAGCCGCCGGTCACGCTTTCGCCGGGGGACATGCAGCAACTGATCGGCTACATCTGGGCGCGGCAGTATTTCACGGGAACGGGCAGCGCCGAACGGGGGAAGAAGGTCTTCGCCGAGAAGAGTTGCGCCACCTGCCACAACGACGCATCGAGCGGCGCGCCTAAACTGAGTAAAGGCCAATCCGACATTACGATGGTGGCGGCCCTCTGGGAGCACGGCCCGCGCATGTTCGACATGATGAACACCAAGAAGATTCCGTGGCCGCGATTTACGGCGCGCGAGATGGATGACCTGGTGGCGTTTTTGAATCAGTAGAACGAACCTCCGAACACATTATTTATTGGCCACGGATGGACACGGATGAAAAACAACCCCGTCTTATCCGTGCATCCGTGTCCATCCGTGGCCAATAATGTTTTGTCTTGGCCGCGTTTTAAAATCGCGGATTTGGGCAATAACGCAGGGCGAGCCCGGCTCGCCTGGACAAGCTGAAGCATGTCCCCCGGTTGGCAGTATCGCGGCAACTCCTGTAAAATGCCTGTCTACCTGTTTTCAGACTCGAGAGGCTCGCGAAAATGCAAACCAAAAAGTGTATGCCTATTTTGCTGGCGACCATGGTGGGAACCTCATGGATCGCCTGGGGGCAAGGCGGTAGAGGCCGTGCGGCAGCGGCGGCGCAACAGGCGCCTCCGGCGCTGAATACACCTGCCGCACCGGCGGGACGCGGCGGAGCCACCGAAGCGGCCGGCAGTGGCGATTTCTTTAATTACGACCCATCCGCCGCTGCCGCACCGTCGATTCCCGATTCGCCGCCGGCGGAAGCGCATCAGAAAATCGCGATCGGCGGGGACTCGCTCGCCTACACATCGCGAGCCGGTTATCTTGCCCTGCATAACGCCACCACCGGCCAATCGGAAGCGCACCTCTTCTACACGAGCTACTTTAAAGACGGCGTGAGCGACGCCTCTACGCGTCCCCTGCTTTTCTTTTTCGGCGGCGCACCGGGAGTTTCGGCGGCCTGGCAGGAGTTCGGCGGTTTCGGACCGAAGCACATGAAGTGGGCCGGCGACGGCGCCGCCGGAGATCCTCCGTATCAGTGGACGGATAATTCCGGCACGCTGCTGGGGCAGGCCGACCTGGTCTTCGTGAATCCCGTGGGCACCGCTTACAGCCGCCCCGACCAGCCTTCGCATGGGCCGGCATTCTGGAACACCACGGGCGACGTAGGTTCGCTGGCGGAGTTCGTGCGCAGTTTCCTTACCTCCAACAACCGGCGCAATTCGCCGCTGTTCCTCGCGGGCGAGGACTTCGGGACGGGACGTGTCGCCGGCCTCGCAGCTTATCTCCAGGAGCACCAGATTCCCGTGCGCGGCGTGGTGCTGCTCTCCATGACCGCGAGTCCCGATGCTGTCGCGGGCGACACGGACTACATTACGCTTCTACCGAGTCTGGTGATGGCATCGTGGTATCACAAGAAACTCCCCGCGGATTTGAGCGGGATGAGCCTCGAGCAGATTTCCGAGCGGGCGCGGCAGTTCGCGTCGCGGCCCTATCTGCACGCCCTCTATAAAGGCGATCGCATGACGGCGGAAGAGCGGACCAAGAGTATTGCCGATCTGGCGCACCTTACGGGACTGTCGAAGGAGTTCGTGGCCAACAACGATCTGCGTATTTCACTCGAGCGCTTCAGCGCGGAGTTGATGCATGAGCAGCATCGCGGGCTGTCGAATTCCGACGCTCGCGTGACGGGATTCGTAGCGGGCGGCGGCGGGCGCGGATTCGGCGGAGGTGGTGGTGGCCGTGGAGGATTCGCCGCGGCGCCTCCGGTGGACTTCAACGAGAGCAATCTCGCTGGCGGGTTCGCGGCCGCTTACGACGCTTACTTGCGGCGGGACCTGACGTTCACGGCTGCCAGCAACGCGGTTTTCTATCTGTCGAGCGGCGGAATCGGCACGTACACTTCCACCGGAAACGACGACCAAAGCCTGGCCGGCGCGTTCTCGCGGAATCCCAACATGCGCCTGTTCGTGGGCATCGATTTTTACGATCTGAAGGCGCCGTTTTATGCCACGGAGTACACGCTGGCGCACTTGAACGTCTCGCCCGAAGTCCGCGCGCACAACATCACCGTCAGTCATTTCGAGGCCGGACAGATGGCCTATGTGGATAACAAGGCGCTGGCCAAGTTGCAGGGCGAACTGGCCAGATTCCTCAGTGAAGCAACCGCACCGGCGCACAAATAGCGCCGAACCTTTTGACGATGACCAGGAGTCAAGCCATGAAGACGTTTTCGAACATCCTCATTCTCATCGCTGCCACCGGTGTGGGAGCTTTCGCGCAGGGGCGCGGCGGGGCAGCAGCCGCCACCAACGACTTTTATCGCTTCAATTACACCACCGAAGAGATGCTGCCGATCAAGTATCCGGCCGAGCCCATCGCCACGCAGCACAAGATCACGCTGCACGGCGAGACCATCGAGTACACCGCGCGCGTCGGCTTCATCCCCATTCACCAGGCCACGAGCGGCGTGACCGAGGGCCATCTCTTCTACATCTATTACTCGAAAAACGGCAGCACCGACAAATCCAGGCGGCCGGTCTGGTTCCTCTTCAACGGCGGACCGGGCGCGGCCACCGTCTGGCTGCACATGGGCGCCTTCGGGCCCAAGATGGTAAAGCTCGAGCCGAACGGGCTGGCAACTCCGCCGCCTTACACGTACGTCGACAATCCCAATTGCCTGCTGGATACCGGCGATCTGGTCTTCATCGACGCCATGGGCACGGGTTTCAGCCGTCCGGAACAGCCCCACTTCGGCCCCGATTTCGGCGGCGTGGAGAACGATCTGGCGGCTTTCGGCGAATTCATCCGCAGCTTCCTGAATGAATACAACCTGTGGGGCTCGCCGCTCTTCGTGGGCGGCGAAAGCTATGGCACCACGCGCGCCGCGGGACTCTCAGGTTACCTCACCGACCACGACATTCCGATCAACGGCGTGATGCTGCTCTCGGCGATTATCGCCGTCAATGCCAACGCCGGCGAACAGCGCCAGTTGGCCACGCTACCCACCGAAATCATGACGGCGTGGTATCACAAGAAGCTGCCGCCGGATTTGCAGAAGCTCCCGGTGGAACAGATCGCGCAGCAGGCGCGCAATTTTGCTTCGGGCGAGTACCTGGAATATCTCTTCGACGGCGCGCGCGCCACCGAAGCCCAGCGCAGCAAGGTGCTGGCCGATTTTTCGCGGCTCACCGGCCTTTCGAAGAGCTACGTCGATGGCCTCGACATTCGCGTTCCGCTGGGGCCGTTCAGCACGGAGTTGCTTCGCGACCGGCACCTGATGACCTCGCGCCTCGATTCGCGCTTCGCGGGCTATCAACTGGATGCCGGGGCGACCAATACCAGCTTCGATTACAGCAACGCCAACATCGAGGACTGCTTCCTGACGGCGTTCGAGGCGTATATCCGCAACGACCTGAATTACAAGAACGACAACTTATATTATGTCGCGGGGAACGCGCCGCCCTGGGCCGGCGAGTACAATACGGTGGTCGACCTGGAGGACGGTCTCGCCAAGAATCCGCACATGCATTTGTTCGTGGGGATGGGATATTACGATTTCGCCTGCCCGTTCTACCCCATGGAGTGGACCATCGCGCACCTGAAGGTGTCCGACGAAATAAAGAAGAATAATATCTCGACGGGGTATTACGAATCGGGGCACATGGTGTACATCGACTCGACGGCGGCGGCGAAATATCATGCGGACCTGGTGAAGTTCGTGCAGGGGGCGATGCCGAAGTAGTCACTTGTGGCGCAGGAGCAGTGTCCGCTTAATCTCCGGCCCAAACTCTTGCAGGAGATTGAATCCGACGTCGGTACCGACGACGAGCATTCCGTGTACTCCGGTGTCCTCGACGCCGGAGTGCTGCGCGAAGGCCGTCACGCCCACAGACGCGGCAATTCCGGTGAAGCGCGCCAGCGGCGCCGCGAGTCCCCCGTCAACCCGCCGCTCTACGAACTCCGAAACGATGGCGTGCCGGGATCGCGGGAGGAAACCTTTGCAATGGCACCGCTGGTAGGTGGGATCGGTTTCCCGCAAGTGCGCCACGCCGTACTCCGCGCCGGTGCGGCTCAACAAGGCGGCCATCCTCCATTCGGCCCGCTTGCGGAAACCGGCGGCGCCTGCGCCCCAACGGGGGACAGCCCCGGTGGCCTGGTCGTACAGCAGCCCAAGGGAGAACTTCGCCAGCGTGCCCGTCGAGAACACATTTGCGAAAGTCGGGTTGTGAATCTCGGGAGGGTCCACGGCTTGAGCCTGCAATCCTGCCGCGCCGACAAAAGCGGACAAACACAGAATGGCGGCGGTAGATGCTTTCAAAGTGCCTCCGTCCAGTTATCCGCCAGCAGTGGTTACGGCTGAGTGAATGCACTTTTAAGGTTCAAACAGAACAGAGCTGGAATGTTTGGAGGGGCGGGTACTCAGTGGCGCGAGGCCGCGTAAAAAAACGAGCGCCCGAGCCCGATTGTGAATATCGCGCATCCGTAGAGGGCATGTTCGAGCGAGGAAACGAACAGCGAACCCGTTTGCAGGTAGCGGAACGCGAACAGCAGACCGGCCAAGAATGCGAGGCCGAGCGCCAGGGGGTTGCGGAACACAATGTGGACGTAGGCGAAAGCGATCGCACTGGCCAAGAGGATGGCCCAGCCGGAACCGAAGAGGCCGCGATAGCGGTGAAACAGGAACGCCCGGTAGACGATCCCTTGCGGATATACCGAGAGCAGCGGATACAGCACCATGACCAGACCCCACAGCAAGGGATTCGATCGCGGGAAATTTAGGAAGAGCGCGGGCGCGAATCGCCGGACGAGAATTGCTCCGGTTAAGGCCACGATAGCGAACAGCCCCAGGATCTGCGGAGCATATTGCCGGAGCGATCGAGCGTCCCAAAGACGCTGGCGATCGAAACGAGGATCGTGAAGCAAGATAAAGAGGCAGTAGGCTAGCAGCGCCCACAACGCCGGAATCGCCGGAATCCGGTGGCGCGTAAAGGCAAATAGCGTTGGCCCGGCGAAAAACAGCAGCAGGAATTCGATCGCGAGGACGGCCATTAAGAGTCAGCATCGCACGGAAAGCGGCCATCCTCGAACGATTGGCGTTGGTTAGTAACCGCGAAAGGTGCGAAGGCGCTAAGATGCAGATGGTAGGAGTTTGCCAGAATATGCTGAACCGGACGAAAGGCACCGCTCCCTCGCGGTCGCGGCTCAGCGGGACCTCTGGCTGGGCCAGATTTAACGAAAAGAGACCGCGTTGAAGAGCATCCGTAACTTATTGAAAAATCATACGGTCTCAGAGTAGTAAGGGCGGCTGTTACAACACTGGCTTAATGAGCCGCGCGCGCAAGCAAGCGGTTTTCGTGAATTTTGCAAGTTCCTCGGTAGTGGGCCCATGAAACTGGGAATCGATTTCGGTACCACGCGGATCGTGGTTGCGGCGGCCGATCGCGGAAACTATCCGCTGGCCGGTTTTGAATCGCCCGACGGGCAGACGCGGGAGTGGTTCCCTCCGCTGGTGGCGATACGCGGCAACCAACGCCGCTTCGGCTGGAACGCCTGGGCGGTACAGGGCGATCGCGAGTGGACGGTGATGCGCTCGCTGAAGCGGCTGTTGCGGCGAGCCGGCCCCACGACACAGCTGGACGTGGGTGGTTGCAACATGTCTGTAATGGAACTGGCAACCGAGCTGCTCTCGGCGCTCCGCCAGCAGTTGCGCCAGGCTTCCAACTTGACGCTCGAACGGGCGGAGCCGCTGGAGGCCATGATCGGGGTGCCGGCCAATGCCAACAGCAACCAGCGATTCTTGACGGCGGAAGCTTTTCGCGCGGCTGGCTTCCACGTGCTGGGTATGCTCAACGAGCCCTCGGCGGCGAGCGTGGAGTTCGGCCATCGCGAACGGGCGCAGCACAAGGCCCAGCCGCGAACATCGTTGCTGGTGTATGACCTGGGCGGCGGCACATTCGACGCGTCTTTGGTCGAAATGGAAGACGACGGCCACACGGTGTCGGCAAGCGCCGGCATCTCCGATGTGGGAGGCGACGACTTCGACGAGATCCTGGCAGGCCTGGCGCTGGAGGCGGCCGATCGCGCCGGCGAACGCCAATCGCTCTCCGATGCCGAGTCTTTCCGTCTGCTGGAGGAGTGCCGCGAGCGCAAGGAGTCGCTCAATCCCAATACGCGCAGAATTGTGGTGGACCTGGAGAGCGTACGCGAAGGGTGGGGTGAGGTTTCGATCGCCGTGGCGCCTTTCTACGAGCGCTGCCGGCCGCTGGTGGAACGCACCGCGCAGGTGGTGGAAGAATTGCTTGCGGCACGCTCCGGCCGGCCACTCGAAACGCTCTATGTGACCGGCGGCGGCTCCGAACTTCCGGCGGTGGCGCGCGTGCTCAAAGAGAACTTTGGGCGGTCGGTGCGCCGATCCGCCTACATGCGCTCGGCCACCGCAATTGGCCTGGCCATCAGCGCCGACGCCAGCTCGGGCTATGTCCTGCGGGACCGTTTTGCCCGTCACTTCGGGGTGTGGCGCGAGACCGACCACGGGCGCGGCGTGGCGTTCGATCTGCTTTTTCCCCGCGGGCTGGAGTTGCCGCACCACGGCGCGCCTCCGTTGCGTGTGGTGCGTTCCTATCGCCCGGTCCACAACATCGGTCACTTTCGTTACGTGGAGGCGGCGCGCATCGGCGAGGACGGCCAGCCGTCGGGTGACCTAACGTTGTGGGACGACATCCAGTTCCCGTTCGACCCGGGTTTGCGCGAGGCCGCCGATCTGACGCTGGTCGACGTCAGCCGCAAGAGCGAAGACGATGGCTGCGAGGTGGAAGAGGAATACTCGTGCGATGCGAGCGGCATCGTAAGGGTGACCATTTGCAATCGCTCGGCTGCATACCGCCGGGAATATATGCTCGGCCGCTGGTCGAACTCCGGGACGCGAGCAACTGAGACGGCCACCGCCAGGCGCGGCTGGGGACAGCGGCACCGGTAGCGTAGGCTAACTCCGCTGGCCGTGGGCAAGCTGAAGCATGCCCCGCGTGGGACATGCTCTGGCTTGTCCGTGAAGCGGGAGTGTAGTGCAGCATGCAGAACGCTTTATGGGATATGCAAGCGGACGCGGCGGTGTTGGGCGAGCTTCGCTCGCCTGGACAAGCTGAAGCATGTCCCACAATGCGCTGCGCGCAAGCTCTCAGCGGTCAGCTTTCAGCTTTTGAGCGCCATGAATCGTCGCGGCGTGCAAAGAATACGGAGGGATAGTAATACATCACAGGTATTGGGGCACCATCTCGCGCCAGTAGCGGGCACGATGAGCCTCGCCGGGCCAGATGGCCAGACGGTGGGACACTCCCTTGCAAGCGAGCGCCTGGCTTAGCACGCGATTGCTCTCATGAAACGGGTCCTGTTCGCCGACTGCGAGCGTAATGTCCATGCGGCGAATCGGTTCGAGCAAAGCGGGGTCGTTCAGGTTCGGCAGAAAGTGATTCGGCGTAATGAAGTAGACATTCTCGTCGTAGTGGCCGCTGAACAAGTCCTCAAACGGTCCGACGGGGCGGGTGAGATCGTATCGCCCGCTGAGCGCCACCACCTTGCAGAAGAGCCAGGGATGCCGCAGCGCGAAGTTCATGGCGTGATAGGCGCCGATGCTACACCCATGGACGATGAGAGAAGGGACGCCGTTCTCCGAAAGCATGAACGGGATCGCTTCCTGCAGGATGTAGTGCTCGTACTGGCGGTGACGCTCGGCGCGAGTGGGCGGTGGAGCGGACTTGCAATAGAGACTTTCAGAGTCTACGCCATCGACACAAAAGAGGCGGATGTGGCCTCCGTCGATGGAGTGGCTTAACGCATGTACCAGCCCCCAATTTTCATAGTCGTAAAAACGTCCTTCGCGAGTGGGGAAGACCAGCACTTTGGCGCCCGCGTGTCCGAAAACCAGGAGTTCCATGTCGCGGCCAAGACGATGGCTGAACCACTTGTGATACTGACGCTTCACCTACTTTCAGGATAAGAAACGTCTGTTCCAAAATAGCGTTTAATCGGTGAAAATTTGATATCGATGCGGCTCCAGCAGACTGCCCCAAAGTCGATAGCCCTCCCGGCTCAGATGGAGCCCGTCCTCCAGGAAAAACTCGGCGCGCGGTTTACCCGCCCGGTCGAGCATGGCTTGGAACACGT
>Ga0326728_10020509_pt1 | contig 12590 bp, 12 predicted proteins | sample MB3enrmetagenome_FD_207602 | JGI IMG/M metagenome (GOLD analysis project Ga0326728, IMG submission 207602) | Lab enriched peat soil microbial communities from McLean, Ithaca, NY, United States - MB31MN | ecosystem: Environmental > Terrestrial > Soil > Wetlands > Peat | place: USA: New York...
TGAGAGCTTTGCCGAAGTAAAGGGAAAGTCAGTCCTTGCCTTGATTGCTCCCGAGCACCGGGCGGCGTTCAAAGCTTTCTTGCGGGCAGTGTGCAGCGGCACCAGAACCAATTTAGAATTCGAGATTGTCGGGCTCAAAGGTACGCGGAGGTGGGTGGAGTCTTATGCGGCCCCCATTGCTGATGAGCCCGGATCAAGTTGCATGTTGGCCGTCATGAGAGACCTCACCGAACGCAAGCAAGGTGAAAAGGCCCTGCGGGGGCTTTCTACACGCCTGCTACAATTGCAGGATGAGGAGCGGCGACGCATTGCCCGGGAACTCCACGACGCTATAGGCCAGAACCTCGCCGCTTTGGTGACCAACCTCACCGTGGCGCAAAGGTCGGCTGATAGGCTTAATCCGAAAGCACGCCAAGCTCTGTCGGGAAGTCTTGAGGTGGCAGAGCGGTCCTTGAACGAAATGCGCACTCTCTCCTACTTGTTACACCCGCCGCTGCTTGATGAAGATGGCTTGGCTTCAGCCTTGGCTTGGTACGTTAAGGGGTTCGCCGAGCGAAGCGGAATCAAGGTCGACCTCAAGGTGTCTCCCCGTTTTGGCCGACTCCCCCAGGAGGCAGAGACAACCCTTTTTCGCGTCGTGCAAGAAGGCCTTACCAACGTCCACCGTCACTCCAAAAGTCCCACAGCCAGCATACGGCTTTCACGGCGCGCGACTGGGGTGAAGTTAGAAATAACGGACAAAGGCCAGGGGATGCCCGCGAAGGCTCTCCACTCGGGCAATCAGAAAAGCGGACAGTTTGGAGTGGGGATTATGGGCATGAGCGAGCGAGCCAGACAGCTCGGGGGTCGGCTGGAAATCGATTCAAGCGGCCGTGGCACAACCGTCCGAGTGGTGATCCCGAATCCGGAGGTCGTTCCGTGAAAACGCTTCGCATCCTGGTGGCGGATGATCACGAGGTCGTGCGGCAGGGATTGCGCGCACTTCTGGAAGCCCGTCCCGAATGGGAAGTCTGCGCGGAGGCGGCCAATGGCCGGGAAGCTATTGAACTGGCAAGGCAGACGAAGCCCGACGTAGTGGTGATGGACATCAGCATGCCGGAATTGAATGGCTTGGAAGCTACGCGACAAATCCTGAAAGCCCTGCCCAGAACTGAGGTCCTTATCTTGACGCTTTATGAGTCCGAACAGTTAATACGTCGAGTGGTCGAAGCGGGCGCTCGTGCCTACGTCTTGAAGTCCGACGCAGGACGAAACTTGGTGGAGGGCGTGGCGGCGCTTAGCCAGCACAAAGGTTTTTTCTCATCCAACGTAGCCACGGCTATAGTGGAGAGCCACCTGAAAGGGGGCAAGACAACCGGCAGATCGGACCGCGCTCGTGACCTTCTGACCCCTCGCGAGCGCGAAGTTGTCCAGCTACTGGCCGAGGAGAAGAGTAACAAGGAGATCGCTGCAACTTTGGGGCTCAGTGTTCACACGGTAGAAACCCACCGAAGCAACATCATGCACAAGCTCGGTACCCATTCCTTGGCCGGCCTGATTCGTTACGCCCTTCGCAATAACATTGTGCAGTTCTAGAACGTTCCGAATCCCACAAGGGCAGTTGCCAATCTATAGCTGCTTCGAGTCAAAAAGACGAATTTGGTAGGCGACTCGTTAAATCCTTGGCCCTAACTTTGCTATAAAAACATCAAGTGCTGTAGTTGCGATAGCTTCAGGTGACGAGTAGGTTGCGACGTTTGTGCCTTTCTTGGTGTAAAACAATCCGACATCCGATGTTCCCTCGATAACCTCAAATCTGAAAGATCCAGGCTCCTTCATGAGGTCCCATCCCAGGGAATAGAAAGGGCGCAAGAAAGTAACGTTCATCGTTGCATGGGTATCGGAGCGAGTAATCCTGAATCCGTCTAGGCCGGTGCGTTCGAATGACAAGATGTTTCCCACTCCTGGTTCCGTGTTAAACTCAGTACATTGTTGGTCAAAAGCTTTACAGAGTTCTTCCCAAATCTCTGGAGCCTTCAACTCCACCAATTCTTGGTCATGCGAATCCTTTTCGTCTTGAGTTTGCTTTGCATCTCTAAGATTGATGAACCGTTTCGCAGCACTCCTAGACCAGTTGGACATGGAATTTCCTCCTTTATCGAGGCGCATGGTAAGCTCGAATTTCATGCGGCCTCAGCATCTCGCTCTTTGGAATCCAAAATACTGAGGATCTCCTCAACTTCCAACACGTGATCGGAAAAACTAACATGCAGGTCTGAGCTATGCAAGGAGATTCCTCACGGCAACAATCGAATAGCGAAGGGATGCGACTGATAACTTCCACGAGTAGAGTAAGAGAGGAAGCCATGGACGCCGCACCTCTCCTAGCTAGCGCCACCCATCGACAACAACTTAGGATCGTCCTGAGTCGCGTCCGTGGAAAATGGCCGCCGGCCAAAATAGACGGTGTGTAACGCCGTAAAGCTTACGGATACCCGTTACTTGGTTGTATAGTCGCCTCACCGTAGATGTGGGTCAAGGCGCCGAGGGTGGGTTGGGGGCGAGCGGGCCAGCAGGTAGCCACCGTCAGTGCTTTGCTGACGGTGGGTCCTTCTGGCGGTGATCGAGTTACAACAGTTTTCCTTCGGGTGACGTGACCATAGCGCCGTGCCTCATTCCGATGGACGACGGGCGATTGCCGCTGGGGAATCGGGCATGAGAAATGCCCACGCCCAGCAAGCCATTGACCGCGGCCGCTGCTGTGGAAAGAATGAAAACGCCCTCTTCACCGAAATCCGGCTGCGGCAAGGCGGCGCGCCAGTTGACGGCTAGATGACTTTTCGGGCTGAATCACCAACAGCGCCGGAGCCATCAAAGTAGTCGCAACGATTGATTGCTTGATTTGGCAGGCTTCAGTTTGCAGGAAGGGTTACGACTCTTGCCACGCCAATCAGCTCCACATCTTCATCCCAATCCCAAAGCTGGGCGGTGCGTTCAATATGGGCCTTGGCATACTGAAAGGCCTCCTCGACGTCCATTTTATCGAGCGAATCCAACGCTCTTTCGATTTGCGGTGAGGGCGACTCATTCTGGCTGTAGCGACTTGCAGCCAAAGAGGAAAGCTCTGCGTCGATGGTTCCGTCCGGAAGTACAACCACTGTGTGCATGTCGAAAAGGTATTCATCCCCGTCTTCGCGTTGGACTCGCGAGCGTACAGTGAAATTGAACTGGTACCCTGCCATGGGCGCCGCGGAAGCAAGTCCATTTGCGGGAATCACCCGGACTGCATTGTGCCCGCCAAAACTGTAATCTCCCACGTGGCGCAGCATGGCGTCAATGAAGGGGTGGCCGAGCGCGAGGAAATCCGCCTGAGAATTACGGATTGCCGTTGCCCGGTCAAACGTGGCCATCCGGTAGCGCTCATCAAGGCCATACTCTTTCATCGCTTCGGGCGTTAGGAATTCATAGAATCCGTCTTTGCGCTGCACTTGCCGCCGTTCGCGGGCTAGAAACTTCAGCGCGAAGTCTTCCAGATCCTTCAGGTTTACCGGGCTGGCCAGCGCCTTCTGGTAGCTGTCAAAGCTATAGCTGGAAGCATCCTTAAACAGGTTCTGGGTGGCAATCTCAAACGCTTCTTGAGCCCGCCTGACCGCCGCTTGAATTTCCTCTTTGGTCTGCTTATTCAGCGTCCCATCCACCAGAGCCCGCTTATAAATTTCGTCCGGCTCGATTTCCGTTTCCAGTTGCCAGTTCAGGCTGGCGATCAATTCCTCGGGGTTTTCGCCGGTCACCTGCTGGAGGGCCTGCGCTGCCACTCGCAAGCGCTGCTCGAAATAGGAGCGCACGGTTTCTTCCACCGTGTCCCGGGCGCGGAGGTTGTAAATCTGGACCACTTTCTCCTGGCCGTAGCGGTAAACGCGCCCCACGCGCTGCTCGTAACGCATGGGATTCCAGGGCAGGTCGTAATTCACCACGATGTAGTAGAACTGGAGGTTAATTCCTTCGCCGCCCGCCTCGGTTGAAACCATGAACCGCACCGAGGGATCTTCCCGAAAGACGCGCTGGCTGCGACGCTTGCTTTCCGCTTCCTGTGGCGCCGCTGTCCCCACCGGCGTTTCCTTCGGCGCTGGGGACAGCGCCGCTACAGCCGTCTTTCCTTCGAGGGGCATGTCGCCATTAATCAGGACTACGGTGTTCGCGCCGTACCATTTTTCCAGGCGTTCTTTCAGGAATTCCTGGGTGCGGCGGTATTCCGTGAAGATCAGCACCTTGGCGCCCGGCGTCTCCGTGTCAATCTTCTTCAGCAGATCGCGCAGGCTGTCGATTTTCTTTTCCCGCGTCACCGGAATGGCCAGGAGCTTTCTGAGCGTCTTGATTTCGTCCTTCAGGATTTCGCGGTCGGACTTCAGCACCACGTCCTTTTCGTCAAGTTCGCCCTGGAAGCGCTCATCGCGGTCTTCTTCCTCCTCTTCCGGTAGCTCCACCAGCTTTTTCCCCAAGCGCGCGAGGCGTCCTTCCAGCGCCGCCTTGATGGCATGGAAAGAACTGGCATTCAACTTCTGGAAAGTGGTCAGAATGAATCCCACGGCGCGCTGGTGCATGGGGTCTTCAATTCTTTCAATCGAGTTGTAGCCCGTGCGGATGTAGTCCTCGACGGCGCTGTAAAACTCCTTTTCCTCGGGGTACATGGCGAAGGGCAAGGGATGAGTCATGCGTCCCTTGAAGACCACCTTCCCTTCGGCGTCCGTCACCCGCAGCTTGGGCGTGCGCAGAATCAGCTTGGAATAGGGCACCGCGCCCGGTTCGCGGAAGAGGGGCTGGTCGGTGAGGGTGGAAAAATCCACCTTGGGTTCAAGCAGCCGCACCAGGTTCATAAAGCGGCTGTGGTCTGGGTCGCCCGAGTGAAGTGTGCCGGTCAGCAGCAGTAAGGCGTCCGTGTAACCGCGCAGGGCTTCCGCCAGTTGATAGTTCTGCGTCCTATCGGTTTTTCGCCCGTATTCCTTGGCGCTCAGCCGGTGCGCCTCGTCAAAGATGATCAGGTCCCATGGGCGGTTTTCCAGCAGGATGCGTTTGTGCTCCTTGCGCTTCAGGCGGTCGAGCGAGGCGATGGCGCGGGCGCGCAGGTCCCAGATTCGCGGGTTGGTGGCCGTGAAGTCACGGCCGAAAATCTCAAAGGGAGGTTCGGATTGAAACTTGTCCTTGAATTCTTCCTGCCACTGGCGGGTAAGCCCTGCCGGCGTAATGATGAGGGTTCGATTGGCGTAACCGCGCTGGAAGAGCGCCTGCCAAACCATGCCCGCCTCGATGGTCTTGCCCAGGCCCACTTCGTCAGCCAGCATGAAGCGCCGCCGGGGACTGGAAACCACGGTGTACGCCGTGAAGATTTGATGGGGCAGAATCTCGGTGCGAGCGTTGGAGAGCTGCCCGCCCTTGTTCGCCGTCAGGAAGCGCGCCACCATCTGCCGCAGGTCGAATTTCCAGGCTTCGTCCCAATGCTCCGCCTTGGCCCGCTCCAGTGGCGTGGGACAAACCTCCACTTCGTCGAGGCTCAGAATCAAGTTTTCCGAGCGGAAAGGCGGGAGAGAAAAGACTGAGGGGTTGAATTCAACCTTACAGAGACCGTGGCGAACCTTGTAAACCTTGCCGACCCCGTAATCCCGGTACATGGAGTTCAGGCTACGAACATGTGTGCCGAGCTTTACGAACGCTCTATCAGCACCGTCTTCGGTCATAGTAGTGTGGCCTAGCGGACTATTGCAGGCTGGGCGCGCATTCTCACCCGGCGGCTGGGAGTTCCTTGCGCAGCAGTTCACTGGTCAGGCGCCGGAGCGGCCCGCTCGCCCTCCGCGCTCATTGCTGGAGACTGATAGCGACCTCGCCGTCAATCGGGATTTCATAGTGCCGGTTTCGGAACTCGCTCACGACCTTGCTTTTGGTCGGAAGCGCCTTACCATTGTCAGAAAAGAGCTGATTGTCGTGGGTTTGAGGACACTTCTTCCGTCGGCGCACCGAAGCGAAACTCACTGGATTTGAGGTATTCTTCTACTGCTTCGCTGGCGATCCAACGCCTGTCGAGTTCCTCGCACACGGCGCCCGTGGTGTTGGAGCCTGCAAACGGATCGAGGACGAGGTCGCCGGGATCAGTCAGCATTTTCACGAAGAACTTGGGCAGGAGGGCGGGAAACCTTGCGGGATGAATCTTAACGCCCGCCTCCCTGCAACGCGTTATATACTGATCGTTGGCAGAATTGTTTCCCATGACCAGCATCGTTTCGGGCAGGTCGGGGAAAGATGCCTCGGTAACATTCGACGGAATGGAACCACCAGCGGCGATCCCCTTGAAGGACTGGCGAATGACATGTCCAGACGGGCGGACCGTACCGCGCAATCCATTTCGATTGAGCCTGATCATATCATTGCTGTACTCTTTGAGGACGTTCCAGTTGCTGGCTTTCGGCCACGGTGTTTTGGAGAGCCACCAGACATATTCTACTGAATCTCTTATCCTTATCCGGCGGACTGTGACCCACTCCGCGGGCATTGGCATCTTGGCAGGGTTGTACCAAAAGCACTCCTGTGCTAAATGGAATCCGAGGTCTTCGACGAGTGCGACAAGAAGCTTAAAATGGTATATAGACCGGGTCGGGACGCCCTTGTTGTAGCTTCCGCCGATGTTGAGCACAAAGCTGCCGTCGTTCGCGAGCACCCGCAAGATTTCACGCGCAAATGGCAGGAACCAATCGATGTACCGTCCCTTGGAGGCGTTCCCGTACTCCTTCTTGAAGTGTAGCGCGTATGGGGGAGAAGTCACTACGAGGCTAATGGATTTCTCCGGTAGCTCTCGCAAGAATTCAAGAGAATCGGCCAAGTATGCAGCGCCAAGCTTAGTCTGGAAGTACGGCTTTCGGCAAATAAGTTGTGTCGGGTGGTCCCGTGAAAACTCGACCGGTTTGATCGTGCCCGTTTTACTTGGCGGACGGATGACATTCGACTTGGGTGCGGTAGCCATTGACATCCCCATCATACAGCGGTTGCCGAATGAAAGATAGCAAAAAAGGATTCACATTGTCAACCCATTTTCGAGGAAAACAACCGCAAGCGGACGAATGGGTGTCACAGGCGGAAGCGGCGCGCATGCGAGGGGTTTCGCGCCAGGCGATTGCACGCCTTATTAAGAAAGGTCGATTCAGTATCTTGGAAATTGGGGGGAAGGTCCTTCTTCGCCGCGAAGATATCAAAGCTTATCGACCTGAAGCACCCGGAAGGCCACCAAATGAGTGAAACCGTAGACACCGTCAAAGATTTCATTGATCACTGTTCGGCAGAAGAACGGGGAATTCTCTACGAATACCTGAGAAGGAGGCTTCCGCGCCATCCGCTGGAGGAGCAATGGGACATCGACGCGGAAACCATCCTTACGGCCATATACCGGTCGCCCGACCTGACGCAGCGCGGGGTGCGAGGGATTCTCGCGGAAGCCGTATTTGAACGGGATATACTACCCAGCGTCGAGAAGCGGGGATGGCGCGTCATGCCGGTGTCAGTGAGCGATCCCCCCTACGATTTTGTTTTGGAAAGCGAGGGGCAACGCGTAACTATTCAGGTAAAATTGCAGCGGACAGAGCAAGGGCAACCCAAGCGGTACCAACCCAAGCGTTTCGCCGAAGAGCTTTACGTTGTTGAGGTACAGAAGACTCGGTCAGGGAAAAAGAGGAAGAGTAAGTCCGCAAAAGCACCCTCTTCGGGTGATGAATCAACTCGTCCATACAGATTCCGCGACTTCGACATTCTTGCGGTCAACATGCAACCCGCCACGCACACTTGGACTGAGTTTCGCTATACAGTAAGCCGATGGCTTATTCCACGGGCAACCAATTCGCGCCTCATCGAGATATTCCAGCCGGTTTCGCTTAGGCCAAATGAGGTGTGGACCGACAAGTTGGATGTATGCCTTGAGTGGTTTCGACGCGGTGACCGGAGGAGGGTGCGTCAGTTGCTTCGCAGCCCCGAAGCAACCGCGAGGCACTAAACCGGCCACGGTCCATGAGGTTCTGACCCGTTAGTACAAGAATCGGAGGCCGCGGGGCCCGACCGCGGCAAGGAGAGACGGAATGAACGTTAACACCAACACTCTGAAGGATTTTCGGAGATCACTAAAGGAAAGGCACAACGAACTTGAACGGGAGGTTGGTGAAATACTGGTAAAATTCGTTGGCGAGATAACTCGTTTCCAATTTGACCTCTTTTCCCAACACACCGTTGAACTCCAGGGACAAAAATGCGTCTTTGATTATGCAATCCGCGTTAAGCATCGGCAATCCGAAGAGTGGATACTCATGGAATTGAAGGACTACGAAGACTCGTCGCTATTGGCCCCTCAGGCACAAAAGTTCGGGCAAGAATGCACGCTGTTCGAACAGAAGTTTCCTGATTGCAAGGTGCGTCGTCTTCTGCTGATAGACGATGACGCGACCTCGCCTCCAGCGAATCTAACTCAGGAATGCCTTAATCAAAAAATAAATCTTCAGCATTTTTCGCGCCTTCGAATGCTCGATGATCAGATCGAAGGCGTAGGCCCGGAATTCGCCATCCTTGAGTACTTTAAGAATTCCTTCAACATTGCCATCCGATATGAGGGCCCGCCGACGATTGACGTTCAGGCAGTCAAGCAAGCGTTTGACGGTAGGGAGAACTACACCTTTTCCATCCCTGCCAGAAAACTGCTCCCCCTTGCTTATGTATTCCGAGCCACGGCAGGTGGTGAGCCGTCCCTGGAGGAGGCGTATCAACGGAGTATTGACCTGAAGCGCCTTCCCAAGATCCGCAGGTTCATTCTTTCTGGTCATGTCGCCGCCGCGTTCCCCACCAACATCGTGGCGAATATTCCCATCGGGTCTTCCGCCGAGTTGAAAGAACAGGAGAGCGGAATCGTCGCGATTAGTTTGCCGAATGAATACGCGTCGCTTCACATCATTGACGGGCAGCACCGTCTCTATTCACTCTGCCGGGCCTCCGAAGACGATTGGAAGGATTTAGTTGATTATCCATTTCTCGTCACGGCGTACAACGGGATGGTTAACCGGGACCAAGCGAAGATTTTCTTTTCGATCAACGACGAGCAGACAGGAATTAATCCAAACCTCATCTGTTATATTCTGAGTCGACTTCAGGAGGATAAGGAGGGAGTCGCTGCCTACATCGCACTCCGGCTGCAAGATACGAATCTTTTTGACGAGGGGATTTATAACGGGGTGGGGAAAAGAGAAGGGCGTTGGCTAAATTTGAAAACCTTTGTGGACAATCTTACACCCAGTCAATCGACGAAAGACCGAAACAACCTCATTGATTACTCACCTGATGGCGTCCAGCATGGGTGGCTTCAATGCCACGGAAGTGACGCCGACACACCTCTGAAAATCCTGAAGGAATATTTCACGATCATTGCCGAGCAATTCCCAACGGACTGGCGCCAGGGGCGAAAGGGGTTTTGTCAGAACAATGCGGGCGTGGCCGTCTGGCTGCGGATTCTACTGAAGATCGCTAAGAAGAACGGGACCTTGAAGACCTTTGCTGAAAACTGGGATCGGAGAATGTTGGCTCGCCACATACAAAAATGTGACTACAAAATTCTCCGGAGGCGAGTTCCAGAATTGGACGCTGACGAATGGCGCCGTGCGCGAAATGAATCGGAATACGAAGCGCTCGCCCAATTTATTTGGAAAGAGATAGGTTGATCACTGGTGGCGCAATAGCGGGCCACGCTCAGTGCAGTTCTGACTGTGGTATCTTCCCCCGATGGTCAAGGCATAGCCCGTTGGAATAGTCGAATGCAGTGCGGAAGGGGCGGGTGAGGCTGCCCGAAAATTACCGGTGTTCTTCCCGGCGCATGTCATAAAAGCGCTTCTTGAGCTGATCGATCACCGTCTTGTTGGGGGCCGCGTCCTTGTTGGGTGAAAGCTTGCCGGGCTCTTTGTACTCGACAATCACACTGCCATAAACAGAATCGGGACGCCCCGTCGCAATCGTGACGTTGTGGTGGCCTTCCAGGGTGATCTTGGCGTCGCCAGCAAATTCTTGAGGGCGGCGGCCACGTCAATTTGCAGGTCCATTTCCGACTTGGCCAACGCCGCCGCCTTCTGAATCTGCTCAGCAATGACTGCCGCGCTTCGAGTGACGATTTCATCCAGAGAGGGCTTACTTCGGGAATCTGAAGGGCGTTCCATCGCGGGCCCACCTCAGGGGGGTTGTCTTTCAAGCTATAAGGGGGTCGATTCTATACCGAATGACTAATCGATGGACAGATTTCATTCCCGCGCCAATCACCTTGGCCATCATGCGGGAAACTTCCGCCGGGGTGTAGAACTGCCCCTTGCTGTTGCCGGACTCTGTGGCGAAGTGGCGCATCAGGTATTCGTAAGCGTCGCCCAGAAGGTCATCGCCCTCGGCGCGGTTGTCCCGAAAGTCGAGCGCGTAGCCACGGACCGTGCCTTTCTGTCCGTGGGCTTTTCCCTGGATGCCAAACCTTGACTCAATTGTGGCGGCAACGACGGCGCTCGCCGAGCCCCGATAGCGAGTTCTTTCCAAATTGATCATCGGGGCAGAGCGCCGCTACAGAAGACCTGCGACCTCAGACCCAAAGGACTGGTCCCCACGCGTTGCAAGTCCTTGTCACTCGTGACCAAGGTTGCCTTCCTGGCTTGGGCGAGGGCGGCGGCGAAGCAATCGGTGAAGGGAAGATGGTACTGGGCTTGGAGGTTTGCGGCCAGCTTGGCCAGTTCCATGTCCACGGGCCAGAGTCCGAAGTCTGCTGTTGACTTTCCAGTTAGAGAGCGGAGGTGACGTCGGTCTTCTTGAAATCCTCCCCCTTAAAGAGGAGAGGCTCGCCGGTGATCTTGGCGAGCGCATAGGCGAAGCAATCGCCGAAATTCAGCCCGGCGGCGTGGCGGCCCTTGCCGAAGTCGAGGAAAGCCTGGCGCGCCAGGTGCGCCTGCTCGACGGTGACAGGTTCAATCACGATGCCAGCTCTGCGGAAAAAAGCATCGCATTGCCGGCCAGCGTCCGGCCCGATTTGCCCTTCAATGACGATGGACAGCTCAACGAAATTTGCGGCGCTCATGAGGCAGCGGTCGGCGCCATGAATGGCGTGGGTGTAAAGGGCGGCTTCGGGTTCTCCAAAAAAGATGGCGGCGAGTGCGGAAGTGTCCAGGATCATTTGGGGAGACCGCGTTGGTCATAGAGGAATTCGGCGTGGTCAAGATAGGAACCTTTGACCTGGGCAGAGGCTCGCTTGGCGATGGCGAGAAGTTCTTCGACGGAGGCCTTGCCTCGACCGCTCTGGAGCCGTTCATAGCGTTCCCGCAGTGCCTCCGTGACGGCACGGGTCAGGGTCTCGCCAGTGGCCTTGGCAATGGCTTGGGCCAAACGGTGGGCTTCCGGGTCTTTGACATTCAGGCTCATGGCGTTTTCCACCTTTCTGTAATATGGTCTACCATTCTTTATTATGACTCAGAAACACTATCCCGGCAAGCAGACCCGGAGTTGGCTTTTAACTCCGCGGCTTTTGGCTTTCCCGATGAAGGGCCGCAGATTCAATCTACACGCCGGCGCTTCAGCTTACAAATGCAGTGACGAGTGACGAGTGACGAGAAATAGAGTCCGAGGTCCGAAGTCCGAGGTGCAGCATCGCAAATCCCAAATCACAAATCGAAAATCAAAAATGGCCCGATGGCCAGATGACCCGATCACCCGATTCCCCTACTTTCCCACGCAAAAGGTTTTGAAGATGATATCGAGGACGTCGTCGGCGTAGGTGGCGCCGGTGATGAGGTCGAGGGGACGCAGAGCGTCATAGAGGTCCAGCAGGAGCATTTCGTGGTGCGTGTGCTGCTCGGCGGCTTGGCGGGCCTTGGCCAGGCCCGCGAGGGAATTCTTAATAAGCTGCTGGTGGCGCAGGTTGGTAATGAATTCACCTTCCGGCCCGATGTCGCGCGAGGGGGCCGCCAGAGCGAGAATCTTTTCCTTGAGTTCGTGAATGCCCTCTCCCGTCAGCGCCGACGTGCGGACCACTTGGGGCGGGGCCGCTCCCGCGTCCGCATTCCCTGGCACGAACTTTGCGGCATCCTCAGGAATTGTTGCGCCGCCCTTTAGGTCGGCAGATGCCGGGCTAAACAGGCTGCGGAAAAACCCCTTGGAGCTGTCATTCTGAGGAGCCGCAGGCGACGAAGAATCTCGAATTGGGTTAGAAATACACGGAGCGAGATCCTTCGCTTCGCTCAGGATGACAGCTTGGAGAGTTTTCCCGGCACCCGTGACGGCCGGCGATACATCTGTTACTTGCGGGGGCAGGTCCGATTTGTTCAGGGCAACGAGCAGCGCGCCCAGAGGGCGCAACTTCTCGAGCAGGAGGGTGTCATCCTCGGTCCACGGTTCTGAGGCATCCACCACCAAGAGCCGCAAATCAGAATCGGCGATGGCGGAGAAGGTGCGCGCCACTCCGATCTTCTCAACTTCATCCAGGGCTTCGCGGACGCCCGCCGTGTCCACAAAGCGCAAAGGGATGCCGCCGAGGTTGGCCGTCTCAGCCACGAGGTCGCGTGTAGTTCCGGGGATGG
>Ga0326728_10020510_pt1 | contig 12590 bp, 10 predicted proteins | sample MB3enrmetagenome_FD_207602 | JGI IMG/M metagenome (GOLD analysis project Ga0326728, IMG submission 207602) | Lab enriched peat soil microbial communities from McLean, Ithaca, NY, United States - MB31MN | ecosystem: Environmental > Terrestrial > Soil > Wetlands > Peat | place: USA: New York...
TTTCATCCGAGGTAAAGGCTATTAATCCCTGGTTGGCGAAGTCCGGGTTGTTAAAATTCGCCGGGCAAGGGCAATCACCCCTTTCTATATTGATTCCTTAACGGCCTATTTCGCCGCTGCTTTTTCTCTGCCGATTTTCGGATCTTGACAAAAATAAAACCGGCCTGAATTATTAATTTCAGCCGGTTTCACTATTAACTCCCTGGCGTCCAAGTGACCAAATATAGACACCAGTTCAACGTTTCTACCAGGTTGGTTTAATTATCAATCCGCTTTTTAAATACCTCCGTAACTTGTTTGAATTATTACCTATAATGCGTATGAATAATCAATTACTTATTCGCACGTAGATTTTTATGGTACCACCCGTTTTGGCCTTTGTCAATATTCCTGAAGTATATTTAAATATATTCAATCGCTGAATAATAGAGCTAATTTAGCGAAATTATGTAGTACTACCTACTTGACTATAGGTAACAACTTTCCTATAATCGGATTTAAGTTGGTGTAATATTCCTGTAACACATGTTTTCAGAGAAAACGAAATGGAAGATAAAACCACCTTAGAAGTTAATTTTGCAGTTTGGCTGTTAATCGCCGATTTACAACACAAAATGGTTTTAGTACGGGAAAACGAATTAAGTCGACATAATATTACTCCACGCCAATTGCATGTTTTAAGGATCATCGATTCTCTTGGCCCTAAAGCGAGGTTGTCAGCGATTGCCAGGGTTCTGGATCGAAAACTCGACGTGATTACCAAGCAAGCAGTTGTGATGGAAAATAATGGCTTGATCAAACGAACTCTTGCCAAGCCAAAATCTCGGCTTTTCAAGATTGAATTGACTCCCGAGGGACGCAAACTGCTGAGCATTGACCGGTATAGCGATGCAATGAACGAGGTGCTCTCTATTCTGACAAAAGATGAACTACTCCAGTTTCATTCAGTGCTAAATAGATTGTGGATCAAATTGAAACAATATGACCCGGAAAGTGCAGCTAAAAAATTATTTTAGCTGCCGCAAATATTCAATTTTGGTAAGTATGCATCACTGATACACCGGCTTATACCGCAATTACTGTTGTGGATTAATGGTCCGTGGAAGAGCAAAGCCCCGCGTAAAACGGGCGGGGGAGTAATAAAACCACCGCTTTTTTATTTACCCTCCCCGGTATTGTCCTAAGCTGCAAATCCTGAAACGAGAGTCGTATCTTTCTTGTGATAAAAGACCACACAGAGATTCAATGGTCAACCTACAGCTAAATGCAGTAGAACAACATATTGCTGGTGTTTACAATACGCTTGCAGGATTAAAAATCCCGAGACGTTTGTGACATACAAAGTCCATATCCATGAAACCCCGAAGGGTTTGCCATTGGGGTAGAGGGACTTCCTGGTTGTTGGTCACAGGGCAAGAACGGGAATCAATAACCGCATGGGTATGCCCTTTTTGATCCAAACGGGTGCTGTAGAACACCAGCCAAACGCAGCGTCAAATGACCAATATTCTATTTATGAGACAACCTTACCCTTTTATGATGTAAGGCAAGCTGCATCTGTATTCATGAAGGCGTCTGTTACCACCGGATCGAACTGAGATCCGCTGCATCGCTTGATTTCTTCCCGTGCTGCCTCGATGGCCATTCTGGAACGGTAAGGACGATCTGAGGTCATGGCATCGAAAGAATCGGCTACTGCCAGGATTCTGGCCCCTAACGGTATTTCTTCCCCGGCGATTTCCTGATGCAGGCCGGTACCATTATAGTGATCGTGGTGATGTTCAACGATTGCGACGACTCTATCATTTACAACGTGTTTGACGATATTGGCGCCGATCTTGGCATGAATCATAATATGTTCGTATTCGGCGATAGTAAGTTTACGCGGTTTATTCTGAATGGACTGATCAACCGCAATTTTGCCAACATCTTGCAACAGACTACTCCAGTGCAAATCTTCCATATCTTCCGCAGGTAAATTCATTGTTTGCCCAATAGCTAAAGCTATTTTAGTTACACGACGTGAGTGACCATCCGTATATTTGTCTTTGGCTTCAAGCGTAAATACCAGCGTCTCGATCGAACCCAGAAAAAGTCCTCGGAGCACAGTGGCCAGGTGCTCCTGGTACTCTTTAATATTTTGCTCCAGCATCCTTTTTGCAATTGTTTTTTCGACACTCAAGACAACTTCATCAAGATTAAAAGGTTTAGTAATATAATCATTAACTTCCGGCTCATTATGTGCTTCGTTACCAGAAGTAGCTAAAATCACCGTGGTGCCAGGATAACTTTGTTTTAATTCCTTGAGTAACATAATCCCAGACTTCCCGGGTATTTTTTCATCGAGTAATATCAAGTCGGCAGAATTCTTTGACATCCAGTCTAGCGCCTCATTGGCGTTACCGGCCTCATCACAATGATAGCCCAATCTTGATAACTTGAGGCATAAAAGTTCTCTGATCATTGGCTTATCATCGATAATCAGTATTCGATACTCTCGATCCGTCACTGTAGTTTCCTCCCAGCTAAATTGTTTACGGGGTGTAAAAAGATATTATCCCTTCGATTATTCGCCATAGAGTATTCTTAAAATAGTTTTTTTATCATTGGCCGGTTAAAAAACCTGCTTACCTGAATCCTGGCGCATCAACATGCGAGAATTACTGCTTAGCTTTTGCCTAATTATAAAACAAAATAGTAATCAATGGGAAAAATTATAAATATGAAAAGATGAATTTGATATTTTATTTTACAAACGTTAAAATCATTGCATAGCAATCAAATTGAATCCTGGTTAACATAATATTTCAATTTACGTGAGGTTTAATCCTGAATTCGGAGGAAACCTGATAAATAGCAGGAAATCAATATTCAATCTCGATTATTATCGCCTCCTATATATTAAATATGATATCTGCTTGCTTAAAAAGATCCAAAGTTTGAGAGATAACATATGACTAACTGGACAGGAATATTCGTATTAGTTGCTTCAGGTGCCGTGGCACTGGGCGTATTGTGCGGATATTTGATTTTTAGATTCTTTAGAAAGATTCGTCAGAAACGTGAGGCTCTTTTATCGAATATAATACCATCATCTCGTGACCCGGCAGCATATCAAAATCTCGTTGATTCCTATTCAGCGAATTACAAGGCTCCAGTTTCATCTGAATTACTAATAAAACTCCAACGACCAGGTGGACTTAAGGACCCGGAATTCGTCAGCCAAAAGCAGAAATCTCCAAATATAGCACCCCAGAAACCTCCGAGTCCGACTGCCCATCAGGAATTAGAAATTGTCCCGCAGAAAGAAAATTCATCATTATCATCAGAAGAGAAAAAGAAGTCCCCCGCAGCTAATGCCATTACTGAGACGGAAATCGTCAACCGGCAACCTCCCCACGCTGGGGAGGTGCAAAACGATTTACGTAAATCGGATTTTATTAAAGAATTGGAAAAGAACCTGGCAATCGCCAATACTCCTTGGTCAGGCAAAGTGACTTCCTTCCAAAGTAAAAGTTGGGATGCATGGCATGGAGAAGGCGATAAATCACTGACACCTCACATTCAGGAAATTATACAGTTATACGTTGACATAAGTTTAGCCAACAACATCGTTTGGATGGCAACAGTCCTTGACCATAGAAGTAACGAACTGGATAAGAGTTATATCAAGTTGTGCGCCAATATTGCCGCGCGGACGAAAAGTATAATGTCCATATTAAAATAGACCAATCAGGTCTAATTGCAACGGACTCGATATTATCTAAAAATTATTATTTTTCAATCTGGCTCGCCGGTTAACTTTTAACAGGGTTTTTATTGTCTTGGTGAGCCCAATCGATATGCCGTTCCAGACTTACTCTATCAAAGCAATCCAAGCCGCAATTTTGACAGACAAAATTCTTTTCTTCGGCTGCCTTGTTTTTTTTCTTATCAGGCACATTTTTAGCTACCCGAGCCGCCGGCTCTGTCGTTTCTTTCAGGCCGGCGTTCACATTGTTTGTAACGGGCACCGGCTCTTTTTCATGCCCAACATCAATAACTGGTTTTTCAGTGCTTGAAGCCGGCAGCATATTTTCCCTGACGGTGGATTCCGAAACAACATCTCCAACTTGCATAATTCCGATGATATTTTCAAGCATGCTTTTCTTTTCGTCTTCCAGGATATTTTCGATCAATTTCTGTTGTTCACCCTGTATTTGCAGCAAGGCATTTTTCCACTCGTCAACCATGTCCTGAGAGGCCCGTCGCGTTTCAGCCTCGATGGTATTACCGATTGCAGCTTGGATGGATTTTTTTATCGAATGTTTGTTAAAACCAAGGCCTGCCATTTTCTCTGCGCTGCTATTTTCTTTTTCCTTCATTACCATAATATCTTTGACCTCCGATAATTCGTTCAGCACACTTATTCGGGTAGAAAACAGGTACTCGATGTGTGCTTCGGTTCATGCCTGGAATATGTCGCCGGTTAAACGTTCTGAAGATTATACTGGGCAGGTGAACTTGACCCGATTCTTATAAATTATCATTTATTCGTATGTCCTATTCAATCCCCTTTTTGGTTAACCTGGTAAGTACTTTAGCACTACCGGCCGTGCCTTTAGTTGTAAACAAAAGTTGCTTGTGTCAATTTCCCAGTTATTTTTAGCTGATAAGGTTACCCAACATTTTTGATCATCACCGCACCATTATCTAAGTGGTTAATTTCTGAGATGCCTCCTGAACTGATTTCTAGTACTGGTATCACGGGATAGTACCATATATTTATTTATAGTGTATTAAATACCTATTTAAACAATATATATGCGCATGATAAAGTAGATTCATAAAAATAATAACTTGATTATCCATACATGAAATGTATAAATTTCTAACAAGCACACTGTTAAAAATTTCACGGTGATACTGACAGGTTTTGGAAGGCTACGATATCCTAACAAGAACTTAGTTCCTTCCCAATAGGGTATCAATGTAATACTATGTAAATTGGTGAGTAGTGACCTCATCGGGGGAAAACTCTTATCATGTAAAATCAGGGAAACGGCAAATCCTCAATATTGCTTAGCGATATTAGGCCGCGGTCGACTCTTCCCGGAAACGGGAAGTAATGGCCATCAGTTGGTAAACAGATGAGGATAAATGATAAACTCCCAAGACGAACATAAATTGCAGGCAAGGAAAATAAATAAAAGGAGAAAAATATTACGATGAAAAAATTTTTATTCCTGGTAATGGTTCTGGCGGTAATAGCAGCCATAGCATCGCCGCTATCTGTGCTCGCATCGGGAAACACCGTGATCAACGGCACAGTGACCGCAACTGAAACGCCGGTGATTAGCACCAACCCAATCTATACAACAACTACTACCGTAAGCGGTACGGCAGTAGCAAATGCAAACATCTCGCTAACAAATAATGGTGGGGCTGCATCCGTGACAACAGCCGATAGCAGTGGAAATTGGATAATCTCCAGTTTGTCCCTAACCGTTGGTTCAATCTCTGTAACCGCACAGGCAAATCCGAATGTAGTCAGCGCGGCAGCAACGGCAACTGTGACAGCGGCATCCGTTACCCTGACCGCACCAACTGCATTCTCTTGGTCTACTTTCGCGGTTGGTGCCAACGCTGGTTCAGCCACATTAGGCACTGTTGTGTCATCCGGTGCTAAATCTTGGACCCTTAGCGTAGCGGACGCCAATAACGGCACCAACTCGGGCTATATGGTAGATGGCGGCGTTAAACTGACTGACGCAATACAAGTTGGCCTGACAGCCCCATCTGCCGGCACAACAACTGGTACCATCGCAACTTATAGTACCGCCCTAAGTGGCTATACTGGGTACGGCCAAGCTAATGGCACGTTCAATATCCCCCTATATGCCAACCAGACAATAGAGACCACTGACGCTCCCGGTTCCTATTCCATTACTTTAAATTACACTCTAACTCCGACATATTAGCATCAAAGACTGCGCACCCAGATTCCCTCGGATCAATTGATAATTTATTATAAAAGAGAAGGCTTGATAACGTCGGTAATGAGAAATTTCATTCTGCATAAACGTTTTGTGCTTCTATCATCGGCTTTGGTGGTAATTTTATTGTCTCTGTCTCTGGTGCCTATTCCGGTTTTTGCCGATAGCGGGCTCACAATCTCGCCTTTCGGGGCTATAGCGCTTAATGTTACGCCAGGCGAGAAGACGACTCAACAAATAGAGCTAACCCTGGGACAACAAAGCCAAGCTATGGACATAGCAATTGATGTTGTGGGGTTCGGCAGTACCCTTGACGGCACAGCGCAGGTGATTGAGCCTGCACAAGATACCGATTCCGATTCGGCCCGCAGTTTTATCACGATCAATAAAAATACATTCCTACTAGAGCCGGGCGAGTCACAGAATATTATTGCTACGATATCGATTCCTGCTAACGTGGGTAATGGCGGAAGATATGCTCTAATTTATATTCATCAATTACCAAATACTGCTGCGCCAGGCGCACAGAGCCTCTCATCATTTAATATCCCAGTTTTACTCACTATTCAGGGAAGCACATTGGTTCAGACGGGTAAGATTACCGCTATTAGCACAACTGCCGTTAACAATGGCCAACCGCCCGACATATTAACCTATTTCCAGAATACGGGCAATATTCATTATAAAGTCCAGGGGTATGTCACCGTTAAAGACGCACAGGGGCAAACCCTGGATAATATTTCCATTCCGCTCTCGGCATCATCCATACTACCGGGAGCAATAAGACTATTGGATATTACGCTTCCTTCGACAAGTGCAACGTTAACTGAGGGTGACACCATCGATGCTAAAATTACACTGCAAGACGGTACCCTGCTGGATGAGACTGCCAGTACTTTCCCGATAACAACTCAGTATGTACCACCGACAACGACACAATTCAACACACCTACTGCGGTTACGGCTGAAAGCGTGTTGTCGACAGCATCAACTACAACGGACAAGTCAACTTCAGCAATGAACTGGGTTATGCCATTGACTATTGTCATTCTCCTAATAATTGTTGTTGTCCTTGTTATGCTTTTAGTAATAAGAAAAAAACGATAAATAAACCCATAAGTTAGAAAATTGGATATGAGAACAAAATTAAGGGAACTTGTTTTCAGATTAAACTGGAAAGTAATATTTTCAGTTTTCCTTGTATCCATTGTGCTGGCGGTTTCGATCGTAATTACGACAACCGTAAACGCGGACGGAGACCTGGACCACTTTGCGATTACGCCTATCACGTCACCCCAAACAGCGGGAACGCCCATTACGGGGATCACGTTAACAGCGCAGGATGCGAAAAATGTTACTGTAACCAGTTTTACCGGCACTGTGACATATAGCGGCACAGCAGGGATTACAGGTAACTCCGGAATTTTCACGGCGGGCCAATTGACAGATGTTAGTGTAACACCAACGCTGGTAGGCAGTGGTTTAACGTTCATTATAACTGGAGCCGGTAAGACGGGTACTTGCACCTTTGACGTTGACCCGGCATTTAATCTGACAGTACCAATTTGGACAACATGGAGTCCATCTAATGGCTCAAATCTAATTGTGGGTCCAAACACCTCGGTTGCAACACCTGGCGCGGTAGTAGCTGGGGCAGATGGTTGGACACTAACTGTATCGGATATTAAAACAAACACTAACGGTTACATGACGCAAGGCGGTGCTGACGTTGTCGGTGCCAACCTGGTTAATGAAATAGAAGTGGGCATAACTGCCGATCCCTTAGGTTCAATCTCACAATATCAGAGTGATTTACAAAAAGCCCCGGGATATGGTGATGCAGGCACGTTCAATATACCACTCTACATTAGCCAGATGTTGGCGCCAAGTGACAGGGGAGGTTCATATTCTATCACCTTAACCTATATTGCTTCACCAACCTATTAAGATTGCTGTTCAAGATAATTATTTTGACACGGCACAATAGTTTACCTGAGGCAAATTCAATTTGGTTACTAGTGTAGTAATTATGGTGTGTATTTCACCATCTTATCATGGGACAAAAGGGTGCTTATCGAATGAAATTGAAGCTAATTTGCAGTGTTCTGCTGGCAGTTTGTCTCTTTATAGCCATTTCGCCAGCGAATGCTAATGCTGGCGGTATTGTGATCAGCGGTGCGGTGCCCCTGATAATTTACAATATCTCGAGTTCGCCTGTTAATTCCAGCGGCGCCACAATTGCCTGGACAACCAACGGCAGTGCCTCCTCTCAAGTGTTCTACGATACCGTATCGCATACCAATTTGACGGATTACGCTTTTCAAACCGCCATCGACAACACGCTTGTCTTAACCCATAGTCAGAGTTTAGGCTCACTAAATGCAAGCACTACCTATTACTTCCGTGTGGTATCTACCGCGACGGTCAGCGGTTCCGCGGTGCAATCTGTTTCCAATGAAGGAACTTTTACGACGTTGGCTGCGTTAAATATATCGGCAGTTACCGCAGGCAGTATTACTTCTTCTACCGCCACTATTACATGGACAACAAATAACCCGGCCGACTCCCAGGTATTTTATGATACCGCCTCGCACGGGAGTTCAAATGATTACGCCTGTTCAACCCCTGTTAACAACTCAACAGTCTTAAATCATAATCAGAATTTAACCACACTGACAGCAAACACTACATATTATTACCGTGTAAGGTCTACTGCCACAATCAGCGGGAATAATTTTGTGACTGTTTCTGCCGAGTATACCTTCAAAACGACTGCTGCATCGGGTGGTGGTGGAGGAGGTGGAGGTGGTATTAGTGGTGTGGGAGGTGGGTCAACTGGCACAGCGGGTGTCACTATTGTGACTCCCTATGTGGATTCTCATGGCGTTTTTAATCAGAATATCAATGCCTGGAGCGACGATACTAACGCAGTTCTGAATATCCCCACCGGAACAACTGCTCTTACTGCAGCTGGAGCACCGATTACTCAAATCAGCTTTACCCATGACGCGACCCCACCCGCATTCGCGGCTGGTGCAGGCATGATCGACCAGGCCTACGATATTACGCCAAATGGCATCACATTTAGTCCGGCAGTGAACCTAAAATTCACTTATTACAACCTGCCAGCCGGTATGGACCCTGGCAGTCTGCAAATATGTTATTATGATACCACCAAGAACGCTTGGGTCATTGTACCATCAACAGTTGATACTACCACTAATACCATCTCCGCCCAGATCTCCCACCTTACTGTTTATGCCATTACTTACGGGGTTAAGCCGGTCACTGCTGCACCCGCCACAACCACAACGGCTACAGTTGCAACCACAACCGCGGTGATTCCAATCATAACGACAACGACAGCCACGGTGGCAACCACAACGACGACAAGTACGCCAACAACTTCCACCACAACTACGACTACGACTACGACTACTGCCACGCCACCGTCCGCGATTTTCAATGTCAAAAATTTAACGGTATCGCCTGCTGAGGTTAAATCTGGTCAACAAATAAGTGTCACTGTGATAGTCCAAAACTCCGGCTCAGTTCCGGGAGTTTGTACCGTTGAATTAAAAATTGATAATTTAGCGGCAGATAGTAAGATAGTAAATTTAGCGGCGCAAACACAAGACACTATTAACTTTACGGTAAGTAATGCAGAAATTGGGGCACACACAATTGACATTAATGGGTTAGAGGGTAAATTTACAGTTGTACCGGCTCAGACTGCCACAACCCAAACACCGGTTAAAAAGAACTACCTCCCGATTATTATTCCCTTTGGCATCGGTCTTTTTATTCTCGCATTACTTACCACTATTATTATTGGATTACGCAGGAATCCTTAATTTAAATATTTTGCCAGCATTAATTGTGAATTACCCGTTCATGTTCACAAACCTTATCTTGTAACTTACTTCTTTCCCTGAAAGTCGGTGGTAACACTAATTAGGAGCCAATAGAATCCATTGCTATTTAGCGCACTAAGCGGTAGAATTATGCAAAGTGGATCAAAAAATAATAATTGGAAATATTATTCATTTTAGGGAGGCTTTAATTGGAATCTAAAGTAGGGACTACTCCGGAAAATGTTATAAAGGACAATGGTATTCAGGTAAAAGATGAATATCGCGAAGAGATTAGAAAACAACTTAATGATGAGGTTAGAAAAATTTACGACCTTGAAATTCAAAACGCGGCTAAAATATTAATTGAAGAGCATAAGAAAGCGATAAAGCAAGTTGTGGAAGAATATAGAAGCGTACTTCATCAAGTCGTGGAAGAAGAGAAAGCCGAAATTTGGAAGAAAGCCGAAACCCTTAAAAAATCCATGTTGAAACTCGGCTTGTAATTACGATCAACATGAATAAATAACGGCTAAAGACTCCCATTTCTTTTCCATTGTGCTTCCCGAGTGAATCTAGACCAATATGGTTCTGCCATGGGCAATTTACCTTTCCCAGTTAATTTGGTTTCGTCTTTTCAACCATTGCCAGTTCATGCCTCGAAAATGCTTCGAGTATTATCAACGATGATTATTGTTAATGCATGGCCACCCAAAACAGACCAGGTTATAGCACCTGAAAACCAGCCACAAAGATAGGCAAAATTTGGCTTTACTTTATCGTGAAAGATAAGGTCGCCGAAGTTGAACTACCTTCATTTGGCGTTGCTGCTGTTAATTCCATTATTGATCATGTCGATAGCTGCAGGTGCAGAATCACTTTTTCTATTCCGCCAATCGGTGAAACGCCGACTGCGACCGTCTAGTACTAAAGTTTTAGCCGATTGTCCAAAATGGCGATATGAATGCCGCACTTTCAATGATTTAATAGTATCAAGACTGATCAACTAATTTTTATTAAAAAGGAGATTGCACTCTTGGTAATAAAAATAGATGGACAAAAATATTACAGGACTGCTGAAGCTTGTAAAAAGACCGGTATTAGTCGAGCGACTCTATTCCGATGGCTTAAAGCCGGTATCCTCGAGAAGTACCATAAAGACCGAAGAGGCTGGATGATGTTCAGAGAGGAAGATTTGATTAAGATCCGAGCAGAAGTAAGAAAAATTAAAGTTGAATATGCTTATTCCGAGGACAAAAATGCTCAGAAGTGATCAGGCAAATGAAGAAACCATATCTGAATTACGAAGGTTAAAAAAACGTATTTGCGAATTGGAATCGTTTCATACCGACTGTCCCCTTGACGGAGAATTCAAGATTTTGGAAAGCGAACAACAGTATCGTTTGCTCGCTGAAAATATGACCGACGTGATTTGGAAAGTCAATATCGATTCTCCTGGTCATATCAACTACATCAGCCCTTCTATCACTCATTTGTTGGGTTACACCGTTGCAGAGGCAATGAACAAGACCTTGGAGGATATCTTTACCCCCGCATCTTTTAACGTTGCGATGAAAACCTTAACACAAGCAAGGACTCTTGTTGATGAAGAACAAATTGAACGGCCAAACTCAACAACATTAGAACTCGAGTTAACGCATAAGGATGGTTCTATTGTCTTGGCTGAGGTCAATTATACCCTGACCCGGGTGGCTGACGGACAGCCAACCGAAATTATAGCGGTGGCCCGAGATATCACCAAACGTAGACTGGCAGAAGGGCAACTGCGGCAATCCGAGAAAAAGTATTCGACTCTCGTAGAAGAAGGAAACGATGGTGTAGTTATCATTCAGGACGGACGTATAAGCTTCGCAAATTCAAAAATGACCGATATCACAGGCACTCCGCCGGCGGAATCGATCGGCCGGGCATTTGTTGACTTCATAGCCCCCGAATATCGAAAATTTGTGGCGGACAACTATTTAAAGAGAATAAGGGGAGAAAAATGCCCGGGAAGATATGAAATCGAAATACTTAACAAAGAGGGTATTTGTTGTCCTGTTGAAATATGTGCCAAAGCCATTGAGTACGAGGGAAAACTCGCTGATATGGCTGTGATTCGAGATATCACAGAGCGCAAACGAACAGAAGAAGCGCTGAAAGCATCAGAAAAGAAGTATTCCACCCTCGTTGAGCAGAGCAGCGATGGAATTATTATTCTCAACGGCTCAGTAATAGAATTTGGTAATCGAAGGATATATGAGATTTCTGGCCATTTCGAAGAAGAAATCATAGGTAAGACTTTCGATGAATTAATATCTGTGGAATCTAAAGAACTTCTACAGGAAAGAAGACGCAGAAAGTTGGCCGGTGAGCCGGTACTCGACACTTATGAACTGGAAATTATTACTAAAGATGGGCAAAAAGTGCCCGTGGAAACAAAAATACAGCCTATTATTTATAAAGGCACACCTGCAACAATGGTGATAATCCGTGATATGACGGAGAGTAAAAAAGCCGAGAAGCTATTAAAAGAGAGTGAACAAAACTTAAGAACCTATTTAGAAAACGCCCCGGATGGTATTTACCTCAGTGATTTAAAAGGGGATTTTCTGTATGGTAATAAAAAAGCCGAAGAACTCTTGGGATATAAAAAAGGAGAGTTAATCGGCAACAATTTTCTCAAATTGAATCTTCTCCCCGCAAAGTACTTGGGAAAGGCCGGTAAGTTGTTAGCCCTTAATGCGATCGGTAAAAACACGGG
>Ga0326728_10020512_pt1 | contig 12590 bp, 17 predicted proteins | sample MB3enrmetagenome_FD_207602 | JGI IMG/M metagenome (GOLD analysis project Ga0326728, IMG submission 207602) | Lab enriched peat soil microbial communities from McLean, Ithaca, NY, United States - MB31MN | ecosystem: Environmental > Terrestrial > Soil > Wetlands > Peat | place: USA: New York...
CTTCGGCTACGATTGTTCGGGGTTTGCGCAGATGCTGGTCCGCCGCCGCGGCGTCGTGATGCCGCGCGACGCCCAGCCGCAGGCCGACTGGAGCGGCGTAACGCCCGTCGAGCGCAAGGATCTGAAGCCGGGCGACCTGCTCTATTTCGGCGAGTCGGCGAAGAAGATCACGCACACGGGCGTGTATTTGGGCGACGGCAAGTTCATCGACGCCACCACCTGGCAGACGCCCATGGTGCGGATCGACGACCTGAACGACGCGCACTGGTCGCGGCTGCTGGTGGCGATGCGGAGGGTGAAATGAACCGCAGGAACTTCCTGAAGACGGCCGCGGTGGCGCCGGTTGGTTCGGTGGCGGCGGCAGCGCCGGGGCCGAGCATCGAAACCAAGATCTTGCGCCTGAACTTGCAGCACACCTGGACCACCACCATGTCGTCGAGCCAGTATCGAAATACGCTGCACGTGGCCTACGTGCGCGACGGCATCACGGGCCACGGCGAAGGCGCGCCCATCGTGCGCTACCACGAGGATGCGGAGGGCGCGCGGAAGGCGGTGGAATCGGTGCGCGCGCTGCTGCTTTCGGCCAACCCCATGCAGTTTGCCAAGGTGATGGCCGAGGTTTTCGGGCGCGTGCCGGGCGAATGGGCGGGCAAGGCGGCTATCGACATCGCGCTCATGGATTGGGTGGGACAGAAACTCGGCATCCCGCTCTACACCTATTTCGGACTCGACCCCAAGGACACGCCGCTCACTACGTTTTCGATCGGCATCGACACGCCCGAGATCACCAGGCAGAAGACTCGCGAAGCCGCCGATTTCCCAGTTTTGAAGGTGAAGGTGGGCCTGGCCACCGACGAGTCCACGATTGAAGCCGTGCGCAGCGTGACCAAGAAACCGCTGCGCGTGGATGCCAACGAGGGCTGGAAGGACAAGGAGGAGGCCGTCCGCAGAATCAACTGGCTGGAGAAGATGGGCGTCGAGTTTATCGAACAGCCGCTGCCGGCGGAGATGATCGAAGAGACGCGCTGGGTACGCGGGCGCGTGCACATCCCGATCATCGCCGACGAAGCCTGCCAGCGGGCCTCCGACATTCCCAAGCTGAAGGACGCGTACGACGGCGTGAACGTGAAACTCGACAAGAGCGGCGGCATGTTGGAGGCGTACCGCATGATCCAGGTTGCCAAGGCGCTGGGTATGAAGACGATGCTGGGCTGCATGGTGTCGAGCTCCGTCTCGGTGACCGCGGCGGCGCACCTTTCACCGCTGGTGGATTACGCCGATCTGGACGGCAACCTGCTCATCTCGAACGACCCGTTTCGGGGGGTGGTGGTGGAGAAAGGGAAGCTGGTGCTGCCGGGGCGAGCGGGGTTGGGGCTGACGGCGGCGTGAAGTGGGGACGATGCGGCGGATCAGCGATTTGAAATTCAAGGAACAGTGCCTGAGCTTGCTGGATGACCTCGGCGCGGAGGGCATCGTGATCACGAAACGCGGCAAGCCCGTGGCCAAGGTGATTCCAGTTGGGTCAGGGTGTGCTGGGCTGATTGGAAGCATGAAGGGGAAGCTGAAGATCAAGGGCGATCTGCTATCCACCGGCATCCGGTGGAACGCGGAAGCCTCGCGCCTCAATGCTAAATCTTGACACCCACATCCTGGTCCATGCTCTCAACGGGCAACTCCCCGTCAAGGAACGCGAGGTGCTGGCAAACGACCAGTGGGGCATCTCGGCCATCGTGATTTGGGAGCTGGCCAAACTGGTGCAGTTGGGGCGGATCGATCTGGACATCGATTCCGCGATTTCGCGCGGGCGCTTTCCAGCATCCATGTCTGGCCGCTGGACCTCGCGGTATGCAGGCAAATCCGCACTCTGGGTTTTCGAAGCGATCCCGCCGACGAGATCATAGCCGCCACGAGTCTGGTGCATGGCGCGCCCCTGGTGACGCGCGACCGGCGGCTGCGGCGGTCGCGATTGGTCCCCCTTGCCTGATCTCCAGCCAGCGCAAACAGGCCCGGCCCGGCCGCTTCGGCCAGAGCCCGGAAGCCTTCAGGCGGCTTTCAGCCGCTACCTGAGCCTACCGGCTTTGGCCGGAAGTCATCAATCGGGACGCGGGCGTAGCCGTATTTCATGCCCCGCGCTATGGAACAACAAAACGGGACAGCGCAGGCCCTGTCTTTGCTGGGGTTCAGCTACCGTCCCGAAACTGACCGTTTTTGAGGCAGTCGGGAAGGGGCGACGCACGCTCACTTTACGATAACGCCACTCACGACCGTTATGTCAGTTCGCGGTTGGAACCCGCTCTACGTGGTCGACTACTACGACCATCACTGGCGCGCGGCCCGATTCCAGCTTCAGCCCGAGTTGCCGCTGAATCGCTAGAAACAGGTTGGGCCGATCGCTCGTCAGCGGGAGTGGCTGCGGAGCCTCCCCGGCGCCCGGCAGAGCGCTTGCCTCATCCGGCGTCCATTGAAGATCAACGTCGTAGATTGCCTTGAGGCTGGTGGAGTCCAGCACGTACCGGTCGAGACTCTACGAGAGAAGATAGGCCAGTATGGGCATTGTGAGATGCCCGCGAAGACCCCGGGGCAGGGGTGACCGTACGATTTGGTCGATAAACTTAGAAGGGTCAACCTCCTTCATCTTCGGCCCGGCCTTCCCAACCGTCAACTTATACACGGACATGGTCCGCGATTCCGGGTGCACGGTGAGTTTCAACCTACCGGCGAGTAAGGTCTGGAGCATGCGCGGGATCTGCTCTTTGGCGGCGCCCTCCGGCATTTTAGCGTTGACGTCCAAGAAGGCGGTATATATCCATTCCGGCCCAACGAGTTGCTGGTCCGCCTGCAGCCCGTAGGCCATCATGATCAGAACCGCGATACTGAAGGTTCCAACGAACCTTCCGGGATCGCTGCGGCCGCCGCCGGAACCCGTGACATGGAGCTTGACCGACGCTACCTCGAAAGTGGGTTCGGCGACGGATTGACCCGTGTCCTGCGCGCCGGCGTGGAAAGCGCCGGGCGTGAGCGTGCCCACAATAGCCGCGGCGAACGCGCAGCCGAGCAGCGGTGCCTTCCAAAGGGGTTCTGACCTTGACAGACCAGCCATGATGGTCCCAATTATACGAAAACAAGCCTTCAGCATTCCCTCGCCCGGATTGTGGACGAAAGACGGCATCATCGGAAAGTGGGAGGCAATCCCGCAAAGGACCCCCTTGCGGGACGGGCCGCGTCAGCCAAGCCCCCTCTTCAAGCCGCCCTGGTCTTGACTTTCAGACCGGGTTTGCTCGATGGCTTCATTCGGATCTCGACATCGATTCCCGTTAGCCGGGCAAACGGCAGCAGCTTTTCCAGCGAGAACTTTCCCAGCCGGCCGCGGGCCAGGCCGGACACGCGCGGTTGCGCGATTCTCAGAAGCGCCCCAGCTTGTACCTGGTTCAGTCCGCGCTCCGTAAGAATTCGGTTCACTTGGCGGGCGATTTCCGCCTTTGCTAACGCCTCCTCCGGATTCGGCAGGCCGATATCGGCGAACACGTTGCCGCTTCCCTCCTCAACCTGTATCCTTCTGGGCATGTTCGTTTACTCCTCTCTCTCGATCATGGCTCTGAAATGCAATTCGGCGTCCGCGATCCGCCTCGGAATTCGGGCTTCAGTGCGCGGGCGGCGCCTTTTGGATTACAGATGCTTTTTGGCTAGAGCGCGTTTCACGCCTTCGGGGTCGTGGGCAATTACGGCTAGATACGCGCGGGCCGGCTGGTCGGGCTCGCAGCGTCCCTGTTCCCAGTCGCGCAGGGTGCCGAGCGGGATGTGGTACCGCACCGCAAATTCTTCCTGTGTCAGGGCCAGGGCCCGGCGCAGGGTTTTGGTCCGCGGTACGCGGCGGGCGGCCCGGAGCTGCTCGGGTGTCATGGGCCGTGCGTCCGGATCGCTCATCGCCGCGGCCGTGACCTCCTCGTCGGTCATAGCCCGCAGGCGCGCCCAATCCGTCTTATCCGCAAGCGGCTTGGTGGAGCCGTCGGACAATATCTGAACCAGCTTTCCGTCACTCCGCCGTTTGGCTACGATAGTATTCTTCTTGCTCATGCTCCGCCGCGTGTTTTAGCAGGTTTTTTCCGGCTTTAGCGGCATGGCACGCCTGCTCGATCTGCTCCGCCAGACGCCGGGCTTCGCGGCCGCCCTCTATGCGCAAGGCGCGCGCCACCACCAGGGCATCCTCCGGCGTCGGCGCGTCGAGCAGGCGTTTGTTCCACAGGGCCCGTGTTCAATATTCGGCGAAGGCCCGGCGGTAGAGGCTCAGCAAACTGGCCGGTTCTGGTGTTGGGTAGCTCATCGAGCGGTCCCCGGTTTCCAGCGTACGGCAATGCCTGGCTGGTGGCAAGTTGAGCGGCGGATTATACTGACAGTTTCATGAGTCATTATCTGGCCTTCGATTTTGGCGCGGAGAGCGGACGTGCTCTGCTGGGCAGCCTTGCCGGCGGCAAGCTGGTTGTCGAGGAATTGCATCGCTTTCCCAATACGCCGGTGCGCGTGCTGGGCGCGCTCTATTGGGACACGCTGCGGCTGTGGCACGAGATCCAACACGGCATCGGGGTGGCGGCGCGGGAGCGCAAGCTCGCGCTCGACGGCATCGGCATCGACACCTGGGGCGTGGACTACGGGCTGCTGGGCGCGGACGGCGCGCTGATCGACAACCCGCGCCACTACCGCGATTCGCGCACCAACGGGATGATGGAGAAGCTGTTTGAAACCGTGCCGCGCGACCAGGTGTTCGGATATACCGGCATCCAGTTCATGCAGTTGAATACACTGTACCAGTTATACGCACAGAAGCTGGCGGGCGCGCCGGCGTTGGGGGCGGCGCGCCGGCTGCTCAACATGCCGGACCTGTTCAACTACTGGCTCACCGGCGTGGCCAAATCGGAAATCACCATCGCCAGCACCACGCAGTTCTTCAATCCGCGCGACATGAACTGGTCCATGGAGATGCTGAAACGGCTGGATCTGCCCTGCGAGATTTTGGGCGAACTGGTTCCGCCGGGGACGCTGCTGGGCAAGATGCTGGAGCCGCCCTACACGCCGGTGTACGCCACCGCCGGGCACGATACGGCGGCGGCGGTGGCAGCGGTACCGGCGGAAGGCGGCGACAACTGGTGCTATGTCAGCTCGGGGACCTGGTCGTTGATGGGGCTGGAACTGGATGCGCCGGTCATCAACGCGGAATCGCTGGCGCTGAATTTCACCAATGAAGTGGGGGCGGCGGGCAAGATCCGGCTGCTCAAGAACATCGCGGGCCTGTGGCTATTGCAGGAGTGCCGGCGGGCGTGGATGGAGGACGGCGCGGAATACAGCTATGAGCAGCTTGCCGGGATGGCGGCGGCGGCCAAGCCGTTCACGGCGACCATCGACCCCGATGCGTTTTCGGAGCCGGGGGAGATGCCGCGCAAGATTTCGGACTATTGCAGCCAGACCGGCCAGGAGCCGCCCCAAACCCACGGCGAATTCGCGCGCACCATCCTGGAGAGCCTGGCGCTGCGGTACCGCTACGTGATGGAGAGCCTGGAAACGCTGGGCAAGCGGAAGATCGAGGTGATCCACATCGTGGGCGGCGGATCGCGCAACGCCCTGCTCAACCAGTTCGTGGCCGACTGCACCGGGCGGCGCGTGGTGGCCGGACCAAGCGAAGCCACGGCCATCGGCAACATCCTGGTGCAGGCCATGGGCGCGGGCGAGATGGCCACCCTGGATGAAGTGCGCGCGGTGGTGCGGAGCTCGTTCCCGTTGACCACGGTCGAAGCGCAGCCGAGCGGCGAGTGGGACCGGGCCTACCAGCGCTACCGGAAGCTGGTGGGGTTGGACTGAGGCTACTTGGCCTGCGCGGGCTCGTTGGGGTGGGCCAAGCGGCTGACGCGCAGCAGTTCCTTGCGAAACAGCGGATTCTCCGGGAATTCGGAGACTAGCCCCGCCAGCAAAACCTCCGCCTTGCCGGGACGCTTCTCGCGGACATGGATCACGGCCAGCGTCATGCGCGCCAGGGGACCATAATACCTGCCGCGACGAGCCACCAGTTCCGAATCCTCGATGGTTTTTTCCTTGCTCCCGCTGATTTGGGCGAGCCGCACTAACCAGCGCAGGTAAAATGGCAGGCTGCCGACGACGTACTCTACGGTCCCGAATGTCATGTACGCATCGTCTACGGGAGGATTCAGCGCCAGCAGCTTGCGCGCGTAGGCCTGGTTCCTCTTCGATCAGGTAGCTGGCCGCCTTGACACTAAGAGGCAGCGGGTCCTCTGGGGTCAGTTGGCGCTGCCGATCGAGTATTTCTTGCGATCGTTTGAAATCGAAGTTGTAGAGCCGGTCGAAAGCCTGGTCGATCAAGGTTGCGGGCTGAGCTGCCAGACAACCGCCGATTCCCAGGAGCAGAGCCATCCACAGCAGCTTGCCGCACGGTGCCATTCTGGGGTTGTTACTTAGTGTACACTGCGGAGGAGTGCGTCGAAAAATCGAACTCCACAAACGGACCGAGGATGCCCTGGCCGCCTTTGGGATTCCTCCGGATCCCATTTCGATTCAGAGCGCCGGGGCAGGGATGACCTTTCGATTTGCCTCGCCGCACGAGGCCCGCAAGGAGCTGGAAAATCGCTCGCTGTTCGCCCAGGGACCTCTCGGGATTCTGCATGCGGGCGAAGTAGGCGGCGTATTGACGGAATACCGCTCGTATCGCAACGGGACGCGTTTCAGTCTGCACGTGGTGCTGGGCCGGAGTGGGTTGGCGTACGCCGAAATCGACCGTTTCAATCCATACCAGGGCGTCACCGGCCTGGTGCTGCATGGAGTTCTGGAGTTATTCCCGTACCTGGCGAAGCGGCTCGTCGGGATGCGCTGAGCGGGCTCAGGGCTAAAGCATGCCCCACCAGGCGTCAAAGGCCTTTAATAGGCACGGGCGCCATATCGCGGCTGGTGATGACGCGGTCGATCATGCCGTACTCGACGGCCTGTTCGGGCTCGAGGATGTAATCCCGGTCCACGTCCTTGGCGACGCGCTCCACGGGCTGGCCGGTGGCCTCGGCCAGCATGATGTTCAGAATCTCGCGCATGCGCAGGATTTCGCGGGCGTAAATATCGATGTCGGCCGCCTGCCCGGCCAGGCCCTGCATGGAGGGCTGGTGAATCATGATGCGGGAATTCGGCAGGCTGAAGCGCTTTCCCTTGGCGCCCTTGGCGAGCAGTACGGCGGCCATGGAAGCCGCCTGGCCCACGCAGATGGTCACGATGTCCGGGCGGATGAACGCCATGGTGTCCAGGATCGCCAGGCCCGCCGTGATGGAGCCTCCCGGAGAGTTGATGTAGATGGAGATGTCCTTCTCGGGATCTTCGGCTTCCAGAAAGAGCAATTGGGCGATGATCAGGTTGGCCACCTGGTCGTCAATGGGGGTGCCCAGAAAGATGATGTTCTCTTTCAACAGCCGGGAGTAGATATCGTACGCACGTTCTCCCCTGGAGGTCTGTTCGACCACCATGGGGACAAGGACGGATTGTCCCATGTTGCCTCCGGATCACCTAGAGTCGCCGGGCTTCAGGCCCGTTTTGCGGAAGCCACGCGCCTGGCCTTGCGCTTGGTGGCAATCGCCAGAGACTTCTTCTTCAGCTCCAGCGCTTTGACCAGATCGGCGATGGTATTCTTCCCTAAGTAATCCATGATACGCGAACGGAGGGCCACCCAGCTATCGTGCATGGAGCACGGCATATCGTCGTTGCACTCGGCCAGACCACTGGCACACTGCTGGAAGGGCGCCAGGCCATCCAACGCCTCGACAATGTCGAGCAAGCGAACCTCGGCGGGGTCCACGCGCATGGCGAAGCCGCCGGTGGGACCCTTGCTGGAGCGGAGCAGACCTTTGCGAGCAAGCTGCTGCAAGATCTTCGCCAGGAAGTGAGCCGGAATCTGTTCCTGCTCAGCAATATTCTTCACCATGGCGTACTTGCCCTCGGGCACCTGCGCCAAGTGGACAAACGCGCGAATCGCGTATTCGGCCGAACGCGAATAAATCATGCTGCCTCCCGCATTGAAATCGGAGTAAAGCTACACCGTTATCTTAAAATGTTCTAAACCCGCGCGCAAGGCAATTGTTTTGCAATGTTTTGCAAACCATGGATGCCGGCCTGAGCCGCAAATGGGGTCCGGAACACCTGATCCCGTTTCATTGGATGCGGGATCGGATGAAAAAGAGACAAGGACTACAAGCCGGTCGACATCCAGGGCTGGCGGGAGTGCCGTGCAACCGTGAAGAAAGGCCATATTCTCGCGATCCAATCCGGCATATATACGCTTGCAGCTCTGCCGGTCTCAGCGCCTGCCCTCCTCCGATGCCACATACTTTTTGGGATACCGGACACCATGCATGCATCGTGGGGCAGGATGGTATCCTGCGCGCGACCCAGAGGGTACCCCGTTCAACCGGGGCTGGCCGGCCTGTTTACGAGCGAGTCGGGCGGGTTACCAACCCGCCGCAGGTTAAAAACCTGCCCCACAGGTTACTTCAGGTTCTTCTCGAAGAGCGCCAGAATGCGCTTATACTCGTCGGCCCAACTGGCCGGTTCCGCGAAACTGTGGTTCTCCACCGGGTAGACCGCCAGTTGCCAGTTCTCCTTGCGTAGCTCGATCAGCTTCTGAACCAGGCGCACGGTGTCCTGGAACTCGACGTTGGTGTCCACCATGCCGTGGCAGATCAGCAACGCGCCCTTCAAACCTTGCGCGAAATAGATGGGTGAAGACTTGCGGTAGGCTTCCGGATCGGTCTGCGGGACGTTCAGGATGTCGGCGGTGTAGCCGTGATTGTAGAGCGCCCAATCCGAGACCGGGCGCAGGGCGGCGCCGGCCGCGAACACGTCCGGCTGGGTAAACATGGCCATCAGGGTGATGAATCCGCCGTAGCTGCCGCCGTACAGGCCGATCTTTTTGGGGTTGATACCGTGCTGCGATACCAGGTAGCGGGCGGCGTCCACGATGTCGTCCAGGTCCTTGCCGCCCATGTGTTCGTAGACGGCGGTCCGCCAGTTTCGACCGTATCCCGCCGAACCGCGGTAATCCACGTCGATCACCGTGAAGCCGCGCTCCATCAGGATGTGATTGAACAGGTACTCGTGGTAATAAGACGACCACTTGCGGTCTACGTCCTGCAAATAGCCCGCACCGTGAACGAACACTACCGCCGGTCCGCCCTTCTTGAAGCCGGCGGGTTTGAACAGGCGCGCGGGCACCTGGACTCCATCCCGCGCCGTGAAGGTCACGATGGGAACATCCAACCACGGATACTGGGAGAACTCGGGGGCGGGCGAGGTGGTCAGCTTCTTGCCCTCCGCCAGAGGACGGTTCTCCTGGACGTATAGTTCCGGCGGCTGGTTGGTGTAGGAGTAGATGTCGGCGACCGAGCGATCGTCGGGAGAGACGGTGGCGACGTGCCTGCCCGGCGCCTTCGTCAGGCGGGTGAGCGGGCCGCCATCGCCATCCATTTCGTAGAGATGCTGTTCGTGGGGCGAGTCCTTGCTGGCGGTGACGTAGAAATGCGACTTGTCTTTGGATTGGCGAACGTTCAGCACCTCCCAATTGCCCGAGGTGAGCGCGCGCGGCTCGCCGCCATCCCAGGCCACCGCGTAGAGGTGCGAGTAGCCGGTCTTCTCGGATTGAAAATAGACCTCGCGGTCGTTCTTCATCCAGCCGATGGTGTTGGCTCCGGGACCATCCACCCAGGCGTCATCGTGCTGATTGGCGAGCACCCGCGTCTTCCCGGTCGCGGGGTCCAAGGCGAAGATCCAGCGGTCTTTGTTGTCGGCGGCGCGGCCAACGACGACGGCCTTGGTTCCGTCTTCGGACCAGACCGGCAGGCCAAGCTGAACCTCCCGCTTCTGCTGTCCGTGGTCCACCCACTTCACTTCGCCGGTTGCGACGCTGATCGCGGCCAGCCGCGAGGTGGACTGGGTGTCCCCGACATTGGACCGCCCGGAAATGTCTTCGGTGTACCCCGATTCCGTGACATAGTTCGGAACCACCGTGTTCCTGGCGTTGCCGGTTTCCGTGACGGCGGCGATAGCGTACTTCTCATCGGGCGTCAACTGAAGCCCCGTCACCGACTGCCGCGCTTGCAACGTGAACGGCTTGCGCGGATTGTCCGTCTGCCGCTTCTTGTCCTGCTCTTCGCGCAGGGTGGCGCGCTCGCGAACCGCCTCCAGCAACTCCTTCTGCTCCTTCTTGAGGTACTCCTGGCTGTCGGTGCCGCGCTGCTCGCCGGTGGTTGCCGCTGCCGCCGCTCCACCCCGGCCGCCGCGTCCGCCACCGGCCCCCGCGGTTGCGCCCGCGGCAGGCGCCGCGGCGCGGATGTCGGTCAGTTCGACCAGCAGACCGGTATCCAGTGACATCACATACAGGTTGTTGGATCGCGTGAAACAGATCCGCTTGCCGTCCGGCAGAAAGTGAGGATTGGATTCCACGTCGGTGGTCCTGGTGATTTGCCGGCCCTTCCCGGTGGTGTTGTCGGAGATGAAGATGTCGCCATCGCGCGCGTAGACCGTGAGCCGCTTGTCCTTGCTGGTATCGGCTTCCCCGCCCCCGCCCCGGCCGCCGCCGCTGCCCGGAGGCGTCAGCCGGGCTTCCTCGTCGGAGAGTTTGCGCAGGCCGGAACCGTCGCGGTTGACGACATAAGTGTCGAGTGGGGCGTCTTCCTTGTCGGTGGCCTGCTTCCACTGAAAGTAGATGCGCTCACTATCGGCCGACCAGCGCACCTGCGACGGCTCAAACCCCACCAGCGCCGAACCGCGCATGATGTTGTCGATGGTCAGCGCAAAGTTGTTGGCCGGCCGGGCCTGCAAGACCAGCAGCGCCAAGCCGATGGGAATGGAGAGTCTTCGCATAAAGAAGGAATGATAGCTTACTCCACAGTGAGCCGCGACTGTCACGGTGAGACACTGTCACGGTGAGGCCCGCGGCCCTTCGACGTAGGTGTGGCAAACTGAAGACAGGCACGGACGGGCCGAAGGTCCGACGCGCCAAAGAACGCGGAGACTATGACCTCGGTAAGGGAACTCCTGGTGCGGGAAGTCGAGCGGCTTTCCGAGGAAGATGCCCGTGAAGTGCTCGATCTGCTCAAGCGAAAGCAGGCTGCGGGAATCGGGTTGCAGATGCCGAAACCGACACGGGAGGATTTGATCCAACGGCTGGCGGGCCGCCCGGGAATCCACGTTCCAGATCCGGGAGCGCCGCCATTCGAGACACTGGAGCGCATTCGGACCCGTGGCATTCCAGCCTCGGATCTGCTGATCGCCGACCGCCGATGATGCTCTATTATCTGGATTCCAGCGCTTGGGCGAAGCGGTACTTCCAGGAGACTGGCAGCGTTTTCTGCGAATAGACGTAACCCCATCGGTGGTGCTTCGCGCGCTTGATGCCGCCGGCGCATATGGTCTCCGCGCCGCCGACAGCCTCCATCTGGCCTCAGCTTTGGTGCTGAACGAGCAGCTTGAACCCGACTCCCGGGAGTTCGCACTCGTCACGTCGGATCGGGAGCTGAAGGCCGCGGCGCTCAGAGCCGGTTTGACCGTAGTCGATCCCCAGGAGCAAGCGTGACGGCTGGCGCGACGGGGCCGTTGGGCGGGCGCTGCCCGCATCTCCGGCGCACCGAAGCCCGATCCGGTTGTCATGGTTGTCGAAAATCATTCCCCGACACACCGAAGCCCGATCACGTTGAGACGGTCGCCCGGAGCGTACCTGCCACGGTACGATACGCGCGCGAGCCGCGGATCGTTGTACCATGAACCGCCGCGCAGCGCCCTATACTGGCCGCTCGCAGCCCCGGACGGCTCGCTGAACGCGCTGAACTGGTAATCTCCGTACCAGTCCGCCGTCCACTGCCACACGTTCCCGAGCATGTCGAACAGCCCGAAGGCGTTCGGTGACTTACGCCGCACTTCGTGAGTCTGACTTCCGCTGTTCCGGGAGTACCAGGCGATCTCATCCAGATTGCCATAGCGGGCGCCCGTGGAACCGGCTCGCGCCGCGTACTCCCACTCCGCTTCCGTCGGCAGCCTCCCTCCGATCGCTACGCAGTAAGCCTTCGCTTCGTCCCAACTCACGGTCTCAGTGGGAAGACTGGCGCCGTTGAAATGGCTCGGGTTCTGTCCGGTTACGCGCTGATACGCTTGCTGGGTCACGGGAGTCTGACCCAGCCAAAAGCCTTTGGTAATGGTCACTTGGTGGGCGGGCCTCTCGTTGTCGAAGCACTCATTATCCCCCGGCGAGCACCCCATCCGGAACGTTCCCGGCGGAATCCAGACGTACGTCAGGCCGTCCTTCGGGTTCACCTTCATGGCGCCCGGTGCGATAGCGGCCGGAGGGGGAGGCGGCGCGGCCGGCTTCAGTGCCGCCAGCTTTTCCCGTACCGCTCCAGCATACTGGCTGGCCGGATATTCTCTCAGGAATTGTTCGAACAGGCCGGGGTCCCGGCTATCCTTGATGGACTGCCAAGAAGCTCGTTCCGCTTGGCGCGCCCTTTCAGCGGGTCCGATGGCGACGCGTACCGCGTCGAGGACGGTTTGCGGCATTCCCGCGG
>Ga0326728_10020513_pt1 | contig 12590 bp, 5 predicted proteins | sample MB3enrmetagenome_FD_207602 | JGI IMG/M metagenome (GOLD analysis project Ga0326728, IMG submission 207602) | Lab enriched peat soil microbial communities from McLean, Ithaca, NY, United States - MB31MN | ecosystem: Environmental > Terrestrial > Soil > Wetlands > Peat | place: USA: New York...
CGGCCATCTGATAATCTTGTCTCAGACTCGCATTGGAGGCTCATGATGCATAGATCGATTGTCTGGTTGATCGGGCTTGGCTGCGGCGCGGCTCTCGCCCAAACCTGCGATTTCCAGGATTACCAACCGGCCGACGGGCTCAAGGCCGAGATGCAGGCCGGCGGGGCCGTCGCGTTTTCCTGGCAGGGCGAACGCGAGCAGCAGTTGCGCGCGCAGTTTCAGATCCGCGACGGCCAGCCCATGGTCCGCGAACTGGCCGTGAGCAAGGGCCAGGGCAACTGGATCGTGTTAGGCCGTGATCTCAGTCCGGAGTTCGAAGTCACGAGCGGCATGCGCCGCATGTCCGAGCAGCAGGCCGAGCCCTTGCGCGCCCTGAAGATAGCGCTTACTCCCGACGTGATCGACAGGGAACGCTGGAACGCCTTCTGGGACGCGCCGCTCATGATCCCCGGCACCGGCAGCCTGGAGTTGCCGCGCAAGCCGGAAGAGATCCGCCGCGCCTGGGCCTCGTACCACGCCAACACCTGCGCGGTGAAGACCGATGGCGCGCGGCTGGAGGTCACCTTCCCGGGCCTGCAAATGGGAATCTTTGCGGGCGACCTGCGCTTCACCGTCTATCGCGGTACCAACCTGCTGCGGCAGGAGGCCATCGCCAAAACCGAAGAGAAGGCCGTCGCCTATAAATACCTGGCCGGTCTGAAGGGCTTTCTGATCGGCGACAGCGCGCGCATCGTGTGGCGCGACCCGGCGCGCGCCTGGCAGGAGTACGATTTCGGCGGCGACCCGAACCAGGACTCCGTCGCGCTGAAGGCGCGAAACCGCGTCGCCATCCTGGAAACCGGCGGCGGGTCGCTGGCCTTTTTCCCGCCCTCGCATAAGTTCTTCTTCGCGCGCGAAATCGAAACCAATCTCGGCTTCGTCTACTATCGCAAGCTGGATGGCGCCACCTTCGCCGTGGGGGTGCGGCAGGCGGACCGCGAAGAGCCCTACAAGCCGTACGGCGTTTCCGACGAAGAGTGGGACCGGCGTGCTCGCGAGGCGCGCCACGACATCGCCAATTTCGCCTTGTACAATGCCCCTCCCGGCACCTGGCAGCGCATGCCCGTGTACTTCTACCTGAACGCCGCAGATGGCCGCGAGACCGACGATGCCGTGCTGGCGTTCACCCACGGCGACGTCTACAAGCCGATGCCCGGCTTCAAGGTGATGGTGAGCCACTTCCACACGCATTTCATCGAGGCGCTCAACGACGCCGGCACCCTCGACATGCACGCGCCCTGGGTGGACGTGTTCCGCGCCCTGGGTATCAACATCGCCAACATGGCCGACTTTCACTCCGACTCGCACCCCAAGGATCCCGGGCCCATTCGCTTCAAAGAGCAGAAGGTCTATTTCGACGGCCTGCGCCGCTTCTCCGACCGCAACTTCCTCCTGATTCCCGGAGAAGAGCCGGACAACACGCTCGGCGGCCACTACATCTCGATGATGTCCCATCCCGTGTTCTGGTCGCAGACGCGGGCCGCAGGCCACCAGTTCATGGAAAACGACTCCGTTTACGGCAAGGTCTATCACATCGGCACCGCGGCCGAGGAACTGGACATGCTGCGCCGCGAGAACGGCCTGATGTGGCAGGCCCATCCGCGCACCAAGGGCTCCACCGGCTACCCCGATGCGGTGCGCGAGTGGCCGCACTTCCTCAGCGACCGGTTCCTGGGCGGGTCGTTCCAATCGCTGCCCGTGGACCAGTCCGAAAAGCGCATCTGCGAGAAGCGCTGCCTGGGCCTCCTGGACGACATGAACAACTGGACCTCCAACCCCAAGTACATGATCGCGGAGGGCGACACCTACATGAAGTGGCCGGACGACGAGACATTTCCGCAGCTTTATGTGAATTACGTAAAGCTGGACCGCGTCCCCCGGTTCGACGAGGATTGGGGTCCCATCGTGCGCGCCATGCGCGCGGGAGACTTCTATGTATCGAGCGGCGAGGTGTTGCTGCGCAACTGGAGCATCCAGGGGACGGGCGCCCGCCGCACCTACACCGCCGAAGTGGAATGGACGTTTCCCCTGGAATTTGTGGAACTGGTGTGGGGCGATGGCGACACCAGTCACTCGCAAGCGATTTCCGCCACCGACCTGGCGCCCTTCAGCTCCAAAAAGTTCAGCATCCCCTTCGACGCGGCGGGCAAGAAGTGGGTCCGCTTCGCCGTCTGGGACTCGGCGGGCAACGGCGCGTTCACCGAGCCCGTGCATCTGCAGTAGGCGCCTCGGCGGAGGCGCCAGCGACCAGGCTAAAACAAAAGCCGTGCGCCAAACTGCAAGTTACGAGGGTTGGAGCCGGTCACGATCTGCCCAAACTGGGGGCTGTTGACGATGATCGTGTTGGTGCCGCTCGCCTGCAGCAGGGGATGGTTGAAGGTGTTGTACGTCTCAAACCGCAGTTGCAGGTTGTAACGTTCGCGGTAGCGAATATTCCTGAGGAGCGACGTGTTGAAATTGATCATGCCCGGTCCGCGGCAGTTGGGCTCGCTTACCGAATCGGTCGGCAGCGTGAACGGCGCGGCAGTCTGGAAGGCCGCCGTGTTGAACCACTCGTTATCGGTCCTGGCTACGCCGCTGGGGAGACTGCAGCTTGCTACGCGGTTGGCGCGTCCGGCGGTGGATATGAAGTTAATCAGCCCGGTTTGATCGGGAGCCGTGATCATGATCGGCGTTCCGCGTTGCACCACGGAAATACCGGCGATTTCCCAATTTCCCAAAATGGCGCTGGCGATTCCATGCTGCAGGAACGGCCGGCCCTTGCCAAACGGAAGGTCGTAGATATAGCTGGCTACAAAGCGCTGCGATACATCGTTCCCGTCAATGGACCGGTTGTAATTCGGATCGTACATGGAATCCGACGGCCCCACGATCCAGGTATTCGATTGCATGGTCGAATTGATGGTCTTCTCGTTGGTGTAGGCGAGGCTTACCAGGAAGCCGTGCGACATCTGTTTTTGCAGCCGCAGCGTTAAGGCGTCGTAGTCTCCGTGCGCGTAAGGCTGTCTGTAGATCAGCACGGCCGTATACTCGGGATACGGGAGCAGCAACTGTTGCTCGGTGATCGTTGGAAAGCTGAGCGCGCCCGTCGTAATCTTCCCGTAGAACGGATTGGGAACGGCACTCAGCAACTTGGACCCCAGGCTCATCTCGAGCGGGTCGTTGGCGTCGTTCTGACGGTTCCAATAAAGGTGGGTTACTTCCGACCCGTTGAAACCCGCCTCCAGCAGCACGGTGGGGGATAACATGCGCTGGATGCTCAAGCTATATGAGCTCATGTAAGGCGTGGGCCGGCTCCGCAGGTCGGCGCGAATGGCCGTGCCGGTCCAGTCGGTACTCGGCCCCGGCTGAACAATTCCGCCGGCAAAGGGATTGTTCCAGGTCCCGCCCACCGGCGGTGTATTGGGTAACGCGTTGGGCGCGCCGAGCGTGAGCAAGTTGGAAATAAACCCGCCGTTGCCCAAATCCGTGGCCGCGGCGTTCACGCCGATAAAATCCGCATACACGATTGCTCCGGCCGCGCGGATGACGGTCTTGTTGTTCAACTGGAAAGCCAGGCCTACGCGAGGCTCGAAATGCTTGCGGTGGGGATCCTCCACATAGGCGCCAGGCTTGATCTCCTGGAACTGTCCCGGCTCGCCGGTGTCGGGATTGATCATGTTTGGGTAGAAATCCCCGATTTGACCGAACTTCTCCGCGTAGGGAGTGATGTACTCCCAGCGCAGGCCCAGGTTCAGCGTCAGGCGGTCGGTGACCCGGTAATCGTCTTGCAGGTACAGTGCCCAGGATCTTTGCCAGAGATACAAGGGATTGGTAATGGTGAGCGTGCCGGATATGGGCACTCCCAACTCGAGGCTCGCCAGGCCGTTTCCCCCGTTTAACGTCGTCTGAAGCGGATTCGGCCCTTGCGTATAGGTACGGTCGAATATGTACTGGCCGGCGGAATACTGGGAGTTGTACAGAAACGACCGCATCAGGGCATCGTCAGTGCCGAACTTCAGATTGTGGCGGCCCTTGAGCCACGTGACATGATAGTTGAGATTCCAAGTGTCCATGGGAGTGTACGTCCGCGTGGCCCCGCCAAGAGAATCGAAGTCCGTGGAAGGCGCTCCCGTTACTGCCAGCCCGCCGCCGGTGGCATAGGTGTCCACGCTGATGGCCGGGAACTGGCCGTACCCAATATGACTGGTAACATTCGGGCCGAACCCCAGCTTACTGACATCGAAATTCTGAGCCACCGGGTAGGTGTTGAATTGCAGACGAGTGTAGCTCAGCCTGGCTTCTCCCAGTAAGTGCGGAGTGAACGTCGAGAGGAATGAGATCATGGCGGCCGTACCCGGGTCCGACGCAACCGACTGCGCGGCGTAGGCAAATCCCGGACCTGTCGGGTCGCTCGCCGAGCCTGGAAGATTGGAGTAACTCTTGTAGGGCGTGAAGCCATAACGGCCGTAGAGCCGATTCTTGTCGTTGATGTAATAATCTAATCTGGAAAGGTAGTTATTGGTATTGACAATCGACTTCCCACTCATAAAAAAGTTGTTGATGTTGGCCAGGCCCTGTCCGGGTCTGTCCGGCTCCGGGTAAAATTTGAGGACATTTGTCGCGATGTTGTTGAATCTGGACGCCGGGATCACATCGCCGGGAAATGCGCTCCGAACATAGCCGCCGGAGCCGTCGGCGGACGTGGTGAGAGGATCGTAAATAACGTCTTGCTCTCCTTTGGCGTCTAACTGATGAGAAAAGTCGCCCGACTTTACCGCATCCGTGGGAACCGTCCCGAGAACCTGAGCGGGACCGCCCTGTCGCGTACCTTCATAGTTAAAAAAGAAGAAGAGCTTGTCGTGTTTAATGGGACCGCCGAGGTTGCCGCCGAAGCGATTGAATTGAAACGGCGCCTTGGCGATGCTGTTGCGGTCGTTCTGCCAACTGTTGGCATTGAGGTCGGCATTGCGGATGAACTCCCAACCGGTGCCGTGAAACTGGTCAGTGCCCGATTTGGTGGCTACCTGCGTAATACCGCCAATGGCGCGCCCGAACTCGGCCGAGTATGTGGTGGTGTCCACCCGGACCTCGGAGACTGCTTCGAGTGGCACGGAGTACGCGGTGCCGTTCTCGTTGGTGCCGCGGCTCTCCGCGCCGTCAACCAGATAGCCGTTCTGTTGGGCGAGTCCTCCCCCCATCTGCGCGGTGGTCGCCGAGCCGATGACGGCGTTCCCCAGGCTTTGTTGACCGGTAGTAGGCACTACGTTCGGAACCAACGCCGCATAGGCCAGGGGACTGGCGGAGATATTGGGTAATTCGGCAACCGACCGCGTAGTGATCGTGGATTGCAGTGCCGAACTCTGGGACTCGAGCTGTACGGCGGTGGCATTCACGGCCACCGTTTGCGTGACGCTTCCGACATGCAGTGTGACGTTAACCGTCGCGGTCAGGGTCAATGTAAGCGGAATATTGGTCACGGTGGAAACTTCGAAGCCGGCCTTTTGCACCCTGAGGTCGTAGTCCGCCGGAGGGAGATTGGTAATGAAATAAAGACCCGCCGAGTTGGTGGTGGTCTTGGTGGTTACGTTGGTAGCCCTGTCACGCATGGTCACGGATGCGTCCACGACGATGGCTTGGCTGTCGTCGGTTACCGTACCCGTGATGCTGGCTCGTTCACCCTGGCCAGATGCGACCCGGGCCATACCCAGGATCAGACCTATGCAAAGAACGATATAAAGCGCTTTGAAGTTTTGATGGGTTTCCGGGAAGCAGAAACGACGGCGTTTCTGCTCCGTCCTGGCAAGTCCTTTTGACGGCAACATGGTGATCCGCTTTCTCCTTCTTGGTGGCTGAGGAATCCGTAATTCGGGTTTGGCGCCCTCAGCAAGAATGGCGACATTATACACCGAACACACCGGCTGTTGAGGCTCGATTTTCCGTTTTGTATGATTCAGTATACTTGGCTGCCTTGCCGAGTCAAAGGTGGGAGCGCCCGTTGCGAACTGGCCGTGGAGACGATCCGCCTGGTGGCCGTTTGGATTCCCTCCTCTTTAACAGAGGCACGCGCTCACGCCTCTGGATTTACCGACTCGGCCGCGACCCGCCGAAGAGCCGGCAGGATATCGCCAACCCCAAGGGCGGCGGCTGCCGGATGCCCGAATCCGAAATAGAGTCTCTTGAAAAGCGCGTAAAGTCCGTCGTAGATCTTCGCCGCCGCGGGATCCGGCGCGACCGTCCAATAGCCTAAACAGAGGGCATCCTGCGCGTCCTCGACTGTCTGAAATGCGCCCGCCGCCAGGAACGCAAAGATCGCCGCACCCAAACCTGTGGTCTCTCCTCGTGGAACCAGCACCGGCTTGCCCAGCGCATTGGCGTACACACGGTTGACGACGTTGTTTTTCTGTGGGGCTCTTCCGCCCAGTATCAGCCGCCGGACCGGTACGCCATGTTCCTCGAAACGCTCCAGGATCACCCGTGTGTGGAGGGCGGCGCCTTCGAAGGCGGCGAAGAGTTCATCCTGCGGGGTGTGCGTCAGCTTCCACCCGAGGGTGACACCGCCGAGTTCAGAGTTCACCAGGACGCTTCGGTCCCCGTTATCCCAGGTGAGCCGCAGAAGGCCAGTTTGTCCGGCGCGGTAAGCCTCAAGCCCGCGGGAGAGGGCGGTCACCGTGGTACCCGCCCGCCTCGCGATGGCGTCCCAGATGTCGCCGCTGGCGCCCAAGCCAGCCTCAATGCCAAACATGTCCGGATGGATCGAGCCCCACGCGGCGCTGCAAGTCCCCGGGATGGGCGAGGTATTTCTGGCAAGCGCCATGATTGGAGCGGAGGTACCGAGGACGATCACGATGTCGCCTTCTCGAATTCCAGCGCCGAGGGTGTCCCAGTACCCGTCAAGACCTCCTACTGAGACCGGAGTACCCTCGCGCAAGCCGATTCGACCTGCCCACTCAAGCGTCAACCTCCCGGCGATTTCGTTGCTTTTCGCATAGCGCCCTTTCAGTTTGTCGCGCACGCCTGCAAACAACGGGTCGACTGCTGTCAGATAATCCTGCGGCGGGAGTCCGCCGAGCGCCCGATTCCACATCCACTTGGGGCCGGCAACCCCGATCGAGCGGGGCAACCGGCCGATATCCTCGATCCCGCACAGCATGGCCGGGAACATGTCGGCATGTTCGAGCACCGTCACCAGTTTGTGGCGCTTCTCCGGGTTGTTGCGCAGCCAATGCAATAGCTTGGAAAATCCACCCTCGGAAGGATACACTCCGCCGCACCACTCGATGGCCTCCAAGTTCATCCGTTGCGCCGTTTCGGTGATGAGGGCCGCCTCACGCCAGGCCCGCTGATCGCACCACATGTAGTAGTCGTCCAAGGGCTCCAGACCCTCTCCGACCGGCACAATTGTCGAACCCGTGGCATCCGCGGCGACTGCTTCGATCTGGCCGCCTGTCACGCCCGCCGCAGCGAGAGCCTTTCGGCATGCCTCGACAAATGCGCGCATGTGGTCGGCAGGGCTCTCGGTCGCGGAATCCGGATCTTCTTTCTTGCGACGCAAGGGATATTCGGCTGCACCTGAACCGAGGCGCCCCATCCTGCTGTCGAAGATCGACACGCGAACGCTCAAGGTTCCGAAGTCCACTCCAGCCACAATCGACATCAGATGCTCCTGTCCACACCGCTCGGACCGCCCGCTGTTCTACAGCGCGCCGCCCACCGCAACTTCGACGCAGCCAGCGCGGCGACGATCGCGTCCAGTGCAACCGTGTCCGCGAAGTCCTTCGTCGCGAATCGGAGCAGTCCGTCAGTTCGGCGAGCGCCATTACTCCGATAATCGCTTTCCGGACTCCGATAATCGCTTTCCGGCCGGCATCCCGTAATCTCCTTGCCGGCGTGGATCGGCGACACGCGGTCGAAATCCCCGGCGTGTTGGAGACTGCGCCATTCCACCGCGGGTCCTTACGAACGGCCCGGTGACATCGCAGAGATGGAACCCTGCGGCCACAGGGCGGATTCCGGCATGGTCAGGCGCAGCCTGTCGAGCGTGATGTGGCGAGCTGTTCGAAATACTGTTCGGTCAGTACTATATCAAAAGCCGCCTGAGAGGGGAAGCCGTTTCTGCGTGCGTGGCCCGATCCGATTCGCCACCGTAAACCACCATGCCGACTCAGTTGGCCTTGCCGATGCGCCCTTTCGAACTTTTGCGCCGGGCGCTCTCCGCTGACTCCCACTCCATGCACCTGGTGCAAGATAACCGGCGAATCTTCGAGGACTCGAGGCGGCGGCCAGCGCGGCCACCGCAGTGCGGACAGTTCGCGGACAGTTCTGAGTTGTCGCGATTCGGCGAAACGTGCTAGCATGTGGCATCGCCGCGCAGCCGGGCGCTCGAATTCGGCCTGCGGTCTCGCGCGGACGAGGATGGCTGGTTTCGTGCGGCAGCCATCTTGTATCCGGAATAAATGAAAACCAGTGTGACTTAGACAAGGGCTTCGCCCTTGATATCCCTTCAGGATATGGAGGTCAGGAGCCAGAAGTCAGAATGGCGGCGTAGAGAAGCGGCTGGTTTTCTGAAACGAGAGCAAAATTCTCGTTGGGGCCCCTATAACGGGAACTAAGAAGGGTGCGGCCGGCAAGCGCCAGCCGAAGGAAGAAAGGCGGGTTCACAGATGAAAGCGGCAGTCTATTACGGGCCGCGCGACGTTCGCGTGGAGACTGTCCCGAGGCCCTCGGCGGGACCGGGTGAGGTGGTACTTCGAGTGCGCCGCTGTTCGGTGTGCGGCACGGACAAGCGCATCTTTACCCACGGACAAAAGAATGTTGTTCCGCCGGCGATTACCGGACACGAAATCGTGGGGACGGTGGATGAGGTCGGCTCCGGCGTGGATGCCCAAATCGCAGCCGGCGGGAATGTGGTCGTCGCCACCGTTGTGGGCTGCGGAAATTGCATCTATTGCCGGCGAAAACAATACAATCTGTGCGATTCCTTCACGGCCCTGGGATACGATTACGCCGGGGGATTCGCCGAGTACGTCAAGATCCCCGCTGTCGCGGTAGCCCAGGGGAACATCATTCCCATCCCTTCCGGTATGTCGCTGGAGCGCGCGGCACTGGTGGAACCGCTCTCTTGTTGCCTGAATGGCCAGGAATATCTGAACGTACAGCCGGGCGACCGTGCATTGGTTTTCGGCGCCGGCCCCATCGGGATGATGCACGCCGCTATCCTCAAGGACCGCGGCGCCGACCCCGTCGTGGTGACCGACGTCTCCGAGGAGCGCCTGGCTTATGTTCGGGAATTTGGCCTGGGCCGGACGGTAAACACGGCGGGCGGCAATGCGGTGGAGAAGATTCTCGAAGCTGCCGGGGGCGAAAAGTTCGACGTTGCCATTACCGCCAACTCGGTAAAGGCCACTCAGGCCGACGCATTGAAGTTAGTGCGTAAGAAGGCTCGCGTTTCCTTCTTTGCCGGCATACCGAAAGACGATCCGGTGTTACCCATCGACACTAACTTCATCCATTACAATGAAGTTTCCGTCTTCGGGTGCTTCGCCTCGAACTTGAAACACTACCACCAGGCGCTGGAGATGGTCCTGCGCGACGGTCTTCCCTGGGACCGGTTCCTGACGCATAGGTTCAAGTTAGACGACATGGTCAAAGCCTACGCGGTAATCGAGGCGGGGCAAGGAATCAAGACAGTTATCGACTGCGAGTGACCGCGCTTCTAATGGACAAGAATTCCCTGGCGCAGTTGATTGAGATCTCCCACGTGGTGGGAGCCAATCCGGAGTATGTGCAAGCGGCCGGCGGCAATACTTCCGTGAAATCGCCCGACGGCCGGACGATGGCCATCAAGGCCAGCGGCACCGCGCTGACCTCGATGAGCGAGACGGACGGCTGGGTGGAACTGGATGTGGCGGAGGTTTTGAGCGTTCTCGACCGGACGGATCTCGCCGCCCTCCCGGTGAAGGAGCGCGAGGCGCGCGTCCTCGAGTGCCTGCACTCTGCGGTCGTCGGCGGCCGCGGGCGCCCTTCCGTCGAAACCGCGCTTCACGCCATGCTTGGCCGGGTAGTGGTGCACACGCACGCCGTGGCGGCCAACGCCCTTAACTGTGGGCCGGGCCTCGAGACTTTGAGGGAGCTTGGCCCTCCCGGCGAGCCGCCGCCGCTGTGGGTGCCCTATACCGATCCGGGCTGGTGCCTGGCAACCGCCGTCCGTTCGGCCGCCGAAGGGTATCGGGAGCAGCACGGTTGCCAGCCCGCAGTCATCTTCATGGAGAACCACGGCCTTTTGGTCTCGGCCTCCGGCGCCGGGGAGTGCCTGGCGCTCCACGATGAATGGGTTCGACGGTGCGAGCGGTATTTCTCGCCGGCAGCACCGCCCGTGCGCCCCGCTCCCGGGATCGGTTCCGCCGCTCTGCGCAAGACCATGGTGGAGCTTCGCCGGGCCTGGCGCGATCGATTCGGCGCCCGGCCTTTCGTACGCTTTTCGGGCGACCAGGAGCTGGCCGCGGCAGCTTCTCGTGACGCGGCCGATATATTCGCCGCCGGAGCGCTCACGCCGGATCACATTGTTTACACCGGCGCCCATGCCGCGGTAGCGGAGTCGCTGGACGAGTTGCCCGCGAAATTGAGACCTGCCTTGACCGAAAAGTCTCCCCCGCGGGTGGCGTTGGTCAGAAATGTCGGCACATTCCTGCTGGCTGCCGATCCGGTGAAGTTGGACGCCGCCGAGGACCTGGCCGCCGCCGGAGCCAAGATCACCCGTTTGGCGGCGGGGCGCGGCGGCGCACACAATCTATCTCCTGCCTCCGCCAGCTTCATTATCGACTGGGAGGCCGAACACTATCGCGCCAAACTCCTGGGCTCTGCCCACGCGCCGTTGGCCGGCAACGTGGCTCTGGTCACCGGAGCTGCTTCGGGGTTGGGTTGCGGCGTCGCTCTGGGATTGGTCGAAGCCGGTGCGGCGGTGGCCTTCTGCGACATTGATGATGCGGGAGCCGAGATTGCCGCTACCGGTTCCGCCGACCCGCGCCGGGCGCTCGCCGTGCGCATGGACGTAACCAGCGAGGAGTCGGTAGCGGCTGCCTTCGATCGCGTTGTAGGCCGCTGGGGCGGCGTCGATATCGTGGTCTGTGCGGCCGGCATCGCCCCTCCCTACGAGCTCGTCGATATGCCCCTGGACAAATGGCGCCTGGCCCTCGAGATCAACCTTACCGGTTATTTCCTGGTGGCGCGCGAGGCCGCCCGGATTATGCGCGCCCAGGGAGAGGGTGGATCCATGGTCATGCTTTCATCCAAGACCGGCCTGGACGCTTCCAAGAGCAACTCCGCGTACAACGCCACCAAGGCCGGCGAGTTGCACCTGATGCGCGGCTGGGCTTTGGAACTCGGGCCGGACGGCATTCGCGTCAACGCCGTAGCGCCTGGCAACGTTTTTGAGGGCTCGAAGATCTGGAACCCCGAGTACATCCAGGCCGCCGCCCGTAAGAAGGGCATCCAGCCCGAGGAAGTGATCCCCTACTACACTTCGCTCACCGCCCTGAATCGGGAGATCAAGCGTTCGGACGTGGCCGCGGCGATTGTCTTCCTGTGCTCCGGCGCGGCGCGCTGCATTACCGGACAGACGTTGGTGGTTGACGCCGGGCAAGTTATGGTGCGATGACAGGTTATGGTGCGATGAACGAGATTCAGCAGCACGGCACGGCGGAACTCGAAGCGGCCCTCTACGGCGGCTCGCCCGAGAGCCGCCTGGACGCCTTGCGCCAGCTTTGCGCGGGGCTCGGCAAAAGGCCCCGGCGGGGCACCAACTGCCACATTCATACCAACGAATCGTTCAGCGTCTTTCGCTCGCCGGCCGAAGCCGTTTGGCAGGCCGCGCGAGAAGGCCTGGCGGTTCTCGGCATCAATGACCATTACACCGTGGCCGGGCATGAAGAGTTTCGCCAGGCATGCAAGATTGCGGGCGTCGACGCGGGGTTCTCCATGGAGGCTGTGGCCATGGACCGCGCGGCCGAGGCCAGCCGCCTGTTGCTGAACGACCCCGATAACCCCGGCCGCGTTTACCTCTGCGCCAAAGGCATCGCCAGGATTCCGCCAGACTCTTCCGCCGCCCAAACGATGCTGGCCCGCATGCGCGCCGCCCTCGAGCTTCGCAACCGTGAGATGACCGTGAAGGCCGCTCAACTCTTTCGCGAGCGGTTGGACGCCGATGGCCCGGCGTGGGAAGACGTGCGCGCTCTGACGCCGCGAGGCAATACCACCGAGCGGCACGTGGGGTGGGCCGCACTCGTCCGGCTGCGCGAGATCGCTCGCGGGCGTGGGGTGCCTGTGACCGAGGCGATCGAGCGTTGCTGCGGGGCGGCTCCGCCGCCGGGAGCGGACGACGCGGCCCTGCAGATCTTTCTCCGCGCCAAGCTTCTCAAGGCCGGCGCCCCTTGCTACGTGCGCGAAACCGACGATGCGTTCGTTTCCTCCGAGGAGCTGCGCGAGATGTTTCTGGCCTTCGGAGCCATTCCCACCTACCCGGTCCTCGGCAATCCCGTCACATCCGGCGAGCGGGATGTCGAGACGCTTCTCGA
>Ga0326728_10020514_pt1 | contig 12590 bp, 6 predicted proteins | sample MB3enrmetagenome_FD_207602 | JGI IMG/M metagenome (GOLD analysis project Ga0326728, IMG submission 207602) | Lab enriched peat soil microbial communities from McLean, Ithaca, NY, United States - MB31MN | ecosystem: Environmental > Terrestrial > Soil > Wetlands > Peat | place: USA: New York...
CCTCGCTGTCGTACCTCAGAATTTTCAGGCGGTTGCGCGCATACCGGTACAGAGTAGCCAGGCTGGTTTCATACCAGCAGCACTCCGCCATGCGGGGCGAGAACCCGCAGTAGAACTGGAACCTCTGCCGCACCAGTTCGGGGGAAACCAGCATGGCCGCGCTAATGCGGTGATTGCCCTCCAGGATGGTTAAGGGCTGATTCTCGTCTATGCCGATCAGCAGAACAACCCGATTGACCGCATTGCTGCGGCGCAGGTATTCGCTGAAACGGTTCAGCCGAGCCAGGAAGGAACGTGTGCGGCCCATAAAAGTCTTGTTACGGATGCGGGAGACAATATCCGTGAGCAGGAAACTGCCGGAGGCCAGCTTGCGCCATTGCGCGCGGGGGAAGACACGCAGCTTTTCGATCGCCGCCTCGGTGATCTCGATCTCCCACCATTCCGTATCGGCGGGCAATTCGCGCCACATGGTTCCGCGGCGACGGAAGAGAAGGGCGCGGCGCAAGGCGTTTTCGCTCTCGTTCGCCGTATCCGGGTGCATTACCAGTGTCTGGAAGCTCTTGCGGTCGGCGTCAAACTCGATGTGGTGGAATTCGTTGCGCAAGAACTGGGCGATTACCTCCGGTTCCGGAACCCGGCGCAGCCGGGTCAGCCCGCCAGACGGGATCGCGTCTGGCACCATCGCCAACTGGACTACGAGCCCCTGCCGCCGGGAACGGGACTGGAAGAATGGCAGCGCGGCGGCTATGAACAGCACTACCATCAACACCAGTTGCACCAGGACAACATCCCGCAGAGTGGCATGGAAAAGACAGATGCCGGCGACAATGGCGCCACTGAAAAACAACTGGATGTAGCCACTGTTGACCAGCTTGCGCGACATCTCATAGGCCATCAGCACCACACTGAGCGAGTACACGCCGGTGGAGGCGGCGTAAAGCAGCAAGAGGGAGTTGAGGGAATATCCGGCGAGCTTAATTCCGGAACCAAATACTAAGCGCAGCGCCAGGTCGGGGAAGAGGCCCAACCCGGCGATGAACACGACGGCAATTCCCAAAACAATGACCAGCGGAACGACCAGCACCGAAATTCGCTGGTCCTCGCGCTTGGCAGAGGCGGACAGGGGGAACATCGCGCTAACTACCGACCAGGACAACATGTAGACGACCCGGCCGACGAGAGCGACCGCGGCGTAAAGCCCCGCCACCTCCGGCGGGAAAAAGTGCTTCACCAAAAGGATATCGATATTGTTGATGATTACTTGCCCGACAAAGAAGACGATGGCCTGTATGCCTTCGCGGAGCGAGGTCGTTTCCCCGGGCTCAGGACGGCCTTGCAGTTCCGCCGGTTTGGGCGGAACAAAATAGGCCAGGATCACGGACACGGCAATGGCCGCCACGGCGCCCAATATGCCGAAGCCCAGTTCGATCAGGACGACCGCACCCAAACACTTAACCACGGCTTCGAGGATGAAGTTGGTGGCTAGCCGGGAGAAGGCGCACACGCCTTGTAAACCGCCGCGCTTTACTCCTAGCGGGACGTAGAAGGCCACTCCCGCGGCAAGCAGAATTACCACGAAACTGGAAGGCAGTTTCAGGTATCGAGTGACCTGCGGGCTTAGCAGGAAAAGCGCAGAACCCAGCCCAATGCCCACCAACCAGGAACGCCGGAGCAGGGAGGAAAATACCGCCACCTTGGCGCCGGAGGTTTCGCTGCGAGCCACCAACTTGGCGCAAACCAATTGAAAGGTCAGAGTAATGGCCGAAGCCAGCATGAGCAGCGTGACGGCCGCGGCAGCGTGCCCAAATCCCTGCGGACCCAGCATATGGGCCACGGCGACGTTGTACCCGAAGTTGGCGGTGCTTACCAGGCCGGAGCCGACCAACATGACCAGGCTGCCGCCCAGGATGCGGGAATGCGCCGGTTCCGACCACAGGAGGTGGAGTTTGTCTCGCCACCCGGTGGCCCGCGAGGTCATTGCTTCCAACTTTTGCCGGCCACTGTTCATGCGGCCACCCCGGATTTGTCTTCCGGCCGGCTATCGGCCGGCGGAGTATTGAAAGGTTGCCGCCGCATGGCTTCGGGCAGGAAGCGGCTGAAGCTCCGCATGGCGTCGCTGGGGGTCTCGTAGATTTCGAAAAATCGATCGGTGTGGGTTATTTCCAGGATGACCCAGGCTTCCGGCGATACCGCCGCCAGCTTAAGGTCGCCGTCACGCTTCATCACTTCCGTTATGCACTGGAGTAGCATGTCGACTCCGGCCATATCCAGATGTTTGACTGACGACATGTCGAAAACGAGCTGGGGCCGGTCGGAAGTGATCAGGGGCTGTATTTCCCGCCAGAAGTTCCGGGCTTGGCGGAAATCAAGACGTTCGGGGGTATGCTTAATCACTACCGGCCGGCTGCTTTCCATCTTTCGCTGCACCTGCCCTTTCTATCGAAAATTGCTCACGGCCCGATCGGTCGCGGCCGGTAACGAATCGGTGGCGCTCAAGGCCCTCGCCGGCGACGAAACTGCCAACGGGAAGCTGGGTGTTTCGGAAGGAGCGGAGCGGCCCAACAGCCCGCGCGCGAACTCAAGCGGCAGATACGCCAGCAGGGACAACATTTGTTGCCAGGCGCGTAACGGCGCGGACAACACCGAACCCACGAGTTTGGAGTCGCTGATTTCGACCTCCACCCCGCGGCGCAGGCTCGCCACTTTGCCGAAGCCCACCACGGCATGAGCCACATCCAGTGCGTTCCCAAGTTTGGTGTAGGGCAAAACCGTGGCATCCTCGACTACCGTCCCGCGGCCCACTTCCGTGTGGTGTTCGAGCGCGGCGCAACGGGTGATGAGTGCGCCGGCGCGCACGCGAGCGTACCGGCCGATGAACGCCGGCGAAAGCACCCGTGCCCCGCGATGAATCCGCGCCCCCGGCGCCACCCATACGCCGGGCTTGATTGCTTCGCCCTGGGGGGTGATCTGGGAGCGTCCGCAAAAGGCATCCACGGCCAGTTGGCGCAGATCGGCGAGAGCCGTCAACCGGCGGCTGTAACCGGAAAACGGATAAAGCACGAGGGGAGTGCGGGATTTCAGCAGGCTGTGGCGCAGCAGGAACGCGGCATCATTGCGGCGGGAAGCGCTGATCACGAAGGCGCCAAGTATGGCCCCGGCGCCGTCGGTCGCCGCCGTGACGCGGGCATTGCGGTCCAGATGGAACTGGATGAGGCGCTCGTAGTCCAGTTCATAGTAAGCGCTCAGGCGGAGAGCCAGGACCAGATCCGCGCCGTTGTGCGCGAACTTGGAAAACAGCTCTTGCGCGGTTCGCCACAGCGCCGCTCCCGGAGCCGGCAGCCAAGTCAGGTTCTGGCGTAGCGCGGGGGGCACAAATGGCGTGGCCGATGGACCGACGTCGGCAACCGCCGCAAGCTGGGAAACTCCGAAGGCTTTCAATTGATCGGCCACCCTGGTGAGCAGGGGACGGCCGAGTACGTCCAGGAGAGCCAGCGGCACACCCTCGGGGGCCGGGGGCGCCGTCGGATCTGCGCTTGGTCCCAGCAGCAAGATCGCTCTCACATCCATGGCAACCACCTCGCGACAGCGGCAGCGGGGGAGAGCGCCGCAAGGGAGAGCGGCCAAGCCGGAACCGACAGATGCGGCGGCTTTGGCGCACTTGAGTGCTGGCGCGGATGGACGGCCCGCAGGCCCAAGGTTCCAACCCGCGGCCCCTCGATGCCGCCCAAAAACGCGGGTCGCTGCATTGGGGTGGGCGAAAGGCCGAACTTTCTCCGCGGCCGCCGGGGCCGCCGGTTGAGCGAGAAAGCTGCTTCCTGGCAAGTTTTCATGGGCCCTGTAGGTTCTCTCCTAAAAAATCGTCAGCCGAAATACCGGTTGAAACTGCCGCGCTTGTCCGGCGCCGGCATAGTTAAAGAAATCCTGCTGTTGTAAACCAATCGAAAACCGTAGCGGATAGTCGACGGGAACCTCGCCCGCGCCCACGTGCAGACCGCGGCGGAGCGGTTTCACATAAGAGATGAAGAAACCGCTCTGCATGTTGTCATATACGTGATTCCCGCGGCCGCTGGAAAAGGCGAAACTCCCGTTTGCCTCCCAGTGCCGTTTGGGCTGGTACTCGAACTCAAAGGCCGGCCGCAACATCTGGGCCGCGCCGAAGTTGTTATTAAGAACCGCCCAGGCGCGAACGTACTCACCTTTTGCCCCCACCGTGAGCTTGGTGCCGAATTTGCGTTCGAGGCCCACCCAGCTTGCGGTTTGAAACCATTCCTGCTGTGTCGGATGGAACAACAAATCCCGCACCCGATAACCGGTGAGGAATGCCGTCTTGCCCCAAGGCCGGCCGATCCGGAACTGCACATCGGCCACTAAATCGCGGGAATGAAGATTCTGTTCCGTGAAAGGCCCGGATTCGTGCATGGCCGAACCTTGTACGGAAATCCAGTTCCAGAAAGGACTGCTATGCATATAGATCTGCTGCCGGAACAGATTCTGGTCCAGGGCGACTGGCGATTCGCGGTCGCGGCGCAGGGTGAACGCCAGGCTGGTGTTGAACGCCAGATAGTCGTGCCCCAGATGCAGGATGGGATTGAGTCCGCCGTTGAAAATGGAATCGTAAGTGTCCTCGGGCACGAACTTGAACTGACTGGGCACGGAGAACGAGCCGCGGGCGTTGCGCTCTTCAAAGAATCCGCTGATCAGCGGCAGGTTATCCTCGTGGAGACGAAAGCCATTGATCCAGCGGGTCTCCAATAAGGAGTGCGGCGTGATGTCCGTATTGATCTGATTCAGGCGCGAGTAGCTGGTATAGATGGTAGAGTCGTCGAAGACGCCGCCCATCTTCAAATCGCTGAATACCGAGAGCTTCTGATTGATGGCATAGCCTTCCTGTCCCGCCAAATCTTCAACCGCTCGCCCGGTGACATCCGCATCGCCACCGAGAGCATTAGCGCGGGCGAAAAGACTCAGAGCTTGAGGAGTATCGCCGCGCTCGCGGTATAGGTTTGCCATGGCCAGGGTGTAATCGTAGTCATTGGCGAAATTGGCGGCGTCCCCGAGTCCTCGCAATTGAGCTTCTGCCTGCGCGGTGTCGCCTTCGGCCAGATAGGTGTTGGCCAGGCCGATCGCGACCACCTGGTCGCCGGCCCCGGCTTGCTTGGCGGTCAGGAAGTACTTCTGCGCCAGCTCGAAGTCATGCATCCGGAGAAAGAGGTTGGCGGCTTCCACCAGGTTGTCAGTGGTTACCGGGGAAGCTTCGCCAATGCGGGCTTCGGCAAAAGCCAGGCTGATTTGTTGGCGAGCGGCAGCCCAATGGCCGCGGCTCACCATCACTTTCGCGATCAGCAGGCGGGCGTCGACGCGATTCGCGTCAGGCGCCTCCAGGGCGCGCTTAAAGCGGTCCATGGCCGCGGCTTCATCGCCGAGGGTCAGCAGGGCATCGCCGGTATCGAGGAGTATGGAAGATGCGTCTGGTTCCTGCTGCTCAGCGGCGTTCACGTAGCGCAAAGTCATATCCCGGTCGTGGAGGCGGGCGTAGGCGTGCGCCAATTTGCCATAGATGGCAGCATCGTCGGGCAAGAGCGCCAAGGCGTCATTGAGAGCAGCAATGGATTCGGTGTACCGGCGCAGATGATAGAGCGTATCGGCCAATGCCAACTGCAGGGTGAGATCCTTGGGCGAATATCGGAGCGCGGCCCGGTATTCTTTCTCGGCGTCGTTGAGCAGGCGCATCTGCCGGAAGGCGCTGGCCCGGGCCAGGTGAGTGGAACCGGACTCGCCCAACAGGGACTGCGCTTTGTCGGCTTCCGCCAGCGCAAGCTTTCCTTGGTGCAATTCCAGATAGGAGAAGGCCAGGCCCAAATGGGCGACTCCGTTGTCTGGTTCAGTCTTCAGCACGTACTGGAAGTCCTGTGAGGCCTGTTCGGCGTTCTGCAAGTCGTTCAGTACGTACCCACGATTGATCCACGCCTGATCGATCGTGGGATCGATTTCAATCACGTGGGTGTAGTCGTCCACAGCCTCAGCCAGCAGTTGCGATTGCTTCTCCGCATGTCCGGCGAGCAGGGGGAAGTTAGGCTCCTTGGGGAGGATCTGCTGATACTTGCGGGACAAGGCAAGGGCATCATCAAACCGGCCCAGATTGTAGAGATCGTAGGCCAGATAGACGGAACCTTCGCGGTCATTGGGCAACTTCTCCAGTACCTTGCGGCCCAGTTGGGCCGACTCCAGAAACTTGCCTTTGTGAAACAGGAAGCGTTCCTTTTCGCGCATGACGCGCGGATCGTCTTTCATGATGCCATGGGCGCGGGCCAACCAGGTCTCCGCCAGATCGATCTTATGGGCCTCGATAGCGGCGTTGGCGCCACCGGCTACAATCTGCGCATTGGAAGAAGTGAAGCTATACGCCTTTTCGTAGTTCTGCTGGGCCTCGGGAAATCGCCGCTCCGCCGTATACAAATCTCCCAGCGCCACGTAAGCGACGAAGTCGTTAGGATAGGCGTCCCTAAGCTTATTGAAGAATTCCTCGGCGGTCTTGTTGTCCCCTTCCTCGCGCGCCAAATACCCTAACGACTCCAGGGCAAAACGATTGTTGGGATCTTTGGCCAGCGCGGACTGGTAAAGTTTGCGCGCATCGGCCGGCCGCTTCATGCGCCACAACATCGCGGCGTACTGGACCACGACATTGAGGTTGTCGGGGTCGACGCTCAGCGCTTCTTTCAGATCGTTCTCCGCGCCGCTGAAGTCGTCGCTCGCAGCCTTAATGGAGGCACGAAGACGAAGAAACTCGGCGCGGGACGGTCCTTGCATATCCAACTGCGCGATCTGTTTGGCCGCCAGATCGACCTGTTGCCGCGCATCGGAGTCGTCCCCGTTTCCCCGGTATTGATCGGCGAGGGCCAGCCGTAGCTGAATGGGATACAAAACGCCTTCCGGTACGCCGGCCGGCGGCAGGTTCGCCAACGCGAGCTGATACTCTTTGATCGCGTCCTCATTGCGCGCCTCGGTCTGTGCCAGCTCGGCACGGAGGGCATGGAGCCGGTAATTCCGGGCGTCGAGTGATTCCGCCTGCGCCAGATACTTGCGCGCGGTATCGTCGTGGCCAATCCGCATTTGCGATTCCGCGGCGGAAAGCTGGATCTTTATGTCCCGGGGAGCAGCGGCCGCGGCTTTAGCATTGGTCTCGGCTGCCTCGGCCTTATTTCCCGCCAGCATGTAGGTGTAGCCCAGCTCTGCCAGGATTTCGGGGGTCTTCTGGGGAATCTGCTGAAGCGTTTGAATGGCTGCGGGAAAATTCCGTTCTGTGCGGTAAAAGCCGGCCACCGCCCGGAAAACTTCAGCGGAGTTGCCGCCACGGGCGCGCGCTCGGTCGAGCACTTCCTGGGCTCTTTGGGGCTCCTTGAGTTTCATGTACGCCGAAGCCAGCAATACTTCCGTATGCACCCCAGGTTGCATGGCTTCCGAGCGCTGCAGCAGATCGACGGCGCGTTGATTGTCGCCCGACTGCATGAACAACTCGCCGGCCATGGCCAAGTCGGTAGGCCGTCGCGGGCTGGCGGCAATCACCTGGAGAAGCAACTGCTTGGCTTCATCGGACTTTCCGGTATGCATGTAGGTCTGCGCCAGTCCGGAAAGCCCTTCTATGGAGCTCGGCTCCTGCTTCAGTCCGTGCTGATACGCGTCGATGGATTGCTGGTATCGTCCGGCCAGCCGGGCGGTATAACCCAACAAGAACCACAAGCGGCTATTCTGGGGCGCCGCTTGCACCGCGCGGGCGGCGTAGTCGGCAGCCTGGCTGGGATTCCCGTGGGCTATGCTGTTGCCCCACCCTATACCGCCTTCAGCAGCAGTACTCTGGGTTTTCTTACCAGCTCCGTTAGCGGGTGCATTCCCCGATCCACCGGACTGGCCCTCAATTTGGAATGTCTGCGCGGACAGCAGTGGCGCCAATGCCAAAAGGGAAGACAAAGTCACAATTGCTGCAAATTTTTTCACAGGACGATCCGCCATCCTCAACGACACTGCGTTGTGCGCTCGCAAGCGCACTTCCATGCGTCTCGGATGCAAAATACCGGGAAAAAAGAAGTATGCTGAATTCTTCCTGCGAAACTTTCACACAAGAACGGCACCCAGGTTCTCTGATTGAGTACCTGGCGTCTCACACGTTCCCTTCCGTGGCGAATGGCAATATGACCGGGATTGCAAACTGCTAGCAAACTTTCGCGCTAGTTTGAGAATCGAAGTTGCTGGCTAAGGAAGTTTCTGTACCTGGCGCATCGCTCGCGTGCCAGACCGAGGCCGGGAGGCAAAACCTTGACCGCGAGTTCTTCTCCCCTGAGTTCCGCTCAGTTTCCACCCGTTACGAAACGAGCCATCCCTTTGCTGGTCATCATTCTGGTAGCACTGGCTGTGCATGGGCCCCTGTTATTGATGGAACTGCCGAATCGCTCCTACGACGCGGATTTGCATAAGTTCTTCGCGGCGCACTACGCACAGCACTGGTTCAATCCGTGGAATGAAAAGTGGTTTGCCGGCTTTTCGCAGACTACTTATCCGCCGCTGGAGCATCAGTGGGTGGCTATCTTCTCCCATCTCCTCGGGCTGAATATGGCCTACATGGCGGTGCAGCTAGTTGCCATTCTGCTTCTACCCGTGGGCATGTATAGCTTTGCGCGGTTGTGGGTGGATGAGCGGGCGGCCAGTTATGCAGCTCTGGGCAGTGTTTTGCTCGGCTCGCTGGCGTTTCTGGTTTACCAATCCGGCCAGCTTCCGACTACGCTGGCGGCGTCCCTGTATCTCATTGCGCTACCTTATCTGTATTACTGGATGGTTCAGGGCAGGGGCCGAAACCTGATCAAAGGGGTGATGCTGTGCCTTGCGGCGGCGGCCGCGCACCATGTCACCCTGATCTTTGGCTCGGTTCTGTTCGCCGGGCCGGTGTTCTGGCTCGCTTTGCAGAATCGCGAGGAAACCACGGCAACCCGCTCCGGCGTTATTTCGCGCGCGGCGGTATTTGCGGCATTGACCGTTCTGGGAGTGGCGATTGTGCTCCTGCCGTACTTTATCGCCTTGCGCCACAACCCGATCACGCAACTGCCGATCCCGCATGCCAGCCGCGACAATTTTCTTCAAGTGCCGATGTCGGGGGTGAATTTCTGGGTCATTCCCTTCGGGGCGTTGCTGCTGGCGTTGCCGTACGTTTTCTGGAAGGGACCGGCGGACAAGCACTTGCGGCCTTTGTTCTTCGGTTTTTGGGTAGCTTTCCTTTTCGGTCTGGGCGGAACGACGCCGGTGCCGCGCTGGCTGTTGGGGCGCGCCTTTTACGTGCTGACGTTTGAGCGCTTCACCTTCTGGGCGACCCTGCTGGCTTTGCCGATTGTGGCGTTGTTGGTGGTCAAGATTGTGGATCGCTTCGAGCTGAAAGGCGCGGTGGTGGTATTGATTCTGGGCATCGCTTCGGCGGGCTCGGCCATCGGGTGGATGAGCTGGCACCCGCTCAATATAAAGCCGTTCGATCTGGATCCGGTCATAGCCTTTCTCAATCGCGACAATCACGATCGGTTCCGGTACCTGACGCTGGGCTTCGGCTCGCTCATGTCGCAGGTCGGTATCTATGCCAACGCCGGCAGCGTAGATGGCGGCTACAACTCGGCCCGCCTGCTGCCGGAGATGACGAACTACGGTTCCGCGCAACTTACCAGCTCGAAATACTACGGCGTCAAGGGCATGGAATCGTTGCGCGCGATGCTCAAGCACGCCAACAAGTATGGGTTGAAGTACATTTTCGTCCACGACAGATATTACGAGCCGCTCTTGGCCTTTGCCGGATGGCGGGAGACCGAGACCTACGACGGCGGCATCATTTCCCTGTGGACCAAGGACGATGTGCCGCCGGCCCGGCCGATGGAAGTTGGCTTTGTGCCCCCGCGCTGGCAGGGAATTATGTGGGGTATTTTGCCGATCGGCAGCAGCATTCTGGCCCTGGTGGTGGTGTTGTTGTTACCGGATCGCAAGCGCATGACCGAACCGCTGGCGTTTCCGGCGGCGGAACAGCCCGTATACCTGCGGGAGGCCAAGTAATGAAGTACGTCCTACCGATTCTCGTGATCCTTCTTACGGTGGTATTCATCGCCGCCGGCAACATACGCAGCGCGGGTCCCCAGCCGACCACACCGGTGGGCGCGGTGCAGGCCATGTTTGCGGATGTGAAAAGCCGCAATTGGGATGACGCCTTTGAAAAGTACCTGGCCAACTCCGCCAATATGCAAAAGGCGGATTTCATTGCCGACCTGGCCGGACGCGACGGCAGCCTTCGCAGTTATTCGGCTCTGGAAGAGGTGGCGCCCTCGGTGTTGTCCCAGAATTCCAATCAAGCCTTGGTGCGGGTCAACCTGCAGTACTCCAGTGCGGTTGGCGCTCTGGAAGACACCCGCGACCTGAAAGTGGTGCGCGAAGGGGGCGTGTGGAAGGTCGTCTGGCCGGTGGTCAAACAGGTGAAGCTGCCGCCCCAGGTAATTCCTGTAACTTTCCTGCGCTGGGATGTGGTCTATCGCGGCGCGCAGGACGATTGGGGCGCACAAGATGTGGCTCCTCCCAAGGTGCGCATCACTTCCATGAACGCCATTGACCACGAAGGCTCGGTCATTATTTTGGGCGAAATTGTTAACGACGACACGGTTCCCGGTTTCGTTTCCGTGAATGCCGCTCTGATTGGCAAGAATAATGACGACGTTCTCGGTGAAGAAACCGCTTTCGACAAGATCTCCCATGTGTTGCTGCCCAAGGCGGTATCGCCGTTCCGCATCGATTTTCCCGGCGTGCGCCTGGCGCAGGTGAAGAGTGTGCGCATGACGCCCAATTCGCTGTTGGTCCCGGCGTCTGCCGATCCGGTAGTGGGGATCATTCATCAGCGCCTGGCGGTGGATGAACGCGGCCACCACGAGCTGGCAGGCGAGCTGCTGGACGAGGGCGGCCTGACGGTGAACATTCCCCAAGTGCTGGCCACCTTCTACGACAACGCGGGCAAGGTCGTCTGGGTAAGCGACGGATATGTGTCGCGCGCCTTGCTGCCGGGTGTTCCCGAACCGTTTGCGGTAAGGGTGGCCGACGATCTGGCGGCTAAGGTCCAAACCTATCGCGTGAGCGTCAACACTTTTAGCTGGTCTCGGTAATGCCGTTACCCGTTTCCCATTACCCGTTTTCCGTTAAGACATGGGAAACGGGTAGCGGGAGGCGGTCTCAACGGCTGACGGAAAAATATGCGAAAACGGGTTCTGATGTTTGGCGCAATGCTTCTGGGTTTGACCCAGGGCCTTTGGGCGGGCGATCTCCGGGTACCGCAGAAGGCGGTGGTGAATACTGCGGTAGAGGTGGGAACGCAAGGCGAAGGCAGCGGCACGCTGTATCTGATTGGCCCGGCGCTGCGCTTCAAGCGCGCGGTGCGCCTGGGAGAAACGGTGCAACTCGCTCCCGAAGACGTGCGTGCCGCGGGAGTCTATACGGCGATTCTGCGCAGTGACGGCAACGTCGTGAGCCGGTCGTTTGTAGTCTCCCCGGGCCCGGCAGCGCGGATGAGCTTCCTGGCGCAGCCCTCGCGCGTACCGGCCGACGCACACGATGTAATCACCGGCACCGTCTTTGTGCTGGACCGCCGTGACAACCTGGTGCTGGCCCCCGCGCCGGTAGATTTCACTCTGACGGTCGAGGGTTCCTCCGCGATTCGCCGTACCGTGGATGCGCACCAGGGGATGGCTTGGACCCGCATGGATTCGAGCCGCCACTCCGGCAACGCCCAATTCACGGCTACCAGCGGCGAGGCCAGCGTCACGCGCATCGTGCAACAGGTGGCGGGCGAACCCTGCAACCTGCGCTTCCATGCGCGCCCGGCCAAGGCCGCGATCCTGGTGGAAACCGACCCGGTCAGAGACTGTGCCGGCAACGCCGTTCCCGACGGCATGATTGTCAGCTTCACCGACATCGATCCGCAGGGCAAAAGCACCGTGGATGCTGTGGTGAAGAAAGGCATTGCTCAGGCGATATTGCCCGCCGCACCCCGAGCGACAATCAGTGTTGCCGCCGGAGTGGTGGTCGGAAACGAGATTCACTGGGGAGGAGGACAATGAAGAACGTTTTCCGTTTCCCGTTTTCCGTTTCCCGCTGGCTGCCATTTGGATTTCCGCTGCTCGCTTTTGCGGTCTTCTTCACAGCCGGCATACACGCGGCCGCGCCGGGCCCGCGCGTCCAGTTGAACGTGGATCGCACCGGCCCGCGCAATGTGGAAGAGCAAACCAGGAAGGCCGTGATACGCGATTATGGGGCCGCCTGGGCGGCGCTCGGCAAAGCTTTGGACCAGAACCGCCCCGACCAACTGGGCGATCTGTGGGTTGGTTTTGCCCGGCAGCAATTTATGGCGGCCATTGCGCAGCAAAAGAGCTCGGGCCTGCGCGTTCGTTATGTGGATAGCGGCCACCAACTCGATGGCGTCTTCTATTCTCCCGAAGGCAGTACGTTGGAACTCCGCGATACGGCGCAGTTGCAGCAGGAATTGCTCGACGGCGACACCGTGGTGCAGTCACAGAATGTAACGGCACACT
>Ga0326728_10020518_pt1 | contig 12587 bp, 9 predicted proteins | sample MB3enrmetagenome_FD_207602 | JGI IMG/M metagenome (GOLD analysis project Ga0326728, IMG submission 207602) | Lab enriched peat soil microbial communities from McLean, Ithaca, NY, United States - MB31MN | ecosystem: Environmental > Terrestrial > Soil > Wetlands > Peat | place: USA: New York...
AAGCGCGTCAAATACTAGATCCATGAGCGGCCTCTGTCAAGCAGTAAGTGAATTTATTTACGAGGGCAAAAATTCCCTTACTTACATCCAAAGACGAAAGGCTAAACTTTCAAATAGAGTGGTTTCTTTCTCAATCGATGAGATTGAGAAGTTGTATTTTACCGACTCAAATTTTTTCTGTAAAGGTCAAAATGGAATTAAGGTAACAGGCTGGACAATCCGCTATTTTAGAGGGTTTTGGCTGATCGTCACATTTATGCAAATAGGGGATTGACTAGCCTGTCACCCTAATTCCATTCTCGCCAGCATCAAAGCAATGGCCCTCCAGTAGGCCTGATGCTCCTGCTCAAGAATGCGCGCCGACAACGATTCCTCTGTGTCCCCCTCGAGGACTTCAACGGCTCTCTGCAGGATTATAGGTCCAGTATCCACTCCCTCATCGGCAATATGTACCGTGCATCCGGACACTTTGACCCCGTACTGCAGGGCCTGGCGCTGTGCGTGGAGGCCGGGGAACGAGGGCAGGAGCGCGGGATGGATGTTCAGCACCCTGCCCGGATATTCCTTCAAAAGCTGGGGGCCGACAATGCGCATATATCCGGCCAGACAAACCAGCTGAGGGTCAAAGGGGCGGAGCGCTTTGATAAGCATCCGGTCATATTCCGCTCTCTCGATTCCCTTAGAAGGCAAAGATATTGCAGTCAGCCCGAATTCGGTTGCCTTGGAGAGCCCCCCTGCATCCTCAACGTTGCTGATGACGCAGCAGATTTCGGCGTTCAAATCCCCCCGCTGGATGGCTTTGTGAATAGCCACGAAATTCGACCCGCGACCAGACAATAGTATTGCCAGTCTTCTGTTTTCCATTTCTTTGACCAGAGTTTGATTGAACTTCGTTGTACCCGCCTTCAACACAGGCTTAGGTTGGAACCGCCCAGCGCGTCGATTCTCGGGCATTCCCCGCTAAACCCCGGGGGATTCGTCATCCCGGCCGAACAGGCTCCGCTGCTTCTCATATGCGGCCGGATCAAGCGTGACGTTGGTCGGATAGTTGTTGGTGAAGCACGCCGAACAATATTTTTTATTGTCTTCGACCGCACGCAGGACGGCTTCGAGGCTCAAATACCCGAGCGAGTCTGCTCCAATGAATTTGCGGATTTCTTCAACCGACTTCGTCGACGCAATCAGCTCGTGCCTCGTTGGAATATCGATTCCGTAATAGCAGGGGGCGATGATGGGGGGGGCCGTGATCCGCATGTGGATTTCCTTCGCCCCGGCTGCGCGGATGATGCTCACAATCTTCCTGCTCGTTGTCCCCCGCACGATCGAATCGTCCACGAGTACGATGCGCTTGCCCCGCAGTATTTCCCGAACCGGATTTAGCTTGACCTTGACTCCGAAGTTCCGAATCGACTGCTTGGGTTCAATGAAGGTTCGTCCCACATAGTGATTGCGAATTAAACCAAATTCCAGAGGCAGCCCACTCTCCTGCGAATATCCAATGGCGGCTGAAACCCCTGAATCCGGCACCGGCACAACGACATCGGCATCAACGGCGTGCTCGCGCGCGAGATACTTCCCCATTTCCCGCCGGCTCGTGTTGACGGTACGGCCGAACACGAGGCTATCCGGCCGGCTGAAATAGATATGCTCGAAGACGCAATGAGCCGGTTTTTCCCGGGACAGTGGCATCTGGGATTCCAGGCTTTTTTCCTCAATTCGGACGATCTCGCCCGGTTCAATCTCCCTCACATACTCGGCGTTAATCAAATCAAAGGCGCAAGTTTCCGAGGCCACCGCATAGGACCCGTTCACCCGACCCAGGCATAGCGGACGGAATCCATGAGGATCCCTCGCGGCCAGAAGATATTCGGGTGTCAGCAGCACAAGAGAAAAAGCCCCCTGTACGGTCCGCAACGCCTCAACAAAGGCTTCCTGCAAGGTGCGGCGCCGAGAGCGCGAGATCAAATGCAGGACCACCTCCGTGTCGCTGGTCGAGTGGAAAATGGCGCCATCCCGCTCGAGTTCATGTTTCAAATACCCGGCGTTCGTGAGATTCCCGTTGTGCGCAAGGGCGACGGGCCCCCTCCAACAGTCGATCATGATCGGCTGTGCATTCCAGGAGGCGCTTTCCCCCGCCGTCGAATAACGCACATGGCCAAGAGCCGAATCACCAGGCAGCCGCTCCAGCCGCGACTCGCTAAAGATATCCGCAACGTAGCCCATCCCTTTTTCCAAGTGGAGCTTTTTGCGATCAGAGCTGACGATTCCCGCGGACTCCTGTCCCCGATGCTGAAGAGCATAAATCCCTAGATAGGCTATTCGCGCAGCCTCCGGGTGAGACACGATTCCGAAAATGCCGCATTCTTCCTTCAATTTATCCCAAGGTGACATTTGACTTTCCTAGTGGACACACGGTAGCCGGACATTTGGTGTCCGAGCCATTCATTATACACAACAAGCCCTCAGGATACAGGATCCAAGATGCAGGGATAAACGGGTCCAGGTCGGGACCCTGATTCAATCCTGCATCTTAAACCTGTACGCCTGTATCAGCATTTTCTTCCATCTTTAACTTCGCCAGCGGCAAGCCTTGATATACCATATGATTTGTTCCTAGGCGGTCCGGAATGACGGACGACTGCGACAAACGCTTGGCAATTGACAAAGAGAGAAAGGAAATTCGAAAATGCCCGACGTAGATGGGTTCACGGAGAAAAAGGAATTCTGCCTCGACATTCCCGCAAAAAACAGCCCTTTTTTCCTCAAAGGTTCGAACGCATTGGATTGGGGGATGCAGAATCGGCTGGCCCGGATTTTCAATCCGGCCTCGGGCAGAACCGTGATGCTGGCGATTGACCATGGATATTTCCAGGGCCCGACGTCGGGACTCGAACGCGTGGACGTGAATATTCTGCCCCTCGCTCCTTTTGCCGACGCGCTCATGCTTACGCGCGGAATCCTGCGGACAACCGTGCCTCCCGCATACGGGAAAGGAATCGTTCTGCGCGCCAGCGGCGGGCCAAGCATTCTGAAGGAACTTTCGAACGAACGAATCGCGGTCGATATCGAAGATGCGCTTCGGCTCAACGTCGCCGCGCTTGCGGTCCAGGTTTTCATTGGCGGCGATTTCGAGACACAGTCCATCCACAACATGACTCAACTCGTCGATCTCGGGAATCGCTACGGGATCCCAATTCTTGGCGTCACAGCCGTAGGGAAAACCATGACTCGCGACGCGCGCTATTTCCGGCTTGCGTGCAGAATCTGCGCCGAACTGGGCGCACACTTCGTCAAAACCTATTACGTTCCCGAGGATTTTGAAACCGTGACCGCTTCCTGCCCCGTTCCCGTTGTCATGGCCGGTGGGAAGAAGCTGCCTGAACTGGAAGCCCTGGAAATGGCGTACCGTGCCGTAAGCGAAGGCGCGGCCGGCGTTGATATGGGGCGGAACATTTTCCAATCCGAGGCTCCCGCTGCGATGATCCAGGCCGTTCGCAATGTGGTTCACGAAAATGCAAGGCCGGCGCAGGCGTTTGAGCTTTACCAGACATTGAAGGCCGAAAGCGGGCAGGTGTTCGCAAGATAACCAGCAGATGCGGAAGGCAAATCGGATGCAAGCGGCATGATGCAGGATTGACTGCTCGACTATTTTGTCTCTTATCGTGCATCCTGCACCCCGCATTGACTCAGGACGGAAATTGTATGGAAAACCGCTGGTCGGATGAGAAAGCGGCCCAGTTCTTAGAGAAATATGGAAATCGGTGGGGCAAAGATCTGGCCCTCGGACTTTACGCCGCGTCCCTGATCGGAGCCGAGGACAAGCTGGTTTTACACGGTGGAGGCAACTCTTCAGTCAAAACTACCCATACGAATCTCCTGGGCGAACGCCTCGATGCAATTTATGTGAAAGCCTCTGGCTACAACATGGCTTTTATCGAGCCTAACGGCTACACCGGCCTTGATTTAGGCTATCTCAAAAAGCTGCGATCGCTTTCGGTGCTGTCGGATGAAGAGATGGCCAACGAGCTTCGCACCCATTTCCTGGATGCGCGTTCGGCAACCCCGTCGATCGAAACCCTGGTCCACGCATTCATACCCAGCAAATTCGTCGACCACACGCATCCTGACGCGATCCTTGCGCTGACAAATCAGCAGGAGGGCGAAAAACTCGTCCGTGAGGCCTTAGGCACAGATGTCGCCATCCTCAGGTATTCCCCCCCAGGATTCAAACTGGCAAAAGCCGTGGCCGACGCTCTGGAAGCGAACCCGGCGGCGAAAGCAATGGTGTTAATGCGGCATGGGCTCGTAACGTGGGGAGAAGCGGCGCGCGAGAGCTATAACGCCACCATTGAGCTGACCGGGAGAGCGGAAAGATATCTGGAACAAAATGCGCGTCACGCTCTCGTGTGCAGGATTCAAACTCCGGTTTCGCTGGCACAGGAGCGGCTGGTCGGAATTGCCCCGGTGGTGCGAGGTCTTTTGGCGAACCCCACAAGCGATCCGGACCATCCTTGGGCACGAATCATTTTGCGCCCTTTGATCACACGGGAGGTTTTGGACTTTGTCGACTCTGATGGAGGCCGGGAAGTGGCGGCAACCTCGCCGCTGACCTCCGATCACTTGATCCGTACAAAAGCTTTTTACTTGTGGATCGAAAAGCCGGAATTCAACGACCCGAACCGGTTGCGCGAACAGCTTTCCAAAGCCATCCGGGAATATGCAGACGCTTACAACACCTATGTCGAGCGCTACGCTGAAGACATGCCTCCAGGGATTGAACGCATGGATCCTTTCCCTAGGGTCATCCTCGTGCCCGGACTGGGCGCCCTCTGTGCCGGCAAAGATATCGCGGCCGCCGAAGTTGTCAAAGATATCACCGCCCACACCCTCGCAACCAAGGCTCAGGTTGCCGCCATGGGGACTTATTGTGGCCTGAGCGAGCGGGAGCTGTTTGAAATGGAGTACCGTACGCTTCAGCACGTCAAGCTCCAGGGCGACAAATCTCTTCCGCTGGCACGCCATGTTGCTCTGATCACAGGCGCTGCGGGAGCGATCGGATCCGGAATAGCTCAGGAGCTGCTGGAACAAGGGTGCCATGTTGCGGCAACCGACTTGCCCGGGGATGCCCTGACCGGACTGGTTGATGAACTCCGGACTCGATTCGGAGCTCGGGTGATGGGTGTTCCACTGGATATTACCAGCGCCTCTTCCATTGCAGATGCATTCGGCGCTGTGATTCGAGCCTGGGGCGGAATCGATTTGATCATACTGAATGCCGGTGTGGCCCACGTTTCCGCGATTACAGAAATGAGTCTGGAATCTTTTCGAAAACTCGAGAAGATCAATATCGAAGGGATGCTCCTCATGCTGGCCGAGTCAGCTCGCTTCTTTAAGCTTCAGGGGACCGGCGGAGACATCGTGATGGTCTCGACAAAGAATGTTTTTGCGCCTGGCGCCCGGTTCGGGGCATACAGCGCGACTAAAGCCGCCGGTCACCAGCTCGCGCGCATTGCCAGCCAGGAATTTGCGGAAATGGATGTCCGGGTCAACATGGTCGCACCGGATGCTGTTTTTTCACACGGCTCGCGCAAATCGGGGCTTTGGTCCGAAATCGGCCCAGAAAGGATGGCTGCTCGCGGGCTTAGCCCGGAAGGCCTCGAGGAATACTACCGGAATCGAAACCTGCTCAAGATAAGGGTCACGGCTCGGCATGTAGCGAAAGCTGTTCTTTATTTTGCAACGCGCCAGAGCCCGACCACCGGGGCAACGATTCCTGTCGATGGCGGCCTCCCCGACGCGACACCGCGCTAACGACTGGATGCAGGGTACAAGATGCAGGATAGAAGCGGCCACCCTGCATCTTGTACCCCGCATCGATATCCCGAATAGAAAACAATGATTGGACGAATAAAAGGGCAGTTGCTGCAGAAAAAACCGAATGTAGTCCTCGTGGATGTTCATGGCGTCGGCTATGAAGTCTTTATTCCGCTGACAAGCTTCTATGAGCTTCCCGGTGAAGGGAACGAGGTTTCCCTTAGAATTCACACGCACGTGCGAGAGGATGCGTTGACCTTGTTCGGTTTCCATACCCAGAGGGAAAAGGACCTTTTCCTGAAGCTCATCTCGATAAGCGGAATCGGGCCGAAGCTGGCGATCGCGATCCTGTCGGGCGCGCAAGTCGAAGAGCTTGCACAGGCGATTGCAGAGAGCAATCTGGCCCGGCTTACATCCATCCCAGGCGTCGGCCGCAAGACCGCGGAAAGGCTGGTGCTCGAACTGAAGTCTCAGATTTCGCCGTTTCTTTTGCCTGAACAGGCCGAAGCCGCGAAACAGGCAGGCGCACCTTCAGCCCTCGAGGAAGACGTCCTTTCGGCCCTTGTTAATCTGGGTTATCCTCGCCCTTCCGCGGAGAAAGCTCTTTCCGCGGTTCTGCGTTCTGCGGAGTGCGCGCGCACGTTTGAAGAGGTTTTGCGCAATACCCTACGGCGTCTGGCCGGTTGATACGGTCTGGAGATATGGTCAAGCAAGATTTAACGCACACGCTTCTGAACCCGACACCCTACGCTGAAGACAAGTCCTTCGAGCAAAGTCTTCGCCCCCAGACGCTGCGCCAGTACATTGGCCAGCAGAAGGTCAAGGAAAACATCGAGATCAGCATTCGAGCCGCCCTTAAAAGACAGGAATCGCTTGACCACGTGCTGCTCTACGGCCCACCGGGACTGGGGAAAACAACCCTGGCGACCATTATCTCCAACGAGATGAAGGTCAACATCCGCACGACCAGCGGACCGGTTATTGAGAAGCGCGGAGATTTGGCAGCGATCCTCACAAATCTGAAGCCGAATGACGTTCTGTTCATCGACGAGATTCACCGGCTGCACCCGGCGATCGAGGAAATACTCTATCCCGCGATGGAGGACTTCTACATCGATCTCGTCATTGGAGAAGGCCCCGGAGCCAGGAGCATCAAAATGCCTCTCCCGCGGTTCACCCTTGTCGGCGCCACAACAAGGGCGGGACTTCTAACCGCGCCTTTGCGAGGCCGGTTCGGAATCATTCATCGCCTCGAGTTTTACAGCAGCTCCGACCTGCGCGTGATCGTGCTTCAATCTGCACGCACGTTGGGCGTGGGAATCGATGAGGCAGGTGCCCTGGAAATCGCGTCGCGCAGCCGCGGAACGCCGCGCGTCGCCAACAGGCTGCTCCGCCGGGTTCGCGATTTCGCCGAAGTCAAGGGGGATGGGCAGATCAACCGCTCCGTGGCCATGGATGCCTTGACGATGATGGATGTAGACACCTACGGATTTGATGAAATCGATCGAAAGCTGATGCTCACGATCCTGGAAAAATACAACGGCGGACCGGTCGGGGTGGGCTCTCTTTCGGCCGCGATCAATGAGGATGAAGATTCCATCGAGGATATCTATGAACCGTACCTCATCCAGATAGGATTTCTCGACAGAACTCCGCGCGGAAGAATGGCGACCCGCAAAGCGTTTGAGCATTTCAAAGTCACACTTCCGAGCAATCAGAAAAACCTGTTTTGAGCTATCAGCCATCGGTTTTCAGCGACCGGTAGACATCGTTGCCCACAGCTGAAAGCTCGATGGCACCCCGTTACTATTTTCAGTATACTGTTCTGCGGTATGACGAAGAGCGTTGAAGCGGAACCCAGGATCCGGCAGTTGCAGAATGCAATCGAAATGGTTGTCCGGGGCAAGCCGGAAGCGATCAAGCTGGCGTTGGTCTGTCTTCTGGCAGAGGGGCACCTTCTGATCGAGGACGTTCCGGGGGTCGGGAAAACTACATTGGCCCACTCGCTCGCGCGAGCTTTCGATTGCACTTTCCGCAGGATCCAGTTCACGAGCGATCTGCTTCCCTCCGACATTCTTGGAGTTTCCGTTTTTAACCAGACAGGCCAGACCTTCGATTTTCGCCAGGGACCTATTTTTGCCAATGTCGTGCTCGCGGATGAAATCAACCGTACGACTCCGAAAACACAGAGCGCGCTTCTGGAAGCGATGAGCGAGGGTAAAGTCAGCGTCGATAGCCACACCCATCTGCTACCTCGACCGTTCATGGTCGTCGCCACTCAAAATCCTGTTGAACATCACGGCACCTACCCTTTGCCCGAATCACAGCTGGACCGTTTCCTTCTTCGCATTAAAATGGGATATCCGGAAATTGACGCTGAAAAAGATATTCTTCGACGGCAGAACGCGGTGCCCGATTTGGATATCATCCATCCGGTGATGCGGGCCGAAGACATCCTGGAATCCCAGTCGCTCGCCGCTGGCGTCCGTGTGGACGAGTCGCTGCTCGACTACATCATGGCAATTGTCGAAGCAACACGACGGTCGGAGTTCCTCCTGATCGGGGTGAGTCCCCGTGGATCACTGGCATTGCGCCGGGCTGCACAAGCCATCGCTTATTTTGAGGGGCGCGATTACTGCATTCCCGATGACATCAAGCGGCTGGTCCTGCCCGTTCTGGCCCATAGAGTGGTGGTCAGTTCCAAATATTCTTCGCCGTACAAACGCAGCGAAGAGGCTGAGGCAATTCTTGCTGAAATACTTCAGAGCGTCGAAATCCCGCTCTAACGAAGCCGGGATTGCCCGCGGAGGACGGTTCTCACGGCGCCTTTTCCCTTTTTCCGTCAGAATCACCCGCGAGGGCATCCTCTTTCTGACGGGGGTGCTGGTTCTCAGCTTGGCTGCCATTAATACCGGAAACAACCTGCTGTTTATTGTTCTCGCGGCTATGCTGTCCACCATTGCCGTTTCCGGAATTATCTCCAGGAACTCGGTTAAACAGGTTTCGCTTTCGCTGCAGCTTCCGGAAAATGTGTTCGCAGGGGAACGCGTATCCATAAAGATCTCAATTACCAACATGAAAAGGATCTTCCCCTCCTTTTCAATTCGAGTGGAAGACCCGGAGCTGAACCGGAAGCACTCTTCATTATTTCTTCTCATCCGACGGCTGATCTTCCACCGTCTTCGCCAGACGGCGGATAACGAAACGGCTGATCGTGCCATGCTTCGCAATGCCGCCTATTTCCCCATACTTCGAGCCGGGGAAACACGTTCCGAGCTGACAGTACAGTCTTTCCCGATGCGCGGGATTTACAGCCTTGACGGATTCTGGATTTCAACCCGCTTCCCTTTCGGTTTTTTCCGGCGCGGCGAGCGCGTAGCGGCCAAGGGGGATGTGCTTGTATACCCGGTGGTACAGCAGATTTCTTCCTTCTTTCACATGCTTCCTTTCCTTCCGGGCCACCTGGAGGGACTTCATGTCGGCCCCGGCGAAAACCTCTTTTCGATTCGCAAATATCAGGAAACGGAAAGCGCTCGAATCATTGATTGGAAAGCGACCGCCAAAACGGCCGAACTGATGGCCCGCGAGCACGCGCGGGACGAGGAAAGCAAGTTCTGCTTGATCCTGGATACACGCATCCCTCATCAGGCGACTGCGGGATCCCAGGATGATTTTGAGAAAGCGGTTTCTCTCGCAGCCAGCATCGCCGCACATTTCCTGGAGGAAGGGGCAGGGCTGGAGTACTTAACCCCTTATGAGTACGTGCCGCGCGGCACCGGGACCGACCATCTGTATCGCATACTCCGATCGCTGGCTGTTGTTCGGTATGAACGTACACCCTCAATGGCCGCTACGGGATTCTGGGATCGGGCAAGTTTCTCCGCTGTGAGCAATGGTCCGGCGCTGCAGCAAATTCTTTCCGACAAGGTCTTCAAGATCATCATCACCGCGAAACCAAGAGGAAGCTTTCCTTCGGTAATCTGGCGCTCTTCCCACGTGGTGTTTTTCGACGAACTATGACATTCGCGCAATTTTTCAAAGCATCTTCCTATTGCCTGATTGCCTCGGGGTTTATTGCGCTCGCCACGACTGGGGGCATGGATTGGACATCCATAATCCTTTTTGCGGCGGCCCTTGTCGGCGGCTGGTTTCTGGACACCGCCAAGTTTCGACAGAGCCTTCCCCCGCGCGTTTTGAATTTCCTCAGAATCGCCTATCTCCCTTTCTGCGTCCTGGACTACAGGCTTTTGTCGCGCTCATTTCTTCTCGCGATCTTTCACCTTCTCTTTTTCACGGCCGCCGTGAAGCTTCTGACTCTTTCAAAGGATCGTGATTACCTCCTGCTGTATCTCATCAGCCTGGCGGAGCTGCTCGCCGCATCGACACTCACCGTCAACATTGCCTTTGCCGTCTGCTTCCTGATCTTTTTGTTTTCCGGAATCAGCAGCCTGATACTTTTCGAAATGCGTCGCACCAACGCCAGGATGCAGAACAAGACAAGGGTTCAGCCGCTCGTCGTCCCCAGGCAGCTGCGAGGCACCGGGCTGGAGCTCTTTTCGCCCTTCCCTGCAGGCCTACTACTGGCCATGGTTGCGGGAATCACGGCATTGATCATGGTAGTGGCCGTCCCTATCTTTTTTCTTCTTCCGAGAGTGACCCTTGGTCTCTACAGGCATCCGTACGGCAACACGCAGTTTACCAGCGGATTCTCCGAAACGGTCGAATTGGGACAGATCGGTAACATCAAACAGTCCGACGTGGTCGTCATGAGAGTGAAAACAGACAGGCCTCCATCGGAGATCCCCTGGGATCTGAAATGGCGAGGCCTTGCTTTCGACTACTACGATGGCCGGGCCTGGAAGCGTACCGATTATCGTCGTGGCACGCTCCCGATTCAGGGATGGCATTACAAGCTGGAGGATTCAACACAGGGGACGAATTGGATTCATCAGACCTTTTTTGTCGAGGCCCTTGCAACCAATGTGGTTTTCGCAACCCATAAAGCGCTCGCAGTATCCAAGGATGTAGGCTTGCTGTCGAGAGACAGCGCCGACAATTTATTTACTGCCCGGCCTCTCTATAAAAAGCTCCGGTACTCGGTTGTCTCCGATCCGATCCGTCCCGATCCGTCGGTTCTTTCCGATTTGCGTCCGATCCCGGCGGAGATCCTCAAAACTTACACGCAGCTGCCTCCTGAAGACCCAAGAATTGCGGAGCTCGCGAGGCAGGTGACAAAATCCGCCCGGGACAGGTACACCAAAGCCCAGGCAATTGAACGATATCTCCGCACACATTACTCATACAGCCTCGTGCTCCGCGGAACCCCGAACAGCCCAGATCCGCTGGCGATGTTTTTGTTCGAAACACGGAGCGGGCATTGCGAATATTTTGCCTCGGCAATGACAATCATGCTGCGTCAGCTCGGAATTCCCGCGCGGCTGGTCAACGGATTCCGTATGGGTGAATACAACCGGATCGGCAACGACTGGACCGTCCGCGAATACAACGCCCACAGCTGGGTCGAGGCATACTTCCCGCCTTATGGCTGGATTGAGTTTGACCCCACGCCGCCGGATCCCGGACGACCCCGATCCTCGCTCATTGCCATGGCGCACAACTTGGCCGATGCCATTGATCTCTGGTGGTGGGAAGGGGTCGTCAATTACGATTTGTCTCAGCAGTCGCGGATGGTCAGCAATCTTCGCGCGAAAATTGAAGCTCTTCAGCGCGCCACAAAGGCATTGGCGAGTTTTGTGCAGGAGAGATTCCGGTCAGGTATTGGCGTAGTCCGGTCCCAGGGCATTGCTTCTGCTTTGCTCAGAAAATGGACGCTCTTTCTCCCTTTGGCTTTCGGCGTGACCTTCCTGCTGACGAATCGCTGGGTGCGCAGGCGGCTCTCCGGAACTTTTCGATGGGCTATTTATCGCGGAAGCACGAAGAGGGCCGTGGTAAGCTTCTATCTGGAGGCGCTCTCGCTTTTTCGAAATGAAGGAATACGGCGCGGCCGTGGACAAACTCCTATGGAATTTGCAGAGAGTCTGGGAGAGCACCCCGCCGCCGCACCTTTTATGTCTCTGACCCGGCTGTACAACGCAGTCCGTTTCGGACCTCCGGGTGATCCCTTTCGTCTCTCGGAAGCGGAAGCGCTTCTCAAAGCGCTCCGTTCCTCCCTTAAGAACAAAAAAACTTCGAGTCTTTGAGACTTTGCGTCTTAGAGTTCGCCTCAAGATCCCGAAGACTCGAGGACGACTTTGTGGCATGCTTATCAGTTATGGCTAAAATAGGATTCGTCAGTCTAGGCTGTCCCAAGAACCTCGTTGACAGCGAAGTCATGATCGGCCTGCTCCAGGCTCAGGGGCACGAATTGACCGCCGACCCCGCAGATGCCGAAGTGATTGTAGTCAATACCTGTAGTTTTATAGGGGACGCAAAAAAAGAATCGATTGAAACCATTCTTGCGGCCGCCCAGTTCAAACATACCGGCTCATGCCAAAAGCTAATCGTGACCGGCTGCCTTGCCGAGCGCTACCCGAAGGAAATCCGGTCGGATCTTGCAGAGGTGGATGCCATCCTGGGCACCAATCAAATTGAAGAGATCGTGCGGGCTGTTTCCGGTGGACTGGTTGCTTCGCCGAACTCGTACGGACGCGGCGATTCCGATCTGTACCTCTACAGCGATGCGACTCCCCGGACGCTGATCGGGCCGAAATACACCGCGTATATGAAAATATCCGAAGGGTGCGACCACACGTGTTCCTTTTGCATCATTCCAA
>Ga0326728_10020519_pt1 | contig 12587 bp, 9 predicted proteins | sample MB3enrmetagenome_FD_207602 | JGI IMG/M metagenome (GOLD analysis project Ga0326728, IMG submission 207602) | Lab enriched peat soil microbial communities from McLean, Ithaca, NY, United States - MB31MN | ecosystem: Environmental > Terrestrial > Soil > Wetlands > Peat | place: USA: New York...
CTGCGCGGACGCCGCCACCGTGGCCTGATTCGCCTTCACCGTCTCCTGCGCGGCCTGGGCCGCCGCCACCGAACGGTCGTATTGCTGCTGCGAGATCTCCTGCTTCTGCACCAGTGACGCGTAGCGCGCCACATCCTCCTGGGCCACCGTGTTATCGGCCTCCGCTTGAAGTTCGCGGGCGACCGCCGCATCGTGATTCTGTCTCGCTGCCGCCAGGCTCGCCTGCGCCGCGGCCACGTCCTCCTGCGACGTCGCAATGCTGGTGGAAGTGTTGGTCTGAGTGATGGGCACGGTGGGATTCGCGGCCGCCGCCTCGCCCGAGGTCTCCGACACCGCGGCTTCCGCGCTCTCCAGCGCCGTCTGATAATCGGCCGGGTCGATCTCCGCCAGCAACTGACCGGCGGTGACGTGCTGGTTCTCCTCGACGTAGACCGCCTTGATGGTCCCGCCGATGCGGGCGCTCACCGGGTAGATGTGGCCGTCCACCTGAGCGTCGTCGGTCGATTCGTATGAGCTGACGTATTGCCACACGAACCACACGCCTACCGCCAGCCCGATCAGCAGGATGCCCCCGACGATCACCCGTAACCCACTGCGTGAAGAGGGCTTAGCCGATCGCTCGACTTCCTCCCGGACGCTCGACTCCTCCACTTCCAACGTGTTCCGCTGAGCCATCACAGTTCCCCTACCTCCATTATTGATGCGTCTGAGGCGTTGCGGGAAACAACTGCTTCATGGACTCTTCCGCCACTCCCATGGCGCGGGCCAGGGATACCTTAGCCAGATTGTAAGAATACAGGCTGGAAATGAAGTCCTCGTTGGCGGCGGCCACGGACTCCTCGGCCTGCACGGTCTCGATGGTGTCGGCCACGCCCGCGGCGAAGCGGTCGCGCGCCTGGGTGAGGGTTTCGCTGGCCAGGTCCACGCTGCTGCGCGACACTCGCACCTGATCCACGGCGGCCTGCAGATCGACGAACGCCGAGCGCACCTGATAGTCGATGTTGCCGCGCAGGTCGGCGAGTTCGGCCTTGCGCTGATCGACGGCGGCGCGCGCCTGGTCGATGTCGGCGCGGATACGGCCGCCTTCGAAGATGGGCATGTGGAGCACTCCGGTGAGCGTCACGGTTCCGTGCGAGTTGCTGGGATCGACGCCGATGGCGCCATAGTCGGCCAGAACGCCGGCCGAAGGCAGACGCTCCGCCATCGCCGCCTGCCGCGCCTGTTCGGCGGCGGCAACCTGGGCCTGGGCCGCCTGCAGGTCGGACCGGCTCTTGTAGGCGCGCTCGAGCGCCTGCTGCAAATCGAGCCCTTCCAGTGGCGCGTAGGGCGCCGAATCGCTCATAGTGAATTCCTGGCCTGGAGGCAAGCCAATCAGCCGGCCGAGATTCAGCTTCTGCTTTTCGAGATCGGCCTGCAGCGATCGCAGCCGCTGCTGCTGCACCTGCAACTCCACCTGGGAGCGCAGCACATCGATGCGCGCGTTCACGCCGGATTTATTACGATCCACTGCTTGCTGATACACCGCGTCGGCGGAGTTCACCTGTGCTTTGGATGCATCCACGCGCGAGGCCGCGGCAATCGCCTGCAGATACGTTCCGCTGACCGCCAGCACGATCAGGTCGCGAGCGTCCTTTGCCGCCAGCTGTGTCGCCTTCACGTTCTCGGCCGCGGCCCGATTGTTGTGCAGGGAGGGGAAGTCCACCACGTTCATAGCCATGCCGGCGCGCAGGTCGAAGAAGTGAAACGGACCCACGACGGATGGGATGCCGGGTATCAGGCTGGGGGTGAAGCCGAAGGCCGCAAGGGACGATTGCTGCTCGTCGCCCAGAAGATGCATGGAGACGGTGGGCAGCAGCGCGCTTCGCGCCATCATCTTCTGCGCTTCGGCCAGGCGCAGGGCGTTGTCATAACCGGTGGTGGCCAGGTTGTACTGCAGTCCGCGATGAATCGCATTATCCAGCGAGAGCGCGAGCGGCTCCGCTGTGGCCGTCCCCTGGGGCACGCTGCCCGAGTACGCGCCCTGGACCTGGACGGTATTAATGCTGGTATTCGCGCTGGTGGGCAGCCCGCCGGGGTTGGTGGTACGGGCGGTTCCCACACCGCCGAGTTGCGTGTTGCGTCCCGAAAGGGGCAACGGGACCGCGGTCGGAAGGCGTTCCGTGGCCGGCGACGGGACCTGAGCGAGCGCCACAAACGGGACAAGGAACTGCAGAAGCAGAAACGGAATCGATGTTCGCAATGGTTTCACTCCGTGATGACGGCGTAAGGCGGGAAAGCCGTACACATATCCCGATGCTGCCTCCGAGACCAGGGATGCAGGACCGTGCGGCCGCCCGTCCTTATTCCATCTTACGGTTGCGCCTGGAATCGAGTAGGATGGCTGCAAATGAATCTTCCCGTTCTGATGCTTTTCGCCGCCGCCGGGCTGTTCGCGGCTGAGCCGCCGCTCACGCGCCTGGTCGATCCGTTCGTCGGCGCGGATGCCGATGGCAACACCGTTCCGGGCGCGGCGGTGCCGTGGGGTTTCGTCGAACTGAGTCCGGATACGACGAATGCCGACACCAGCGGTTACGCGTCGCGAGGTCTGGTGATTGGTTTCAGTCAGACGCACGTCAGCGGCACGGGAGGCGACAGCGAATATGGCAACTTTCGCGTTACTCCGACGGCCGGTCCGCTGCGCGTGGGTAATCTGCGTTTCGCAAAATCGGATGAGCGCGCGTCACCGGGCTATTATGCGGTGATGCTGGCCGGCGATGGCGGGAGGATTCGCTGCGAGCTGACGGCCACGCGGCTCACTGGGATGGAGCGCTTCACGTTCCCGGCCGGCGTCGACGGCAATGTCATCCTCGATATCCTGGCGCGATCGAAAATACACCAGCGGGCCACGCACGCCGAAGTGAACATCCTGGACGACAGGCGCATCTCCGGCATGGCGACATTTGTTGGCGGCTGGAATCCGGGCGCCTACACGTTGTACTTCTGGGCCGAATTCAACCGGCCGATGAAAAGCTCCGGCACATGGACGGCCGACCTGGGCAGCACGCTCACCATCCCCGGCCGGACGCACGCCGTCGCCGATCAGACGCACAACTACGCGAATCAGGGCGGCGCGTTTGCCGTCTTCGGCACGGCGGAGAATCGCGTCGTCGTAATGAAGTTGGGCGTGTCCTTCCTCAACGTCGAGAAGGCGCGCCAGAACGCCGAACAGGAGGCGCCCGGCTGGAATTTCGCCAGTGTGCGCCACCGGGCGGCTTATGAGTGGGAACACGTGCTTTCGAAGATCCAGGTGGAAGGCGGCAGCGAATCGCAGCAGCGCATTTTCTACACAGCGCTGTACCGCGCGCAATACATGCCGCACGACCTTGCCGGCGAAAACGTCTGGTGGCAATCGGCGGAGCCGCACTACGAGGATTTCTACACGCTTTGGGACACCTTCCGCACCGTGCACCCGCTGCTCACGCTGATCCAGCCGGAGCGCCAGCGCGACATGGTGCGCTCGCTGGTGGATACGTTCCGCCACACCGGCTGGATTCCCGACGCGCGCATCGCCGGCCACAATGGCCTGACCCAGGGCGGCTCGAACGGCGATGTGCTGATCGCCGACGCGATGGTCAAGGGGCTTGAAGGAATCGATTACGAGACCGCGTATCAGGCGCTGGTGAAGGACGCGGAAGTGGAATCGGAGCGCCCGCTCAACGAAGGCCGACAGCTTGTCGATTACAGGCGCCTCGGGTATATGTCGCTCACGCTGAACCGCTCGGCCGCGCGGACGCGGGAGTACGCCTACGACGATTTCGCCATTTCCGAAGTGGCGCGCGCGCTGGGAAAGACCGCCGATGCCGACAAGTACCTGAAGCGCTCGGCGAATTGGGCCAACCTGTGGGATCCGCAAACGCGCTGCATTCGCCCGCGCTACGCCGATGGAACGTGGCTGGAGAATTACCACTGCGACCACGAATACGGGGATTCCACAACCGAATGGTGGGACGTGCCGTTCTATGAAGGCCGGCCCGTGCAGTATTCCACCTACGTTCCGCACGACGTCGAGGGCCTGATCCAGCGGGTCGGTGGCGATGAAGCGTTCGTGAAGTGGCTCGACGCGTTTTTCGATCGGAAGCTGTACACACAGGGGAACGAGCCCGACATCCTCGCACCGTGGATGTACATTCACGCGGGCCGCCCGGACCGCACCGCCGACCGCGTTCGCGCGATTCTCGCCGGCGAATATCACGAGGGGCGCGAAGGTCTGCCCGGCAACGACGACGCGGGAACGATTTCGGCCTGGTACATCTGGGGCGCCATGGGCCTGTATCCGAACGCCGGCCAGCCGTTCTACTACATCGGCAGCCCCGTGTTCACGCGCGTTGTGATCGATCTGGGCGGCGGCCGGAAGTTCAGTATCGAAGCGCCGGAAACATCGGACACAAACCGCTATGTGCAGAGCGCGGAGCTGAACGGGATGAAGCTGGATCGCGCCTGGCTGAAGCATTCCGAGATCGCCGCGGGCGGCCGGCTGGTGCTGCGGATGGGGCCGAGCCCTTCGCAGTGGGGCAGGGAAGAGCGCCCGCCGTCGGTCACGGCGAGGTAGATCACGGCCTGCGAATGGAGTAGCATGGCTGCGGAGGGATCTCCTCATGTTGCTGCGATTAGCACTGCTCTCCGTTTTCGCGGTGTTCGCGCCGGCACAGGAAGTGCAACCCGCCGATTCCAACCCAAGGGAAGTCCGCCTCAGCGGCACTGTGATTGAGGTGACCGGCGACGACCTCAAGGTGCGCGTTCCCGCGAATCACGTCTGGCTGGTCCACCTGAGCAAGAAGACCAGCTTCGGCTTCCAATCGAGACAGGTACTCGCTGGCCAGGACGTTTACATCGTGGGGACGGCCGACTCCAGCGGCGAGGTTCAGGCGCAGCGAGTCGCGGTTTACAACACCGACCTCCCGATGCAGCAGGACTTCCGGAAGTGAGGCGGCTCGCCGTTCTGCTTGCGGCCGGCAGCTTGTTTGCCGCCGATCCGAGTCTCGGTAATTACGAAGGCCGATAGGGCCGATCTGCAGGTTCCAGCGCCAGGACGCCGTCGCGATGCAGCCCTAATTGCTGAACGGCGGGTGGCGGAGCTTCCTCGAACTGCAGTTCGGCTCCCTCTGATCTCGCGTGGACCGTGGTGCGCCAGCGGGCGAGAATCAGGATGGCGATGAGAACTCCGACCGATGTCGCCCAGGCCGCGCCGTTTCCGACCAGCGCGCGCTTCTCGAGTACTGCGCCCCACGCGGTCACCAGCAGAATGCACCACACGCACACCCAGAACATCAGATACACGTTCGATTTGCCAGGAAGCCAGGAGCAGGTGAAGGGGATCTTCATGTTCGTCCCGAGAAACAGCTCCGCCAGAATCAAACCGATCAGCCCCAGAATCGCCAGATGCCCGAGTGCCGGGCGCCATGGCCACAGCGCCAGCAGCACCACGGCCCACAACGCCCACACGGGTCCCGCTGAGAGCGCCAGCAACGCGCGGCGGCGTGCGGCCATCAGATCGCGCCCTCCCGCAATCGGCAGCACGCGGAAAATCCAGTTCGACCGCAGCTCCAGCGGCATGGAAAACACCACGCGCGCGCCGAACACAGCGAAAGCCATCAGGAGCAGGCTCGCCGCGAGCACGGGTGAGCTGACATCGGTCAGCGGCGTATCGGACGCCTCGCCGGAGATGGCCCGCGCCAACGGCGTCCGGTTCAGAAAGAGGATGGTGAGCGCAAATCCGATGCCCAGATAGAAAGCGAACAGGACCCGGTGCTGGCGGCTGCGGGCGAGCGTGCGAATGCTGAACTGAACAATGGCCGTTTGCAGCGGATTGCGGAAGCGCGGCAGCCACGTGAGGCGGCGCGATGCGGGCGCGATATCGGGTTCCTCGACGATCCGGCGCACGGTGCGCAGGTAAGACAAAGCATAGGCGAACGCGGCGACGCCTGCGACGACAGCCAGCCCGGTCCAGGCGCGCCACGCCAGCGGCGACAGCGCCGGGTGCAACGAACCGTTCAGTTGCTGGAACATCCCCACGAACCAGTACGTCGGAATCCAGGCCAGCCACGGACGGTCGGGAGCCACGAATAACGCATAAATGGGAGACGGAAGCAGGAAGAACCCGCAGACGAACAGAGAGAACACGGCGAGTTGCAGAAATGAGGACGCGCGCAGATACCAGGCGCGCGGCAGAAACTGCGCGAGGACGCCCTGCAGGCCGAGCACGAAACAGTAAATGAATGCGCCCGCGGCCAGCATGGAGATCCAGTACGCGCCGAACGAGCGCAGCACGCCGAGAGCGCCACCATTTCCCGGCACGGCGACCGTGTCGAGCGAGATTGCCGGTTCTCCCGCCAGCCTCTGACGCAGGTGCATCCCCAGGAAATCGGCAAAGGGAATGAGCGTGGGTGTCATGTTCAACAAGACCACGCCGGCATAATCACCCCGCGGATTGAAAAATGCGTAGCTATTAAAGCCGCCGGTTCCGCCGCTTGCCCAGAATGTCCCGTTGTTTTCCGTGTAATGCCATGCGAGAGCGATTCGCGTGCCCGCTCCGACGCCGGCGCGCACTCGCTGCGACTGAACCACCGCCGCGCGAAGCGGTCCCGCGGGGTGGAGCTGCGCGTCGAGGAACGTGAGCATGTCGCCCGCGGTTGAGCGGATTCCGCCTGCGCCCGCGAACACGTCCATGTTCCACTCGTGAACCGGTCGATGCGCCGCGCTGTGCCCCTGAATGAGCCGCGCCTGCTGCTCGGGCGAAAGCGCGACAGCCGTGTCCTTCATTCCCAGGGGCCGCGCGATCTGGTTCTCGAGCAGCGCCGGCCAGGTTGTTTCAGCTCGCTCCGCCAGCGCCTGCCCCAGTACGGCGAATCCCAGGTTGCTGTACAGGTACGACGCGCCGGCCGGCCGGGCGACACCGTGCTGGGCGAGGAACGCGTAGAGGTCGCGGGCATGGTAGTCCACCAGCGGGTTGGTCATGTCGGCGGGATGGAAATTGTCGGGCATGCGCGGCAGACCGGAATGCTGCGTGGCCAGATCGAGAAGCGTGATCTCCAGACCGTCGGGCTTGCGCACGGTGCCTGCGGGCAACAGCGTACGCACCGGTTCATCCAGGCTGGTCCGGCCCTCCTCAGCCATTCGCGCCAGCAGGAGGCCGGTGAAAGCTTTCGAGATGGAACCGATTTCGAAGATCGAGTCGGGCTTGGCGGTTCCGTACGTCACGACGCGCCGGCGACCGTGTTCGGAGATGCCCACCACCAACCCTTCGCCGGGCCAGAGCGGCGGTCACCGGTGGCATAGGTGCATCGAAAGTCAGCGCCGGAGCGCCCTCCGAGCCCGCTCGCGCAAAGGCGAAAGGCCAGACCAGACCCGCAACGATGTGCAGCGCGGCAACGGTGAGCGCCAGCGCCGTCGCCACTGCCGCGATTTTGGCCAGGAACAGGGTGCGCGTTCGCAACGGCAGGGGTGCGAGCACCAGCACGTCGCGACGATTCGGGAACGTTGAATCCCAGCTCAGCACCGCGAACAATCCCACCACCAGCATTGTGGTGGCGACCAGGAAATGCTGCGTCGTCCACAGGCCGATCAGCTCGCCGATGCCCGGAACTCCGTCGCCGATCGACAACGCGCCGGCAATCCCCAGCAGCACGCTCACGAAAACCAGCAGCGCTCCGAACTGTCCGAGCAGCTTGCTGATGTCGCCCTGCGCGTGCGCCGACAGCAGTTCCAGATCCACCATCCGAAAAAGGAACTCGCGATACAGCACCCGGAATTGCCGTTTCTCCATGGCGTCGCCTCAGGTCAGAATCAGGTCGGCGATCTCGCGGCTCACGGCCGCGGTGTCCTGCTCGACGGCGAGCTGGGAAAAGATGTCCTCCAGCGTGGGCAGGGCCATGAGCGAGCGCAGGCGCTCGATGGAGTCGTCGGCTACGGCCTTGCCACGGTGCAGGATGACCACGTGCGTGCACACGCGTTCCACCATTTCCAGCTCGTGCGAGCTGAGCAGTACCACCTTTCCGCGCGCCGCCAGTTCGCGCATCAGGCTGCGCATCACCAGCACGGAAGCGACGTCGAGGCCGGAGAAAGGCTCGTCCAGCAGGATGAGATCCGGATTGTGCAGCAACGCGGCGGAAAGCAGCACTTTCTGGCGCATGCCTTTGGAGTACGAGGAAATGGGCACGTGCCGGTCCTCGTGCAGCGAGAGCAGGCGCAGCAGCCCGTCGATGCGCTGGGCGGTGGGCTTGTCCGGCAGCCCGCGCAACTGGCCCACCATGGTGAGGTATTCGAGGCCGCTGAGGTGCGCGTAGAGTTGCGGCTCTTCGGGCACGTAGCCCATGCGCTGCTTGTAGGCGATGGGGTCGCGCTCGATGCGCTCGCCCTGGAAAAGGATCTCGCCGGACGTCGCCTCGATCAGCCCGGTGATCATTTTCATGGTGGTGGATTTGCCGGAGCCGTTCGGGCCGAGATAGCCGGTGACTTCGCCCGCTTTTGCCTGGAAGCTCACGTTATCCACGGCCACGATGCCGGAGAACCGTTTACAGAGGTTGTGAAGTTCGAGCACCTATGTAGCATACTACTCCAGCGCCATGGGCGAAAGGGCCGTGACACACTGAGGTCGTGGCCATCAGGATTACGATCCGCATCTCCGATGAAACGGCTCGCTGGGCACGCCGTAAGGCGGCGGACGAAAACACGTCCGTCTCCCGGCTGGTTGGCGAAATGTTGGAGCGCCAGATGCTTCTGACCGACGAGTACTGGCGCGCGTTCGAGCACTGGAGGTCGGCCAGGCCACGGGCGGTTCTCAGCGCGAAGAAACGAATGAGCCGCGAGGAAGTGCATGAACGCCGCTGACGGTTTCTTCGTCGATTCGAACGTGCTTTTGTATTATGTCGATCCTGCGAACAAAGAGAAAGCGGAGGCTTCGGCCCGATGGCTGGACGCTTTGTGGAGGGCGGGAACGGGGCGGCTGAGCTGGCAGGTGCTGCACGAATTCTACCGGAACGCCGTGCGGAAGTTGCGAATGGAACCGGCATCCGCTCGCGGAGTTGTTGAAGATCTGGGCCGGTGGCGTCCGGTGGAAGCCACGCTGGGTCTTGTGCAGGACGCCTGGAAGTGGATGGACGAATCGCAACTGCTTTATTGGGATGCACTCATTGTTGCGGCCGCACGGCGCGCCGGGGCTCGATACCTGCTGTCCGAGGACTTCCAGGCTGGCCGCCGATATCAGGACATCGAAGTTCTGAAGCCCTTCCGGCGCTCGCCGGCCGATTTCTCGCTTTAAGCGCCTCGTGTGCGAGAATCGATAGTCCAACACCGGAAAACCATGCTGCATCTTCTCGCATTGCTCGTCAGCGCCACCGCCTTCGCCCAGACTCACTCTGCCCGCCCAACACCCCCGACGCGCGATCCACACACGCCCGGCTACGTCGAAGCGAAAGAACTGCCCGATGGCGCGAATGCGCCGGCGGACGCCGACGGCAACTTCATCCTTGGTCCAACCCATAATTCCGCGCCCGAGCTGACGGTGCGCGCGGGTGCGCCTGAGGGCGATGTCTTCACCTTTATGATGCAGTCGGCCGGGAGCCGCATCTATCCTGGCATCGCCCGCGAGCCCAACACGTTCGGCACGCCGGACCCGGCCGATCCGGCCAGGCTCGTGGTCACCACCAGTCATCCGGCTCCCTGGACGCGCCGGGTCACTGTGTACATCCCCAAACAGTACGTTCGCGGCACCGCTGCGCCGTTTATCGTGGACGCGGATGGGCCGGACCGGGCGCTGTTCACGGTCCTCGACAATCTCATTGCCGAGCAACGCGTCCCGGCGATGATCGCCATATCCATCGGCAATGGCGGAGGCGACGCCCAGGGTAGCGAGCGCGGTCTCGAATACGACACCATGTCGGGCCGCTACGCGGAGTTCGTCGAAACCGAAGTGCTGCCTTTGGTCGAGAAGCAGTTCGACGTGAAGCTGACCCGCGACCCGGAAGGCCGCGCGACCATGGGCGGCAGCTCCGGCGGCTCATGCGCTCTGATCATGGCCTGGTATCACCCGGAGCTCTACCATCGCGTTCTCACTTATTCCGGCACCTTCGTGAACCAGCAGTGGCCGCCAAATCCCGAGACTCCGCACGGCGCCTGGGAATTTCACGAACACCTCATCCCGAACTCGCCGCCCAAGCCGATCCGCATCTGGATGGAAGTGGGCGATCGCGATCTTTTCAACCCCAACGTCATGCGCGACAACATGCACGACTGGGTGCTGGCCAATGAAAACATGGCCAGCGTTCTGGCCGCCCGGGGGTATCATTATCAGTTCGTGTTTGTCCGCAACGCCGGACACACCGACCGCGCTGCGAAGCTGCAGACGCTGCCCGAAGCGTTGGAATATGTGTGGCAGGGGTACCCGCGCACGATGCCGGCGAACTGATCGGGCTGGCGACCGGGTTAAGGCCAATACCGTTCACTTAGACACTTCTTCTGCAATGGGGACACGCGGCGCCAGCCGCGTGTCCCTCGTCCCGCAAAGTGAACCGTATTGGAGCTACGGCGCTTCGTCCAGAACCTCGATCGCCCGAACCTCGGCATAGTTGACCGAGGGAGTGAAGCTCACCAGGAGTTTGCCCTGCGCGTTGGGGTGCAGCCCATGGAAACTTCGGGAGATCACGCGGAAGGCTCCGCCGGCGGCCCGGTAGACGTCGAAATCGCGCAGGAGGGCGCCGCCATTGCAGGTCACGTCGAAAACGCGGCACCCCTCGCCGCGGCACATGGATGGAGGGGCCGTTGGACTGAAGATGGTCTCCGCGAAATAAAGCGTGAGCGTGTAAGACCCGGGCGGCGCGGGAATCGCATAGCTGAAGTTGCCATAGCGTTCCTTGCGCAGAAGCGCGGGAGGATTCGGGATGTCCGCCGGTATGGCATGTTCCACCAGCCTGCCTCCGAGGAAGAAACCGTCTGGTCCGAAGGTTTTCCCGTCCTCGCGAGCCGGTGCAGTAGCACCTGCGGCCACGCGAATCGGGTTGGCGTGCCCCGGCCGGCACGGCACCATCTCGATGGCATTCACAAAGGGCTGGTAGGGCTCCGGTATGAACTCGAGATGCACCAGGCCGTCCGCGCCGGGGCTGATATCTTTGAATACGCGCACATCGACGTCGGCGTAGCCCGCGTCGGAGATGGCGTCAAACTGCTCGATCAGAGCGCGGCCGTTGGCGTGGATCGTGAAGCGGCGGACATTCTCGTTGTCTTCCTGGCCGTTCTGCGGGTTCTGCCCGAGCGGATCGGCGAAGTACAGGAGCAGTTCGTAGGTTCCCGGCTGCATGGGGATGTCGTAGGAGAATGCCGCGCGATCCTCGGGGGCTTCTGTCGCGCCTTCGCGCATGGTGAGGAAAAGCCTCCGGTCCGGCGGGGCCGAGCGCAGGTTGGGGGGACCGGGCCGCGAAATTCCGCCCCGGAAATAGCGATCGGCCTGCCAGATATGGCCGGTCGCGTCGGTCCAGGGGTCACGGGTATAGCCGGCCAGAATATGTACTTCCCGATTCGTGGCTGCAACGGGCGGCGCGTTGGTGGCCGCTGCAGCGGACCCGGCCGCAAAGCGTTGGCGCTTCATCACCAGCCACGCCGCGGCGAGCGCGACCGCGAGCGCAAGCACCACAGCGAGACCCCCAAAGATGTATGTCCGGAGACGGCGGTGCCCCGGTTCCTGCTTTGCGGGTGGCGCGGCGGCAACAACGGCGGGCTCTTCCGCGGATTCCTCGGCTACCCGAAATTCCGGCACGTAGCTGCCCGGCGGAATGACGATTCTGAGTTTGTGGCCGGTGCCCTCCTGCGCATAGAACGCGCCCAGCCGTTTTCGCAGGCGATGCACGTCCACACGAACGCTGGAGTCCCGGTTCTCCCGAAACCCTTCCGGCTTACCGAATACATCCATGGCGATGGTGTACTCGGTAAGGTTCTCCGCTTGCCCCAGCAGAGCGTTGTCGCAGATGTATTCGAGCAGCTTTGAAAGCTGCTCCGCATGCCGGAACACCCGGGATGCCAGAACAGCCTGTACTTCGTCGCGGCAATCCGACACGGACGCCGCACGAATTCCCGGCCGGGAGCTCATTGCGACTCCAGTATATAACCGCCAATCGCATCGTGGGGGGCCCTCGCCGCTCGGGTACGGAACGCCTCCGGGACGTGCAACCTCGGTAATGCACCGCAGCCACGGGTTTCACCGAAGCGCCTAGGCGTGGTTACGAAACACGCGCCACGGGGTTGAAGCACGGCTGGTTACGCCGCTGCAACGTTAAGGAGCAACGGTTATCGGTTGACCGCCTGTTACCGACATTCCATACTCCTCACAAAGTGAGCCACGGCACGCGTTTCGCAGGAAAGGTGTGCAGGTTCGCGATTGCAAAAGCTCAGGGAGATACTCGTGAAGCATCATCAGTTGTCTCGCATCTTTATTTTTGGTTTGCTTTTTCTCGCTTTTGCTGTAGCTCTGTCGGCGCAGGAAGCGACCATCGTCGGAACAATCACGGACCAGTCGGGTGCCGCGATTCCCGGCGTACAGATTACAGTCACGAACAATGAGA
>Ga0326728_10020520_pt1 | contig 12587 bp, 10 predicted proteins | sample MB3enrmetagenome_FD_207602 | JGI IMG/M metagenome (GOLD analysis project Ga0326728, IMG submission 207602) | Lab enriched peat soil microbial communities from McLean, Ithaca, NY, United States - MB31MN | ecosystem: Environmental > Terrestrial > Soil > Wetlands > Peat | place: USA: New York...
GGCCAGCGGCTCGGCGCCACAGGTGAACGTACAGTTGACAGACAATGGCCGCAATATCGACGTGCCGGCAGGCAACCTGGTTGTGCTGGCCCTGCCTGCTAACCCATCCACCGGCTATGGCTGGGAGATTGACAGCAGCGACGCGACTGCGCTCAGCGCCGCCCAGCCCGAGTTCCAGATGGGGGACAGCACCGGCTCGTCCGCTGCCGTGGCCGCCGCCTCGCTGATCGTCGGCGCCCCCCAGACTGAGATCCTGCGTTTCTCCGCGCTGCGCGCCGGCCAGACGGCGATCAAGCTGTCCTATCGGCGCCCCTGGGAAAAAGCGGCGGCCACGCAATCCTTTGGTGTTACCCCGGTGGCACCCGCCCAGCCGCTTCGGTTCGCGTTCCACTCCGCGCCCGAAACCGGAGCCGAAGCGGCCACGTCGAGCCTGCCGACGCACTTCAACTGGTGCGACCAGGGCAAATGCACCCCAATCAAGAATCAGGGAAACTGCGGCAGCTGCTGGGCCTTCAGCACGGTCGGCGTCCTGGAACAGGAGCTCATGGCCAACAATCAGGGCTCAACCGATCTCTCCGAACAGTACCTGCTTTCCTGCAATACCAGCGGATATTCCTGTGCCGGCGGCTGGTTCGCGAACGATTATCACGAATGGGAGATCCCGCCCGGGGAGTTGGCTGCCGGAGCTGTGCCTGCATCGGACTTCCCCTATCAGGCAGCCGATGTCGCCTGCAACGCGCCCCACATCCACACGGAGAAGATCGCTTCCTGGGCTTATATCAGCGGCGAAACCGTGCCTTCGACCGCGGCGATCAAGCAGGCTATCCAAACCTATGGGCCGGTCGCTGCGACGGTCTGCGTGGGACCCAACTTCGAGAATTACACGAGTGGCGTTTTCAGTACCAACGAGACTTGCGGCAGCCAGCCCGTCAACCACGCGATCGTCCTGACCGGCTGGGACGACACGGCGGGCGCCTGGTATCTGCGCAATTCGTGGGGCACCGGCTGGGGCGAGAGCGGCTACATGCAGATCGCTTATGGTACCTCCAACGTGGGGTTCTCAGCCAACTACGTGGTGCTGAGCAGCAACGGCACGGCCACGCCGACCGCGACCAGCACCTCCAGCCCGACACCGACGCGCACGCCTAGCCCGACATCGACGCGCACGCCCAGCCCGACACCGACGCGCACGCCCAGCCCGACACCGACGCGCTCGCCCAGCCCGACACCGACGCGCTCGCCCAGCCCGACCGCCACGCGCACGCCCAGCCCGACCGCCACGCGCACGCCCAGCCCGACCGCCACGCGCACGCCCAGCCCGACACCGACGCGCACGGCCACCCGTGGTGCGATGCCTACGCGGACTCCCACGCCGCCGGCCCGCACACCGATTCGTTCGTTGCCCTGGTGGCCCTCCTCGTTCTGGCCAGCTTTCTAACCGCGTGAGGGCGGAGCCCCTCACGGGGATCGCTCAAGGGGTCAAGGGCCTGCCCTCGTGCACGGGCCAGGCCCTTCGCCATCACAGTGCCCACGCATCGAACTCGAACGCAACGATCGGTCGTCGCAATCGCCACGGCCCAGGGCGCGCCGCGCTGGTCCGGGGCTGGCCGGCCGCGGCCCGATCTACGGTTCGCTATAGCGGATGCCCAGGTAAGCTTTCCCCGGGTTGGCCGGCGCGGCTCCGAGGGTGACAGTGACCGTGCGTGTGCTGCCCTGGCGCTGCAGCGTGATGCGCACCTGGTCGCCCGGCTTGTGCTGCGCCAGGATGCCGGCTAAGGACTGGCCCGTGCCCAGCGCGGTGTTGTCCAGCCGGGTCAATACGTCGCCGGGCTGGATGCCCGCAGCCTCGGCAGGCGATCCGGCCACCACGTCTTGCACAGCCACGCCTTGCTGAGAGGGGCCGGGCGGCGCACCGGGGATGTTGGGTGTTACGCTCGGCAGCGACGGTCCGGGCGCCAAGAAGGGCACGGCCCGCGTCGCGCCCTGGGACGCCGCCTGGCGTCCCAGGGCGTAGCCGGCGAAGCCGGCGATCGCCCCGCCCCCGCACAGCCCCAATAGAAGCCCGATCACGCCCGTGATCACCGCAATCAGGACGGAGTGGTCCCTGGGTCGGTCTTCGTCCATTTGTTTTGCTCCTTAAGTTGAGTGTCGCTTGCTTCATTGCAGGCCGTAAGACCTGTTACTTTTGACACCATCTCGCGCCTCGATTATACTGCCGCCCATGCGTATTTCCAGAGGCACCCTGGTGCGCCTGGCTTTGTCTTTCCTCCTGCTGGGTGCACTGCTGCTGACGGCCCGGCTTGCCTTCGCTCAGCCTACCGCCCCTCCGCCACAGGGCCATCCGTGTTTGCCCGGCAATCTGATACCGGGCTGCTTCTTTCGCGACTTCTCTGGCTCGCCGCCCAGGCAGATCCCGTCCGGTTGGACACCTTTCTCCTGGCCCGGCTCTGCAGGCCTATCCTATCAGTATAATAGCGATTGCGAGGGCTGCAACACGGCGGACAAGGCTCAAGGCAGCCTCCGGATGTGGTCGGACGGTTACGCGTTCCACGCGGGCGTTTACACCCAGGTGGGCGGAGTGCAGGCTGGCGCGAACTATCGAGCCTCGCTCTGGTTCGGCTCGCCAGACACGCCAGGGTCCGCAAGCTCGTTTCAACGCCGCATCGGCATCGATCCGACCGGAGGAACGGACCCCACGTCGCCGAACGTGGTCTGGGGTCCGTGGGCCACGGGCTGGGGGCGCATACTGAACTACAGCCCTAGCGACGCCAGCCACATTAACATCGACGTCGAGGCAGTGGCCCAGTCCTCCACGGTGACCGTCTATTTGGATGTAAACCACATCTACCCGACCAGCAACAACTATATCCTTCTCGACGGCGTGGCGCTCTACCCCGACTCCAGCGCGCCGACCCCCGCGCCGACGGCCACGGCGGAGCAGCAAGCAGCCCTGCCTGCCCCCACTTCTGCTCCCGAGGCCGCCCCAACGGAGGCGCCAAGCGATACGCCTGCCGTAGCCCTTACGATCACGCCTACTCAGGCGCCGCCTCTCACCCCGACGGCGACGGTGACTCCGACCCTGAGCCCCACCGCAAGTGCCACCCTGAGCCCCATCTCGAGTCCAACTCAGAAGCCGACGCTCACGGCCACGCCCAGCGCCACTTCGACGCTGCCGCCCCGGCCGCCGGCCACTGCCGGCCCATTCACGGCTTCGCCCGCTGCTGGCACGCTCCCGCCGTTCCTCGACCGCGGGCAAGGGCGCCAGGGCCTGCTGTTCGGTGGCTTGGGCGCTTTGGCGGGTGCCGGGGTGATCGGCGTCGTGCTGGCCCGCACCAGGCGACGATGACCCGGGCGGGCCGCCAGGCTCAGAGCTCTGATTCCTGCTTTTCCATTGCCAGCCTGCCGAGGTAGCGGCGGCGTCTCTTTTCCGGCATCCACCTGAGCGATTCGTCGTCCCGCGCGATCTTGCGCGCGAACACCATGTAAGCGCTGTGCGCCAGCATCCGATCCTCAGGACGCAAGCGGTCCGGAACAGGCTTGTATGGGCGGAGCAGCAGCTCTTCCACCGCGATATCGCCGAAAGGCCGCGTCTCCATCCCGGCCAACAAGGCGCTCACCTGGTTGGTTGTTGGCACCAGCGCTCCGAAGAAGCCGCTGCCCTTGAGCGCATCCCAGGCCTGCCCCAGGTACAGCCACGGCTCGCGCACATCCAGAAAACAGGCGTCCACATCGGTCTCGTGAAAGCCCCCGGCAATGTCCTCGTTGTAGAGCGTTACGAAAGACATCACGCCGAGCTCGACCAGGTTCTTGCGGGCAAGGTCGCAGAATTCGGGCCGCGTCTCATAGGTGTAGACGTGGCCGGTGGGCATCACGGCGCGGGCCAGCACCAGGGCCAGCCCGCCGCTGCCCGTGCCTGCCTCCACCACGGTGCGGCCGGCGAAAAGGTTGAGGCGCAGCATGATGTGCGCCGCGTCCTTGCCGTAGATGATCTGCGTGGCCCGCGGCAGCTCCTGCACCAGGTCGTTGGTGGAAGGCTCAAGCGCCAGATAGGGATAGCCGTGCTGTGTATAGACGGTGCGGCCGAGCGGCTCGCCGATCAGCGCCGAATGCGCCACGGCGCCTTTATGTGAATGGAAAGCCTCGCCAGCTCGCAACCGCACCAGGTATCGCTTGCGGTCGCGGCTGACCAACAAGACAAGATCTCCCTCGCGGGCAAGAGCCATCATGGCACCTCGTTCAGCCGGAAGTAGGAAACCGCATTATATGTCAGCGCCAGTAGTCGGGCCAAATGGCCTCAAGAGGGATCCAGTGCGCAATGAGGGCGCGCCTTTTGGGGCGCCTCAGCGTCGTAATTGTTTGCAGAGTAGAGCGATCAGGTCCCGTACGTCGAAATTACCGCGCAGCCGGCCAGACCCGGCCTGCTGTTCGACTCGAAGGGGAAAGCCATGGATCACAGGCACTTCCATATCCTTTACATCGAAGACCAACCGGAAGCCGTCGAAATGGTGCGCCTGGCGCTGCGGGTCCTCGGCTGCGAAGTGCGCGGGGCGCCGGACGGCAGTTGCGGCCTGCAAATGATGCGCAGCTTGCAGCCAGACCTGGTGCTGCTCGACCTGATGCTCCCCGGGCTGGATGGCTGGCAGGTGCGCGACGCCATGCGGCGCGATCCCCAACTGCGTGACGTGCCGGTGGTGGTGGTGACAGCCGAGACGAGGCTCCTCGACGGCGACGAGAGCGTGCTCCCGCCGGCCGACGCCTATATCATCAAGCCGTTCAGCATCGCCGAGCTGCGTGCGACCGTCGGATCGATGCTTGCCAGGCTCCCCCAAACCGTGCCTGGCTGTTGACCTGTTCGCGTCCAAGGTATCCGCTGGCGGTCAGCCTCCGGTCAGGTCGCTTCTCGAGGCTGTGATACAATGGCGGCATGACTGAAGCCACGATCTCTGCCGCCGGGCTGACCAAACGGTATGGTGACTCACTCGCCGTCGACGACCTGAACCTGGAAATCGGGGCCGGCGAGCTATTCGGCTTTCTTGGCCCCAACGGGGCCGGCAAATCCACCACCATCCGCATGTTGATCGGCTTGCTGCGGCCCACTGCAGGTACGGCCCGCGTGGCCGGCCACGACGTGATCCGCGAGCCGCTGGCGGTCAAGTCCAATATCGGCTATCTGGCCGAAAATGCGTTTCTCTACGAGAAGCTGACTGGGCGCGAGTTTCTGCGCTTCATAGCCGGCCTCTACCGCGTGCGACGCGATAAGCAGGAGGCGCGCATCGACCGCCTGCTGGGCGTGTTTGACCTCAAGGGCAAGGCTGACGAGCTGATCGAGAGCTACTCGAAAGGCATGAGGCAGAAGATCAGCATAGCGGCGCTGCTGGTGCACCAACCTCGGGTCTTGTTCCTCGATGAGCCAACCAACGGGCTCGATCCCAAGAGCGCTCGCCTGATCAAAGATGTGCTGCGTGAGCTGTGCCGGCAGGGCACTACCGTGTTCATGTCGACGCACATCCTGGAGATCGCCGAGCAGATGTGCGACCGGGTCGGCATCATCGACCAGGGCCGCCTGGTGGCGCAGGGCTCGCTGGCCGAACTGCGTGCGGGCGCCGGTGGCTCAGGATCGACCCTCGAGGATATCTTTCTCGAGCTGACCGGCGGAGCCGAGGTGGCCGAAATTGCCGGGCTGCTGTCGGAATCGCGCGAGGTCCGCTAAGTGCCCGCCCAGATCCCGCCCGTCAGGCCAAAGCGATGCTTCGCAGCCCCGCTGCAAAAGCGAGCCAGGCCGTGTTGAGGCTCCTTTTGTGGCAAACGGTCGTCGTGCAGCGCAATGAGTTGCTGCGCGGAACCTGGCGCAAGCGCATCGGCTGGCTGGCCGGCGTCGTGCTCGGCGGCTTGCTGGCTTATCTGGTGTTCGTAGCCGGCGTGGTGCTCTTCAGCTGGCTGTCGGTTTTCCAACCCGATGCCGTGGGCGGCCTGATCACCGGCGTTTTTGCCTTACTCTCTGCCTTTGCCTTGTTCTGGGGCATCGGTTCTGTGCTGTCAGAGCTGTACATGGCTTCAGACCTGGAACTGCTGCTCGCGGCGCCGATCCCGGCAAGCGACATCTTCTGGCTCAAGCTGTTGACTGCCATGTGGCAGAACGTCGTGCCTGCCCTCATTCCTGTGACCGTGCTGCTGGCTTACGGCGTGGCGGCCGGGGCCGGCATCGGCTACTTTGTGGCGACCGCCCTCGTGCTGCTGGTCATGCTGGCCATCCTGGCAGGGGCCAGCCTGGTAGCCGTCATGCTGCTGATGCGCGTCGTGCCCGCTCGCCGGGCCCGCGAGGTTTACTCACTGCTCTACGTGATCTTCTTCGCCGCCGGCTGGCTGGGCTGGATGTTCATCTCACGCGCGGGCACGTCACGTGCAGGCACCGCCGGCCAGATCATGCGATTTGGCCCGCAGGTGGTCACGGCCAGCAGCCACCTGGCCTTCCCCCCCGCCTCCTGGGCCGGCAGCATGATGCTGAGCGTCGCCCGGCACGACTGGGGGCCGGCTACCTACAATGCTCTGTTGCTGGGGCTGCTGGCTGCCGCTCTTGTCGGCCTGGCCGCCTGGCTTTTCGAGCGCAGCTTCCATCGCGATTGGGCCATGATGCACGAGGTGGCGGCACAGGCCCACGAGAAGACCCCCACCGCGGAGGGCGCGACCCGGCGCCCGATCAGCCTCGGCCAGCGGCTGGCCGTCTGGCTGCCGTGGCCCGCCCGCGAGCTTGCCGGCAAGGATTGGCTGATCCTACCGCGCGATTTGCGCCAGCTCGGCCGCCTCATCATGCCGCTGGTAGTTTCGCTCTTCTACGTGTACGAGTTCGGTATTGCTTCGCCCATCCCGCGCTCGCTGCCCGGGCTTGGCTTTTGGGTCGAGCTGGCCATTTCGCCCCTGGTGCCCATCTTCTTTGCGTTGGCCCTGGGCGCCCCGGCCATCGGCAAGGAGGGCAGCAACTATGAACTCCTGCGGGTGGCACCTGTGCCGGCCGGCGCCATGCTCTGGGGCAAGATGATGATGTCTGCCGTGCCCACGTTCCTGATGGCTGCCGTGGTGACCCTCGGCGTGGCTCCGCTGCTCCATGTGGCGCCCGGCCAGGTGGCGGTGCTTCTCGTGATCGTCTGCGTGCTCAGCGCGGCTATTTCGGCGATAGCCGTGGCGTTTGGCGCCCTGGTGCCCAATTTCCACTCGATTGACTACCGGCGCGCGGCCGGCCCTCTGGCCGCCTACGGTACCATGTTGGGCGGGGCCGTGGCCGGAGCCGCGGCCGTTGGCACCGTTGCCGTCATCGCCTTCCACCTGCCCGGCAATCAGGCCCTCCTCGCCGGCTTAAGCCGCGGCCGGGCGGGCTCCAACCTGGCCGGGCTGCTCGGTTCCCCCTGGCTTCTGCTGGCCATGCTGGCCATAGACGGGCTGGCGCTCGGCGGCCTCCTCGCCCTCTGGCGGCTGGCAACGGCCCGCATCGAAGCCTGGCAGCCCGGCGAATGACGGAGCAGCCGTCATAGCATGTAGCGGCCTCAGCCGGCCCCGGGCGTCGCTGCCGTCAGCGCCACCGCCTCGTCGGCGCGCAGGGCCATACAGTTCACGCCCTGCACCGGGCCCTCCTTGGGCGGCACCTCGGCCGCCGGGAAGCGGATGATCTTGCCAAGCCGCGAGATGGCAAAAATGTCATCTCGCTCACCCACCGCAGCCGCACCCACCACCCGCTCCGTTTTCAGCACGGCCCTCCCGCCGGCGCCAGGCGCTTTGTTGGACGCAAACGTGGCCATCTCGCGCAAAGTGCCTTTGCCTTCGTTGCCCAGGACGAACACACCCCCATCCACGCCCACCGCCGCCACTCCGGCAACGGCGTCCCCCGGGTCCACCCGGATGCCCAGGCACCCTCGCACGGGCACCAGCCGCTCGGCGAAGCGGATGCCCAGCCCTTGCCGCGTGACGATGAAGAGCTCGGCGTCGCCGGGCGACCAGCAAGCAGCTGCCGGCGCACCGCCTTCCCTGATGTCGTAGAGCAGAGTGCCCGGCAGCAGGGTGTCGCCGAAGTAGTGGTGGCGGATGCGCCGCACCTGCCCTCGCTGCGTTACCAGGAGCAGGTATTGCCCGCCGCTGGCGGGAAAGACCACGCTCAACCGCTCTTCGGGCAAAAAGTTGAACTTCTGTGCCAGCGAGATACCACGGGCGCGCACGGGCGAGCCGGGCAGATCGCGCACCGGCAGGCGAAACCCCCGGCCCTGCGTCGTAAGCAGCACGAGATGCTGGCTTTCGTCGGCCACCGCCAGGAAGGCGGGAGGGTCGCCCTCCGGCGCATCCAGGTCGAAGATGCCCATGCCGCCCCGCCGCTGGCGCGGGTACAGGTGCCGCGGGGTGCGCTTGGCCATTCCCGCCGCGCTGACCGTCACCAGATTGCAGGTGGTCGGCGGCTCTGCCGGCTCGAGAGCTTCGCCCGGCTCTGCCTCGTGCGCCGCCCCGGCCCCGCGTCCATGCTCGGCGCGCTCCGTGCCACGCTCCCGCACGCGCACCCTCGTTGACTCGGGCAGCGGCGCGGCCGCCGCTTCCAGGCGTTCCAGCTCAGATTCCAGGTACTCGATATAGGCGATCACGCCCTGATCGGCCTGGCTGAGGTCGGGACGGGACGGAATACCCATGCTTGATCCTCTCTTTGAGAAAGTGGCGACACGCGGCTCAATAGGATGTCAGATCCGGCGGCAGGTGCTCGATGCGATTGAGATAGACCACGCGCACGTGACCGTCTTCGCGGATGGCGACGAAGTCGATCGCCGCGTTGTAGTGCAGAAAGAAGATCCCAGGGTCCCCAGGGGGTGGCCCGGAATGGCCATTGCTGCCCTGCGGCGTCCTGCTATGCAGCAGAGCTTTCAACAACGCATCGATGAACCCGCCGTGCGAGACGATGGCGACCCGCTGGCCGGCACCGGATGCCGCTCGTGCCCTCAGCTCTTCGGCCACCTCGGCCGCCCGCGCGTGGCAGGCCGCCCATTCCTCAAACCCGCGGTTCCACCACCCCCGCTCGGTGATGGCCTCCGGCAGAGTGAAATTCGGGAAACGGCCCAGGATCTCGGGGCGCGTCATGCCGGGCTTGCCGAGGATCAGCCGGGCGCCCGGTGCGCCTTCCTCCAGAAAAATGCCGCCTTGTTCGTGCACTTCGATCCAAACCTGTGGCTTGAGATCCAGGGCACGCGCGAGGTAATCCGCCGTCTGCAGCGAGCGCAGCATCGGGCTGCAGTACAGGTGAGTCAGGCCATAGCCCCTCAGATGGCCCTCCGCACGCACACCCTCCGGTGCTGCGCCGAACAGCGGCTGGCAGCCACGCGCCAGGTGGTCGGCCAGCCGTTCGGCCTGGCGCTGGCCCAAGTCCGTCAACGCCGGGTCCTCGACCCGCTGCTCCTGGGAAGCCAGCGCGTTATTGGTCGATTGCGCGTGGCGTATAATGTACAGTTCCATGATCCAGCTACCTCGAGAACGACGCGGACTCCGGGCATCGAAAACCCGTTTTCACGCGAAAACGGGTCGTATGGCTGCCATTGTAGCACGCATCCCGCCCAAATCGGCAATCACGCACCCCTTAGGTCTTCGAGCGCCAGCGACGAGCCTGCCCCGAGTTGCCTGCCGGCGGGGTCCATCTATAATGAGAGGTAGGAGGATGGAATGACAGCAATCCTGGGAGGTTTGCTTATCTTTTTCATGCGTGTGACCGACATGTCGCTCGACACGCTGCGTATGCTCTTTGCCGTCCGGGGACGCAAGTGGCTGGCGGGAGGCATCGGCGTGGTCGAAGCGACCGTCTTTCTCGTGGCCGTCAGCCAGGTCTTGAAGGGGCCCCTCACCGTGCCGAACGTGATGGGCTATGGCCTGGGTTTCGGCGGTGGCGTGATGTTCGGCATGTTCATCGAAGAACGGCTGGCCATCGGCTTCGGCATGTTTCGCATCTACTCGCCGCTGCACGGCGGCGAGATTGCCGCGGCCCTGCGCAGCGCCGGCTTTGCCGCCACGGAGATCATGGCGGCCGGTCGAGACGGGAGCTATACCGTCGTCAACTGCGCCGTCGCCCGCCGCGACCAGCCTGTCGTGCAGGCCATCGTCGACAAGGTGGACCGCACGTCTTTCGTGACCATCGACCCGCTGCAGCCCTTGCAGCACGGGTTTTTCGGGACATCGAGGCACTGAATGAGAACCAATACAGCCAAACGACGGATGTTGGCCGGCGAGCCCGCACTCGGCCTCGTGCTCGAGGCCGGCTCGTCGCTGGTCGCGACGGCCCTCGCTCGCACCGGATTCGAATTCCTGCTCGTCGATAACCAGCATGGGGACTGGGACGATCAGCGCAGCCTGGGCGCGTTCCAGGGGATCAGCCTGGGGACAGCAGTCCCGATGGCACGCGTACGGGGGAACGACTTCTACGCTATCGGGCGGCTGCTCGATCGGGGCGCGCTGGGCATCGTGGTGCCGATGGTCAACTCAGCCGCCGAGGCACAGGCCGCCGCGTTCGCCATGCGCTACCCGCCACGCGGCGGCCGCTCGATCGGGGCCACGCTGGCCGGCTTCCACGGCCCTGACTACGCGGGATGGATCGACGAGGAGGTCTTCCTCGCGGTGCAGATCGAGACGGCACAAGGGCTCGCCTGCGCCGAGGAGATCCTGGCCGTCGACGGTGTGGACGGCTGCTGGGTCGGGCCGTCCGACCTGGGCCGCTCGCTGGGGATCGATTTACGGACACCCGAGGGCGCCGCAGCCCATGAGAAGGCCATCCTGACGGTGCGCGACGCCTGCCGCCGGGCCGGCAAGATCCCGGGCCTCTATTGTTTCGATCTGCCCGACGCGCAGCGCTGGCTGCGCCACGGTTTTCAATTCGTCACCATCGGCACCGACACGGATCTGCTCGTGCAGGGCTCTGCCGGGATCCTGCGCGAGCTGGGGCATTGAGCCGCGCCGTTCAGCGCCCGGCGACCAGCCACAACGTCTGATAGGGTGCCAGGCTCACAGGGCCCGGCGCGTCATAGCGAGTGCCCGTGATCAGGTCGCGCCACGACGCAGCGGGCCGCCCTGCCGGCGACGGCTGGTCACGGCCTGCTTCGCGCGCCGCCGCAGCCTGGGCTGTCAGAAGCTCGTCGAGCGCTTCACCGATCGCTTGCCCCCGCCCCGAGACCTCCTGCAGGCAGATGACCTGCTCTCCCCCGCCCGGCGCGAGGCGCACGATCGCCAGGACCGACTCGTTCCCTTGCCACACTCGCATGGCCCCCTGCGGGTGGAAGGCCGCGTGCGCGCAGCGGGCCTGGAGCAGCGCCCGATAGCGCGTGTAGACCCGCGCCGGTCGTGAGCCGGCCAGCGCCAGATCCTCCTCCAACTCGGCCCGGTGGCACTTCCGGCGGTTGATCGTCCGGTTCTGCCCGGTCTGGCGCACGCCCTCCGGCCAGCCCCGCAGGCCGAACAGGCTGTGAAAATAGATGCCCGGGACGCCGGCCAGCGCCAGCATGACGGCCTGCGCCCCCACGAAGCGGTCCACCTGCACGTCAAGGGGCTCGTCTGCCTCCGGATCGCAGAGGGCATCCCAATAGTTGATGTTCAGCTCGTAGGCGCTGCGCGTCCCGTCGGGGTTGTCCTTGTACGAGACGAAGCCTCCGCGCTGCCGCGTGCGTTCCTCCAGGGCGTCGACCTCCGTATCGGAAAGGAGGCCGCGCGCCGGGTTGAGGCCGATCCCATCGTGCGAGGCCAGGAAGTTGAAGAAGGCGGCGCGCGGCGAAGGGACCGACAGCCCGCCGGCCCAGCGCGCCAGCGCGGCCGCGCTCCCCGTCTGAAAGGTGTGCAATGTGAGCGGTGGCAGAGCGAAGTTGTAGACCATCTGCGCTTCGTGGTAGCCATCGCCAAAATACGCCACGTTGTCCGCGTGCGGCACGTTGGTTTCGGTAATGAGCGCCACATGCGGGGCTACGATGTCCAGGGCCGCCCGGAAAAGGCTGACGATATGGTGCACCTGCGGCAGGTGGATGCAGGGCGTGCCGGCTTCTTTCCACATGTAGGCGATGGCGTCGAGCCGGATGAATTCTGCCCCGCGTGCAACGTAGAAGAGCAGCGTGTCAAGGATGTTCAACAGCACTTCGGGGTCATGATAGTTCAGGTCGACCTGGTCGGTGCTGAACGTCGTCCAGACGGCCTTGCGGCCGGCCGGCGTGTCGAATGACGTCAGCAGCGGCAGGGCGCGCGGGCGCACGACGCGCGAGAGGTCGGCTCCGGCCGGCGGGACGATGAAGTAGTCGCGATACGTGGGGTCATCGCGCAGGAAGCCCTGGAACCAGGCGCTGTGAGCCGAGACGTGGTTGAACACCGCGTCGAACATCAGGCGGAAGCCCTGACCCAGCCCGGCCAGGTGGCCCCAATTCCCGAACGCCGGGTCCACCTCGCGATAATCCACCACGGCGAAACCATCGTCGGAGGTGGAGGGGTAGAAGGGCAGGATATGGATGGCGCTTGCCAGGCCCTGCAGGCGGCCGGCGCAGAACTCGCCCAAGACCTGCAGCGGCGGCTTGCCCGGCTCCTGGACCTGATCGGGGTACGTG
>Ga0326728_10020521_pt1 | contig 12587 bp, 12 predicted proteins | sample MB3enrmetagenome_FD_207602 | JGI IMG/M metagenome (GOLD analysis project Ga0326728, IMG submission 207602) | Lab enriched peat soil microbial communities from McLean, Ithaca, NY, United States - MB31MN | ecosystem: Environmental > Terrestrial > Soil > Wetlands > Peat | place: USA: New York...
TGCCTGTCATGCTCGTGGGGCTGCAGGGTTCGGGCAAGACGACAACGGCGGGAAAGCTTGCCCGGAAGCTCTCGAACGAGGGCCGAAGACCCTGCCTTGTTCCTGCCGACGTTTACAGGCCGGCTGCAATCGAACAGTTGGTCACGCTTGCCGGACAGCTTAAGCTCCCGGTCTATGCTTCCTCGTCCGCGCAGACGCCCGAGCAGATAGCGAAAGATGCCGTGAACTACGCCCGGCAGGAAAACTGCGACACCCTTATAGTAGATACGGCCGGGCGGCTGCATATCGACGCGGAGCTGATGGAGGAGCTTTCGCGGCTCAAAGGCATCCTCCAGCCCACGGAGATTCTTCTGGTCGCAGACTCAATGACCGGGCAGGACGCGGTGCAGATTGCCGGCTCGTTTAACGAAAAGCTCGGCCTGACCGGGGTCGTTCTTACAAAGCTGGACGGGGATGCGCGCGGCGGAGCGGCCCTTTCCATACGCTCGGTCACCAACTGCCCCATAAAGCTGATCGGTGTCGGTGAAAAGCTCGATGCCCTCGAGGTTTTTCACCCGGACCGGATGAGTTCGCGGATCCTCGGTATGGGCGATGTTATGTCGATGATCGAAAAGGCCCAGGAGGCTTTCGACGTCGAACAGGCCCAGGAGATAGCGCGCAAATTCAGGCAGGACAGCTTTACGCTCGAGGATTTCCTCTCCCAGCTTCAGCAGGTGAAAAAGCTCGGTTCCTTTGAACAGTTGCTCGGTATGCTTCCGGGCATGGGGATTATGAAGGAACTCAAGAAAGTTCAGGTCGATGAGAAAGAGTTCGTGCGCATGGAGGCCATAATCTCCTCGATGACCATGGATGAGCGCAGGAACGCGGACCTGCTCAACGGCAGCCGCCGGCGCAGGATCGCGGCCGGAAGCGGGACGAGCGTTCAAGATGTAAACCGGCTGCTGAAAAGCTACGAAGATGCGCGCCGCGTAATGCGCCAAATGATGGGCGCAGGCGGCTCAGGCAAGAAAAAGAAGGGGAAATTCAGGCGAAAAGGGTCATTTTTTCCTTTCTAATCTGCCTATTGTGCGTTATACAAAAAATTTTGCTGTTCAAAATTAGATGAACGCACGTTCCCGGTCTGTCAACAGGAGGTTTCCGATGGCGGAACCTTTGTGGGGGCGGCCGGTGAATTTTGAGAAAATCATTTGGGCTTTGCCCATGCATCCAGGAGGTCGAAAGGTAATGCCGGTTAAAATTCGTTTAGCCCGTGGCGGAAGGAAAAAAAGACCCTTTTACAGGATTGTAGTTGCTTCCTCGGAGGCGCCGCGCGACGGCCGCTTCATTGAGAGCATCGGGACCTATGACCCTCTGCCCATGGCGGCGCAGGTCAGGATCGATAACGACAGACTCCGGTATTGGCTGGGGCAGGGCGCAAAACCGACCGACACAGTTCGCAACCTCATTCAAAAACATGGTCAACTGAGCTGAATTCCTATTTGTAGACGCAGCGCATTCATCCGGAGGAAATCATGTTGAAGGAACTGATCGAGTTTATGGCGCGTGCATTGGTTGACAATCCCGATAAAGTGAGAGTTTCGGAAATAGAGGGCGAACAGACCTCCGTTATTGAACTCCGGGTGTCGAAAGAAGATCTGGGCAAAGTAATCGGCAAGCAGGGACGCACCGCCCGCGCCATGAGGACGATTCTTAGCGCTGCATCGACAAAAATTCGCAAACGGGCCGTTCTGGAGATAATCGAATAGCGCAGATGGAAACATCCGGTCTGGTCCCTGTAGGAAGAGTTCTTAAGGCTCACGGGGTCCGAGGTGAACTCAAGGTCCTTCCCTACGGCGAAACTCTTGGAGGAATGGAAGCCGGAGAGAAGTTGTTTTTGATCGAAGGCGGAGACCGGCGGCAGTTGACCCTTGCCAGGCTTCGCCCTCAAACACGCGCCTGGATCGCTAAGTTCGAAGAAATCGAAAGCATTGACGAGGCCCTGGAGTTAACGGGCATGGACCTCCTGGTTGATAAAGACCGGCTGCCTCGGCTCCCCGAGGGTGAATATTATCATTTCCAACTGATCGGGCTCTCGGTGGAGACAAAAGAGGGTGAGCCGCTGGGGACCCTGAGCGCTATTTTCCAAACCGCGGGCAATGACGTCTATGTGGTCGAAAGCGGGGGGAAAGAACTGCTCGTTCCGGCCGTCGAGGACGTCGTCTGTGAAGTGGACCTCGCGAGCGGAAAGCTTATAGTGGATTTGCCCGAAGGCCTGCAATAAATGATCTTTGACATCCTGACTATTTTCCCCGGCATGTTTTCCTCACCCCTGGAGGAAAGCATAGTGGGAAAGGCTCGCGAACGCGGACTGATTGAGGTCCGGGTGCGCAACATACGCGATTTCGCCGTAGACAGGCATCAGATGACGGACGACCGGCCCTTTGGTGGGGGAGAGGGCATGGTCATGAAACCCGAACCGATAGTAAAGGCCCTTCGCGCAATCAGGGACCTCGGCCCGCCTGCCAGGAACGTCTTGCTCAGTCCCCAGGGGCGGCTGTTCAACCAGGAAATTGCCCGGGAACTTAGCGCTCTTCCGCGCCTGACCCTCATTTGCGGCAGGTACGAGGGGATTGACGAGCGAGTGGCGGAGTTTTTTACGGACGATCAGATATCCATCGGCGACTATGTCCTGACCGGCGGGGAACTTGCGGCCATGGTCGTGGTGGACGCGGTCGTCAGGCTGCTCCCTGGAGCGCTTGGGAACGTCTGTTCGGCCGGGTCGGATTCCTTCAGCGAGCCGGTTCTGGAGCACCCTCAATACACGCGCCCCCAGGATTTCGAAGGCCTGGGCGTTCCGGCGGTCCTGCTTAGCGGCAATCATGAAAGCATCCGCCGCTGGCGCAGGGGACAGGCGCTGCTCAGGACCAGGATTCGCCGTCCCGATCTTTTTGACCGTCTTAGCCTTACGGCAGAAGACCTTGTCCTGCTCGAATCGGCCCGGCGTGAGCTTGAAGAAACAGAATAGGTTCGTTGCGTCCCGCGGGCGCCCCTGAGGTCTATGATGGCGCAACTTTTTTTAGCCCTTCTTCATTATCCTGTCTTGAACAGGATGGGACAGGTAATCGCATCGGCGATAACGAACCTCGATCTGCACGACCTGGCCCGGTCGTGTTGCACGTATGGAGTGCCGGCGTGCTATATAGTGACGCCTCTCAGGGACCAGCAGGTCCTTGCCGGCCGGCTTACGGCCCACTGGATTGAGGGCCGGGGCGGAGAGATTCTGCCGGACAGGCGCAAGGCCCTGAAGCTTCTCAAGGTTGTGCCAAGCCTGTCTTCGGCTATGGAAGACATAGCCGGGAAGACGGGAAAAACCCCCGTCCTCTGGGCTACGACGGCTAAGAGCGAGGGGCCCGCGCTTCGTCATTGCGATGCTCGGGATTTGCTTACGAGGGAAAGCCGGCCCTATCTGCTGATTTTAGGAACGGGCTGGGGGCTTGCGCCACAGGTTTTCGGCGATGTGGACGCGGTGCTCGAACCGATCCATGGCGTCAATGGCTACAATCACCTTCCCGTTCGGTCGGCGGCCTCGATTCTGATGGACCGGCTGCTGGGGGGAAGAAGCTGACCGTATCTTTGGATTTGAATTCCATTCACGGGGTCACCCTTCCCGGGACCCTGTTTTATACTTATTTGTGGAGGCTTGAAAATGGGAGTCAGTTTGCTCGACATGATCGAAAGAGATCACATGCGCTTCGATATCCCGGCGTTCCGGATCGGCGATACGGTGAAAGTGCACGTGAAAATCCGTGAAGGCGATAAAGAGCGCATTCAGGTGTTCGAAGGTCTGGTGATTCGTGCCCATAGGGCTAGAATGGGCGCCACTCTGACAGTTCGCAAAGTATCCTATGGGGTTGGCGTGGAACGCATTTTTCCGGTCCATTCCCCGCAGATAGAAAAAATAGAGATACTGCGCCGGGGCCGTATCCGCAGGTCCAGGCTCTACTATCTGCGGCATCGGGTCGGTAAAGCGGCCAGAATACGCGAAAAGCGCGAGCCGGCGAAGTCATAGCCGGGTGCCGGACTGGAAAAACCGGCTGCTCGATGTTGGCTGCCTCCATGCGGGTGAAGTCTTGATCCGATATCCGGCAAAGATGCGGGCGCCTTGGGGCATCCGGCATTCAGCATCGAAATGAGGCGGGCCTCATGCAGCGGCAACTGATCGAAGCCCTGGCGGTTGACATGCGTCTCCACGAAAGAGAGGCATACCGGCGGGGTTTTCGTTTTATTTGCGGCATTGACGAGGCCGGCAGAGGACCGTTGGCAGGTCCGGTGGTGGCCGCCGCCGTGGTCTTGCCAAAAAGTGTTTTCCTCCCCGGGGTCACCGATTCCAAAAAGTTGAGGGCGGAACAGCGTGAGGATTTTGACGCAAAAATCCGGTCGTGCGCGCTGGCTGTCGGGATCGGGGTTGTCGATAATGTGGAAATAGATCGGATCAATATCCTGCAGGCGACCTTCCTGGCCATGACCGAGGCGGTCCGGGGGCTGAAAATAGAGCCGGATTTCCTCCTCATCGACGGCCCGTATGAGCTTCCCATCCAAATGGAGCAAAAAGGAATTCCGCAGGGTGACAGCCTCTCGCTCCCGATTGCGGCCGCGTCCATTATAGCCAAGGTCTATCGCGACCGCCTGATGTGTGAATTTCACAAAAGATTTCCTCAATACGGATTTGATTCCCACAAAGGCTATGCAACCGCCGCCCATTGTGAGGCCATTCGCAGGCATGGGCCGTGTCCCTTGCACCGGGTCAGTTTCAATGGCGTCTTGCAGGGTATGGAGTGCCGTAGCGATGACGAGCCGCTTTCATAGGGGAAAAGAGGGCGAAAAAGCGGCGGCCGAATACCTTCTTAGCAGCGGGATCAAAATCCTCGACCGCAATTTCCGCTGTCCTCTCGGTGAGATAGACCTGATTGCAAAGGATGGGGAAGTAATCGTCTTTGTGGAGGTGAGGGGCCGCCAACCGGACGGGATTTGCTCCCCGGAAGAGTCCATCACCCTGAACAAGCGCAGGCGGGTGGCGCGCGCGGCCCTTTGGTATTTGAAACAGCGGGGGCTGCAAAACGTTCACGCGCGCTTCGACGTAGTCGCGATCAGGTGGAACGGCGAAAAACCTGAAGTAAACTGGATAGTAAATGCCTTCGAACCCGGATGCTGAAAAAGAAAAGGAAGGCAGGCTCTATATTGTCTCAACTCCTATCGGAAATCTCGCCGACATCACCCTGAGAGCGCTCGATACCCTCCGTGCGGTCGATTTGATTGCCGCGGAGGATACGCGCCGCACCCGAAAACTTCTGTCCTATTACGACATCCATAAACCCCTGATCAGCTATCATGAACACAACGCCATGCAGCGTGGAGGCGAACTCATCGAGAAAATCGCCTCCGGGCTGAGCGTGGCCCTCGTGACGGATGCCGGAACGCCCGGCGTATCCGACCCCGGAAGATTTCTCATTGATTCGGCGCTCCAGCGCGGGGTGGAACCGGTCGCCATTCCGGGTCCGACCGCCGTCATAGCGGCCCTGATCGTCTCGGGGCTGCCGCCCCAGCCGTTCGTTTTTCTGGGCTTTCCTCCCGTTAAGGGCGCCGACAGGCGGAGCTTTTTCGAAAAATACGCCCGTCTTACGATGACCCTGGTACTGTATGAGTCTCCCGGAAGGCTCGTAAAAACCCTCAAAGACGTGCTCGGAAGCTGGGGAGAAAGAAGGGTGGCGGTTGCGCGCGAGCTTACGAAGATACACGAAGAAATTTTCCGGGGCTCGATCTCGGAAGCCATCGGACATTTCACGGGCAAGGTCAGGGGCGAGTTGACCGTGGTGGTCGAAGGGGCAAACCCGGGATTGAATCATTCAAAATGCGGTCCGGACCCGGAATCATCCAATCCCCCGGTCTGGAAAGACGAGCTTAGGGACCTGCTCTCTCGGGGCCTTTCATCAAAGGAGGCGGCATCCACCATCGCCGCCCGGTTTAACATCCCCCGCCGAATGGTATATCAGGCGGCTTTGGAGACAAAGCGCGACCAAACACCCTCCCCTTCATGAAACGCTCTCCCGGCCCTGGACTGTTTGCGCGCGAAGCCCCGAGTTATGCAAAAAATGCCAAACGACGGTGACCCTGAAATTTCATTCAGATTTGCCCCTTCTTCATCTCTCCTTCGCGTGACAAATATTGGAGGTACTCGTTTGCCTGGTATTGAATCTGGTTCGTCAAAACCTTGACCTACGCATATCCCTCGGCCCCACGTGATTTAGCGGCTTCTTGACATCGAGCCGTTTTTCACCGCCAATTTCCCAATTGGCTGGCATTTTGCATAATATGCCTCGGAGCGTTTTGCCGGCTATGTCCGTTCGGGACTGATTTCCGTCCGGTGCGTGGTGGTCGATAGCTGTCGAAAGGGTCAAAAAACCGGCGAAGACAGGCAGCACCGCGGCGGGTTCGGGTGCGTATCAACAGATAGGCTCTGTCAAATAAAAGCAATGTCAGGGAATCGGAAAGAGGGGGAAGGGCATGGGAATAACAGGTTGGAATACCGGGTTCGAACCGGCATCCGGTCGGGTCTCGTTCGAAAAGGCTAAAACTGCCCTTTGCGAGGGCAGGTATTCTGATGCAGCCGACTATTTTGGCGAGGTGCTTAAGGCCGATCCATTCGATGCAAAGGCTCACAAGGGGTTGAGCGATGTGTATTGGGCGCAGGGCAGGACCGAGGACGCCCTTAACTCGCTCACAAGGGCACTTGAGCTGAAACCCGGGGACAGGGACACGATGCTGGCATGCACCCGCATATTCAAGGAGTTTGGAAAAGACGACTTCTCAGAAGAGGTGCTCCAGTCGTATCTGGATAAAAACCCGCATGACGCCGAGGTTCGCTCCCGGTACGAGTCGCTCGCCGATCCTGCAAATCAGGGTCAAGCCGACGATGCAGCCGATTTTTTTCTGCGGCAGGGCGAACTTCAGTTCGAGCGCGGGAAGATCCCGCATGCAGTTGCCTGCTTCGAAATGGCGATTGAAGAAAACCCCGAAATGGCCGAAGCCTACAACAATATTGGCGTGATCGACCTTGAAGGCGGCAAAATCACGGAGGCGCTTGAAAATTTCCTGAAGGCCATGGACCTCAAGCCGGGAGATCCGAAAATTCTTGCAAACAGCGCTCGGGCCCTTGCCACGGCTGGTCATATCGACACTGCCGTCGAGGCGCAAAGGGAATACCTGCGCCGGTGTCCCGAAGACAGCGAGGCATGGCCGGCATATGAATCCCTGATACGGCGGAGCGCCGGGTCGAGGTGGCGTCCGGACGGCCTTTCCAAAGAGGTCGCCGACATCTACGTCCGGATGGCCGAGATGTTGGAAAAAGCCGGTGACCTCTCCGGGGCCGCCGAAGCCGTGGAAAAAGCGTTGAAGCTCCAACCCGAGGCCCCCGAGTCTCTCTATGTGCTGGCGTCGCTGCATTATGCGATCGGACAGAAAGATGAAGCAACACAAGTGCTTGGCCGGGCGCTGGTGATCGACCCATCGCATGCGCGCTGCTCGGACTTGCTCAAATCAATTCGTAACGGGAATGGGGCGGGCGCTTCTTAGGAAGAGGTGCGTTTTACCGCGGTCCGGACCCAGGATCTTTTCCCCATAACTCAATGATCGGCGGAGTTCTAAACTGATGCCTCGCTCTCCAGGTCTGTCGGTATGCATGATCGTAAAAAACGAATCGGCAAATCTTGCCCAAGCGCTGGAAGGCTTCAGCTCTTTTGCGGATGAAATCGTCGTTGTGGATACCGGTTCGAGCGACAACACAAAAGAAATCGCCGCAAGGTTTACCTCCAGGATTTATCATTTCGACTGGGTTGACGATTTTGCCGCCGCCAGAAATTTCGCCATGTCAAAGGCAGGCAAAAGCTATCAGCTCTGGGTTGATGCGGACGACAGGATCACGCTGGAAAACGGGCGTCGCATCGAAGCCTTGAAACAGCAATTCGACGGCAAAAAAGCCTTCTATTTCATACTGGAAAACCATCGGCCTGACTGTCCCACCTCCCGCTGCCTGCAGATCCGTTGCACTCCCCTTGTTCCCCATATCCGCTTCGAAGGGCGCGTGCACGAGCAGATATTTCCGAGCACAGTGGGGGCGGGGCTTGAGCTGGTGACCACGGACATAGTCATCCGGCACATGGGGTACATAAGCGAAGAGGCCCGGATGGCCAAAGCAATGCGTAATCTGGCGATAATGGAAAGAGAAAAGGCGGGAGGCAGGGATGATGGAGCGCTTCATTTTTTCATGGCCCTGACCTTTGCGCCTCTAGGAAGGCGACAGGAGTCTATCCGCAGCATGGAAAGCGCCCTGGAGCGCTTCGAGAAGGAAAATTACAATCATCACCTCATCCCGGAAGGTTACCTTTTTCTGGCAAGACTCAGCTCGGAGATGGAAGACTACGACAGGTGCACCCGCTATCTAACCAGGGTGGAAAGCCTGGTCGAAGACAGCCCGCAGCACAATTTTCTCATGGGCCTCCTCTACCAGCGGATGGGAAAACATGGGAAAGCGCTCGGTGTTTTTCGGAAAATCTCCGGCAGAAACTACGCGCCCATGCTTTTTCCCACACAGCCTTTGCCCACTCCAAGCGAGCTGCTGCTTCACATGGCCTATAGCCGGTATTGCATGAATGAGCGCCGGGAGGCTCTCGAACTCATAAACGCCTCAGCCCGGCAAGGGGCCGATGTCGGCAAATGCTGGGAGTGGATGGGCGCCAAGGCCTTTGTGTTCAAGAATACGGAGCTTGCTGCTCTCGCGTTCGAAACAGCCCGGCGCTTCGGCATGCTTGATCCCGCCAGTTGGCGGAGCCTTGCCGCCGTCTATAAGCTTCGGGGCTTTCGGCAAAAGGCTGAGGAATGCCTCGTGTGCGCAGCGGGCCGAATTTGACGCCGGGAAATGATTTCTCAGTGTATTACAGCCTTACACTGGGCTGGACCGCATGGGGGGCCGGCTCTTCGCCTTGCCGGTCCAGAATGTCGAGCCACTTCAGAAGTCCTCGGTTAAGAATCTCTTCGGCGCGCCGCCCGTCGATCCGGTATTTCTCCGGAATGAACGCCACCGTCGGGGCATAGATTCCATCCTTTTTTGCCATAAAGGGACACAGTTCCAGCAACTCGTCGGTAAGCTCCTCCAGGGAGGAAAAAGACCTGGCGAGCACCGTGCTGCAGTCCCGCACCGGCACATTCTCCACGGTACAGCAGTTGGCGAAAATCCGGAGCCCTGCAAACCCCTCGTCCACTTCCAGTTCCTCGGGGCGGATTCCCTCTCTTTTGAGAAACGGCAAAGGGGCCACAAGCGATATGCTCAACGGCGGAGCGGCAATGTCCCTGTACTCGTTTCTTATTTCCCTCAGCACGTCGATCAGGCGCTCGGTCTCCGGGTCGAATCCTATGATCATGCTTTTCCAGGACAGATCGCCCATTCTTTTTAAAATTTCCTCTTTCAGGTCACTGCGGACCAGCAGGATGCACCGGTGGCCTTCATGGCCGAAATCCTTGCGAAGCAGGCTCGCATCAGCCTCATCCGGGTTATCCGTGTAGACCACCCGCAGCATTCTGAGATTGGCCGCTTTGGCGCTGAGGGCCTCCTTGAGTGTCCTGTACGCGTGGTCCTCAAAAAGATGATCCAGGGAATCGAGTTCCTCCTGTTCGATAAAAGCCACCTCCGAGGCTTGAACAATATCGTCAACTGCGACTACCTGCAGCATGTGGCGGGTGTAATCGAACGGTTCATGGCTGCCTTCCCACTGGTCGAAAGTCAGGATCTGCAGCTCTTGTTTCAGTGCGTCGGGGAGTCTGTCTATGCCTTCGGTCCCGGTCAGGTTCTCCCTCGGAATAATCATGGTCTTGCATCCTGCCGCATAGGCGGTCTCCAGTTTTACCCCCATTCCTCCTACGCCGGTAACCCGCCCCTGGGTATCGATTTCGCCTGTTGCGGCCACGTCGCGTCGAATTTTCCGCTTCGCAAAAAGCGAAGCCAGCGCCAGGGCGATCGCGGCCCCGGCCGAAGGTCCGTCTTTTTTGGTCGAGCCGCCCATAAAGTGCAGGTGCACTGGTATGGACATGTCCGCCGCCTCTATGTGCAGTTCCTCCGCGAGGTGAAGAATGGCGGTCGAGGCGACCTTTCGGCTCTCGTCCATCACGCGTTCTATATTCCCTGTGGTGTGGACCATGCTGAGGTAGGCGAAGGAGCCCTCTTTTTTGTCCCGGCCGATGCGTACCGGGGTGGCCTGAATAGGGATAAGGCTGCCGATCCCCATCTCCATGTTGACCCCGAGCCCCATCATCTCTCCGATGCGGTCATCTTCGTTGATGAGCCGCTGGCGATTGGGCATATCGAGATATTTGCGAATTTTACCCAGGTTGATTTTTACGGAGCTTTTGCCCTCCGCCATGATCTCCTTTCGCTGAATCCTGAGAAAAAGTGTCCGCATGATTCGCTCGAGGTCGCGCACGCCCGCCTCGGAGGTATAATCGCGGATAAGCTCCCGCAGGATTTCGTTTTCCTCCTCCGGGTCAAAGAAAATTTCGTCCTGCCCGATCATGTAGCGTTCCCTGACACGGTGGACCAGAAACTCCCTGGCGATGGATATTTTTTCGTCAACGCTGTACCTGTCCAGAAAAATGACCTCACAGCGGTTCAGAATTGCGGCAGGGACCGTGTCCACCGTGTTGGCGGTGAGAATGAAATGGCAATTGGACAGGTCGATATCCACGGTGCTCTGGGTGTACTTGTCATGAAAAAGATGATTCTGTTCCGGGTCCAGTATCTCCAGCAGCGTGGCGATTGCGAACTTTTCCGTCTTGTCCGCCTCGTCCATTATGAACATGCCGTTCATCACGCCCATTTTTACGAGACCCTGCACGATCGGGCCCGGCTTCGAGCCTTCATATGTAAATCCGTAGCCCCGGATGTCCGCCTCGTCCTTCATGCCGCCCAGTGAAATCTTGTGGTAGGGAATGCCAAGGTTTCGGGCGATGGAAATCGCAAGAGAAGTCTTGCCTACCCCCGGAGGGCCGACAAACAGAAGAGCGCTCCCGGTCCTGTGCCAGTATTTTTTCTCTGATTCCTTGAAATGCTGATATCGCCAAATCAGGTTCGCAAAAAAATCGGACATTATTTCCTTCGGTTTCTTGAGTCCGTAATGCGAGCGGTTGAGCCCTTCGTCGAATTCCTCCGGAGACACCCAGATTTTCTTGATCTTACCCCAGGGTATTGTCAGCAGGGTTTCAATGAGTTCCGTGTATTTGGCCCCGCTCTGTCCCGCCGCATTCATCTTGTTTTTCTCGATCAGCTCAATTACCGGCTGAGGTATATCAGGGTCGTTGCGGGCCTCATCGATGCGCTCCTTCAGCGTCTTTGTCTGTTGGGGCGCAGGCTCGGTCCTGGACTGGGCAAACAGCCTCTGAGACGCACGTTGATTTATGATGTCTTCCGGTTCCACAAATTCCTCCAGATGTTTTTTGAAAATCTCGAAAAGCTGCGTCACGGATTGTGCCGGGTCAAAATCGGCCGCTATCTCCAGTTCCTTGAAAGTCGCCTCCATCCCCCAGCGGCCCGTGAACATCTTGAACAGCTCCATCCCTTCGCTCGAATCGCGGTAAACCGCGGCGGCAAACAAACGAAGGAGCCTCCTGAGGCTGGATGCGGCTTTCGATCGGGGTTGTCCTTGAAGGCGGCTGTCGCGGTAGAGCTGGTTGAGGACCCGGAGCTTCATTTGAAAATCCAGGCCGGGAAAAAGATCGATGAGAAACCGGCTGGGCAGTTCGGCAACGCGCATTGCATAATTTGCTTCAATTCGCCCCAGTCTGAATTCGCACTCCTCTCCGCGTTCCGCCCGGTCGATGAGTTCGAGATAATCCCTGGCGTTTATGCCGTTCATGGGATTGCTCAGCATTTCCCGCAGAGCCTGGTAGCCTTTCGGGTCCTTTTTTCTCAACTCCGCCGCGAAGTCGATATCCGAGCGAATCACGTCAAGCTCCGTTGCGTTGGGAAAAACCAGGTGTTCAAGTTGATGTCTTAAAAGAAATTCGGAAAATTTCAGCACTCGCCGCTCTTCCCTGTCCCCATTGGGCCCGCTGAATTCCGCCCGCCGTGGAAGGATGAACGCCAGGGTATCGAACAGCCTCTCGTGTATCAAAATGATCCACTTCTGACCTTGCCTCAAAAGGATTGTGGGCAGCGATATTCTTTTTCCCTGGTCTTCCATGCGGCGGAAGACAATGGACTGGCGAAGGTCGGCAAGCTGCACAAGACTCACGCCTCTATTGTTTCTGAAGTAAGGTGTGACGGTCTGGCTCAGTATGGTTTGCAGGGTCTCGAAGACCCTGTTTATCGCCTTGTCCGTAGGGATCGGGACCGTGTTGGGAACTGTGTGGTCCAGCTCTATCGGGAGCATCGGCATCCCTCCTTGTCATCTCAGGAGTTAAATCCACGGAAAATCATCTCTCAAGAAGATAGACACACGGTCACACTCTATCCAGTAGTCGCGTGAATTTAAGCGATAACAGCTCGCATTTGAGAGTGATATTCC
>Ga0326728_10020522_pt1 | contig 12587 bp, 11 predicted proteins | sample MB3enrmetagenome_FD_207602 | JGI IMG/M metagenome (GOLD analysis project Ga0326728, IMG submission 207602) | Lab enriched peat soil microbial communities from McLean, Ithaca, NY, United States - MB31MN | ecosystem: Environmental > Terrestrial > Soil > Wetlands > Peat | place: USA: New York...
GTGCTCTGGCTTGATGACATATCCCTCATAGTCGCCGTTGTCCTTTACGGCTTTATTGGGGACACGAAGCGTCAGCAATTCCGGGATCCATTTTTGCTTCATCCACGACTTAGGAGCTTCTCGTGCCTCGTTGAGACTTCCATAGACGTGGATTCCACGTAGATCGGGCTCATCCGCACTCGTCATTGAACGGTGGCCGATGATGCCTTTCCCCGCTGGTTGAACCCTATAGACGTACGAATGCCCTTGCGAAGGAGGATTGCGAGCGGCAAATTCCTTTGCAGTTAGGGACTCTTCTTTGCCGCCGGTCGCTGGGGTTTCTGGCTTCTGCGGCGATGTGCGACCGCCCCCTTGGGGCTCGTCCATGCCTTCCATATTACCATCGGCGGCATATCGCCTGCCATACCGCTCGGGGCCTGCCGGCTCGCCTTCCTCGCCGAAGGACGGGGCGTTCGACTCGACCATGCCGGCCTCGTACTTGTGCGCTGCCGCCTCCAGCATGTTGTGTTGAGCGGTAGTCAGCGCTTTCCCGTGCGGCGGGTTCTTCAGCATCTCTTCCGCCTTCCGCTTCGAGATGCGGTCGCTGGGCTGGGCCGAGTACTTCGTGGCCTCGACCTGCTCCGGCTCGCAGTTCTCCTTGTTCGCCTCGCTGAGCGAGAACTGTGCCGGCTCTTCGGTCGTCGTCGTCCCGGTCCCGGCGTAGTTCTGCCCTTCCGGCTCCTGTGCCTCTGCCGGCTCTTCCTCACCGAGGCCGCCCTGCACCTGTGCCGGGGCCTGCATTCCCATCGCCGCCTGCTGGGCCTGCATCTCCATCTGCTGGGCCTGCATCTGCATTTGCTGCTTGCCCTGTTCGATCTGCTGCTTGGCCTGCTCGATCGCCGGGTTGATGAGGGCCTCGTCGTCCTTCTCGGGCTTGGCGATGCCGATCAGGTCCATGACGTCCTGTGCACGAATCTTGAGGCCCATTTCGTAAGCGGCCTGGATCGCTTGCAGCTTGCTCTCGGCGTCGGCCGATTCCGTGTCGATCTTGAACCGCACGGGGATGCTCCGCAGTTCCGGGTAGTTCCTGACCTTCAGGCGGTCCACGAGCTGCTTCGTCAGCGTCTCCTCGAGGTTGACGGCGTCGTACTTCACGATCTGGAGGTAGGTATCCAGGTGAATCGTCGCCAGGTTGCTGCCCAGGCCGGTCGCCTGTGCCTCGGTGGTCAGCGTCTGGCCGAGGATGTATCGCTTGATCTGCGCGCCGAAGTAGTTCTGCACGACGTCTTGCAGGGCATTCAATCCGGCCATGCCCGGTTCGAGCTTCTCGACTCCGAAGGGCGAGCTGCCAGTGTTCTCGTCAACTGGGCGCGGCATGAGCACGATGTTCCGGCCCTGGCCGATCCGTTCCTGCGCTGCCGTGCGGGTCTGTGCCTCCGCGTCCGGGTTTCCCCACGGGTAGTACCAGATTTCCAGACCGAGCGCGGACCGCTCGAGGAACTCGATCATGAACGCCAGGCATTCCTGCTTCTGGTACCAGGCCCAGTAGATCCGGCTCCTGATGCCGATGCCGTGGATCTTGCCGGTGCTCTGCACGTCCTCGAACTCGCCATCGCGAATCAGGTGCTTGTGCACTGCCAGGTTCTGGTGCTCGAACGGCTCGAGGAAGTACGCCAGGCCGTAATCGGTCGTTTCGATCTTCCTGGTGATGTCGGCGCCTTGCTCGCCGAGCCCGAGGGCTTTTTGGCGGAAGGTGTCGCCGAGGCCGTAGCCGGCGCCCACCCGGATGCCGATCTGGTGCGGGTCCCACCGCTTGCTGCCATCGTCGTAGCGAAAGACGATCTTGTCGCCGTGGATGGGCAGCCATTCGGGAATAACGAACGATGCGTACTTGCCCGGCGAGGGCTTCACCCCGTAGATCTGGTCGGCGCCGTATCGCCACTGCACGACGGACTTGCCCAGCCAGATCGCCTCCAAGAGCGACTCGCGGAACTTCACGAAGTAGGGGATGTTCTCGACGATCTTCGTGAGGTTCTCGCTCAGCTCGCGTTGCCGGGTATCGCGCGGATTGTCAACCTCGAGGTGCCAGTTGAGCAAGGCACAGGACCGCTGTCGCTGCTCGATGCACTCGCTGACCGTTAAGTCGTTGATCATGAATCGAGCATTCTCCATGCTCGCCTTCATCGCTTCGTCCCAGATTCGGTGCACGCGTGCGACGGAGGCCGCGATGCTTTGAAATGTGACCACCTGGGGAATGGCGAACTCCCCCATATTCGGGGGCATTCCTGGGATGTTCAATGCCGGGTCGTGAGCACGTCCCGACACGGAGATATTCTTGAGAACGCTAGCCGGGCGCAGGTCGTTGTTCGGACCGGAGATATTTGTAAGAGTTGCCACTGTTGCATCGCTTTCTGCCGCCCGGTAGAATAGGTCTTCAACGGTCGATCAGCCGCGGCCCCATTGAAGCATGCATGATCAATGATCTGGTCGTGCCTGAGTGCATCGAACTTTCCGTGACTGATCGGCTGTTTTTCTTTGCTGCTGTTGAATCCACCGCCCAAGGTGTTCGCTACTCTATTTCCGTCTCAATAACGCCGTGGTCCCGGTCCGCCGTTTCCTGCACAACAGAAAACTGGAACCGCTCCATGTACTGGCTGTGAAGCGAGCCATCCTCCCACCAGTCCACGGTGTAAACCGGACAGCCGCAGCCCCGGATGCCAACCTGCGTGATCACGGCCGGCGTCTCGTAATCCGGGCCTATGTACACTCGTGTCGATGGTCTTAGGAACTCGATCATTTCATTTCAGCCCGTGGTATCTCGCTACGCTGTCGATCGAGTACTCGAAGGCCAGCCAGGCGAGGTAAAGGCCCTTTGCGACAGCCATCCGACGCTGCGTGATCCAATCCGGCAGCTCCGAGAAGATGACCGTCTCGCCTCGTCGCTCCGCGAGGTCCGCCGGTTGGCCATCCAGGATGTATACGATGAAGTCAAACGATCGGCAGCGATATAGAACGGCCCGGTATGTGCGAGTCGTGACCATCGGGACTACCTTCCGAAAAAAGTCAGGACTGGGGTCATATACCATCGCCTTTTCGTCCCACTCCGGGACCTGCAAGAAATGATGCTTCTCCACGTTGACGTCCAAGACTTCGCCATCCTTCGGTCCGCCCAAGAACAAGCACGGTTCCACCATGTCAGCGCCCTCCTCTTGGGCTGCCCGGTCCGCCTGGTCCCGTCGGTCCGATTGGGCCTCGCGTGCTGGTCAACTGACTCCGCAGCCAGTTTCCACGGGTCGTCTGCACTTCCCGCTGCACGAAGATCTCACGGTTGCCGATCTTCCTCGGCCTCACCAGCGGCTGACCGCGGACACCGTAATACTCCATCACCGGCTCGACCGTCGCCTTCCTCGGGATATAGCCCTCGGGATACTCTGCCGTCGGCATTATGCCTACCAGATCGTAGTCCTTCTGGTGCCCGCTGATCGTGCCGCGGATGCGCAGGTTGTCCCAGACCCAACTGCCCTTGCTGCCGGCGTTGAGCATCGACAGGAACTGGTCAGGCGTGACGCCCTGGTACCGGTACAGAGGACCGGGGCCCGTCGGGTGGCCGTCGCTGCTCTTGTTTGCAAATCGGACGTACAAGGCCCCCTCGTTGAAGAGGTATCCGAATGCCCAGACGTTGCTGGAACCGGCCGCCCGGACCATTTCGCCCGTGGCGATCGGGTGCGAAGCCAGGAAACGACGCGTCGTCGTGCCGAAGGGAAGATCAACGTGATATTCGCCGCCCGTCGGGCCCGGGAGGGCACTGACGCCGTGCCGCCTGGCCTCCGCGAGGTCCTCGGGAGTCGTCACTTGGTAGCCGAGCGATTCAAGGTATTCACGTGCCGCAGACGTGCTCCGGTTGACGTCGCCCAGGCTCACACCCCGCCGGCCGCCCGGTGGGAGGATCTCAAAGCCGAAGGCCCGCAGCATGTCCGCCGCCGTGCTGAGCTGCCGTGCGAGGGCCTGCCCGCGAGCTCGGCCGCCCGTCAGTCCGCCCACCAAGGCCCTGATCATGCTGCCGGCGGGACCCAGCGATTCCAGGAACTGGCCGAGAAGCCGGCTGCCGATCCCGCGCTGGGCGTACCGCTGAATCTCGTGGACGATCGTGCCGAAGTCGGCCCCCATCAACTGCCGCACGGCTCGCTCAGGCGTGAAATTGCGGTGGTCACGCAGCAGGTCGCCCATCTGCTGTCTGGTGCGCGCCTGGTCGGCACGCGAACCGATCAACCGCCGGGCCTGGCTGGCAAGGCGCCCGAGGTCCGACTCGTCGAACGCCCGGCGCGCTGCGTGCTGGATCTCCCGCGAGGCATTTGAGAACAGCGGTGAATTCGGCAGGTTGCTCATAGTATTCGCAGTTTAACCGCCCAGCTAAACATACGGTTCTCCTTTCAGGCTTTGGCCGCATCCGCCTGGTGCTTTTTGTCCCAGGCCGCGTCGCCGTGGTGCCACTGTTCGGCGGTGCCGGTGTTATCCTTCACCGGCGACATCCTCTCCAGCTCCTCCTGGATCGATTCCGCCAGGCAGAGCAGGTCGTGAAACGTCGGCGGATTGGGATTCTTCGCCAGATATCTCCACTGGTTGATGAGATCGTTCAAACGCATTTATGATCCTCCTTGTTGTCCGTTCAGTCCTGGTACAGGTCGTTCCCAAAGGCCCATGAAGGGCCTGAACTCGTGCCGATTCTGCCATTTATAGACGGCAAGGGTCAAGGCCCTCGCCGCCGTTCCCGAATGCGTGTCGGGCACCGGGTACCGCCGGGCGCAGAACTCGCACTCAACAAACCACCGCATTCCCTCCGGCAGTTTCGGATCGTAGGCGAGAACCACCTCGCCTTTCGTCTCGCCGCTCAAGTAGCGGATCGCCTGGTCAATCTCGAATTCGACTTGCATCCTTAATTTCCACCCCGTGCAGTTCCGACTTGAAGTCGGTGTACATCTCGCGCATCTCCGCGGCCCGCCGTTCGTCGATTTTCCGCATCTTGAACGGGAGATGTTGGCAGCGAAACCAGACGGCGACGACTTGGCCTGTCGGAGCGATCTCCACGTCCACATGAGTTGTGAAATGGATCGTCCCGCCATCGCCGTAATACCGCGTTCCGGTCTTGATGAACTCTTTCTGCCGGCGTCGCCATGGTCGAGAATACCACCAGTGCAGAACGGAATCTCTGACGCCATGGTACCAGCGATACGGGTGCTCGTTGGCATCGTCGTCCAACCACCACTTTGATCCGTCTGACTTGAAGATAATCATTGCTACTTCCCCATCGGTTTGAAGAATCCGCTGGCCATGGCGTCGTTCGACTTGACCCGGTACCCGTTCCCCATCCGGTCCAGCGGAACGTCCCGCCGCATCTGGTCCGGGTCACGGCTGCTGGTCGTGCTCGACGGCCGCAGCCCATTCCGCAGCTCGACGCTGTAGATGCAGTAGCGATCAGCGTCACAGTTTGACACTAAGACACCGTTGACAAAGAAACTGCCATCGGTGGTTGCGAGGTTATAGACGGGGGCAACTTCAGACAGCCGCTCGATGCGCCCAACGCATAAGGGCTGCACATTTACGCGAGCAAGTTTTCGTCTTTTGGTACCGATTGATGGAGAATACAGTTCCGCAATGCTCGCAGGTCCGTTCAACCATATCGATCTGTGCATCACGCCGGGCCGCGCTCTTGCACTTGTTGGAACAGAATTTTCCGTTGCCAACGTGCCTTGTGCGATACTGCTTGCCGCATTGCTGGCAGATTTCGGTTCGCAGTTCTTTGTCGTCCCAGCACCGCCTGCCGTGCTCAACATGCCAATCGTGGCCATCATCGCTTGCGTGCCACTGGGGAGCGGCTTGCTGTGCCAATCGAATGTGGGATTCGTGAATCTTGCGGTGCTGCACTGGCGTTGTAAGGACGAGATTGCCGATGTCGTTATTGGCTGCGTTTTCGTCCTTGTGGTGGATCTCTTTGCCGGGTGGGATCGGGCCGTTGTGGTCGATCCAAACTTGCTTGTGCAGCCAAAAAGTCTTGAACTTGCCGTTGCGACGCTCGAACCTTCGGAAATACGTTCGGTCTGATGCCCCCGAGGCATCGGGATATCGTCGCCACGAGAAGCCGCCGTATTGAACGATTTCGACTCGTTTCCCAGATCTTGAGTTCTTGCAGACGATTTGCACGGTTCGCCCTTCCTGCAATCGACGGTGATGCCAAGCGAGTTTTCAGCCTCTACCCATCCGCCACCAGCAACGCCAATCTTGTGGTCCGGAGTACACACAAACCTCCGACCATCGGCAAGGTGAACGGCAACCAACTTGGACTCTTTTATTGTCCAGTTTTTTACCACTGTCGCAATGCCCAGATGAGAAAAAACCGGGTCTCCCGGCAGAATCCGCTCGATCGGAATTGGGCCGCGAGGGGTATCAACCGTTTGACCGGCCGGGAAGCATGTGTCATCGTCCTTCTTCAAAGGCGTCGGCTTGGGCAACGACGTCGTCCAAAGCAGGTTGGGCCGCTTCTTGCTCCAGCGGTACTTCCTTGTTTCCTCGATCAACTTCACGCACCGCTTGTCGAAGTAGTGCCTCGCCCGGTAACTGTTCGGGTTGATCTTGAGCAGGGCACGCATGCAGTCGATGCCCTTGAAGATCGCGTTGGAGGCCATCGACGTGGTGATGCCCCACTCGTTGAAGGCGTTGATCTCGCCCGGCCTCGACGGGTCGGCAAACGAATCCCCGAACACCCCGAGGCCTCGGTCTCCGGTCGGCGGGCGAAAGGCACCAGTCAAGAGCAGCTCCTTGACCCGGGCGCGAACGGAATCGACGAACGCCCGCCTTAGCTTCTTCATCGCCTGGGCGTTGCGGCCGCCAGTCGAATCCATGGGGAGGGACTGATCGGCGTCCACCTGGCGGAAGAATGTCGGCTCCGGCCAGCCCCAGGCGCACGACCTGGCCACAACCTCGACCGCGTGGTCGAACGTGGTCTTGTCCTGCTGATTGCACCAGTACTCGTCGTAGGTCAGCCATTCGCCGGTCCCATCGACGCAGGCCCACGTGCAGACGAAGGGATGCTCCATCGAAGCGCCCCAGTCGATTCCCCGATGATGAAACACGCCTGGCAGCCAGGGCTTGAGTGCGATCGCACGCTTATCAGGATCGCGATCCGCGGTGCTGACGACGTGCACTTGCGGATTGAAGCTCTGATAGATGACCCCCTCGAAGGTCGCCAGGGCACCGGTCTTCCGCGTGGCCATCATCTCGTCCGGGACGGAGGCGAAGAAGGAATCGTACCACTCGCCGGCCAGATTCTGCCGGTTCTCATCCACGTTCAAGCGGTAAAACCGCCAACCATGGGGCGGATGATCGAGCTGCCGCTCGATGGCAATGCACAACTCGGGATCCACCGGGGTGAATTCCGCGAACTGGCCGCCAGGAAACATATAATCGCGGCAGCCGCGGAGGGTCTCGATGAACAGCTCCCAGGGGAACTGCTCCGAGAACCAGAATCCGCCGATCGATCGGGCCTGCATCGCCGCTCTTCCTTGGCCAAAGCTCTTGAACTCGAGCATCCAGTTGTTGCCGTAGACGTCGGGTTTCAGCGGCACGATGAACGGCCACTGCAATTGCGGCCGGTACCACTGAATCCTCGGCCAGTCCACGTTACAGGGCGGCAGGAAGTGTTGGTCGCAAAGCTTCTCTTTCCAGCAGACGCTGCACGCCTGGTAATACTGCTCGCTAATGATCCAAAACGGGGTGTCTGGCCTCGGCGGCCGCGTGTTCAAGAGGAACTTCGCACACTTCAACGCGCTGGCGCTCGTCTTGCCGGAATTGTGGTGGATCACGCCGGCTACTTCATAGTTATGGTGGGGAAATACGGTGATGTCATAAAAGGCATCTTGCCTAACAAACTCAACGGCGGTAACATGGAGGCAATGACGATTCTTTTCCTCCTTTAGGGATTTCCCACATGAAAAAGCCTTTCCCCTGGCCGATAGTTGCGATGCGTGAGTGGTACGAGCAAGATCAAATGACTCTTCAGGAAATTGCCGATCTCTTGTGCTCAGCGGAATGGCGGGATTATTGGATCGAGAACCTCGGGAAGCCATACCGTCCGGGACAGAAGATTGTAAACAAGGTGTGCAAGCGAGCTGGCTTTGCGATGCGGAAGACCGGGGCTGTTGGCAATCGGAACGGAAACTGGATAGGGGGCCGAATCGTGGACAAGGCGGGATACATTCTCGTGAAGTGCGATGGCCATCCAGCGGCAAACTCGGGCGGTTACGTGAGAGAGCATCGACTGATTGCAGAGAGAACCCTCGGGCGTTATCTGAAACCGAGCGAAGTCGTTCACCATATTGACGATGATCCGGCAAACAACGATCCGGCCAATTTGATGGTTTACGACACGAATGCTGTCCACCTGGCCGGGACACTGAAAGGTCAGGCACCGGAATGGACGCCATCCGGCAGAAAGAAGATTGCGGCTGCCATTCAGAAGGCACGTGTGCTGAATACTGGTCGCAAGCGTCCGAAGCACTGGAAACCATCGAATACGCCGCTTGCATGGCCCGTGGAGTTAATGAAGAAGTGGTTTGTTGAGGACGGCCTTTCTTGCAAGCAAATCGCTCAATTGCTCGATCGAGGATCAAGGACTGTGACCGAGATTCTGAATCAAGCTGGCGTTCCCCGTAGGAAGAAATGCCGTCGCGTCCTTCCGCCCATAACAGACGCGATCCGACGCGAAGCTGCTCAACTCGAAGCCAAGTTCCGCGGGAATCCAAAACGCGGTGCTTCTCGGTCGCTGTAAATGATTCGCCGTTAGAAAGGGTCACCCGGAACAACTTCGCAATCCCCTTTTTGAACGGAGGAGACGCGATCCCCGCCTCGACTTGCCCAGTGATGAGATTGCGACTCCGAACATGGAACGGTTGCGTAATTGAATCCAACCGCAGGCTTTTCTTTGCAACCGGATCGTAAACCATCGTCTCTCCGGCCAAGCAGGCGTTTCCTCCCAGTGCGATGGAGACCAGGTCCTTTGAATTCACGTAGGCGTACTGCTCGTCGAATCGCTCCGGATGGTCGCCCCTTGGCTTCCACGCAAAATAATTCCAGCCCGCCCGGCTGCTGGCCGAACGGATCTTCCGCGGCTCCTCTCTGAGATCGCCGAAACGCGTAAGCAAGTCGGCCGGATTATTGACTTCTAAGGTTTCCATTGCCCGCCTGCCTCTTGATCTCTTCCGCCCGCTGCTGAATTGAAAGCGTCGTCACCTGCCGCATCTTTACGCGGTCGACGCCGATCTTCTTGAGCTTTTCGAGGAAGTCGGCAAAGGCCTCCTCCGGTTCGCCCGGCCCGATTGGGATCGCGTCGTAGTCGAACTCTTCCTCCGGCCCCTCGTGTTTCACGACGTGCTTGTCGGAGTAGTCCTCGGGGCAATAGGCCTTCAGTTGCGTGAGCAGCATCTGGTCACTCTTGGCGAGTTCGTAATACGGTTCCTTCGTAACGGGATGCTTGATCGGCTTGCCCTTGTAAAACTTGTAAATACGCAGCCCATCCCGTGCACGTATCGTGGCCTCGTATCTCAGGGAGTCGATGAACCGCCGCTTGGCTGTCGCAAAGGCTACTGCATATTCCGGGTCGCCGGCGATCCAGTCATAGTGGGTTGCCTCGCCGACCTTGGCGATCGCCGCGGCCTCGGTGATCGTGCCCGTATGAACGAACGCCGCAAGCAAGGCCGCCTGCATCCCCTTCCGCTTCTCCTTGGCGGTCATCCGATGCTTGGCTACGCTTTTGGCAGATCTTTTCACGCCCTTTTTTGGACCAGGCTTTGTCATGTCACACTACCGCGTCGCTCGGCAATGGAATGGAGGCCGGGGATTTCTCGAACTGCCGGAGGACCTTGTTCACCCTCCTGAGATCGATGCTTGCATCCGTGCGGCCGAGATCGTTCGCGATGTCCAGCGCACGGACCCCCGCCTTGTGGAGCATGACGATCTGGGCCTCGACGCTGATTTGACCCTCCATCACCACTTGCTCCGGTCCTGGCGAGGGATCTTCGCTCGGCTTGTCGGGGCCCTGCAAGACGCTCGCCGGCTCGTTCTCGTCGTCGTCGGCCTCGTCCCTGTTCATGCCCTGGATCACCGAGGCTGGTCGCGTGTCGTCCTCTTCGGCCGGCGGCTTTTCCGCCTCGGGCTTCTTGGGATTCTTCAGGGCGTCGGCCTTGGTTTCTTCCCTCCTCACCTCGGGCGTGTCCTGGTTGACGTCGAACACCCCGCTGATCTGGTTTGCCGCCGGGGAATCCCAGGAAGGCAGTCGCAACTGATTCTCGCGGCAATAGTGCTCGAACTCGTCCCGGTCGAGATGCTTCATCGTGCAGATCTGCTTGCCAGATATTCCCGGCAGCTTGAGCAGGTCCTCGATTGGCTCGGGCGCCGGTGGCCGGGTGAGTGCCTTGATCTTGGCCAACCGCTGTTCCTTCGCCCGGTCGACGGCCGCGGCCTGGGCGGCCTCGATTCGCTGACGCTCTCGCTCGTGGGGTGGCAGCCAGCCCTCGCACTTGTAGGAGTGCTTGCCGGGGTCCGCCTCTTCTTCGTCGATCTTCCACAGCTCGGGGTTGCCGTTTGAGTCGTACCAACCATAGGTGCGGCAAATCTGATTGTCGGTCATGCCGGGCAATGCTCGTAGCTTCGATACGGCCTCGAGGCGTTTCGGCGGCGGCCGCTTGAGGTCGGCCAAGTGCTGAGTGATGGCCTCGAGGACAGCCCAGAAGTCGGTCCCTGGGTGTTGGAACCGGTTGGGATTGCCGGCCGCGCGGACTTTCCAAGTCTCCCAGTGCTTTTTCAGGTCGCCGATCAAAGCGGTCAGCCGGCGGAGATCGCCGGGGATCGTTCCTTCGCTGAACACCAGGATCGTGTCTTCGACGGCCGTCTCGAACGTCAGCGTGATGTACTTGAGATCCTGGTTTGCGGTCCACTTCTGCCAGGTGGCCAGAAGGTCGTTTACCACGAGAAGCAGATTCCCGCGGCGGTCGTCGTCGTATCCCATTCGCCCGATATCCTTCGTTGAAAATGAAATAGGCCATGCGAACTCGGTCGCTGGCCCACGTGAAAAGGTTGACTCCTAGTTGAGGTTGTCTCCGGATGCCCAAAGCGGTCCACATGCTTCAACGGCCGCGCTGCCGTTGATCACCGGAGTGGTTCCCGACAAGGTCATGGTCATCCCGTAACCGAAGTTGAGTGTTTCGCACAGCCCGTTGTTGGCGTCCGTCGGCCCCATGATGATCGGCGGAGCGCCCGCCGCCATTGCGCCACCGCTCATGATCTGCGAGCTGGCCTTTGTGTCGGTGATCGAGAAGGACGTCAGCGTTCCCGAGACGTACTCGATCGACATTTGCTTCAGGCGCCAGCGGACTTGCCCATAAACCGTGGTTATCGTGAACATGTCGCCAGTATTCGGCGTGTTTCCACTCGGGGTAAGAAGGAAAACCCGGGTTGCGACGGTGTACGTGAAATACTGCACGGTCCCCGCGTTGGCCGAGCCGGGCGCCCAAGTGAGAATGCCGGCGTTCAAGACGGGAGGTCCCTGCGTTCCCGTGGGCACGATGATGTTCGTGTTGTAGGCGGACGTCATGCATCCCCAAAGGCTGGCCAAGGATGCCGTAAACTGCGTTCCGGAGGTCCCCGTCTGCACCAATCCTCCGCCGTAGTTTCCCGACGGCCCGCTTCGTTTAGGCCACGTGTGCAGGTCGGGGCCAAGCACAAACGGACCGCCGCCGTTGAGGTTCACGTAGTTCAGGCCGATTTCGTAGGGTTGGTTCAAATTCATGCGAGAATCTCCTACCAGACTTTATCTGGGGAAAACCGCCCGTCCAAACTTACAGGTTAGGGTTGGGGTTGGCCGAAACGACGACTCCCCCCGTAATAGCTGGCTCGTTGTAGCCCGAGGAATTCGTGAGAATAACGACGTAGGCGTACGATCGTCCGACCTGCGTCAACGTACCCGTGTCGGCCTCGTAGAGATTGAAATAGATCGCCTGCACGCCCGAGGCGCTGGTGATCTGGCCGGCCGCCGAGAGGGTCGTCGTGATCTGCTTGACGATGTAGTTAATCCCGCCGGCGTAAATGTAGAGATAGGCGGTTGTGATCATGCCTCCGCCCCAGGTTCCGGCCGAATTCGTCCAAGAGACGGGAAGGCCGTTCGAAAGCACGTAATCCATGAACTGCATCACCTGGAGGTCGCCGGACACGAGAACCGGTGACTGGAGCGTGACGTTCAGACCGGAGAGATTGGGCATTCCGCCGACCACCGGGATCACGTTGAACGTGCCCGAGAGCGTGGGGTAATTGGCCGTCACCAGGGTGTAGGTTCCACCCGGACCCATACCCAGGGCCGCGGTGGCGAGCTGCTGGGAACTGAGCGTCGCTGTCCTGCTGGTCGAGAAGATCCAGATGTTCGCCCCCGAGTAGACGAAATACTGGCAATAGTAGCCCTTGCCGCTATTCACGCCGAAGAGGTCGCGCGGCCCGTAGTAGATCGGCGAGTACGAGGCGCCGTCTCCGTTGGGGCTGAAGTCGATCGCGACGTAGGTATCGGTGAT
>Ga0326728_10020523_pt1 | contig 12586 bp, 8 predicted proteins | sample MB3enrmetagenome_FD_207602 | JGI IMG/M metagenome (GOLD analysis project Ga0326728, IMG submission 207602) | Lab enriched peat soil microbial communities from McLean, Ithaca, NY, United States - MB31MN | ecosystem: Environmental > Terrestrial > Soil > Wetlands > Peat | place: USA: New York...
CCGGCAAAAAGTAGGGCGTCACGATCGTCACCGACTCCCGCGCGCACGAGAGCGCCGCCAGAATGGTCCAGCGCAGCTTCTCGAAATCCTCGTCCGGCCCGTCCGGAATGGCGCGGGCGATGACTTCCCCATCGCCTTCCAGCGCGGGAAACCAGTCGGGGCCGCCAAGCGATTCTCCCGTGACAAAGGCCCAATCGTTGGCGAAGGCCTCCTGCAATTGGGCCACCACCGGACCCTCCAGGCGAAAATGCAAGTCCCGCACCGGATGGCGCGGATTCCGCGCGACCCGGTTGCCTTCGCGCAGATTCAGGCCGCCGGTGAATCCGAGGCGGCCATCCAGCACCAGAATCTTGCGGTGATTGCGCAAGTTCATGCTCATCAGGCGCCAGGGCGCCAGGGTGGGCAGAAAGCGCCCCGTCGGCACACGCGCCTGATGCAGCGCGCTCAGGATGGAGGGCACCGAATAATGCGCGCCGGCGGCGTCAATGAGCACGCACACTTTGACCCCCCGTTCCACCGCCTGGCGCAGCGCCTCGACGAACTGGCGCCCGATCGGGTCATTGTCAAATATGTACGTCGAAAGGCCGATGGTGGCGCGGGCACCGCTGATCGCCTCCAGCATGGCCGGGTAGGCGGCGTCCCCATTGACCAGCGCCTCCACTTTGTTGCCGCAAACCAGCGGACGCCGGACGATCCGGCCGACGGCCTCGGCCAGGTGTTCCAAATGGGCCGCTTCCACCCGCAAGCCCGCGTCGCCCGCGGGTTGGAGGGCCGTTTCCGTCGTGGCGGGCGCCTGGAAGCGGCCGGCCGCGCCGCGCAATTGCAGCGCCTTGCGGCGGACGCGGTTGATGCCCAGCAGAAGGTAAAGCCCGGGACCCAGCAGAGGCAGCAGCCAGATGAAACCGATCCAAACCACCGCCGCCCGCGTGTCGCGTTTATTCAAGACGGCATGTGCCGAGGCCAATCCCGCTGAGAGCAAGGTCAGCAGCGCCACGGCATGCGGCCAAAATTCGGCCAAGCGGTGCAGCAGTGTCATTAGCCGCCCAGTATAGCCCGTTCCCCGCGCCAAGTCAGCACAAACTGCGACAGCCGGCCATCAGCAGCGGGCATCAGAATCAGATGCGGTTACGACCGCAATAGCCAGACTGATAACCAATAAAATGACCCAGGTGGGTCATTTTATCGGTACGATTAAATCCTTCCGCCGCGAGGGCCAACCTGCTAGAAAAATGGGCGTGGCGGAGAAACTTACGATCGGATTCCTGGGCGGGGGCAAAATGGCGGCGGCCCTGGCCAAAGGCATCCTCTCCGCCGGCTTGGTCAAGGCGGCGCAAATTCGCGCCAGCGACCCGCTGCCGGCGGCCCGCTCGGCCTTCGCGGTCCAAACCGGGGCCGGGACAACGGAGTCCAATGTCGCGGTGGCGCAATTCGCGCGCGTGCTGGTGTTGGCGGTCAAGCCGGGCCACGTGGCCGGGCTTCTGGGGGAAATCCGGCCCTTCGTGACGCCCGGCCATTTGCTCATTTCCATCGCGGCGGGCGTGCCCATCGCCAAATTGGAAGGCGGGTTGGGCCGGGGCGCGCGGGTCATCCGGGTCATGCCCAACACGCCCGCCCTGGTCGGCGCCTCGGCCAGCGCTTACGCCTTGGGCAAGAGGGCGACGGCGGCGGACGCCGCCCTGGCGCAAAGAATTTTCTCCGCCGTTGGCCTGGTTTTTGAGCTCAAGGAATCGCTGCTGGACGCCGTGACCGGCCTGAGCGGCAGCGGGCCGGCCTACGCGTATTTGATGATCGAGGCGTTGAGCGACGGGGGCGTGGCGGCGGGGTTGCCGCGGGAGGTGGCCACCAAGCTGGCGGCGCAAACGCTTTTGGGCGGCGCGAAAATGGTGCTGGAAACGGGCCTTCATCCCGGCGCGCTCAAGGACATGGTCAGCAGCCCCGGCGGCACGACCATCGAGGGCTTGCACGAGTTGGAAAAGGGCAAGGTGCGCGGGGTCTTGATGAGCGCCGTGCGGGCCGCCACGGAGAAATCGCGCCGCCTCGGCCAAGGCTGACCATGTTCCGGCCGTGCATAGACCTGCATGAGGGCAAGGTCAAACAGATTGTCGGCGGCTCCCTCACCGGCGACCCGGCGGATTTGCGCACGCACCACGTCTCGCCGCGTCCCAGCCGCTGGTATGCCGAACTCTACCGGCGCGACGGCTTGCGTGGCGGCCACGTCATCATGCTCGGCCCCGGCAACGAAGCGGCGGCGCGCGACGCGCTGGGGGCCTATCCCGGCGGATTGCAGGCGGGGGGCGGCGTCAATTTGCGCAACGCCGCCGCCTGGCTGGAGGCGGGCGCGTCGCACGTCATTGTGACCTCATGGATTTTCCGCGGCGGCCAGTTGGATTGGGAGCGGCTCAAGGCTTTGGCGGGGGCCGTGGGCCGGAACCGGCTGGTGCTCGATTTAAGCTGCCGCAAGAAAGGGGCGGACTATCTTGTGGTCACCGACCGCTGGCAAAAATTCACCGAAATGAGAATCGAGCCGGAGACGCTGGGCCGCCTGGCCGAATGGTGCGACGAGTTCTTGGTCCACGCCGCCGATGTCGAGGGCCTCTGCCGGGGCGTGGACTTGGAGCTGGTGGAAAAACTGGGCCGCTGGTCGCCGCGACCGGCCACTTACGCCGGCGGCGCCAACTCCCTGCGCGACCTGGAGGCGGTCGCGCGGGCGGGCGGCGGGAGAATAAACCTGACCATCGGTTCCGCCCTGGATATTTTTGGCGGTTCATTGGTTCGTTACGCCGACGTTGTGGCGTTGGATCGCAAACTGGAGCAGGAAAGAGAAGCGAGATTTTTTGGGTAATCATTCCTAATCCTAATCTTAATCTTAATCCTAATCTTCTTCGATAATCAGAATGGATTAAGATTAAGATTAAGATTAGGAACCGGAAACCGCAACCCAAGAAGACTTGGCGCGGTTCATCCGCCCCTGCCTGCCCCCGGATTAGCCTCGTCAAGCCGCCCCAGCCGGGGCAAGCTGCCTTGTGCGTTTGCTGGATCGTTACTTACTGCGCGAGTTGCTGGTGCCTCTGGCCTATTGTCTGGGCGGGTTTTTGATTTTTTACGTCGCGTTTGACTTGATTTTCCAAATCAACCGCTTTCTGGACAACCGGCTGCTGTTCTGGGACATCGTGGAGTATTACGTGGTCACGCTGCCGGAGTTGCTGGTCGAGCAGGTGCTGCCGGTCTCGCTCCTGCTGGCCTTGCTCTATGCGACGACCAATCACAACCGCCACCACGAGCTGATAGCCATCCGGGCGGCGGGAATCAGCTTGTGGCGGCTGGCGGCTCCTTACCTGGCGGTGGGCGTTGTGTTTGGAGCGGTGGTCTTTCTCATTGGCGAATTCTGGCTGCCCTCGGCTGCCGAGCGGGCCAAATTCATCCTCGAACGCCGCCAAACCCAACCGGTTCAACGCGACTGGTTCGCCAAATTGGACTTTGTCAACGAAGCCACCCATCGAGAGTGGGTCATGAGCGGTTTCAACCGCCGCACCGGCGAGATCACTAGCGGGCTTAAGTTGATGACCGTTTTGCCGGACGGCGCCACCGAAACGGTGGACGCGAAGCGGGCGCTTTACAGCAACGGCCAGTGGCACCTGTTCAGCGCGCTGACGTGGCACCAGGGGACGAACGAGTCTGTTCCGAGCTTTCCCCCCCGCAGCAACGCCGTGCTGAACCTGACGCTGAGCGAGACGCCGGCGTGGATCCGCAGCGAGATCAAGCTCAACACGCTCTCGACCACCGACGCCGCCAAGGGGCCGCAGCTTTCGATACGGGAAATCCGGGAGTACCTGCGCCTGCACCCGCGGATTGAGCGGGCGAAAAAGGCGATGCTGCTGACGCAACTACAGGGGCGGATCGCCGCGCCGTTCACCTGTCTGGCCGTGGTGTTGATCGCGCTGCCCTTTGGCGCGCGGCCCGGGCGGCGAGACGTCTTTGTGGGCGTGGCCAGCAGCATTTTCATCTGTTTTGGTTACTTTATATTGCAACGCATTTCCTTTGGCCTGGGCGTGAGCATGTATCTGCCGCCCTTTTTGGCCGCCTGGCTGCCCAACATCCTGTGCGGCGGCCTGGGTCTGGTTCTGCTGGCGCGCCTGCGGTGAGAACGGTCAGATCTTCCAATACGGTTTGGAACTGGCGTCAATTTGCTCGAACAACTGGCGCACACAGGCCGGTATCTCCTCCATCGCCTCGGCGATGCGCGCCCCTGATCGGCCGTCGTACTCGCCCAGCCGGAACTGCGAGAGCAATTCGCTCAGAGCCTGCTTCTGGTCGGGCAGCGTCCGCGCCGGGTCCAAGCGCGACTCCAATTCCGGCAGCGGCAGTGTGATGGCCGGAAAGGCCCGCAGGATCGCCTTGGAGTCCAGGAGGTGGCCCTCCAAATCGGGAAAATCCGAGGTGATGACCTGTTCGGGCGGCAATTGCAGTTGCTCGACAATCGTTTTCCTGGTCCGGCTGGCCATCTCGCTGCCGTTGCCGAAGACGGCGAAGACCAGCGTATGGACAAAATTGCTCAGGGCGATGCGCGTGTTGGCAAAGTAATGCAGCGTGCAAGCGCCCTCGGCATCCAAGAACTGGACCTTGATGTGAAAGTCGAACTTCCTCGCCCAGGCCTCGAAAATCGGGACCTGATCGGCCTCCTCCACAAACACAATTGCGTCAGCCTCGAAGCTGAACGAGGGTTTGACGCCCAATTGCTCGATGACCTCGCCCGCGCCGGCCGGCGTGACGGGCAGGGCGACGGTCGTCTTCTGCGCGTCGCGCTGCACGATGAAAAGAGAGGAAAGCGGACAAGAGGCGGCGATGGCGGTGGAATGGGTGGTGACATAAATCCGTTTGCCTTTGGCTTCCTCGCGCAGGAACTGGAAGAGGCCCAGTTGGGCCTTGGGATGCAGGTAGGTTTCCGGCTCCTCGATGCAGACCCACGCCCCCGGCTTGGCCAGGATCACCTTGGCCACAATGGCCACGACGGAGCGCGTGCCAAAGCTCATCTGATTTATCGAATAGACCAGGTCTTCATCCGTGTCGTCCACCAATCCCAGCGTGGCTTCGTTGTGGATGGTCGGCGTGTAGAGCTTGCCCAGGTTGGGCACCAGTTTGGAAACTTCCGCCTCCAACTTCCGGAATTGCCTGGGTTTGTTGTTGTAGAGCCAATGCAGCACGTCGGGCAGGTTGGAGACGTCGGCCGTCAACGTGTGCTCGCCCAGAATGGGCGAGCTGGTGGGCATCTTGCGCAGCGGATCGGCCCATTCCAGGTTGGCGAATTGCTGGTAAACCGCGTCGGCCAACTCATAAGAAACGGGGAAGGCCCCCGCTCCTTCGGGGCGGCCCAGGCGCAAGCGGTAAGGCGCGGCCGCCTCCGCCCCCGACTCCAGCTTGATTGGCTCGGAGGGCAGTTCGCCGCCGCAACGTTTGCACAACGCCTCCATCTGCCCGCACTCCGCCTCCAGTTCGTGCGGCGCGCCCTTGATGGAAAAAATCACCAACGGCCGGCTGCCGGCGACGTTGGGCGTGGCCAGCTCCTCGGTGAAACCCTCGCGTGTGACGGCCACCTTCAGGAGCAAGGCGGAGAGGAAGGCCGAATTGCTCGCGTCGGAGGGGGACAATTGCGGATTGCCGCCGAAGAGGCGGTGGATGAAATCAATCCGTTTTCGGGGCGCGGGAACGAACTCGAAGAGGAACTCGATGGTTTCCCCGGCTTGTTTGCGGTGGATGACCTCCGCCAGGCCGCCGCCGCGGGAGGCCAGGGCGTGGTCGAAGCTCCTGGCGGATTCGGAAAGGAATTTGAAGGCGTCCAGGAGATTGGACTTGCCGGCGTTATTGCGGCCCATCAGCAGCGCGAGGTTGTTGAGGCTGTCCAACTCCACGCGCTTGATGCTTTTGTAATTACCGACGGCCACCCGCTTGAGACTGAGGTCAACAAGTTCCATCACGCAACGTTTTACATAGCCCTTTTTGCGCAACTCTCAAGGGTATTCGGCGGCCGCCCGGCGATGGATCCTGGCATAGCCAACAAAATGGCTCACCTGAGCCATTTTGTTGGCTGTCAGTTTGCCTATGGCGGCGCGTTGGCAAACGAATCATTTGACCACCGGCCAATCCGCCGGTATTCTCAATGAGTAGAATTTAGGTCAGTCTGCGGCGCGGCGGAGCCGGGCGCCGGCGCCCCATCGCTCCGCAACCAGCATGAGTAAACGCATCTTGTTTGTCGGTGAAGACCAGGCTCTGTGCCAGGAATTCCAGGCGCGCTGCCCGGGACCGGAGAGCGCCTGGACCGTCCAGCACGTCCGCACCGAAGAGGAGGCGCTGGCCTTGTGCCATCAGCAGACCATCGCCGCCGTCGTGGCGGACGTGAATCTTGGCGGCAAAAGCGGCACCGAGTTGCTGGACGCTTTCATGCGCCGCCAGCCCAAGGCCCTGCGCGTCATCATCTCGGACCTGGCCGACGTGGAGAGCACGATGAAGTGCATCGGCCATGCGCATCATCATGTTTTGAAGCCGTGCAGCGCGCAGACGCTGCTGCAGGTCCTGGAGCAGGCCTTCGCCCAGGAAGCCTGGCTGCCGAGCGAACCGGTGCAGGGCCTCATCGCGCAAATGCGCCAGGTCCCCAGCCCGCTCAAGGCCTACGCGCAGATTGTCGAGGAAATGAAGTCGCCCAGTTGCTCCTTGGAGAAAATCGCGGAGCTCATCGCGCAGGACCCGGCCATCACGGCCAAGGTATTGCAACTGGCCAACTCGGCCGTTTTCGGATTGCAGCTCAACATCATTCGCCCGTCGGAAGCCATCGGCTACATTGGTCTGGAAGTCACGCGGGCCGTCGTTTTGCTGGCGCACACTTTCTCCTCCTTTGATCAGCTCAAGCTGGTTCGGTTTTCCATGGAGGATCTTTGGCGGCACTCGGTGCGCGTGGGCCAGTTGGCGCGCCGGCTGGCCGTGCTGGAGAGCGCCGGGGAGGACTTGGCCGAACAGGCGTTTGTGGCGGGATTGCTGCACGACATCGGCAAGCTGCTCTTTGCGGCCAATCATGGGGGACTTTTCGGCAAGGTGTTGCGCTTGGCGCGAGAGCAACACTGCAACCTCTGGGAAGCGGAGGCGCAAGTCCTGCCCGGGGTGGGCCACGCGGAACTGGGGGCGACGGTCTTGGGGATTTGGGGATTGCCCAAGACCATCACCGAGGCGGTGGCGGTGCATCATTGTCCGTGGCGGCAGCGGGGCCGCACTTTCAGCGCGGTCACCGCGGTTCACGTGGGCAACATACTGGACCATGAAGACCATCCGGACCCCAGCATTATCCTGCCCTCGCAGATCAACACTTCCTATCTCAAGGACATCGGCCTGGCCGGCCGTGTGGAGGATTGGCGGCGGGGCTGCGCGGGGAGCGGGGAGCGGGATGGATGAGTGAGATTTTCCGCAACGTTTTTTTGTAAGGTCTTCCCTTGCATTAGGATGGGAGAAACCCTATGCTGTGTGAAATTCGTGTTAAATGCGAACTGTTACATGACACAAAAAAACATGAAAAAAACCGTTCTTTTGCTTGCAACCCTTCTGTCATCGTTTGCCGCCACCTCGAGCCTGCGCGCGCAAGTCACGGCCATGATTTATCAAGGCAACTTGAACACCGGGAGCGCTCCGGCCAATGGCAGCTTCGATCTGACCTTCACTCTCTACGACTCGACCAACGTTCCCGGCAACGTCATCGCCGGGCCGTTGACCAATGCCGCCACCGCCGTGAGCAACGGGCTGTTCACGGTGATGCTGGATTTTGGCTCCGGCCCGTTCAATGGAAGCCCGTGCTGGCTGGAAATCGGCGCGCGGACGAACGGCTCCGGCGCGTTTATCACCCTGGCGCCGCGCCAGCCCATCGCTTCGACGCCCTATGCGGTGCAGGCGTTGAACGCGGGCAACGCAGCCAGTTACACGGGCGGGATTACGGACGCTCAACTTTCGACCAACATCGCCCGCCTCAACGACGGCAACGCGTTCACCGGCCCGGTGAACCTTGCCAGCGATTTGAACGTCGCCGGGACGATGAACGGGAATGGCGCGGGACTGACGAATGTTCCGCTGGGCGCCTTGCAGCAAGGCGGCGCGACCAGCGGCCAGATTCTCAGCAACAACGGCGTCGCCTGGGTGCCCGCCGACTCTCCCAATGGCGGCGGCGGAGCACAGCTCAATGGGACGAACACCTGGACGGGGACCAATACATTCACAAATACCGCCATTTTCGATGGCGGCATGCTGCGACTGATTGAGAACGATTCCGTGGCAACCAATGCTTTTGCGTTTGACATCTTTCCCGGCGGTTTGTTGGCCGGCATGACCGACTCAAACGGAATTCCCACGATGACCAATCTGTTGATGGGGACAAATGGCTCAATCATTTGGGGCACAAATGCCTTCAATCAATCCAGTCTCGACCCCTTCGGAGGACTGCATATTGGCGGCACAAATTCAGTGGGCGCGGGCAACGCGGTCATTGAGAGTAATTTAACGGTCAACGGGTCCATCACCGGCGACGGCTCCGGTCTGAGCAATCTGAACGCCTCCTGTCTGGCCGGCACATTTTCATCCGCGCAATTGCCGTCCGGCGTGGCGCTGCTCGGCGCCAATCAAACCTTCACCGCCCCGGTGAACCTTGCCAGCGATTTGAACGTCGCCGGGGCGATGAACGGGAACGGCGCGGGACTGACGAATGTTCCGCTGGGCGCCTTGCAGCAAGGCGGCGCGACCAGCGGCCAGATTCTCAGCAACAACGGCGCCGCCTGGGTGCCCGCCGACTCTCCCAATGGCGGTGCGCTGCTGGGCGCGAACAACGTGTGGGGGGGCGTCAACACATTCACCAACACAAGCATCTTTGAGCTGGGCGACATATTTGTGGGGACAAACGGCGGCCTTGACTTATCTTGGGATGCACCGTGGGGAGCACAATTCCTCATTTACAATGGGCGGACCGCCAGCAATCAGGTCATTCCTTTCGCGGTTTATGGGCCTTACCGTTATGGCACAAACGAAGGCACCCCGCGATCCAGGGTTCAAATCACCTGGGATCAGGGACTGTGGGATAACGCATATATGGTGGTGGATGGCGACGAACGCGTTGCGGGCATTACAGACTCACAAAACGGAATGTTTACTATTGGCCAGGATGTAACTAGGGGCATGGTGCTATTTCACTATTATCCCTATGACAAATCTTTTGAGATATTTACTTCACCGGACGGCTCGGGTGACCCAACCAACGCTGATTACCCAAACGGGATGGAAACTTTTGAAATTCAACCTAACGGGTTCACGACAATTTGGAAAAGAGGCGCCGCGGATTTGGGAAGCATGTTTCAGTTGATCGAGAACGATTATATCGCGACAAACTCCTTTGGGTTTGATGTTGTCTCCAACGGTCTGTTGATCGGCCCGGTTGTCGGTTCCGGCACAAATGCCACTCATACGAATACCTCCGTTTTTCTCGGCACCAATGGCAACTTGACCGTCAACGGCGCCATTTTCGGAGACGGCAGCGGTTTGACCAATCTCAACGCCTCCAGTCTGACCGGCGCGATTTCATCGGCGCAATTGCCTTCCGGCGTGGCGTTTCTCGGCACCAATCAAATCTTCACCGGAGCCATCATTTTCAGCAATGCAGCCAACAGTTTCACAGGCGACGGCTCCGGCCTGGCCAATCTCAACGCCTCCAGCCTGACCGGACTGATCGCGCAGGCGCAATTTGGGACCAACGTGGATTTCACCTCCACCATCGGCGACGGCACCCATAATTTCGCGAACATCGTTTCCCACGCCCACTACACCGCCGTCGGTGGATTGGTGTTTGTGGAGATTGCGCTCACCTGGTCCGGCGGGCACAACGGCGCAAACGAGTCCTCTCCCGTCGTCATCAGCCTGCCCGTCGCGGTGACGGCATCGTACCGGGCGACGTTCACGCTGGCCTGGGTCAACGGGATAAATTTCAGCAGGCAGTTGACCGCCGGCGCCAGCATGAACAGCGCCGCCATCCAGATTTTTGATCTGAACCCCGGCGGCGCGCCGAATACTTTGTTGGTCAGCAATTGCGCCGCCAGCGGCGAGATTCAATTATCCGGCGTTTTTCGGGCGTACTGACATGGCGCGGGTTTTCATCCGATTTTCGGCGTTTATTCTAAGGTTTTTCTGCTGTTTTGGGTTGACTTTGGCGGGAGGCGGCCGATAATCGGCGCGGTGATTAGCGAATCCTGCGTTACGTTCGACGCGCCACCGCTGTGTCTGTGAACGGCGGGATGCGGGATATGCGCCTGTCACCGAGTTTATATGCCCAGTATTATTCGCATGGCTAGGCAGGTTGTCCGCGGACTGCCTTACCTGGAAAAGGAACTCAGCCGACGTCTGTCGCTGAGCACCGGAAGGGTGCTGGCGACGCCGATGACGTACTACGTCATCTTCAGTGGGCGCTGCAATCTCGAATGCCCCTTTTGCACGATTTACAAGGAAGTTGACCCCATCCTGACGGCGGAGGAGATGTTCCGGATTGTCCGTGAGGCCAAGGCGCTTTCCGGCACGGGGTTCAATATTTCGTTGAGCGGCGGCGAACCGATGATTTTCAAGCCGCTTTATGACACCCTGGCGCTGGCGCATAAGCTCGGGGTCAATTTCGGATTCACCACCAACGGTCTCGGCTTGACCAAAGGCAACTGCGAGCGGCTTTTGTCGCACAACCCGTTTAACATCAATGTCTCCCTGGAGTCGGTGGACCCGAAGGTCAACGAATCTTTGCGGCCGATGAAGGATGGAACACGCCGCACACTGGAAGGCATCGAGAACCTGCTGGCGGAAAAGGAACGGACCAAAGCGCGCGTGAGCATCATCGTCAAACCGACGATCATGGAGCAGAATTACCGGGGGCTGCCCGCGCTTGTGCGGCATTTTGGCAAGAACTCCAAGGTGCAGGTCAATTTTCAGCCCTACGTGGGCGAAATCAATCAACCCTTCTGGATCAAGGAAATGGAGGTCTTCAAAGCGGTCCTGGATGAGATCCGCGACTTGCAGCGGCAGGGCTATTCGGTCATCGCCTCCGACCGGCAGTTGAACGGGTTCCTGGAGTACTTCGCCAACCCGCCGCAGATGGGACACAAGCGCTATTTGGATCTGGGGGGCGCAAAACGAAATTGCGACATTGGCCTTCGTGCGATGTTCATCTATGCCAACGGCGACGTGCATTTTTGTGATTTTCTCGGGCGGGCGATTGGCAACATCCACCAGCAGAGCCTGAGCGAGATTTACTACGGCACGACGGCGGGCGGGCAGCGCAAGGAAATGATCTACTGCAACATTGACTGCCAGCAAACCTGCAAGCGCCCCATCCCCCTATGGGTCAAGGCGCGCGCCTTTTTGCGCATGGGCTGACCAACAAGTTTCTCGTTCCGGCCCAGAGACACGGCATATCTGTTTATGAGGATAAACTCGCTCCGGCTCTCCCTGAATTCCTGGAAACTTTGTTCATCTCAAGATATTCCGCAAGATGCCCACGAGGGCCAGCAAGCTCAGGACCCCTGCACTGGCGTGCGCAGCTTGATCAATTATTCCGCCAGCTTCCGGGCGAGAACGTTTACCTGACATGGATCGTCAACCCGGTAAGAAGCGCTCGGGCTGTTATTCTGCGGCACGATGGCAAACCCGGCCGCCCCCACCAATTTCGAAAGCGAGGCCAAATCATACATGAAGCAGTGTTCAAAATCAAACCAGCCGGTCAGTTGTAAAATCCGCACTGAGAGCCTCTGGATATGGCGTCTCCGGAACAGCAACCCATCGACAAACGATTCCGCCGCGCCGGCGTCACCAATATGGCTCACATACTCACGCGCTTTTTGCGCCAGATCGGGAATGATAATATGGAGCGCGCCGCCTGGTTTAAGAATCGAATAATAATTTTTCAGAACCGAAACCGCGTCGTCGTAGTGCAGGTGCTCCAGGAAATGCGAGATGAGAATGTGATCCACACTGTTGTCTGGAAACTTGAGGGGAAGCCGGCAATTGGCGAAGACGAAATTATTCGGCCGGCGCTTGGCCTTGTACATTTCGAGCCAATCGCGTGCCGGTTTTTTGAGCACCGGTTTGATGGCGGGATAAAATGGCGCGAGAAAGACCAGAAAATTGCTGTCTATATTGACGAAGCCATCCAGGAAGGAGTTTCCCCCGCCGACGTTGAGCCAGATTTTTCCGTGCCGGTTCTGGAGCTTCCTCATACACCTCGGGCATGGCGCGGGTGCCGCTGAGACCGCTTTGGAATTCTGGATGTCTGTCATGCTCATAATGTCCCTATTCTATTTATGCTGGCGGGCTTGTGTCAAGACGGTGCGCCCGTCTCATTGAACGAGATTCAGAAATGACCGGGCCACACGGTCGGCGTGGAGCTGGGCCTGCCACGCTCGGCTGATTTGAACCGGGTTGCGCTCGCCGGATTGCCAAGCGTTGATTTCAACCATCGCCGCATCCCGCAAATTGTCCAGGGAGGAATCGCATGACGTGGTGCCGGAACCCAAACCAGTCAAATAAGGCAGGG